>Ga0116218_1002381_pt1 | contig 10495 bp, 10 predicted proteins | sample Sb_taG_2_FD_88966 | JGI IMG/M metagenome (GOLD analysis project Ga0116218, IMG submission 88966) | Peat soil microbial communities from Weissenstadt, Germany - Sb_50d_5_LS metaG | ecosystem: Environmental > Terrestrial > Soil > Wetlands > Peat | place: Germany: Weissenstadt | collected 2010-09-21 | reverse complement strand
GTCGCCGGTGGCGCGTAGGCCCGTGGCCGCGCAGCAAACATCCCAACCCTTGGAGGGCTCATGACAACGACCACATCCAGGATCCGCCGCCCCGCGGACGGGTCCAACAGGAGCACGGCGGCGTCCAGCAAGACGGCGACGCCTCCAGTCCCGCATCTATCGGTCGCCGAGCGAATCGCGCGCGGCAAGGCAGCGCGGGCTGAGGTGCCGCGGGCCAGTCATGCGGTGTTTGAGCCGTCGCCGACTCGGGCCGATCCGGTAGCGCTGCTCGAGCGCCAGGCGAAGACGCGTGTGCCGGAGCTGGTGCCGATCCGTTATGGGCGGATGTTGGTTTCGCCGTTTACGTTTTATCGCGGGGCGGCGATGATCATGGCGAATGATCTCGCGGCGACGCCGCGGTCGGGGCTGACGGTGCAGTGCTGCGGGGACGCGCACCTGTCGAACTTTGGGGTGTTCGCTTCGCCCGAGCGGCGGCTGGTGTTCGACGTCAACGATTTCGACGAGACGCTCCCCGGCCCGTGGGAGTGGGATATAAAGCGGCTGGCCGCGAGCATGCTGATCGCGGCGCGCGATAACGGTTTTCGCGCCAACGAGCAGGACCGGATCGTGCTCGACACGGTTGGCCGGTACCGCACCGCGATGGCTGATTTCGCTGCGATGAAGCAGCTCGACGTGTGGTACTCGCACCTGGATATCGAGAGCGTGATCCAGGAATTTGCCTCCCAGTTCAAACCGAAGCTGGTCAAGCGGGCCGACAAGCAGATCGCGAAGGCTCGCACGAAGGACAGCATGACGGCGTTCTCGAAGCTGACCGAGGTCGTCGACGGGAAGACTCGGATCGTCGACCAATCACCGCTGATCGTGCCGGCCAGGCAGCTCGCCACCGGTGACGAGTTCGAGCGGCTGTACGGCATGCTGGAAGGGGTGCTGCGCGGCTACCGTGAGACGCTCGAGTTCGACCGCCGCGTGCTGCTCGAGCAGTTCGAGTTGACCGACATCGCGCACAAGGTGGTCGGCGTCGGGAGCGTCGGGACGCGAGCGTGGATCGCGCTGATGCTCGGCCGCGACGGCCAAGACCCGCTGTTCCTCCAAGTCAAGGAAGCCGATCCGTCGGTGCTGGAGGAGTTCCTCGGCCCGAGCGAGTTCAAGAACCACGGCGAGCGTGTCGTCGTCGGGCAACGGTTGATGCAGGCCAGCAGCGACATCTTCCTCGGCTGGCTGCACGTCGACGCCGGACTCGACGGCAAGCCGCGCGACTTCTACGGCCGCCAGCTCAAGGACTGGAAAGGCTCCGCCGAGATCGAGCAAATGGTCCCGAAGGCGATGGCTGCCTACGGCAAACTGTGCGGCTGGACGCTCGCACGGGCGCACGCCCGCAGCGGCGACCGGATCGCGATCGCCGCCTACCTCGGAGGCGGCGACAGCTTCGACCGCGCGCTCGTCGAGTTCTCAAGAGCGTATGCCGACCAGAACGACCGCGACTACCAGGCGCTCGCCGAAGCGGTCAAATCGGGACGGATCACCGCCGAGACGGGGCTCTGATGCCCGCAATGACAGGCTCTGAGCCGGGCGGGGTCGCCAACCCCGATATCCCGCAGACCGCTGACATCAACGCAGAGCCGTCCGCTGGCGGTGCGCCCGTTGCCAAGCGGGCTCATCGCTTCCTCGTTCCGGTGCTGCTCGTACTCGCGACGATAATCGGTATTGCCGCCACGTTCGCGGTGTGGGTGAACCGCCAAGCGCTGAACACGTCCAACTGGTCTTCGACGAGCGGTCAGATCCTGGAGAACAAGGAGGTTCAGACCGCGCTCAGCGGCTACTTGGTGCACGAGCTATTCACCAACGTGAACGTCTCCGCGGATCTGCAGAAGGTGCTACCCAAGCAGTTGCAGCCGCTGGCCGGCCCGGCTGCCGCCGGGTTGCAGCAGCTCGCGAGCTCGGTCGCGCCGAAGGTGCTTGCCAGCCCGCAGGCGCAGGCGGCGTGGGTTCAGGCCAATGTCGCCGCGCACAAGGAGCTGCTGAAGGTACTGAACGGCGGCGGGCCGGTCGTCTCGACCGGATCAGGGGTCGTGACCCTGAACTTGCACACGCTCGTCAGTCAGCTCGCGGGCTCGCTGGGGCTCTCGAGCCAGGTCGCCGCTTTGCAGTCCAAGCTGCAGGGCTCGACCGGGGCGTCGGCCCGGGCGGCGGCGCAGAAAAAGCTCGGGATCACTCTCCCGCCGGCCAACGGCCAGCTCGTGATCATGCGCTCAAATCAGTTGGGGACGGCACAAGACATCGCTAGCGCCGTCAAGAACCTCGCGATCGTGTTGCCGGCGATCGCGATCCTGCTATTCGCGCTCGCCGTATATCTCGCCCGGGCACGGCGGCGGCAGACGTTGCGAACCACCGGGTGGTGCTTCGTGCTGATCGGAGTGGCGCTGCTGCTGATCCGGAGAATCGGCGGCGACGCTGTCGTCAACGGGCTGGTCAAGCTTCCCGCCAACAAGCCGGCCGTGCACGATGTCTGGAACATCGGCACGTCGCTACTGCACAACATCGCGGTCGCGATGATCGTGTACGGGATCGTGATCGTGGCGGCCGCCTGGCTCGCCGGACCGAGCCGCCCGGCCACTGCCGTCAGGAAGTTCGTGGCCCCGTCATTGCGTCAAAGCCCAGCGGTCGCCTACTCCGTGGTCGGCGCGGTGCTGCTGCTGGTGGTGCTGTGGGGTCCGACACCCGCGTTCCGGAATGTCTGGTGGATCCTGGTGTTCGCTGTGCTGCTCGCGCTCGGGGTGACGATGCTGCGACGCGAGACCGCGCTCGAGTTCCCCGGGATAGAGCACGGCCAAGCACTGAACGACTTCCAAGCGCAGCGATCCCATGCCCGCGCCCCCAACGCCTCGCCCGCGGCGAGCGGCACAACGGTGAGCGGGCGGACCGAACCCGCGGGCGCTCCCAGCACCGGGCGCGTGGAGACACTCGAGCGACTCGCCGCGCTCCGCGACCGCGGCGCGATCACCAAAGACGAGTACCAAACCGAAAAGACACAGGTCATCAACCATGGAAACTGACCAAGCACAGCAGACAGCCAACCGACGAGAGCCCGGTTCGATGCCCGCCGTCGAAACGGTCGCGGTCGCCGAGACCTCACCGGACGGGGTCGAGCCGTCCCGGTCGATCAGGACGCGCGTCCGGCACACGCTGTCGGGTTGGCGCCAGCTCGGGCGGATCGCCTACCGCGACCCGGAGCACGTCGCCGAACGGCTCACTCTGTATAGCGCCGGAAACCTTGGCGAGGCCTCTCTGGAGTGGGCGCACACAATTCGCGAGGCGCGCCCCGAGGTCCCGCGCGCGGTGATCGCCGAGGAGCTCCGGACACAGACCGCTCAGGTGGCGCGGATCGACGGCGCCGTCTCGGGGACGCCGTTCTTGATCGCGCTGATCCCCGGGTACCTCTCATACCTCCGGGAGGAGGGGCGGATGGTGTTGCGCACCGCGGCTCTCTACGGCCGGGATACGCGCGAGCTGGAGACCTCGGCAGAGGTACTGGTGCTGCGAGGCGTGCACCCGAATGTCGATGCGGCTCGCGAGGCGTTGGAGAAGGTCCGCGACGTTCCGTTGCCGGACAAGCCGGTCAAACGGCGTTCGGTGCGGACCTGGGTCCACAGCATCACCGTGCTGTTGATCTTCGGCGGGTTCCTCTCGGCCCCTTCGGACGAGCGTAAGGAATCAGCTCACCCATGGTTGAAGGCTTCGGTCGGGTTCCTGTTCGGAGCGGCGATCTGGGCGACCACGTGGGTGCTACCGGCCACGTTCATGGTGGCGATGGCCTGGGGGTGTGAGACCCACGCCCGACAACTCGGACGCCGAGCACTGCTGTTCTACGACGGCGACGCGGACAGCGCACAGGCCGCGATCGCGGCCGCCAAGAACCGTGAGGACCGCGGGCACGGCACACGTGAGATTCTCCGCGCGACGATCCTCTTCCTGTCGATCGCCGTGCCGATCGGGTTTGTCGCCTACGCCGACCACGTCCACCACACCACCGGCATCAACTGGGTCGGCGCGCTCGGCGCGCTCGTCGCGGTCTCGCTCGTCCTGGCCGCCTCAGTCCTTGTCAACCGGCGATGACCGACACACGCTCCCCCGCGCCGGATGACGCGTTGGGCGGCCTGACCGCGGGCTGCAGACGGCGGCACTGCACGCAGTCGACAGAGCGCTGCTCAGCGTGCGGATAAGGAGCGGACATCGTGGGACTGGCTACACGCACTGACAGACCGATCGGGTCACCGACGTCGGGCCTCGCGCGGCGGGAGCGGGAGCGGACCAGCCCTGCGCCGGACCCCTTCCCTCCCGGAGCCAACGGGCGGACGAACCGCACGGGGTCGCTTTCGCAGCCGCGGATCGTCGGCGCGGGGGTGAGGATAAGACGAGATGACCGCCAGTGCCGCGGGAATCGCCTGAGGGGGTCCGGACGCGATGGCTGACGGATTGAGGAGCGGCGGGCCGCCGAACTCTGCCGTGGCTGCTGAGCCTCCGGCCGACCGGACCTCAGAGGACCTGGCGCAGGCCACGATCCTTCAGTCGCCCACCGTCAGCCCGGCCGAAGGCACCAAGTCTTCAGCAGCCTCGAGCCGCCGAAGCGAGCGGCGGTTCGCCGGGCTTTACGCGCGCATCGGGACGCTCGTGCGGGCCATCCAAGACAACGATGAGGCCAAGATCGAGGAGGCGATCCTCCGGCTCAGCGAGTCGCGGCGCGTCTTCGCCCCGCTCGCTTTCGCCGTCGGCGCGTTCGTGATGTTGTTCAACGGACTCAGGCTGCTGGTGACCAACTGGCGGCTCACGCTCGTGCAGATCCTCCCGGCGATGTGGATCTGGTTTGCGATGTTCGATCTCAAGGCGCACGTGCTGCACGGCAAATCCTTCACCGTCGTGCGCGGTCCCATTCTGATCCCAGCCGGCCTGCTGATCATGGCGATCACGGTCGCGAGCTTCTTCCTCAACGCCGTGTTCGCCTTCGCGGTCTCGCGACCTGGCCGTCCCGAGATCAGGCCGGCCGTCGTGCAGGCGCGGGAACATCTGAAGACGATCATGGCCTATGGCACCGTCATCGGCGCAATGCTCGCCTTTTCGACGATCATCGTGACCCGATGGGGACGCCCCTGGTTCACCATCTCGCTGGGGATCGTGGTTGGGCTGATGATGGTCTCCTACGTGGCCGTCCCCGCGCGCCTGATCGGCGCGAAGCCACCCAAGCAGTCGAAACGCGACAAGATGGCGAGCACCGCGGTCGGCGGCGCGCTCAGCATGACCGTGTGCACGCCGCCCTACCTCCTTGGACGCCTGGGCATCCTGGCGCTCGGATCCAGCGGCGTCGTGGTGTTCATTCTTGGCCTTTTTGCGGTCTCGCTCGGAGTCACCCTGCAGGCCGGCGCCACAGGTGCCGTCAGGGCGATCAAGATGAGCGCAACTCTCACCGCCGCGCGTCGTCCCAGCGAGGAGCCAGCGAGCGCATCCTGACGCTGGGCCGGCGATGGGCAGGCGTCGAGCCGCCGTGTCGCGCGAGCCAGACGCCGCCTGGTCGATCGGGCGGCCGGGGACGCGTGCCGCCGCGGAAACGGACGCGGTCGCGTGCGCCGAGGCGCTCGGTCTGCTCGATCGCTCCGAATCACCTGGGTGATCCTCCGCCCGCACGGCCCAAACCGAGGCCGGCGTGCGTCATGGTAGTTCGCATGTCGGCGCATCGCTACCGGATCGTGATCAAAGGAGAGCTTGGACCGCGCTATGCGTCCGCGTTCGACGGCATGACGCTCCGCGCCCATAACGGCGAGACGGAGATCAGCGGGCCGATCATCGACCCCTCCCATCTCCACGAGCTGCTCGAACGGATCACCGGACTCGGACTCACGCTGCACAGCCTCAACCCACTCGAAACCGAGAACGCCGAGACCGGCGCGCAGCCGCGCCCACAACCAGCCGGAGTCAACAACGACCCCGGCACCACTTTCGAAGGGACCGTGAACTCATGACCTTTCTCTGGATTCTGCTGGCCATCGTGTACGTCGCGTGCTGGGTCTACTTCGGCCTGGCGACGTTCCGCAAAGGCCACTACTGGATGTTCTGGATCGGATTCTTCCTCCCGTTCCTGTGGATCATCGGGGCGCTGATCGCACCGACCGACAACGCCGCCGCACGCGCCGTCGCCGGTGGCGCGTAGGCCCGTGGTCCCGCAGCAAACATCGTGAGACCCGGCAGCCGACGAAACCCAAAGAAATCGAGAGACAGTAATGGCCTTCACACGCGTTCATAAGCTCGCTAGGGCGAGACCGATATTGCAATCGGCGGTGAAGCCGCTGGTGACCGGGAAGGTCGAGGACTGGCACGGCGAGTACGCCTACAGCCTCGGTCTGCAGGCCTTCATCTACGGCTTCCCCTACATCTACAACGCTCAGACCCGTTACAAGTGGGTGACCCAGCCGCGGAACCCGAAGTTCGTCCCCTACGCGGCGCTGAACGAGTTCTGGCACGCGTCACAGCTGATGGACGCCACCTATCGGGACGGGGGATGCCCGAACAACGACACGCTGTACTCGATCGCGTGGCTGGATCTCAGCGAGGGGCCGATCATCCTCTCGCATCCCGACATGGGCGAGCGCTACTTCACCTTCGAGTTGATGGGCGTCGGGTCGGACAACTTCGACTACATCGGCCAGCGAACGACCGGCTCGAAAGCGGGCAGCTTCGCGATCGTCGGACCCGACTGGGAAGGCGAGCTGCCCGACGATGTCGATCAGTCCCGCGCGCACTCGCCGAGCCCGACGGTACTGGTCATGGGACGCACCCTCGTCAACGGAGACGCCGACGTCGCCGAGGTCCACAAGCTGCAACAGAAGTATCTGCTCACCCCGCTCAGTCAATGGGGCAAGTCCGACGTTGCACGTGCCGAGCGCCGTGACGTGCTCGAACCGATCGAGCCTGAGCAGGATCCCCTGGGGCCGTTCAAGACGCTGAACGCGATGCTCGAGGAGAACCCGCCACCGGCTGAACATGCGCTGCTGCTTAACCAGTTCGCGCGGATCGGCATCGGTCCCGGACTCGACATCGAGGAGCAGCCGGACGCCGTCAAACAGGGGCTCATGCGGGCCGAGCTGCTCGGGATGGGGCTCCTCAAACAGCAGTTCATGAGCGGCGACTGGGCGAACATCGTCAACGGATGGCGCTACCCGCCACCGGAGATCGGGCGCTACGGCGACGACTACCTGCTCCGCGCGGCCGACCAATCGCTGGCGGGGATCATGTGCAACGACCCCGCCGAGGCCGTCTACCTGGTCAACTTCGACGACACCGACGGCGACAAGCTCAACGCAGACCACCGCTACCAGATCCACTTCGACGCCGACGACATGCCGCCAGTCGACTCGTTCTGGTCACTCGGGATGTACGGCACCGACCTCAACCTCGTCCCCAACCCGATCGAACGCTACTCAATCGGCGACCGCACCGCCGGCCTGAAGAAAGATGCCGACGGCGGGCTGACGATCTACCTGCAGTCCAAGCCCCCTGGCGGCGAGGAGGACGCGAACTGGCTCCCGTCACCAGATGACGGCGAGTGGTTCGTAATCCTGCGCCTGTACCGGCCGCGGCCCGAGGTAATCGACGCGACCTGGGAATGCCCCCCAATCCAACCGGCGCAGTGAGCACCACGCTAATCAAAGGACAAGGTGAACAGAATGAACGTCTTACAGTCGGTCGAAAAACTGGTCTCCGCCAAGCTGCCGCAGGATGACACAGGCGCGAAGCTCATGCGCTTCGAGAACGTTCGCGGCCACCGCTACACCGAGATCTTCCTCATCGGCGGCCACGCGATCATCCACGACCTGAACGCCGGGATCTACAACACGATCGGGCTAAACGACCCCGACGGAACCGGGGATACCTGCCCCCAAGCGGTGCTCGACCAGGTCGATGTGGACGCCCTGAAGGAGCAGTACAACATCCTCGGCGCCTTCAAGAACGGTCCGAGGCTCTGGACACTTGACTGGGTCGAGGTCATGGTCGGCCAAGAGCGCGACCTCATGGGACTAAACGCGCGCTGGGTCATGTGGCTCGACGTGCCCAAAGAGATGCGCAAGCACGAGAGCGTCGCCTACAAGACGATCCACGGCAAGCGCGACACCCAGCTCGGGATCAACACCGGTTCGCCGGTCTTCCTCCTCGACGACCCGGACGGCAACACCTGGTGCATGAAGTCCGCCAGCCTCATCGTAGACCCCAACCAGACCTACGACAGCCTCAAGGACCTCGGCAGCCGCCTGAAGCCCGCGCCGAGCTGGAAGTTCCGCACCAAGGTGCTCGAAAAGGACCTGATCCTCACCGCGGACAACGGCGCGGTCAACATCACCCAAGACGAGCTCGGGAACACCTACGACCGGGTCGGAGGCCCATACAGCAACTACAAGCCGTGAGGAGCGCGGCAGCACGCAGGATCACTCGGGCGCGGCCGCGCACGCCAAGATCTCAAAGCTTCTCTCTGCGAGATCACATCAGTGCGCGAGCGGGCGGCGCGCGGCCAAACCGGGAAAGATCACAGCCAAGACAGGTCTCCGATGCCAAACCCTCGCAAGCCGGCAAGCCGTTCCTGTCAGCGGCTTCTCAAGACAACGGCGAGTCATGACCGACCGGGACGACGCTCAGGTGACGATCGACAGCCCCGCTGCCGTGAATCGGGAGTCGGTCACGGATCGTCGGGCGCAATTCCGTTACGGCGCCGTGTTCCTGCTGACGTTGGCGGCGGTCGTGTTCGTGATCGCGGCACCAAGCGCGGGCTGGTCCCGCGCGGTGACGCTGGCGATCGAGAGCGCCGCGCTGGTCGTCGCCATCGCCACATCGCGGGAGCGCGAGCGGGTTCGCCATCGCCGTGCGCTGGCCGTGGGCATCGTGATGGTCGTCCTGATCCTAGGCGTGGGGATCGGCGTCGTGTCCGAGCAGCTCACAGCGATCCTGCTCGCGCTCGTCACCGCGGCCGTTCCGGTGGAGATCGTCCGTGGTGTCGTACGGCTGCTGCGCGAGCGGGGCGTCACCCTGCAGGCGGTGGCGGGGGCGCTGGCGATCTATCTCTCGATCGGCCTCGTGTTCGCTTGGATCATCAGCTTCATCACTCACGTGGACTCCGCCGCGTACTTCGCGCAGCACACCAGCGGCACGGAGGGGGACCGTGTCTATTTCAGCTTCACCGTGCTGACGACGACCGGCTTTGGCGACTTCTCCGCCGCGACCCCAGTCGGACACGCCCTCGCGGTGATCGAGATGCTCACCGGCCAGCTTTATCTCGTCACCGTCATCGGGCTGCTGATCGGCAGCTTCGTCGAAAGGCGGAAAACGACATGAAGCGTGCCTTGTGGGCAATCGTGTCCCCCTGCATCTTGGCGAAGGAGGACACCCCCCGGGCCCGCCTCGTCCGTTCCGGGTGATGCCGTAGCGACGGTAATCGGATGAGCTGGTTGATCCGCCCGCCCCGCCACCGTCGGATCCCGCGAGCATGTGGCGCTGCTATGGGTGAACGGACAAACGACGATTGGAGCATACGATGGAACTCGAGCTCAAAGAGAAGAGCACGCTATCACGCGAGGCCGCCGCTGCGCGCCTGCACGCGATAGCCGACGAACTCGCCTCCGGCAACGACATCATCATGGAGCGTGGCCAGGCGAGGTTCGTGGCGAAAGTACCCGCCGAGGTCGCGATGAAGATCGAATTCGAGGTGGAGGACGACCAGACCGAATTCGAGATCGAACTGACCTGGTAGGCGGAAACGATCCGAGCGCACACGCGTCCTGCGAGTAGCCGAGCGCCAGGCGCTAGGACGCTCCGCGGCGCAGCTTCGCCGCGCCTAGGCAGTCGGCTGCAGAGCGGAAGGCGAGGCGGCCAGTTGATGCCGGGAGCTCAGTCGCCAAGCCCGTCCCCGCTGTCCCGGAGGCCGTTTCGTAAAGGTTGATCCTGCCGGTTTCGGCGCATTGACCGGCGCGACCGACGTCGCGGCCGGAGACTGCTCAGGTAGCTCACGGAGAGTGACACCCGGACTCGAGCGGATCTGGAACCCAGAGACCGACGCCAGCTACTACGGATCCAGTCGGTGTTGGTCCACCGATGACATAGGCGACAACTCGACCTATGTTCGGTGCATGGTTGCGAGACGTAAGGAATCGGGCACGGTGGCCCGCTGGGAACCGACAGACGAGCAACCCTTGCGGCAGCTACTCGCGCCTCCGGATCTGAATGGTGGAGTCAAGTCGCTCGACTACTGGCGCCGGCGAAGCTGGCAGCTGCTGTGGTACCAAATCCGCGCTCGTCGCGAGGCAGTGCGGATGACCGCTCGCTGGGAGCAGCGGGTCGGCGCGGCCCTCGTCTCCGAACCTCGCGCGCCGCTCGAGGCCCGCCTCTCTGCCGGTGTGCTACTCGCGCGGACACGGCTGGCACGATCGACCCGACGTGCCCGGACCGCCGTGCTGGCTGCCGT
>Ga0116218_1002377_pt1 | contig 10508 bp, 5 predicted proteins | sample Sb_taG_2_FD_88966 | JGI IMG/M metagenome (GOLD analysis project Ga0116218, IMG submission 88966) | Peat soil microbial communities from Weissenstadt, Germany - Sb_50d_5_LS metaG | ecosystem: Environmental > Terrestrial > Soil > Wetlands > Peat | place: Germany: Weissenstadt | collected 2010-09-21 | reverse complement strand
GCACATGATTCGCAGCCTCCTCTGATAAATCCTGCGGTGCTGCGATCTGGTCCTGTGGCGGGATGTCAGCTTGACGCGGTGGATCGGCAGCCCCAGGTGCAGGCTGATTCGACTCAGTCTGTGCCTGGTCCGTCGGCTTTTTCAATTCGTCCGGCATGGAGTTCATCCGTGTTTCAGTGAAAGCGAGAGCTGGCAGAGTAATCTTGTCAGCACCGCCGAGAATTGAAAGGTAACGAGAGGCCCAGACCGATTGGTGTCAGACAATAAAGTACGGTACAGAGATGTTGGCCGGGTCGGCTAAGTCAGGCGCAGAAGAAAAAACTGTCCACCGGCTGCCCCATTCCTCATCCTCGATCAGCCTGCTAGTCGGTTGCCCGAAGGCGATACGAGACCCGTTGCGGTCATAGGTGTAGTTCGGGTGGGTTGCACGGAACTGCAAATTCAAGAGCGGCGCCAGACCGGCCCCGATCCGGGGATGGAGTTTGCCAATATAAGTATCTGCGATCCGCTTTTCCAACGGCTCGCACCTGTCTTTCACGAGCGGGGCCGCAGTTGTTAGTTCACCCGGTCCCCTGAACTGCTTGTGCATAGTTCGGGGGATTGAAATACGCGTGGAGTCCAATCTCGCGACCGATCTGCTTGCAAAACAGAACGCCCCAAACTCGTTTGAGTCGGAGGCGTTTGTTGATCAGCCCTCCCCCAAGTGCTGCTCGAGAACAATCTAACTCTGGCCTCGAGTAGGGGAATGGCGCATGAGTGCCATGGGCGGCACGACGGTAAACTTAGGCCCCTCCTGCTTGCACGCCTCAACCTCTCGTACAGGAGCAACTGCAGTGACCGGTGGTTTCGGTAGGCCTAGACTTTCCGGCGCTGAGACATCAGGTGAACTTTTGCCCCCCGGCGCGGCGTACGGGGTGCGCTCGGGGCCATTCGCTGCTAGCCAACACACGCCTTCGGGCTTCTGATACTGTAATCATCAGCGTCATTGAGTCCATCGGTGAGGCAACGAACCCAACGCTCCTCATAGAACTGGCGGGCCCGCTCTGAAATCGCGGGCACCAGAATCGCGAGGATGCCGGCGATAGGCGCTATGATGAAACCGCGCAATATCGCCAAATCGCACGCGGCCTTCCCCAGAAACGCGGGAGATTCCGAGGTAGTCTTGTCGGCCACCCACCCCAGGAATCATCCGGGCGGATGGCCTTCGGGGCTGACTCCTACGGTTGATAAATCTGCACGTTGTTGATGGCTGCTCCCTGAAAACTGGCTTCACCGCCAATGCAGTACAGCTGACCATTGGCTACGGCCGAGGCCTGCCAATACGCTGAGGTCGGCATCGTAAGCTGGGTCGTCCATTTGTTCGAGGTCACGTTGAACGATTCGTTCACGTTGACGGGCGTCGCGGTCTCCGGATTCGCCTCAACGCCTCCGGCCACATAGAACTGTCCCGACAGCGAACCATAGCAGCTTGCATTGCGCGGAGCGGGGTCCGCAGTCAGCGCGGTCCATTGGTTGGTGGAGACCTTGTAGTCCTCGTTGTCGCCGCTATCTCCCGAACTGGTGAAGCCGTCAGAGGCCACAATGGTGGTTCCGAGCAATCCGGCGGATGCCTCCGATTTCCCTACCAGTAGCGGCGCCTCCTCGGTCCAGGTGTTGGTGGACGGAACATACTTTTCGACGTTGGCGAGTCGGAGGGTGGATCCGTTTCCGCCGATGACGTATATGGCGTTGCCGTCCACCACTGCTGCGATGCTGCCGCGTGCCATCGGCATCGCAGCTCCGGTCGTCCACTTGTTGGTCGTTGCGCTGTAGATTTGCACGAGGTTGCTCGGCGTCTGCCCGGATCCTTCGTAGCCGCCGATCACGTAAAGGATGTTGGCCACCACCGCGCTGGCTGGCGCGAGGACTGGTGTCGGGATGGCTGCGGCTGTCGTCCAGGAGTTGGTGGTCGGGTTGTAAACCTGGTTGTTGCTTAGTGGAGCACCGGTTTGTGTGGCATTTCCGCTCACCACATAAACCTTCCCGCTCAGCAGACCGGTAGCAGCTCCAAACACCGCAACCGGCATTGCGGCACCGCTGCTCCACGAGTTGTGCACGGTGAAGGTCTTGAGACTGGAGAGCGTGGTCGAGCCGGTGGTGACGGTCACGTAGCCGTCAACCGCTCCCGCGGGCACCGTGGCCGTGATGTAAGTCGTTCCTGTCAGCGTGATCTTGGTGGCTGGAACACCGCCGAACTTCACAACCGACGTGCTATCGAAGCCTTGTCCTGTGATGCCCACCGTTGTGCCGGCCTTGCCCGAAGTCGTACTCAACTTGATGAACGGCTTCGCGCCGATGTTCAGGCTGTAGAGCTCGCCGCAACCAACCACTTCCACCTGTTGGCCATTTATATTCACGACGCTAAGGCAGTTGGTATCGCCGCCAACATTCGTGGTGCCGTAGAGGAGGCCGTCGGTGTGCTGCACCAAAGGTGACAGCGGATTGCCGCCATCTGTGCCGCCAGTAAAGCTGTAGAGAGTCGTGAAAGTCCCGCTAGTCGTGACGCTGAAAATCGTTCCATAAAGGCCAATTTCCATGTTGGACGTCACGCCATAGAGCTTGCCATTCGTGGCCTGCACCAGGCTGCCCCAGGGGCCGTTCCCGTCCGTAGTTCCATTGATATTGTGGAGCACGGTGTAGGTGCCGCCGGGGGAGATCTTGAAGATCACTCCTGCCCCGGCGGTGCCCCCTGAGTAGGTGGTGCCATAGAAGTTTCCGTCGCTGGCTTGGATCAGAGGGAAAGAGTCGTTCGATCCGTCGGTGCCTGTGAAGTTGTGCAGCACGGTCACCGTGCCGGACGAGGTCATTTTGAAGATCACCCCGTGATTCGTCGTTCCCCCTGCAACAGTGCCGCCGTAGAAATTTCCATCGCTGCCCTGGACCAGAGGCGCGTAGATACTCTGGCCGTCGGCACCGGTAAATGTGTGCAGCGTGGTGAACACGCCGGTGGAGGTGACCGAGTACGCGGTGCTGTCGGCAACGGTGGCTGAGGATGTTGTCCCATAGAAGGTGCCGTTCGCGGCCTGGATCGGCGCCGCGTACGGACGAGTGCCATCGCTACCACCGGTGAAGCTGTGCAGCGAAGTCAGCACGCCTGCCGGCGTCAGCTTGAAAACCTCTCCGTCGTTGGCGGTCGTGGTGCCGCCATAAAAAAAGGCGCCATAAAAGTTCCCATCTGCGCCCAGGGTCAAACCACCATAAGCCCCGTTGCCGCAATTGACAGGGCCACAGTCATTGTTGCTGAAGTCGAACACATCGGTCACCACTCCCGAGGTCGTCATCTTGAACGCCGCGCCGCAATACGTAATGGTACAGTTGAGGGCCTTGGCATCCCCGCCTGCGGCCGTGAGGTATAACTCGCCGTCGCGTCCCTGCGCAATCGCTTCGACATTTGGATTGACGGGCCCAGGGGTCCCAGGGAAGCCATAAACGGTAGTTGGGGTTTGAGCCCGGGCCGCTACCGCATTCAGCAGGCCGACGATGAGCGTGATGCAGGAAATTACAACCCGGACAAGGCGAGAGACGTACTTTGAAGACATTGAGACTCCTTTTAATCCACTGATTCCAAATGTTCCGACTTACCGCATACGGTCCCCATTTCGTGCCCCCGCAGGCTGTTTCTTGGGGGACGGCACGTTCTGAATCGCGCTATACTATGGCGGCCCTGCCTCCCCTAGGCAAGAGACAAGTCGGGCCGCGTCAGGTCAAGACAGGTCATTTCCCTTTATGGCAGCCCATCGCGACCCGCTCCCGGGCAAACGTCTGGATTCATGGAAGGAAATCGCCGCCTTCTTCGGACGGGCCGAACGTACCGTCAAACGCTGGGAAACAGAACGCGGACTTCCCGTGCATCGAGTGCCAGGTGGCGGACGCAGCGCTGTCTTCGCCTACAGCGACGAACTAGCCGACTGGTTGAAAGGGCGAAGACAGGAACTGAATTCAGATGACCCGGCCGGCGAGATCGACGAAGGCATGATCGCCGAACCGAAATTTGACGAAAGAAAACTCGAAGCACCGGCAGGCACCGTCGACGCCATTTCCTCAACAACCAGACTGACTCCCGCCATAAAGACTCTGAACGCCGCACGGCTGGCAGCCTGGATTCTTCCGCTCCTTCTGGTCGGCGGGTTGGTGACGTATTTCTCGATCGGTCAAAGCGGGGTCCGCTACAAAGCTCTCGCCAGCCGTCCCCCAGCGAATGCGGAAGGCCATGATCTCTACCTCGGCCCGGATTCCATCGCCGTGCTCCCCTTCGCCAACGAACGTGGAGACGCAAAAACGGACTATCTCAGCGACGGCATCACCGAATCCTTGATAAGCAACCTCGCTCACGTACCCCGGCTCAAAGTGAGGTCCCGCGACTCGGCCTTTCGCTACAAGGGAAAGGATGTTGACGTGCGAACGATCGGCGGCAATCTCGGGGTATCGGCTGTGGTGAGCGGGCGGGTGATGGTGCAGGGTGACGCCATCGAAATCAGCGCTGAGCTTACCGATGTTCGGGATAACACCGAAATCTGGGGGCACCGCTACGCGGGCAAGAGCGCCGACCTCATTTCGTTGCAACAGCAAATCGCGGTCGACATCGCCGCGAAGTTGCGTTCCACTCTCAGCCCCGCAGACAGGAAGCAGGTCACAAATCAGGGCACACGGGATGCCAAGGCGTACTCTTTGTATTTAAAAGGGCGTTACGCCTGGAACAAGCGGACGCCTGCTGCCCTGAAGACGGCCATCTCTTTTTTCAATCAAGCCATCGCCGAAGACCCCGAATACGCTCTGGCCTATTCTGGCCTTGCCGACGTTTATTCCGCGCTGCCGTTTTATTGGGGCAATCCCAGCGAAGACTATGCGAAATCGAATGCGGCTGCCCGCAGGGCCCTGGAGTTGGACGCCAGTCTGGCTCATCCCCATGCTGTTCTGGGCAGCAACCAGATTGGGTACGACTGGGATTTTGCCGGAGGAGAGGCTGAGTTCAAAAAGGCAATTGAGCTCGACCCCAACGATGCGACGGCCCACCAGTGGTACGCCGAAAGCATCAGCACTCTCGGCGGTAGGGAGCAGGAAGCGCTGGGGGAAATCAATCGGGCTCATCAGCTGGATCCGCTGTCACCCATCATCAGCCGGGTGATCGGAAGTATTCGGGTTTCGGCGAGACATTACGACGAAGCCATTTCTGTGTGCAAGGAATTGGAGAATGAGAACCCGACATTCGCTGCGGCGCATGACTGCCTGGCATACGCTTATTGGGGGAAGCACATGTACCCTCAGGTGATTGAGGAATGGAAGGCCTATGGACACCTCACCGGCGACCCACGCGATGCTGAGTTCGCGGCGGCGCTGGAGCAAGGTTCTCGCTCTGCAGGATGGAGCGGCGCCCTCACCCAAGCCATTGAAACCCTGCAGACCCGACGTAAGACCAGCTATTTTTCAGCGTTGATGATTGCCCGCCTCTATGCCGATTTGGGAGACAAGGAACAGGCTTTCCAGTGGCTCGACACCGCTTATAGAGAGCACGACTGGCTGCTGGTTGGTCTAAATACCTACTTCCAACTCGATTCTCTGCGTTCAGATCCGCGGTTTGCCGAGCTGGTGCGCAAAGTCGGTCTACCTCAGTAACCACGCTCGAATCGGAGATCCAAGCTTTCTCCCTCTCTGCCAAACCAATGCGAGATGGAGGCGGCGGCGCTTCGGGCAATTGAGAAAGTATCCAAGACGGTCAAAGTAAAGAGCACACTCTTGTGGGTCTCACAATCCCGCAGAGTATATCGAAGCCAACGCAGCACGACAGGCTCACCACGAAAAGCGCGATCACTGGTGCGTGTCGTTCTCTCGGTATATGGTCGAGCTGTTCAAACCGGGAAAGGGTCAACTGGCGAAAAATCGCCATCTCTCCGAGTAGAGGAGTCCCGATAGGCTGTAGGTTTTCCTTGGCTGTGTCCGCCGTTTCCAGCTTCGTGCCCGTGTAGGTCCACCATGGCACCACCGGGAGTCTCCCCCCTCACAGACCCCACCGTGCAGATTGCCCGCAGCGGGTTCCTCAAGCAAGACTCTCCGGGTACGTCCAGACATGTCGGATCCGAGGCGGCAGCAACGGATGACGCCGCAGGAGCTCGGCATATCTCTCCCACGTCATTCGGTTGCCGCGCGTGCGACGATTCAGCCACTTCCTCCAGATCCTAACAACACCCCGATAGAACTTCAGAAGGCTCTGAGAGTTTGTCGGGCGGCCGTAGTACTGGTAGTGGCCTCGGAGCTTGGCGTTGAGGGTCTTCTGCTGCTCGTCCACCGGTGCATGTCGGTGCTTTTGGCACCATGCGGCGACTGCCGTGAGGCTCCTGCGGAGCCGCTTGCGCATCGTTCGCACATGCACGGTGAACTTCCCTCTCCGGCTGCGGGCACATATGTGCGTCAGGCCGAGAAAGTCGAAGGTGCCGGGTTTCTTCTTTCCCTGCTTCTTCGCGCGTTCCTCTGCGTAGCGCCCAAATTCCAGCAGCCGCGTCTTCTCCGGGTGAAGCGTCAAACCGTATTTTGCGAACCGCTTCGATAAGACGTCCTTCACCTTCTCGGCGTCTTCCCTGTAGTGGAAGCAGAGTATGGCATCATCGGCGAAACGAATCTCATGAGCTTCTCCCCTGAGTCGGGGCTTCACCACCTTCTCGAACCATTCGTCGAGAACGTAGTGCAGGTAGACGTTGGCCAGGAGCGGACTAATCGTCTGCCCTTGCCCCGTCCCCTTGTCACTCACGAGAAACTGTCCTTGATCGATGACTCCAACCTGGATCCACTTCCGTATCAGGCGAAGCACGCTGCTATCGCTGACGCGTTTCTCGATCATCTCCATGAGTTGCTCTCTCACGATCGAATCGAAGTAGGCGGTGATGTCTAACTCCAGGATCCATCCTGTGGAGCGGGTGCAGATGACTCGCTTCACTTCGTCCAGTGCCTGGTGCTGCCCTCGTCCGGGTCGAAACCCGTAGGAGCAGTCGAGAAAATCCTGCTCATAGATGGCGTTCAGTACTTCTGCCATCGCCTTCTGCACGATCTTGTCCTCCAGAGCGGGAATCGAGATCGCCCTCTGCTTCCCGTTCTCCTTCGGTATGTAGACCCTGCGCAGCGGTTGGGCTTGGTACTTTCCATCTTTGAGCCGCTGGTAAAGCTCTTGGATCTTTCTCTCGGCGTCCTGCTGGTACTCCTGATACGTGACGCCGTCCACCCCTGCGCTGGCTTCCTTTCGTAGACTTCGAAATGCCGTATACAACGCCTCGGGCGTGATCAAGTGAGCGATCGAGAAGAACTGTCGCTTCGGTTCCTCCTTGGCTAGTTCAGTTAGTCTGTCGAGTTTTGTGGACATAGCAGTTCGAGTTCTGAGTCTCGCCTATGTTTCCTTCGCAGATACGTCCGCTTGTTCCCCCCTTCCCTCCAGTGGGTACCGTGGCCGCTCCTTGCGGAAGCCCTGCGGTTCCCCACCTTCACAGGTACTACGGGGTCGTAAGACTGCTCGTCCATCTTTCCCGGTCGCCTCCGGTTTCCCTTGGCGATCGGTACCTCCCATGGTGAGGAGGAGATGGGGGAGCTCTCCTGGGTTCCTGGGAAATCCCTCTGAAAGCATGCCCTGAGCTAGGGACTCCGGCGACCCCGGCGCGACCTCGCATTATCGGTCGTCCGAGTGCTGCCTTCCGCCTTGTTAACGGCGTCGGCATCGCAACCAGCCGAGTTTTCGGAGCTGAATCTTCACGGCCTGCTTCCTTGCTGTGTACGCTTCGCACCCACCAGTCGCCCAGTGAATGGCAACACTCGCTTCCGGCCTGTCTGCTCGACTGTGACCGGGCGGGACTTACACCCGCTGGATTCCATCAAGAAGTTTCACCGTTTCATCTTCGGTTCCTCCTCTTCCAAGCTTTTCCCAGCGCGATAACAATGTCGGCGAAGTCAAGCACTATGTACGCACACCACCGCATGCACTCGTGGAGGAGCGCCATTTCGCTCTCGTCGATGGTTTGCGCTTTCCGACCTTGGGCTCGCTTCTAATCGTTCGGGGTCAGGAACTCAGTCCGACCCAGCCATCTCTTCGATCCCTAGCTGCGATCATGATTGCTTGTTCGAACTCCCTGGTTTTGGCCATCAGCCATTTGCTGACGGTGCTGCGGTTCTCTAGTTTGGGTCTCCTCGTAGAGTCTTTTGCAAGAAAACACCAATTCAACTGACGGCCAGCCTCGGAGGGTCAAAAAGAGGGTTTTGACCGGCGCAACACAGTGGACGCGCCTGTCAGGTAAATCTGATCGACACCCGTTCCAGTTGCCTAGTAGCCAGTTTGATCCCGCTCGGATCAGAGGTTTGTGGAGTCTGAGGACATCCCTTGTGCGCCCCGCCAGGCACCGGAACCACGTCATGAGTCCTTAACCTCCTCCTTCTGCTTGGCAACCAGCGCCGCATGGAGTGCCCCAAATACTGGTTCCTTTATGAGTGGCCCTGTAGGTCGAGTAGGTGTGGCTGTTGTGGGTGGTCTTGATTCGTTTGCATTCTCGCGTATGAACTTAGGATTTTCCGTGACTGCTTTTGGCGTCCCGTCGATCATCCTGAGGTTTCTTAAGCGCATCGGAAAGCGCCTGCTCGAGCAGAAACTCTATTTGCTGATTCAATGACCCGATGTTCAAGTCTTGCAAGCTCGGCTAGCCGATCCTTGAGCCCCTGCTGGATCCTGAGCAGCAGAGCGACCTTACGTTCTGGGATTTTCGTTGAGCGCACCTTTACTCCGAAACGGCAGTCCTTGTCTGGTGTTTCATTACTTTTTGCAGTCACCCCCAACTTGGAAGTCACGGCGTTACCGTGAACACGCCCTTGCTAGTAACCGACCCGCCGGCAGTAGTGATGGTGATCTCTCCCGTCTTTGCGCCTGCAGGCACGGTGGCAGTCACGAGTGTGTCACTGTTGACCGTGAAGCTCGCCGATTGCGATCCAAACTGGACCTTCGTAGCCTGAGTGAAGCTGACTCCTTTGATCTCAACAGAGGTCCCCACCGGGCCGCTGGCCGGAGTGAAACTGGTAATTTGGGGCGTAACGTGGAAGCTCTGACTGCTTGTGAGCTTTCCGCCGGGAGTGGTTACGATGACCGAGCCGGTACGTGCCCCGGCTGGGACTTTTGCCGTCAGGTAAGTGCCGGAAGATACCGTGAAGGTTGCAGCGGTTCCGCCGAACGAGACGTGGGTCGTCCCGGTGAACCCCTGCCCCAGGATCTCCACGGAACTCCCAACCTTGCCGGAGGTGGACACCAAGCGCGCGAACGGTTTCAGCCCCATGTTCAGGCTGTAGAACGTGCCACAAGCGCCGCAGTATTTGGTGTCAGTTCCGCCGGCTTGCGTGTCTCCGTACAAAATGCCATTCGTGTGTTGGACCATGGTCGCCTGTGGACTCGAACCGGTGGTACCGTCGAACGCATAGAGGATTTTGTAGGTATATGGGGACTTCGGGCTGATGCTGAAGACGATTCCGGCTGCATCGGCTCCGCCGCCAGCCGTGGTGCCATACAGGTTGCCATCAGTCGCCTGAACCAGGCCGGTCATGACGTTAATTCCATCGTCCAGCGACCCGGGGAAATCATGGAGCACGGTAAGTGCACCCGCCGGAGTGATCTTGAAGATCACACCGCAACAATGCGGGCCATAGGTACCGCCGCCAGTGGTCGTTCCATAGAAGTTGCCATCGCTGCCTTGCATGAGGGGACCGAGAGGCACTTCGCCATGCAGTTCGTCGAAGTTGTAGAGCACGCTCAGCGCGCCCGAGAGGGTGATTTTGAAAACCGTTCCGCAACCGCCCACACACTTGGTGCTGCGTCCTCCCAGCTGTGCGGTTCCATAGAGATTGCCATCCGTACCCTGCACCAACGGGGCAAAGGGGTATTGGCCTTCGGCAAAAGCGAGTGTATGAAGGGTCGTCAGTACGCCCGAAGACGTGATTTTGTACACCGTGCCGTTCGCAAGGTTGGCCTGCGTGGTCGTGCCGTAAAAATTTCCGTCCGCGCCTTCGATCGGGGGCGCGTAAGGATATGCTCCATCGCCGGTGTTCGTGAACTCGTGCAGTACAGTCAGTTTTCCGCCCGGCGCGACTTTGAAGACCGTCCCAAGATTGGCTGTGCCGCCACTATTCGTGGTGCCATAGAAGTTTCCATCGGTACCCAGTGTCAGCCCGCCGTAAGGTTCGACGGTCAGGTCGAAGGTGTAAGGCACAGTCAATGTTCCGCCAGGAGTGATCTTGAACATTGCGCCCACCCCATCGGTGCCGCCTGGCGCCGCGCTATAAAGGTTGCCGTCCCTGCCCTGCGCCACGATGCCAGAATATTGGGGATTGGTTGGGTCGTCGCTTTGAGTCCCAAAGTTGTACAGCACAGAAAAGGTCTGGGCGTGTGCGACGGCACTGAGTGCCGCAATGGCCAGCACCAGCAGTGTTGGCGTAAGGCGATAACGAATTGATGTCTT
>Ga0116218_1002375_pt1 | contig 10513 bp, 9 predicted proteins | sample Sb_taG_2_FD_88966 | JGI IMG/M metagenome (GOLD analysis project Ga0116218, IMG submission 88966) | Peat soil microbial communities from Weissenstadt, Germany - Sb_50d_5_LS metaG | ecosystem: Environmental > Terrestrial > Soil > Wetlands > Peat | place: Germany: Weissenstadt | collected 2010-09-21 | reverse complement strand
TTTTTTGAGTGTCGAAAGAAGAACCGTACCAGGAGAAACATTGCAAAAAGTCGAAGCCGAAATACCTGCAATACTTGGTCAGATTGCTGCATCAGATGCATCCTTTAAAGCATCAGTCAAGACCACAATGGTACGTGAACCTTTCGAGGCTTCATTGGACGAACCAATTGTGAGAATGTTATTCCACAAAACCTCCAAGATACTTGGACACGAGCCAATAGAAATCGGCCAAACCGGCTGGATGGACTCAGCGCTACTTTCTTCTGCTGGCATCCCTACAGTTATTTTTGGTCCAGGGGGAGAGGGCGCGCACGCTGTAGTTGAGTGGTCTAACCTCGAGCAGGTTGAACGCTGTGCTGAGATTCTAGCTGCTGTTGCGGAAGAGTTCTGTGCATAACCCTGGTTACAGTCATAAGCTAAGGGCAATTATTCAGAATCATGTTCTGAATTTCCCCCCTGCTGCCTTCAACAGTCGATCACGAATGGCAAGTCCCAGACCTTGCTCTCCAAAATTGCGACAAAGGATAACCTGTACATGTGCTTCCTCAAGAGAGCGTAAACCTGCAAACAAATGAGCAGCTACCTGCATTAAATCCTTTTCGCTACCAGCAGAATAAATGCATGCTTGAGTACCCTGAAACTTGGGAATATCTTCTTCTGCTATCAGGAGGCCAACCTGTTCACCCTTTACGTATCGTCGTCCTATTTCAGCCAACATGGAGGTATGCATTTCTTCAATCGTGCCATCAAATAGCAACAAAGGGACGCTTGGAGCATAATGGGTAAGCAGTTGGCCTGGAGCTTTCATTGCCAGGTCTTCTTCAACTTCATCTACTTTATTTCGTTGTGCAGGTGGCTGTACATCAGGCAGTACAGTGCGTAATGCCTCAAGACTGATTCCTCCAGGACGTAGAATCCTTGGCACATCGGAACAAAGATCAAGCACCGTTGACTCTACACCTATTTCACAAGGTCCGGAATCCAGGATTAACGGCACTTTACCAGCTAGATCAGTATAAGCATGTTGCGCTGTTGTTGGACTGATATGCATAAAACGATTTGCGCTCGGTGCGGCTATCGGAGAACCTGATGCTCTAATCAATGCCAATGCAACAGGGTGCCGAGGCATACGAACAGCGACCGTCTCTAATCCTGCTGTCACCAGATGTGGCACATGAGACCCCCTTGGTAGAATTAATGTAAGAGGACCCGGCCAAAATTGCCAGGCTAGTCGCTTTGCTTCTATAGGAATGTTTATCGTCAAAAGTTCAAGTTGATGCTCATCAGCTATATGTACTATCAGCGGATCACTCAAAGGTCTCCCCTTAGCCGCAAAAATACGCTCCAATGCTGTCTGTTGAAAAGCATCCGCACCAAGGCCATACACTGTCTCAGTAGGAAAAACGACAATCTCACCACCCTGTATTAATCTTGCGGCACGCTCAATTAACCCTGGCTCGGGGCATTTCGCATGAACCTCAATTATTTCTGTTCGTATATATTCCATGTTCTTTAAATGCTTCCAGGCTTTTCAATGAACGAGTGTAATCAAGAGACATTTGTAGGAGTATAGCACGTTTGCATTAGTTGCGACACGTCACGCATACATGCTATACTCTGCTTCGTTCAAATGAGAATGAGATACTACGAAGAGCGGAGTAGATGCAGGATTCTAAAAATCAGTCATCACAGAAAAATCGTCGTTTTGTAGTTTTAATAGGCGTTGGAGCTTCTCTCGTTTTAATTTTGGGATTGATTGTTCTTAACGCTCACGCAGGCACAATTCCTGGAATGAGGCAATCCTCAACAAATTCAGTCAAGTCTGCAATTCACATCGCCCCTATACATAACGAGTGTCATACGCCTCTTCATAAAATCGGTGATGAAACTTTATCAATTCAATCTGGCGGACTCACTCGTACCTTTATCGTTCACCTGGCGCCATCCTATGGTACTCAACCACAAGCGATGGTCATTAACTATCACGGCTATCAAAATACAGCGCTTCGTACAGCTCAGCGTACAAATATGAGTGCTGAAGCAGACAAAGCTGGATTTATTCTGGTTTTCCCACAGGGAGTCGATAACCCACCCTCCTGGAATGCCGGAATAGGAGGATACGGTCCAACTGGCGATGCCAACGATGTACTGTTCACAAGCGACCTTATTAGCTATTTCGAGCACGACTACTGCGTTGATGCACATCGCATCTACGTTACTGGCTATTCGCTAGGTGGTGGCATGGCATATCGTATCGCCTGCACCCTCAGCAATCAAATCGCTGCCTTTGCAACCGTAGCTGGCGCTTTCTATCGCATACCGGGCGGCTGCAATGCATCGCGACCAATTCCAGTATTGGAAATTCACGGGCAAGCAGATCAATTTGCGCCATATAATGGGAATGCATATTTGGGTATGGCATCTGTTCAAACATATTTAAACTTCTGGCTTGCGCATGATCAGTGTAAACCCGCCAGCAAAGTAATCTTCCAGAAGGCAGATGTCACAGCTCTGGAATGGTCTCAATGCGCTAAAGGAATTATTATCCAACATTACCGTATCAGCGATGGTGGCCACGTATGGCCGGACTCAAACCCGACCCTTGGAATAGGATATAACTCGCACACAATTGACACCAACGTTGTCATATGGAATTTCCTGAGTCAATTTTCAAACTAAACAGAAAATGCACGCTGCAAGACTTCTATATCCACAGACTTGTTCTACTGGCAAATTTAAAGGTTCTCATCAGCCATCTCTCTCACCAATGCACCATAAAATTCCTGTTTATTGTGTTGTCTGCGGTGCTCGCGATAATCATTGAGCATACATTCATAACGAAAATCAACCATCTCAAGTAAATCCGATTCCTCGATCCAACAAGGTTGTCCCTCAACGCTGCCACGCATATCTCCACCATTCACTTCCGCACAAAAAACCAGGTTCAAAGTACTCATACTGCCGAAGTCCTTACTGATATTCGAATAGCATGCAACCACATGATGTAATTTGACTTGTAATCCAGTTTCTTCTTTGAATTCACGCAACGCTGTCTGAGTTGGATGTTCTCGCCAGCGCATATAACCACCGGGAAAGACTAGAGTTCCATCTGGCCGCTTTAGTAATAAAAATCTACCGTGATCTTCGACAATCACACTGATGCACCCTTGTGGGGGTAAGTTCCCAAATAGACAAATATTCAGGCAGTTAAAGGAAAAACCCACTGAATTCCTCAATATTTGGTAAAGGATACGTTTAAGCAATACTATGTTCCGCCAATCTATATTCTTTTCTCTGAAGTACATTATACTCTACGACTCATCTATTTCTGGCATAATAAAAACGGTCTGGTTGAGAAGCCAGACCGTTTCTTCTTGTCTCAAATGAAATCTCAACGACCAGTTCGTTGTTGTGCCCTTCGTACCAGAGCATCAACGGTCACGGCGATCAACAAGACGATACCCTCAACCATTTCTGACACGTTCGCAGTCTGACCCAATAAAGCAAGGCCATTTACTACGCTACCAATGATGAGCGCTCCGAGCACAACCGCCCAGACCGAGCCCCGACCGCCAAAGAGGCTGACACCACCGATTACCGCCGCTGCGATCGCATTAAGCAGCAGCGTTGGATCGATCTGGCTCGCAACAGCAGTACCATATGAAGCGAATACAATACCGCCTACAGCGGCAAGCGTCGAGCACAAGGTAAAGCACGCAATTCGGATGCCCACGATATTAATACCCGCGCGGCGGGCCGCCTCAGCGCCACCTCCGACAGCATAAACGTGGCGTCCGAATGAGGTTTTCGTCATGATCAGCCAGAACAGCACGATCAATGCAAAGAGGATCGCAACCTCATAAGGCACTCCATTGTAGCTCACAAATTCCCAAACAGCCGCCCCCACGAGTAGTGCAACTACTACAATCTGCACAACAACCTGAAGCAGCGACATCGTCCTGAGACCAGCTCTCTTTCGCCTCAAGTAGCTCATAATCAGGCTAAAGGCATAAACCAAGACGGCTATGAGAGGCAAACCAATACCCAGGTATGTAGGCAGGAAACCACCCGCAATGTTGAGGATGAGGCTACTGGAGATGATAAGCGTGCTTTGTCCATTTAGCAAAGTGAGCAGCAGTCCAGAATAAAAGATGGACGCAGCCAGTGTCACGATAAATGAGGGAACGCGCAGCACAGCAACAAAGAGACCATTGATGAAACCCGCTAGAGCACCAGCCAGCAGGCCAATAAGTATAGCTATAAGAGCTGGAAGTTTGAAGGGTCGAGCAGGATCAGCCAGCACTGCCATGACCACTGCGGAATATACACTGACCGCAGCAATCGAAAGATCGATCTCACCTAGCAGCAGTACCATAATGACGCCCAATCCGAGAATGCCGAAGGTCACAATCTGTCCCACCAGGTTTGTGATATTCTGTGGTGTCAGAAACAATCCGCCACTAGTAATTGAGAAATAGACCACCACTACGAGCAGCGTCAATACTACCGGTATAAAACCAAGGTCACCGCGTAGTAACTGGCCTACCGTGCGGCGGGGCATATAAGATGGTACTTCTACAGCGGTAGCCTCAGTTGTTCCACCTCCAAACGCAGCCACCTGTGAAGCTTCCGATGGCTCAGGACTATCATTTTTCTCGATAATGTCGCTCATGGATCATTTCCCTCCTACCGAGTCATTGTCCTGGGCAGTACCATTTGTCGTCATCAACTGGCCGAATTCCGCTCCCGTGATCGCTGATACAATCTGCTCAGGTGTAGTGTTTTTGATATCAAATGTGCCTACCCGCCTGCCAAGACGCAAGACGATCACACGATCCACGACCTCAAATACATCTGCCAGGTTATGCGAAATAACAACAACCGCCAATCCTTGATCGCGTAGCCGGCGAATCAAGTTCAGCACTTGCCTGGTCTGAGCTACACCTAGCGCTGCCGTTGGCTCATCCAATAGAACAACCTTCGCCTGGCGTAAGATGGATTTAGCAACAGCGACTGACTGGCGTTGACCTCCGGAGAGTGAAGCGACAGCCGTACGTGTCGAGGGGAGTTTTACATCAAGAGTTCGCAATACATTAAGCGCCTGTTTCTCCATGTCGATTTCGTTTAAAGATCGTAGAAATGAGCGCTCTTCACGGCCCAAAAATAGATTGGCGACAACATCAAGGTTATCGCACAGCGCGAGATCCTGGTACACTGTCTCAATACCCAAGTTGTTTGCAGCCTGTGGATTGGGAATATGTACCTGTTTGCCTTCCAGAAATATTTCGCCTTCATCAGAAGGCGCGACACCTGAAATAACTTTTATCAGCGTCGATTTACCGGCGCCATTGTCGCCGACTAAGCCTACGACTTCGCCGGCATTGACTTCAAAATCCACTTCATAAAGCGCGCGAACAGCGCCAAAGGATTTACTGATGCCATGCAAGCGTAGCCGTGGTTCACCGCCCGGTGGTTGCTCCGGTGGAGGAGATGTCGTTTCACCAACAGCAGGAGTAGTATTTTCGGCCATCTGGCCCTCCTTTCAAATCAAAAGTGGCTATGGACAGCATGAAGTTGAGATATATGGAAAGTATACCATCCACCATTATAAATGAAAAGCACAATACTAGATTGATACCGTATACCACCTTGAGAAGATAGCATACGGTATCATAAGTTTCAGATTGAGTCACCTGGCACCACCAGAGTGCTTCTCATGCCCTCTATTGAAGAGAAAAACACTTTACTGTTCCAGGCAACGCTCATATCACCTTAACTTACGGACAGAAACCGCCAGTACCTGATGGTAGACCTGTACAAACTTCGGCTGGTGTCACGAATCCATCGGCAATGACCGTCGTCGCAATATTTGACTTGTCCACTGACACTGGTACCTCGAGAACTGAGGCAACTTTCACACCGGAAGCTGCGCCGTTACCTGCAGGAATAGCGACGGTGACACCAGAGGTCACCGTGCTGGTATCTGTCCCCGTGCTTAACGCAGCAACGATTGCAGCCGTCCCGTCGGCCTCTTTAGGGATAGCCTTGTAGACGGTCATCGACTGGTCACCAACAAGAATGTTATGGATACCAGCAGCCGTTGCATCCTGCCCGGTGACAAGCACTTTTCCATTTAGCTTGACTGCTTTGAGCGCAGCGATCACATTGTTTGCCATACCATCGTTGGCAACATATGCGATGGCAATTTTATTTCCATTGGCGGTCAGTGCAGCCTGCATCTCAGTTTGCGCAGTTGCATTGTCCCAACCAGGGGTGAATTGCTCATAGACTTTCTTGAGAGCGCCGCTTGAGAACAATGGGTCAAGCGCGCTATGGGCACCCGCTGCGAACAGCAGTGCATTGTTGTCTGTCTGTGCGCCATTGATCATCACGGTTTTGTTGGTGCCATTAGCAGTGACATAGCTCTGGTAATGAGCCGCAATATACTGACCCTGTAGTGCGCCTACCTTCGTATTGTCGAAAGAAACATAGTAGGCAAGGTCGGCGCTATAAATCAGGCGGTCATAGGCAATAACGGGTACGCCCTTTGATTTTGCTAGTGACACGATCGCAGCCGCTTTAATACTATCGACAGCGGCAACTACCAGGATACAATCGCCCTTCGTTAGATCTGCCTGCGCCTGTGTCTGCTGGGTATCAGCGCTACCCTCGGCATTGTTGTAGTCTACAGTCGCGCCAGGGAGTGCCTTGGGGATAGCAGCCAGCAAATCTGGCCTGTCATTGTTATCCCAACGAGCGGAGGTAGCAGTCTCGGGCAAGAGTACGCCAACCTTCATGCACCCTTTGCCATTGGTTACGGCAGCAGTAGTTGGAGTCGTACCAGTGGTGGTACTTGTAGTGCTGCCGCAGGCTGCAAGCAGCAGGGTAAAGACGAGAATGCCTGCCATCATGGTAAACATTCTGCGTCCTTGACCAAATAACTTCATCGTGAACTTCCTTTCACACTTCACCTCTTCCGGCTTTCCATTTGAGGTTGAAAAACCGTCACACGATAGGTGAGCATTTCTCGAACTTACCTACAGACAAAACAACGCTGTAGTTGACTTAGAACAATATCTCATTGAGTGATTGCCAGATATAGAGTCTCCCTCCTAACTTTAGATAAGTCATTGAATGAAGAGTCTAGGTGTAACAAACTCATCAATCAAAAGCTAGGAAATAACGACAATAAACACTCACTTGGAAGATATTTACTTCTATAATATACTACGTCCACAAACGTGAGAATGTCACACGAAAATACATTTCCTTCGAGTTTGTATTTTCACATTTCATCTACTAACGAGAGTAACTTATAACAGTTCTTGAAATACGTGCCTGTTTAATTTATACTCAAGATTATAATCCAGGCCAAAAATAAAATATGAGGAGAAGGTCACGCAAATGAATACACAGGATGTTTTACGCCAGGCACGCGAAGCCAATCTGCGACTCGTCCGCTTTTTGTACTGTGACAATGGCGGAATCATACGCGGGAAGGCTACTCATGCCAGTAAACTGCACACGCGTATCCACGAGGGAATTGGTCAGACACTCGCCATGCAAGCCTTTACTGGAGTTGAAACCCTTGCTTCTGTTGAAGGCATGGGACCTATCGGAGAGTTCCGCTTGATCCCTGATCCTGCTACATTTGTTATCCAACCTTATGCCCCAAGCAGTGGAAGTATGATGTGTGACATGATCCTTTATGATGGCAAGCCTTGGGAAGCCTGCCCGCGTACGTTCCTTAAACGTATGATCAAGCGACTGGCAGACCATGGCTTGCACGCTGAAGCTGCGATCGAGCACGAGTTCTATCTTGCTCGTGAAGAGCAGGGACGCTACATCCCTGCGGACAATAGTCTCTGTTACAGTAGTATCGGCCTTGACGATCAGGCTGAAGTCATCGATGCCATTCTGGAAACCCTCGAAACGCAAGGCATTTCCATCGAACTCTTCCATACTGAGCTTGGACCAGCACAGCAAGAATTATCAATTCATCATTCCGATGTCCTGAGAGCCGCAGATAACGTATGCCTCATTCGTGAGACCGTGCGTAGTGTCGCACGTACCTTTGATTTACTGGCCACTTTTGCACCCAAGCCTTTTCTGGATCAAGCCGGCAGCGGAGCGCATATCCATGTGAGTTTATGGAATTCTGATAGCACTGAACATGCGGTTAATAATCTCTTTTATGATGCTACACAACGCGGAGGGCTAAGCGAGTCTGGCCGTTATTTCATTGGTGGCGTTTTGCATCATATTCGCGCCCTTGTTGCTATCACCTGTGGCAGCCCCAACTCTTACCGCCGACTACTTCCACACTACTGGAGTTCAGCCTACGGAGTTTATGGCTTCGACAACCGTGAAGGCGCCATCCGCATACCTTCCATGTTCTGGGGTCGCGAATCCGAATCACTCAACCTGGAATTCAAACCAGCCGATCATAGCGGCAACCCCTATCTCGCAATCGGAGCATTACTTGCGGCAGGCCTTGATGGCATTGAGAACAAAATCGATCCGGGTGAACCTCAAGAGATTGACCCTGGAAATTATAGCGATGAAGAACGTTTAAAGCGAGGTATACGTCGCCTTCCAACATCACTCGATGAAGCCCTGGATGAACTTGAAAAGGATGATGTATTAAGGGAAGCTCTCGGGTCTCTACTCACTACTTCATATATAGCAGTGAAACGCAATGAATCAGAATTCTTCAAGGAGAAATCTCCGGAAGAAGAGGCCCGACAGCATTTCAACAAATATTAATAGCGCCCTTGCGGGCGCTATCTACCTGGCTTTAATTATTGTTGCTACCTGCGGCATCGATTTTAGTTGTTTGTGAGCTCTGCTTCGCAGATTGTACGGTCTGCTTCGTCGTATCGACTACATTCTGACCAGCCTGCTTTACGTCTGTACCAGCCTTCTGGCCCAGTTCACCCAACGTACTTCCAGTACCCTTGACCGTTGATACAGCCTGCTGGGCATAGTCTTTCAGATTGCTACTAGCTTGAGAGACGTGACCAGAAACCTGACTTACGTATTCGTTGAATTGCTCGTTTTCCGGCAGGTATCCGCGCATTTCTGCAAAGCGATCAGCCAATTGCCGGCGAGTTTCCTCTCCTCTCATTGGCGCTACAAGCAAGCCAATACCCAGTCCGAGGAGTAGGCCTGTAATGAATTGTTTCATCCTTTCAATTTCCTTCCTTTCTTTACCATTGTCTATTCACATTAGTAAATACACGATCTCAGCGAAATCGCTGACTGACACTTTCCAACATACATTTAGCCTTGCTCGTTGGTTACGCCTCTAGAGAGAAACGCCAGCATTTCCACGTAGTTTGCAAAAGCCGCATAAGGACCTACAACTGGAATCTCTTGTGCTAGTTTCTCTAAGCAGTCCGTAGTAAATTCGCGTCTCGCTAATCTTTCAAGCCAAATACGGGCCTGTTGCAATCGACGTCTATCTGTATCAGTGACGCTATAATCTCCAGAACCACGTCCATAGTTATAGCGAATGAACAAATTGGGATCGAGCATATAGGCATGTAACATAGGAAATAGTACCACATTCAATGCATCTTCGCCAACATTCGGTTTTAGATATGCATGCAAACAGGCTTCATCTATGACTTGCGCCGTTCTCATCTCCCGAAGTAAACTGATTCGTTCTTCAAGTTCAGAGCGATTAGGATGACCGAGTTGGCCATCCCCTCGAAGAGTCATATCTTGCAATAGACCACTAAGAGTTGCTCCATATTTCGCACGAGAACGACCAACCCAACCTTCAAGTGCTGGTGTCCATCCTTTGACAACCTGCCAGTCACGCATGGTATCACGAGTTATTGCCCAACGAATCCAGGCAAGTGGTGGCGTAAGTAGAGGATCAATAAACAACACCTCCCTCGCAGAGGCAATGATTGCTTCAATGAAAGCTTCTTGTTTTTCTCGTCGATTGCTGCCGATAATCCAGGTATCTCGAATGCCTGCTTTAACATAGGCTTCATGCCTGAGATACCATTCATTAATATCAAGAGGCGCACATTGAAACTCGACAGCCCATTGCCGCCCATCAGAAAACATGACAAAAATATCTGCAATACGATTTGGTTCAGGCAACCGCTTCTCAAGAGAGACATTTGCTTGTGGAAACTGCTTTTGCAGCCATTCTGCCAGCACAATCTTTCCCCGTAAATGACGTAGTGTCTCAGATTCGGTACTCCACAAGCACTCACCTTTTTGATGAGCAAAGTGTATCTGAGTTCGCTTCTCTGGTCCACCTCGTACATGTACTATCCCACGACAGTTGGGACAATACAACAGGTTCCGTTGTGACCAGTCTTTGAGAAGTGTCAGATGTAATCCATCGGCAACTACAGGTTGTCCTTCAGGTCCATAAGCGACAAGCATTAGATTATCCCTGATCCTTCAATGCCCTAATATTAACCAGGCTGTAAGTGCTGAGATCGCCATCCATATTCCTACAATAACTCCCAATGCTAGAGTTTCCAGCCAG
>Ga0116218_1002365_pt1 | contig 10559 bp, 16 predicted proteins | sample Sb_taG_2_FD_88966 | JGI IMG/M metagenome (GOLD analysis project Ga0116218, IMG submission 88966) | Peat soil microbial communities from Weissenstadt, Germany - Sb_50d_5_LS metaG | ecosystem: Environmental > Terrestrial > Soil > Wetlands > Peat | place: Germany: Weissenstadt | collected 2010-09-21 | reverse complement strand
GAGTGCGACGGTGCCGGTGCCTGAGCTGTTGCGTTGGTGTCGGTCCGGTCCGAGATAAAGACTTTATCTCGCTTTGCCGGGGATCGACGTTTCTCGGCCACGATTCGTCGGATGCTCGTCGTCGAGATCTCGGCACCGAGCTTCTTCAGTTCTCCTCTGAGGCGGCAGTAGCCCCAGGTCGGGTTCTCGCTGGCCAGACGCCAGACGAGGAGCCGCACGTGATCGGGGATCCGGCCTCGCGACACGACCCGATGACGGTAGTGCCACTTGGCGCGGACCAGGTCACGATGCCAGCGGCGGATCGTGTCGGGCGTGACGAGCGACGACAGACGATCTCGGACTGGTCGCAGGCGCTGGAGGACCGTGAGCACCCATCGCTCCTCGGGTCGGAACCTTGGCCGGGGCACCTGTCGGTGGAGGACGTCGAGCTCTTGGCGCAAGACCAACAGCTCGAGGTCTTTGGACCGCGAAGAGCGACACCTGAGCAAGAGCAGGCGAAGGATCTGTCGGAGACTGATGGCGGCGAGTCGGAAGGCCATGGGGTCATTGTCGCCGGTGCGACGAGAGGAACCAGGGGAGGAAGAAGTGCCTGGTAGGAGCCGATCTTCGGATGGCACCCTTCAGGCCCCTTGCGTCGATTTTGCACGCCGCCCGCCACCTCCAAAGCCCCTCGGCGTTCAGGAGGTCGCCCTCGAAGGACCACGATGGGCGCGGGGGCCATCAAGCGTCAACCGCCGCGTGACCTCGCACACTTCGGACTCGCTGTCGTAGATGAGGCTGGACCTGATGGTCACCCGGGGTCCGTCGTGCGATAGCCGGCTCGCTGTCCTCTTGCCGCTTCCACATCGACATTCAAGGACCGCAACCGTTTCGCTTCCTTGGCACCGAATCCCGCTCGGTGCCAGCGCAGCCCATCAGCGGAGTCCAAGCCCACCCGCCTCCAGCAATCGGCAGTCTTGCGCAATTGCCGGAGATAGTGAACTGCGAACGCGGGCGTGAACCCGTCCCCTTGGGCCATCGCTGCCTCGAATGGATCGAAGCCCAGCTCCTTCCATCCCGCGACGTGCGCGGGGTCGAGGCCGAGCGCTTCCCAGTTCTCAGGGCGCGGGCCTGGGATCTCTCGGACGGACAACCGGCCGCGTCTCATTGTGTCCGCGCATCCCCTTCCAACTCCTGCTCACGATGGCCAGTCGGTGGACCGACGTGGTCGACCGTTTGGTATCCGGCGCCGGGGCACGGTGTAACCGCCCGGAAGCTACACGTTGACACCGCGAAACCGACTATCGTCGTGGTCCGGAGCGTGGGGTCCTCCCAACTCGGAGGGGCGAGCCGATGAAGGTGTGGATCGACCAGGATCTTTGCACCGGTGACGGCCTGTGCGAGGAGATCGCACCGGCCGTCTTTACCCTGTTGGATGACGGCCTCGCCTACGTGAAGGAGAGCGACCAGGTTCGAAACGAACCCGGCGGTGTCGCCGGTACGGCGCTTGTGCCCGAGGACCTCGAGGATGCTGTCACCGAAGCGGCCGAGGAGTGCCCCGGGGAGTGCATCTTCATCGAGCAGGGTTAAACGCGCTGCCATCTTGGGCACGTTCGAGTGAATGACACCTCTTCGGGGCCACCTCTGGCGAGGTCGGCACGCTTCGATAGGGATCTTCTGGACCCGGCCAAACGTCGGCTGGCCGCAATGCGCCGTTCATGTCCCGCCGATCAGCGGCCGTAGGTCACGCCCTACTAATCGTCTTTCTCGACTCGGGCCAGCTTCGCCCGCGCCAGGTCCTCCACGCGACGGACAAACTGTGGACTGCGGCGAAAGCGCGCCCCGATCTCGGCGTAGCTGGCCCCGGCCTCTCGCCAGGCGAGGATCCGCCGTTCCAACGGCCGGAGCACCTGTGGGTTGGCCGACGGGCGCGCCTCGCGATGAGGCCGCGAGCCAAGCTCCAGGATCTGGTTCACGCTCCGTCGGCTGCGCCGGAATCTCCAGGCCACCTCGGCCGGGTCGACGCCGGCCGCCACAAGCCGACGCACGCGCCTCTCAAGCGGCCGCAAGTGTGCATCGCCGGTCACGACCCCGTTTCCCATCATCGACCAGAATAGCTTGGGTGACTCCCGTCCCGGTCTTGCCCGGGTCGAATTGTGATGACGAGGCGGTCAAAGATGCCGCGGGCGCAAGCGTTCACCAGTGATTGGTTGGCCAGCCAGCGGTTGCCGAGTGCGAACTACGGGGCAAGCAGGTCGCGGGCGCCGATGTCTGAGGACGGGTGTCGGAGCTTCGACATAGCCTTGACCTCGATCTGGCGGAACACTGAGATCGTCGCGCCCACGGAGTCGCGAGGCGAGGGCATCGAGCCGTGCCAGCTCGCGGCTGCGCAGCCACGCCTGTTCGGCGCTGGATCTCCCCCTGAGGGCCCGGTTGAACGCGGCGTTCGCTGCTCGGGTGCCGGTGAACCCGACGATCCCCGCAATGGTGTCGAAGATCGGCCCTGGTCCCTGTAGACGAGGCCCTCTTCGTCGCGCGGTCAATAGCTGTGGTCATAGTCTTTCGCTTCCTATGTTGACGTCCGCCGTGGGACGGTCGCCGCGCTCGGGCCGGAGCGGCCGGACCCGCGTAGCCCGCGGGCCCTTTGCCCCCGACTTGGTGTCGAAATCGACTCGTTGGCCCTTCATCAGCTCGCGGTGGCCGGTGCCCTCGATGGAGGAGAAGTGCACGAACACGTAGTGAGAGAGATCGTCAGGAACGATGAGCCCGAAGCGCTTTACGGGGTTGAACCACTTGACGGTGCCGTCTGCCATGGCGTTGCCTTTTCCGTCCACGCATGCCGCTTGCGGGAAACCCTGGCAGCCGACTACGACGCGCAACCTGCGTGACTGAGCCGCGCTCTAAAGGCAATTTAGCTGCCAGGGACCCAGCGGGCGCAAGCCCAAGTGTCAACAGAACAGGTTTGTCAGCGCTGATGCTCTCTCGCTGAGAGAAGCCGTCCGAGTCCCTATGGTGACGTCTTGAGATCAAGCGCACAAGACTCTCGTCGTAGGCACTATCTATGCGCACGCAAAGGGTCCATAGTGGGAGAAGAAGGTCGTTCCACCGAGGAGGTGAGGCACCTGGCCGGTTTGGATCTGTGCAGAGCGCCTCGCCGGGACTGGACCATTCGGGTGACATCTGCGTCGCCCGAGTCGGGCTGAACTTCGGGAAGCATTGACGGCAATCGACCTAGCAAGGATCTTGCTGGGTCCAGTCGCGAAAATCACGGCATTTTGAGCCGTACCGAAGGTCCCGTCCACCCCGTCCGAGGCGAGAGCAACCGAAGAACAACGCCCGCCTTTCCGATCGGGAAAGCGCGGGCGTTGTCGCGTGAGTGAGGCGGAACCGCACGCGGTAGGACGTTCACCGAGGCCAAGGTGAGTCCATCCCTGTGAGTGCCGAAGATCCCATCCGGGTCACCCACCTGAGACTTTCCTCGGAAGAGAGCCGTGCACGTGAAGAGGGCGGAAACTGCGCGTTCTATCTTCGCCACCAAGCGCGTCGTGGCGTCAGGCGCCGGCCTTCAGCTTGCAGATCGCTAGGTGAGCAGCGAGCACCGACTCACGGGAATCAGTCGACAACCCCGGGTCGGCTTCGGCCGCCGCCTTAGCGCTATCGCCGGCCTGCTCGAGCTCCATCACGGAGTCGTGACCGGGTACGCCATCGGTCGCGCGCTTCTCCGCCTTCGCAAGCTTCGCCCGGAATTCCCGGACGACGGCGACCAGGACGGGCGAAGCGCCCTCGTCGGCTTCTACGTGACGCGCCGCCTCGGTGATTCGCTCCACGACCTCATCGAACGCGACTGGCATGGTTTCCTCCCTCGGGCTCGCGCTAGCGGACGAACGCGGTTCCTCACCCTAGCCAGCGGAGTTCTGTGGTGGCCGACGTCAACGCCACGTCGCCGTTCGACCATGCGGCCGAAGGGCTGCTCATCGATGAGGTCAACCGGCTGCTCGCACCGCTCGACAAACGCGAGGCAACCATTCTCCGGCTGCGCTTCGGCCTCGATTGTGGCGAGCCGTGGACGCTCGAAGAAGTTAGCGAGCACTTCGACCTGACCCGCGAACGGAATACGTAACCGGGGGCCAGAGGGCTTCACGCCGTCACCGCCTCATTGCTCTCGAGGATCTCGTCCTGGGCGACGGCCTGGAGATGGACCCCCCGCCGCGCCAGCACCAGGTATACCAGCCCACCCACGAACATGCCGGTGAAGACGCTGAAGTCCGCGCCGCCCCCGCCAGCTGCCGTGGCGATGGGTCCCTGGTAGAAGGGTTGGCTGAGCGCTAGGACGGCGGCCGTACTGCCGGCCGCCTGAGCGACGATCGCCGGCCAGTGGACACCCCCGATGCCCCAGTACAAGCTGGCGCGGTCGGTGCGCTGGAGCTCGGCGGGCACGTACCTCCACCTCCGCAGACCCCAGTCCACTAGGTAGATGGCCGCCCACGGCGCGATCCAACAGATCACGACTGCCACGAAGTTCCGGAGCAGCGTGTTGAAGGAGGAATTGAACACGGCGTAGCTCGTCACCCCGAGACAGATGGCGCTATCGACCAGCACCGCCTGGTACCGCTTGATGTGCACACCCATGGCCTGCAGGGTCACTCCCGAGGAGTACAGGTCCAGGCTGTTGACCGCGAACAACTGGACCACGGCGAAGACGAGGAACACCACTACGAAGCCGCTCGGGATGGTGGTCGTGCGCGCCAGCGGCGCGAACGGGTTGGGTGACGTGCCTACCCTGGTGAGGAAGGTGCCTACGGCGGCGCCGAGCAACATGACCAGGATCTCTGGTATCGCCGTCCCCAGGAAGACCCACCCCACGATGGCCTTTTTGGACGCGTCGGGGGGCAGGTAGCGCGAATAGTCGTTTCCGTTCTCCGTCCACCCCAGGCCGCTCAAGGTGATCGTGAACGCCAGGCCCACCATGAAGGTCTGCCAGTTGGCCCCGTGTGCGACCCCGTGTAGGTCCACGTGCCTGGCCGAGAAGGCCAACAAGACCGCGTACAGCACAACGAAGGGGATGATGAGCGCCCGCAGGGTCTTCACCATGGTGGCGTGACCGAAGAACGGCACGATGAGCTGGATGAGCACGGCGAGGATGATGAAACCCACTTTGGCCGGCGTCCCCGGTAGGAAGCCCGCTTTCGACGTGAGCACCAAGGCGGCTCCCACGATGAGGATCAATCCCTCGGCCTCGAAGCCGATCTGGGTCAGCCAGTTGAACAGCGAGATGAGCCGCGAACCGTTGGGTCCGTAGCTGGCCCGGTTGATGGCGAACACGGTCGTGCCGGCGTCGGGGCCTTGCAGGCTGCACAAGCCAAGCAGGACGAAGGACAAGTTGCCTAGGACGATCAGGACGGCAGCCTGGACAAAGGTGAACCCGAACGTCATCAAGATTGCGCCGTAGACGAAATACTCGATCTGGAAGCTGGCGCCCGCCCACATCGCGAACAAGTCCCGCGGCTTCGCCCACCGCTCGCTCTCGGGGATGTAGTCGATGCCGTGCTGCTCCACATGGAAGGGCTTGTCCGCTTCCGGGAGCTCCGTTCCCACGGGTGTGTGCGCGATCGCCATCACTGGCTCCTCCGGTCGCCCAAGACGCCTGCCGCCGACACGAGCACCCAGTCGGTCCGAGCTAGCGCCGTCTAGAGCACCTTCGGCCCTGCCGCCGGGCCGGTGACATTTTGATCGTGGATGCGGGCTCCGCTGCCAGCGTACCCGTGACCTGTGGTCAACCCCGGACCTACGCTTGGCCTATGGCAGAGCGCCGCGTCTACGGTCTGATCACCTCCGAGGTCGAACCGACCGAGAAGCACTGCGAGTCGGCTATCAAAGGTCGGAGCAAGTGCGGTCGCCGAATCGACACGACCCTCCCCATCCCCAAGGATCTCACGGTCTGTCAAAGATGCACTCGCTTCGATCTGGCCCGACCGTTCTCAGCTCACGCTCCGTGGCGAGAACGGTGACGTCGCCTCAAACTGAGCCACTACCCGCGAGCTAGGCTCGCCGTAGGATCGCCATTGTGGGACGTCACGACGCCGTCATCGCTGGAGGAGGCGTGATGTCCGGGCTCTCCAGTGCCTGCCTCGCGGCACGCCACGGGCTCGAGATCTTTGGGGTCGACCGCCGGCGTAGGAACGGCTTCCGACGCGGCCATCGCCATGGAGCTCGGCTGTGAGGGCGTAATGGTCGCCTCGGCCGTCACGCGCGCACGAGATCCGGGGTTGATGGCGAGCGCCTTCGCCAAGGCGGTGCAGGCCGGCTGCGATGCCCGCCGGGCCGGGCGCTTCCCGCGGCGGTATCACGCCGAGGCATCCAGCGCATTCGACGCCATGGCGAACCTCCGCGCCCCTGACCGAGTCGCTCCGCACTCCTCGCCGTCCACAGGTTCGAGGCCGGAGGCGCCCGCGCTCAGCCTCGAGCGGTGACCCCGACCCCGGGGGTCGCGCTCTCCATCGCCGGGACCGACTCCGGCGGAGGAGCCGGAATCGCCGCCGATCTCCGAACGTTTGCGGCGTTCGGCGTGTTCGGGACACTCGTAGTGACCGCGGTCACCGCCCAGAACACGGTCGGCGTCCGCGACATCCTCGCAATGACACCCGAGATGGTCGCGGCGCAGCTCGACGCTGTCCTGGCCGACCTGCCGGTGCGCGCCGCCAAGACGGGGATGCTGGCAACGGCCGGCATCGTGGACCTGCTGGCGAGCAGGGGCGCCGCGGGCCAGCTCCCGCCCCTCGTCGTCGACCCCGTTCTCATGGCGTCATCGGGCGATCCACTGTTCTCCGGCGACGACGTCGTTGGCGCGTACCGCAACCTTCTCGCCCATGCCACGGTCGCGACTCCAAACCTCCCCGAGGCCGCTCTGCTCGCCGGGCATCAGATCGGCGACCTCGAGACCATGGAGGTGGCGGCCCGCGAGCTCCATGGCCTCGGACCCAAGCTCGTGATCGTCAAGGGTGGGCATCGACGCGGCACCGAGTCCGTCGATGTCGCGTTCGACGGCCACGCCATCACGCTGCTGCGGGCTCCGTGGATCGACACCCCGAACGTGCACGGCACTGGGTGCACCTTCTCAGCGGCGATCGCCGCGAACATCGTCCTCGGCCTCGAGCCGCTCGAGGCCACATTCGCGGCGAAGAAGTTCGTCACTCGAGCGATCCGGATGAGCTCGCAGTGGCGACTCGGCTCGGGCCACGGGCCGCTCGATCAGCTCGGAGCGGCGGCCGGACAGGCCGACACGGACTGAACGTGGGACTCGGATCGTTCAGAGTCGTTCCGGCGCGCCGTAGGGGAGGAGCACCTGGCAGCCTGCGCCTCGGGGTGCGTGCAGCCGCACCCACCCCTGCGCTGGCTCGGTCAACACGATCCTGGCAGGAGGGAGAGTCGACCCAAACGGCCGGCACCATCGACGACCGCCATCCCAATGCCATCAATGGCTGAGCACCAGAGGAGTCCGAAATGGCCGACGGCGTCTACCAGGTCATCGCATTGGTGGTTTCAGTGGGTAGGCATGACGAGCGTCCCTTCGCCGTGCGGTACGTCGTTGTCGAGCGGATCGAAGGTTGGGGCGCTCCGCGCCCACCTGACCCGGGGCCCGCCAGTTACTTACGATGGAGTATATGACGGTGGTATGTGATGGCCTTCTGGTCGAGTATGGCGAAGGCATCGGTGAATGCGACCTTGGCGACGCCTGCCAAGCGCTCGGATCACGAGACGACTATCTGGCCTATCGGGCTGCGCATGGCCGCGTGATCGATAGCGGGCAGTCCGAGGACAACGACGAGTACGGAGGCGAGGCCTGACTGCGGGCGCGGGAGCGCACGCCTGGGTCTAGGTCGTGCCGTGGGGACGGAACAACCGAGGGTGTGCGCACGAGGCCGTCGTCCTGAGCCAAGTAGCTGGCGTAGCCCCGTCATACTGCGACCGAGACTTCGGCCAGCGACGGGGGCCAGACGAGCCGCTTGCCCTGCCCGGGCCATTGAACGACGAGCATTGCGTGGTCGGCCTGACACCCGTCGGACCCGAGCCCGAATCGGCCGAAGAACGTGGTGCAGCGCAGCCGGCGGGCGGCCGCGTAAAGGGCGTCGTTCTCGACCACTCCCGCGTCTTGCACGCAGCGGAGCGCGATGAGTCCCGCCGCATAAGCCTGGGCGGCTGGGTAGTCGACGCCGCCGAGGCCGGGGCGGGTCCCGAGGAACGGCGTTACCCGGGCCCGCAGCGATCGCACGACATCGGCGGGGCGGGGCCCCGTGTCGGGGTGGAAGCGGGCCCCCTCTTCCCACTGGGACGGGGCCAGGACGCCCTCGGCTCGGACATGGGCCGCGAACGCGCCCAGCCCGGCGGCGACCGCCGCCACCACCGGGGGCCGCCGGCGTAGCCGGCGGATGAGCACCACGTCGTCGGCGAACGAGCCCGCCGCGAGGAGAACGTCGGCGTCGGGCTCGTCGGGCACCTCGTCGTGGGGCACAACCGCCACGACCCCGATGCCCAGCCGGGCTGCAGCCTCACGCGCGCCACGGCCCGCCGAGCTCCCGAAGGCACCCCGGCCAGCGGCCACCAGCACCTGGGCGCCCGGTCGGCGACCTGAAGGGCACGAAAATGTCGATCAGGCCGCTGAGCTGGGACTGTGTATAAAAGCGGGCATACCCCGCTGGTTCCACCTTGTGCCGAACTAAAGTATGACAATCGGACTATCCGATATTCGGAACGTCTGCTAGGCTGGGGTCATGTCGAGGACCACACTGCGGGCCAAAGGGCAACTGACTCTCCCCGAGGAGATCCGCGCCGCTGCACATCTCGAAGAAGGCGATCTCCTAGATGCCGAGATCACCGCCGAGGGGATTCTGCTCCGGCCGCAGAAGATCATCGACGCCACCCAGGCGTGGTTTTGGACGAAGGAGTGGCAGGAGGGGGAGCGGGAAGCGGATACCGATCTTGCCGGCGATCGCCTGGAAATCTTCGGCTCCGGCGAGGAGCTCCTCACGGCCTTGGGGAGTCGGGCAAAAGCTCCGGGGCGGCCGCGGCGCGCTCGCTGACAGAGCGTGCCCACCTTTGCCTGGTTGGCCCGCTTCGGCGCCGACTTCGACGCGCTCTCGGCTGACCAGCAAGCAGCATTTCTAGCGGTGGTTGCGCTCTTCGTAGCCGACCTCAAAGCGGGAGCGTTTCGATCGAGTCTTCGGGTGAAGGGCGTGAAGGGGGCCGCCGGCATCTTTGAGATGACGTGGGCCGCCGACGGACGAGCGACCTTCGAGTACGGGAGTGAGATCCGCCTCGGTGAAACTCACATCATCTGGCGACGCGTGGGTACTCATGATGTGTTCAGAACGCCCTGATAGCGGCGAACTGTGGTGCACGTGGTACGAGATTCCGTTGCGCGCGCTCCACGGAAATACCTTGAAGGGTGCCACCGGTAAATCGGCGGGTGGCAGGACCCTGGTCCGTCGCAAATGGGGACCTCGAGAACTGGCCGCGAAGCGCCAATGAGCGAGAGTGCGTCTTCCACTAATCATTGTCCAATGAGCGCCGATGATGTCGATGCTGCTGCTCGACATATGAACAAACTACAAGGCTCAGGAGGCCTTTCGGTAGTACTCGTGGATAAGCCCACCGAGACGGTCGCGGCGCGCGATCTCGCTCGACTCTGGGCTCAGTGGTTTGAGATGAGGACCGCCTTCTGGCGTCTGCAGGTCGAGACCACGGTGAGGGCGCTCGAGGTTGTAGTGCTCGACGTATGTGGAGAGCAGATGGTGAAGGTGCCGGGCACCTAGCACCATGACGCGGTCGATACATTCCGTGCGCGCCGTACGGATCCAGCGCTCGGCATAGGCATTGGCCCGGGGCGCGCGCCACGGGGTGCGGATGATCTCGATCCCTTCGGCCTTGAACACCTCATCGAATGACGGGCCGAAGCGCTTGTCGCGGTCATGGACGATGAAGCGCACGGGTTCGGTCCGTGCTTCTCTGGCCTCCGATAAGTTGCGGGCGATCTGGGTGGCCCAGGTGAGGTTGGCCGGGCCATCGGTGACCCCACCGATCAGCACCCGGCGGGTGTGCAGCTCGATGAAGAACAAGACATGCAGGGTCTTGAGTCCGATGGACTCCACGGTGAAGAGGTCACAGGCGATGATCGAGGACGCCTGAGCGCGCATGAACTGGCGCCAGGTGTCTCGCTTGGGTCCGGGTCGGCGCTTGGGGGCGGTAATGCGGCGGATGCTGGTGGCTGAGATCTCGATGCCGAGCTTTCGGAGCTCGCCCTGCATCCGCCTGTATCCCCAGGTCGGATCTCCTTGGCCAGACGCCAAACGAGGAGCTGGATCTGAAGCGGGATCGCCCGTTTGGGGTTGATGCGATGGGGTCGGTCCCACTTCCGTCTCACGAGCTCGCGATGCCAGCGCCACAGGGTGTCGGGAGTGAACAGATTGGAAAGGCGTTCACGCGCCGGGCGGAGGTACTGGAGGACGGTGAGTACGAGTCGTTCTTCGCGTCTCGTTCTCGGGTGGGGGACCAGGCGGCGGAGGACGGAGAGCTCCTGACGAAGG
>Ga0116218_1002363_pt1 | contig 10564 bp, 8 predicted proteins | sample Sb_taG_2_FD_88966 | JGI IMG/M metagenome (GOLD analysis project Ga0116218, IMG submission 88966) | Peat soil microbial communities from Weissenstadt, Germany - Sb_50d_5_LS metaG | ecosystem: Environmental > Terrestrial > Soil > Wetlands > Peat | place: Germany: Weissenstadt | collected 2010-09-21 | reverse complement strand
GCGCCGTCTCCTGAGCGCCGTCTCCTGAGCGCCGTCTCCTGAGCGCCGTCTCCTGAGCGCCGTCTCCTGAGCGCCGTCTCCTGAGCGCCGTCTCCTGAGCGCCGTCTCCTGAGCGCCGTCTCCTGAGCGCCGCGCCCGGCGGCCGGCGCGCCCGGCTCGATGGTCCGCCGTACCGAGGCGGCGGTATGGTGCCATACTGGTGCGAGATCACAATCAGTGCATGAGGCCTCGCCGTAGGCGAGCGTGACCGGAAGCGCGAACGCTGGAACCGATGCACGATCCCGCAAGCCCCCCGGTGCGGCTGGCCGAAGCCGCGGGGGTGCTGTCGCTGGCCACCGACCTGGCGATGGGCCAGCCGCTGGAGCACGGGCTGCGCACGGCGATGCTGGCCCTGCGGACGGCTCAGGCGATGGGGCTGCCCGGAGACGACCAGGTGACGGTGTTCTACACCGGGGTGCTGCATTTCGCCGGGTGCACGGCCGAAAGCGAGATCGACGCGCGGTTCTTCGGTGACGAGCTCGCGGCGCGGCCGCGGATGATGACGGTGGCCCACGGGTCCCGGCTGGAGCTCATCGCCACGGCCATGCGGGTCGCTCACCAGGACAGTCCGCCGCTGTCCCGGGCCGTGATGATGGCCAGGGCGGCATTCGGCGGGGTGGCGGAGTTCCGCAAGTGGGCGGCCAGCCACTGCGATGTCGCTCGCCTGCTCGGGGCGCGGCTGGGCCTGCCCGGGCCGGTGGAGCAGGCGCTGCGGCACCTCTACGAACGGTGGGACGGCAACGGCATGCCGGGAGAACTGCGCGGCACGCAGATCCCCCGAGCGGTCCGGCTGATGCAGGTGGCCCAGGACGCCGACGTGGCCTGGCAGCACGGCGGGTCGACGCTCGTGCGCAGGACCCTGGCCGAACGGGCCGGGTCGGGGCTGGACCCGCAGGCGGTCGGGGCTTTCCTGTCGGCCGGCGACCGGCTGTACGAGGGCCTGGACACGCCCTCCATCTGGGACGACGCGATGGCCGCCGAGCCGGGTCCGCGGCCCCTGCTGGCCGGGTCGCAACTCGATGCCGGCCTCTCGGCGATCGCGGATTTCGCGGACCTGAAGACGATGTGGACGGCCGGTCATTCCCGCGGCGTCGCCGACCTCGCCGGACGGGCCGGGGCCGTGGCCGGGCTGGCCGCCCCCGAGGTACTGACGCTGCGCCGGGCCGGGCTGGTGCATGACATCGGACGCGTCGCGGTTCCCGTCAGCGTCTGGGCCAAGCCTGGCCCGCTGACCCGCGGTGAGCACGAGCAGGTCCGGCTGCACGCCTACCACAGCGAGCGGGTGCTCGAGGCCTGCCCGGGGCTGCATCCGCTGGCGCGCCTGGCCGGATCCCACGGCGAGCGGTCCGACGGGTCCGGCTACCACCGGGGCAGCCGGGCCGGCGACCTGCCGGCCGCCGCCTGGCTGCTGGCGGCGGCGGACTGTTACCAGGCGATGCGCGAACCGCGGGCGCACCGTCCCGCCCGGTCGGCACAGGCCGCGGCGGACGAACTGTGCCGGGAGGCGGAGGCGGGCAAGCTTCCGGCCGAGGCGGTGCGGGCGGTGCTGGCGGCAGCTGGTCAGCCGCCCCGGGCCGTGCCCCGGCCCGCCGGGCTGTCCGAGCGGGAGTGCGAGGTCCTCAGCCTCATCGCCCGCGGGATGGCTACCAAACAGGCCGCCCGCCAGCTGGGGATCTCCCCGAAGACCTGCGACCACCATATCCAGCACCTGTACCGCAAGACGGGCCTGTCCACCCGGGCCGGCGCGACGCTGTTCGCGCTCGAGCACGGGCTCATCCCGCCGGACTAGCGACCGCCTGGCCGGGCCTGATAGGGAATTCTCCCCACTGCCGCCGCCGGGCGTTGTTGCCTAACCTCTTGCCTTAGCGCCGGTCACCGGGGGTGAGACGGTTCGCACGGGGTAGCGGCCGTGGTGGCCCGGCGCTCTATCCACTCCGGGCCCGGCGGGCACGCCGGGCCCGCAATCCTGGCCACCACGGCGCAGTAGTACGGCTCGGCCGCGTTGGCCGGGCCGCGGCTCTGCGGGATCGGGACGCCATTCCGGCGGCCAGACCAGGCCCGGCTCGATGATCTCCAGCCCGGCCACCAGCCGGGCTACGGTTTCCTGGCCACCGCGGCGTACAGCGGGATCAGCTCCCCGGGCGCCGGCTCGTCCGCCGCGCGCCGCCACTCGGGCACCGTCACCAGGCCCGGCTCGACCAGCTCGAGGCCGGCCAGGAAGCCAGCCACCTGCTCACGCGAGCGCAGCCGCACCCGCTGGGCGGCCAGCTGATTCCAGCGCCGCTCCGCGTCCAGCAGCGCCGGGTCCAGGTCGCTGGCCGGATGCATGACGGCCAGGTAGCTTCCCGGCGGCACGGCGGCGGTCAGGGCCGCCACGGCCGAGGAGGCCACCGCGTCGTCCTCGATGAAGTTCAGCAGGTCCACCATCATGATCGCGATCGGCGCGCCGAAGTCCAGCGTCGCCCCGGCCTCGGCCAAGATGGTGCCGGGGTCGCGGGCATCGGCGTCGATGTAGCTGGTCACCCCGTCCGGGGCGGACGTCAGCAGCGCACGCGCATGCGTGAGCACGACGGGATCGTTGTCCACGTAGACCACGCGGCAGTCCGGGGCGACCAGCTGGGCGACCTCATGCGTGTTTCCCGCCGACGGCAGCCCGGTGCCGATGTCGAGGAACTGCCGGATCCCGGCCTCGCCGGCCAGGTACCGCACGGCCCGGCCCAGGAAGGCCCGCGACTCCGGCGCGGCGACCCGGATGACCGGCGCCACGTTCATCAGCTGCCGGGCCGCTGTCCGGTCGGCCTCGAAGTTGTCCTTGCCGCCCACCATGTAATTCCAGGCCCGCGCCACGTTCGCCAGGCTGGTATCGATCTTCGGGCCGCCCGCCAGCAGCGGCGGGATTAACCGCGCGTCGTCCATCGCCGTCAGCAGCCCCTTCCGCTCGGTAGTGACCAAGCGTAAGCTTCCGCTACCCATCACTCCATACCCGCCACCGGCCTTCGCCGGCCGTCTCACGACCAGGCCGGGCTGATCACGAACCCCAGAGTTCGGCGGCGGTCTGGACGGTCAGGTCGAGCTTGGCGCGCTGCTGGTCGAGGGTGAGGGCGTTGCCGTCGACGGTGGAGGCGAAGCCGCACTGGGGGGACAGGCACAGCCGGTCGGCGTCCACGTACCGGGCGGCCGCCTCGACGCGGCGCTTCAGGTCGTCCTTGGACTCCAGGACCGGGGTCTTGGTGGTGACCAGGCCGAGCACGACCACCTTTCCGGGGGGTACGAAGCGCAGCGGCTCGAAGCTGCCGGACCGTTCGTCGTCGTACTCGAGGAAGTAGCCGTCGGCCTGCAGACCCGAGAAGACGGCCTCGGCCACGAAATCGTAGCCGCCGGAGCTGAACCACGCGGAGCGGTAGTTGCCGCGGCACATGTGCACGGTCACGGTCAGGCCGCCGGGGCGGCCGGCCAGGGCCTGGTTGATGACGGCGACGTTGATCTCGTGCTGGTGCCCGGGATCGACGCCGGTGGCGGCCGCCCGCTCGCGCCAGGCGGGGTCGTTCATGAACGCGAACAGGGTGTCGTCGAACTGCAGGTAGGTGCAGCCCAGCGCGGCCAGCGCGGCGATCTCGCGGGCGTAGGCGGCGGCCAGGTCGGTGCGGAACTCGTCCTTGTCGGCGTAGCCGCTCCCGGAGATGTCGGCGCGGAAGTGGGCCATGCTGGGCGAGGGGATGGTGAGCTTGGGCACCGCAGTGGTCACCGCCGAGGCCAGGAACCGGAAATGGCCGCCGAAGATGGTCTCGGCCAGGTGCACCCGGCCGGTCACCTCGGTCCCGTGGGCCTGGTAGATCGTCTCGCTGTCACTGCCGAACACGGGGACGGGCGTCCACCCGGCCGCGTAGCGGATGCCGCCGAGGCGCGCGATGAAGTCGGTGTGCCACTCGGCGCGGCGGAACTCGCCGTCGGTGGCCGAGCGCAGCCCGGCCGCCTCCTGCATCGCGACCGCGTCCCGGATCGCGTCGTCCTCGGCGCGGGTGAGCTGGTCCGCGGTGATGGTGCCGGCCGCGCGGTCGGCGCGGGCGGCCAGCAGCGCGGGCGGGCGGAGCAGGCTCCCCACGTGGTCGGCGCGGAACGGCGGCGTGGTCCGGGGGGCCATGGCTCAGAACAGGCTGTCGGGCAGGCCGAAGTGGACGCGGGCCAGATCGCCCGCGGTGGTCAGGTGCTGGGCGGCGATGTGCCCGCGGTACATGGCCACGTCGCGGTAATAGCGCTGCAGCCGGGTGCCGCGCCTGGCCGCCGAGGACCCGGCGGCGGCGAAGACGATATCGACGGCCTGGGCGGCGAGCTGGCCGGCCTGCTGGATCATCGCGAACAGGCGCACGTCCTGCTCGCGGCTGAACGGCTCGCCGGCCTGGTCCCAGCGCTCGGCCAGTTCCATGTACCGCTCCCCCGCCTGCAGCACGATCGCCTCGGCGGCGTCGGTGAGCGCGAGCGCCTGGCCATAGGACCGCTGGTAGTCCGGGTGGGTGTACCGGGGCACCTGCGGCGGGAAGTAGGTCAGGCGGGTCGTGATGATCTGCTCGAAGTCCTCCAGCGCGGCGCGGGCCGCGCCGATCACCGGGATGACCAGGCCCGCGTGGTAGACCGCGTAGATCCGGCCGCAGTACATCGGGTTGCCGTGCAGGGCGACACCGGGCGCCTGGGTGTCCAGGTGGGTCCAGTCCCCCGGCGCGGTGCGGTGCGCGGGCACGAACACCGCGTCGGCCCGGACGCTGTTCGAGCCGCTGGAGTTCATCCCGAGCACGGCCCCGTCACCCCAGTCGTCCAGGACCGTGACCTGCTCGCGCGGGATGACCGCGGCGATCCGGTCGGTCGTGCCGGCGACCAGGGCGTTGCCCATGAAGTGGGTGGCGTGGGCGATCCCGGAGCAGTAGTCCCAGGTGCCGCTGACCACGTACCCCCCACCCTCCTCCCCTGCCCTCTTCTCTACCGGCTCGGCGGTGCCCATGGGCGGCGGCCGGTGCGGGCAGCGGAAGTCTCCCGCCGGGCCGAAGATCGCCCGCTGGCCGTCCTCGGAGAAGTAGGCGCCGACGACGAGGGCGTGATGCGCGCCGAGGGTCAGGCCCCAGCCGGTGCCGGGATCGCCGGCCGAGACGGCCAGCATGACCTGCCAGAACGTCGGCAGGCCGAACTCGTAGCCGCCGAACCGGCGGGGCTGCAGGATCCGGTAAAAGCCGGCCGCGGCGAACTGGCGGTCCAGTTCGGGGGTGTGGTGGCCGAGGCGTTCGGCCTCGTCCTGCTGGTCGCGGATGGCCGGGATCAGCGCCCGGGCCCGGCCGATGACCGCCTCCGGCGTCAGGTCCGGCTCGGGGACCGGGACCACGGGTGTGCGCACGTCCGCTTGCCCTGACACAGTGTTCAGGTTCCTGCGCCGGGGAGCGCGAGGCAAGGTGTCCGGGCCGGCCGGCTGGCGCTATTGTCCCGGGCGACATTCGCGGCCATGGCGCATTGTGCTGCGGCCACGGGACCGCGGATCTGGGGTGGCGCGCGGGTGCCGACTGGGGGACGCTGATCAGGGCCCCGCGAAGCCAACGGGCGCCGGCGCCGCCTGGACTGACGAGCGAGGAAGGAAGGAAGGAAGGAAGGAAGGCGGTGCGGTGCAGTGAAAGGGGGATGGGGAGGCGGGCGGGGCCCGGAGGCGAGCGGGACAACAGAGCGAGCGGGAAGATAGCGAGGAAAGATGGCCGGGACGGCGAACAGCGAATTCTGGCGGGATCTCAAGCCGATCGAGCAGAAGTTCCGGCCCGGCGCGCTGCCCGAGGCGTACATCGCGGACGCCGCCACGGACGACGACCGCTACTACGCACCGCTGTCGGAAACCGTCGGCACCCGGCCGCTGTGGATCTCGCCCAGCCAGAACCGGTGGTGCGACGTGCTGATGTGCCGCGGCGCCGGGCTGGTGAACCGGCACTACCACCCGCAGCAGGTCTTCGCGTACACGATCTCCGGCAAGTGGGGCTACCTGGAACACGACTGGGTGGCCACCGCGGGCGACTGGGTCTACGAGGCGCCCGGCGAGTCGCACACGCTGATCGCGTACGAGTCCCCCGAACCGATGAAGGTGACCTTCAACGTCACCGGGCCGCTGATCTGGCTGGACGAGAACGGCGAGGCCAACGGCACCTTCGACGTGTTCGACTACATCGCGCTGTGCCGGAACCACTACGAGAAGAACGGGATCGGCGCCGACTACATCGACCGGCTGTTCCGCTGACCCTGGCCCGGGCCGCGCGGAGATCCTCACCCGTCCCGCTAACCTCGCATGCACCATCTTCGCTCACCAGTACGAGCCATCTGGGAATTATTGCGGAGGATCCGGCTTTAACGGAGAATCTGGGCAACTATGACTGCCCGGATGTTCCGTGACGGCCGGATCCTCCGTGCAAATGGGGCGTGTGGGGTCGACGGGGGGCGTGGGAGGCTAACGGGGAGTGTGCGAGGTTAACGTAGGGCGTGGGGGGTTAACGGGAGGGACGTAGGGGTCGGCCGGGGCGTAGGGGTCGGCCGGGGCGTAGGGGTCGGCCGGGGCGTAGGGGTCGGCCGGGGCGCGGGGTCAGAAGGTCCGGATCGCGATCTCGGCGGGGGCGGCGAGCAGGTCGGTGATCTCGTCGTCCAGGCGGCTGAGCGTGATCGACACGCCCGCCATGTCCAGGGACGTGCAGTATTCGCCGACGTAGTTCCGCCGCACGTTAATGCCGCGCTGGGCCAGCAGCTCGTGGGCGTACCCGTAGAGCAGGTACAGCTCGCTGATTGGGGTGCCGCCCAGCCCGTTGACCATGAGCGCCACGTTGTCCCCGGACCGGAAGGGCAGGTCGGTCACCACGGCCTCGAGCAGCTCGTCAACGATCTCGTTGGCGCTGGCCAGCTTCTCCCGGCGGCGGCCCGGCTCGCCGTGGATGCCGACGCCCATCTCCATCTCATCGTCGCCCAGCTCGAACAGCGGGGAGCCCTTGGCCGGCGGGGTGCACGAGGTCAGCGCCATGCCCATGGTCCGGGTCACGGAGTTGACCTTGTTGCCGATGCGCAGCAGCTCATCCAGCCCGGCGCCCCGCTCGGAGGCGGCGCCGGTCGCCTTGATGACGAAGAAGTTCCCGGCCACGCCGCGCCGCCCGACCGTGTAGGTGGAGTCCTTCACGGCCACGTCGTCGTCCACGATCAGCGTGCCGATCGTGATCCCGTCCGCCTCGGCCATCTCCTGGCCCATCTCGAAGGCCATCCGGTCGCCGGTGTAGTTGTTGATGATGTGCAGCACGCCCTTGGGCGAGGCGAGCAGCTTGCTGGTCTCCAGCACGTAGTCCATCGGCGGCGCGGCGAACACGTCGCCCGGGCAGGCGGCGTCGAGCATGCCCCGGCCGACGATCATCACGTGGGCGGGCTCGTGCCCGGACCCGGAACCCTGGATGATCGAGACCTTGTCATCGCGGGGCGCGTCGGCCCGCATGATGAGGTTGTACTCGGGCACGTACCGCAGGGTGTCCGGGTTGGCCAGGGCGATGCCCTTGAGCATCTCGGGCACGAACTGGCGAGGGTCGTTGACGAACTTCTTCATGACGCTGACCTCCAAGGATTCTGATTCATGATGCGGAGCTGCGCTCGTCCCACTGGTCGGCGAGCGCCTCGAACATGACGGCCACCGCGACCGCGCCGGCGTCCAGGGTGCCGATGCTGCGCTCGCCGGTGTAGCTGGCCCGGCCGCGCATGGCCTGCATCGACCGGGTCGCCTCGGCCCGCTCGCGCGCGACGGTCGCTGCCGCCCGCAGGGCCACGGCCGCATCGTCTCCCGCGGTGACGCGCTCCTCGAGGGTGTCCACCGCGGGCACCAGCGCGTCCAGCAGGGTCTTGTCCCCTACGTCTGACTTCCCTCGGGCCTTGATGCCCTCGATGGAGGCCCGCAGCATCGCGATGACCTGGGCCGGCTCCAGGCGGTCCGCGGTCCCGGCGGTCGCCCCGGCGCGCAGGAAGGCGGTGCCCCAGATCGGCCCGGACGTGCCGCCGATGCGGCTGGTGATGACGACGGCGATCTTCTTCAGGAAGGTCCCGATGTCGGTGCGGTCGAAGTCGTCCCAGCCGGACAGCACGAGCTCGAAGCCGCGGGCCATCGAGTAGCCGAAGTCGCCGTCACCCACCACGGCGTCCAGGTCCCCGAAGTACTTCTCGTTGTCGACCGCGACCGTCGCGATCGTGTGCACGACCGACTCGACGTCGGACAGGTCTGCTGTGGGCATGGGTGCTCCTTGGGGCAGCAGGCGGGTAAGGTCGGCCAGGGTGATCCAGGCCCCCGGCGTGGCCCGGCTGCGGTTGGCCAGGACCACCGTGGCTTCCCCGCCGGGATCGCCCAGCGAGGAGACGACCAGGGCGGCCTCGCTGAAATCCTCGTCGGCGGTGTAGTCGTTGACGGTGATCACGCAGGTCAGATCCGCTGCGGTGGCGGCCAGCAGGCCGTTGCGCGAGTCCTCGACCACGATCGCGCGGTCCGCGGGCAGGCCGAGGGAGTGCAGGGCCAGCAGGTAGATGTCGGGCGCCGGCTTCTTATGCGGGACGATGTCCCCGGCGAACACGCTGACCGCACGGGCGTGCTCCGCGCCGACGGCGCGCTCCAGGGTGGCCCGGACCGACGGCTCGGCCGAGGTGGAGGCCACGGCCACCGGCCAGCCAGCGGCCAGCGCCCCGGCCACCACGCGGTCGATGCCGGGCCGGGGCGGGACCGCGCCGGAGGCGACCAGTTCGGCGTAGATGGCGGTCTTGCGCCGGTGCCAGGCGGCGATGGCGTCCTGCTGCCCTCCGGCGTCGGCAGGCAGGCCTGCGGCGGCCACGAACTCGGGCGTGAGCAGGCTGGCCAGCCGTTCCTTGCCGCCGCCGATGCGGAGCTTGTCCTTGTATTCCGACACGCTCCAGCGGACCGGGAGGCCGAATTCGGCGAACGTCTGGTTGAACGCGGGCAGGTGGCCGTAACGTTCGGTGTCGGCCAGTACCCCGTCGCAGTCGAAGATCAGGGCTCTTGGGGGTCTTCGGGTCGGAACCGCCGGGCCGGTCACCCGGTCACCCGGCCCGGCCCACGCTGCCGAAGCGGCGCATGTGGTCGGCGGCCATGTCCTTTACCGCGGCCCGGACCGCGGTGAACAGCGACGGCGGATCCCAGCTGTCGCGTTCCTCCGCGCCGCGCAGGAAGGCCAGGTTGGCCTGCATGTAGGTGACCTTGAGCGCGGTGGAGATGTTCACCTTGGCGCAGCCGCGCGCGATCAGGTCGGTGAACTGGGCGTCGGTCATCCCGGTGCCGCCGTGCAGGGCGATGGGGATCGGCTGCGCGGCCACGATGTCGGAGACCCGCTGGGCGTCCAGGTGGGGCTCGGACCGGTAGACGCCGTGCGCGTTGCCGATGGCCGGCGCGAACACGTCGATGCCCGTGGCCCGGATGAACTCCAGCGCCACCGGCAGCGACTGACGCTGGGCCTCCTCGTCCGAGCCGATGCCGTCCTCGACGCCGGTGATGGCCTCGATCTCCCCTTCGACGTTCGCGCCGTACGACCGGGCCTCGGCGACCACCTCGACCGTCTGCCGCTGGTTCTCCTCCACCGGCAGCCGGGAGCCGTCGAACAGGACCGAGTTCCAGCCCTTGCGCAGGCAGCTGGTGATGACCTCGCGCTCCGGGCAGTGGTCCAGGTGCAGGCTGACCGGGACCTCGATGCCCGCGGTCAGCTCCCGCCACATGGCGTAGAGCAGGTCCAGGCCGATGGACCGGACCGTCTTGACCGAGGTCTGGATGATCACCGGGGAGCGCTGCTCGACGGCCGCGGCCAGCACCGCCTCCAGCGTCAGGGCGTTGACCACGTTGATCGCCGCGACGCCGTAGCGCTCACCGAACGCGCGGTCGACGATCTGCTTCATGGGTACGACGGGCACAAGTGCGAAGCTACGCAGCCCCGCGGCCGGGCGGATCAGTGAAACTACCCATCTTCGGGGGAGGACTTCCCCTACCGGGCGGCCTGCCTGAGCCGGGCCTGGCCGGCCAGCGCGGCCAGCTCGGTACGGTTGCGGGCGCCGGTCTTGCGCAGCACGGCGCCAGCGTGTTTCTCGACGGTCTTGATGGACAGCACGAGCTGCTCGGCGATGAGCTTGTCCGGCAGGCCCTGCTCCATCAGGCCGCGCACCTGGCGTTCCCGCTCGGTCAGGGCCGGCCCGGCTTCGTCGTCCCGCAGGCCGCGGTGCAGCCGCTGGAGCGCGGGACCGGACAAGATGGCCTGGCCGCGGCCGGCCGCGATGACGGCCCGGGCGAGCTCCGGACCGTCCGCGCCGGTGTCCACGCAGCCACGTGCACCCGCGCGGATCGCGGTGGCGACCAGCTTCTCGTCGCCGACCTCGCACAGGCCCACCACGGCCAGCTCCGGGTGGCGGCTGAGCAGGAGGCCGGTCAGGTCCGGGGCCGGGGGGCCCAGGGGGGCGGGGCGGCCCAGGGGGGCGGGGCGGCCCAGGGGGGCGGGGC
>Ga0116218_1002361_pt1 | contig 10566 bp, 9 predicted proteins | sample Sb_taG_2_FD_88966 | JGI IMG/M metagenome (GOLD analysis project Ga0116218, IMG submission 88966) | Peat soil microbial communities from Weissenstadt, Germany - Sb_50d_5_LS metaG | ecosystem: Environmental > Terrestrial > Soil > Wetlands > Peat | place: Germany: Weissenstadt | collected 2010-09-21 | reverse complement strand
GCGTTCAAAGAAGCACTCAGCAATAGCCCTTGCGGCAGCGGTTCCAGCGCAAAGGCATTTGAACCCAGCTTGGGTCAATCTAGATTAGCATTCCCTTCGGTTGCGCACTGATTGCGCGCGTCACGCCGACTAGAACTCGACGCGCAGGGCGACTTGGCCCGTGCGGTTGCTGGCGTTCTCTGCAGTTTGAGGAGCACTCAGGACGCCAAAGGTGGGATCGTCGATTTGCGTGGCGGGAGGAGCGAAGTTCGCGTGGTCGCGCACACTGGTAAATTCTAGGGTTCGCCGCTGTGACTCGAGGCACACGGCTTCTTGCGGCTTCCGCGAACCTTTCGAACAACTTCAAAGCAGGTCTGGCGTGCCTTGCCCGGATCGTCGATGCGCGCCAGGAACAGATGCCGCAGCACGCTGCGGCTTACGCATCCCCGGAGATATGCATCATAGAGCTGGCTGCCCAGCGTATAGCCCAGCTTCTGGGCGAGGGCGTCGAACCGCGTTCGATCGCTGTGTAGCGCATCGTGCATGAGCCGTTCACAAGCCGCTCGCGAAAATTCGCAGGCCTCTTGATCGCTGATGGCAGGCCGAGCGGGATACAGCACTCGTGACCCAAAGTAAGCTAACGCATGTTCGAGCGTCCGCGCATAAAACCGGTCGATGGGATCGCCAGCCGCAACCCCGTGGCCGTTTCGGCGCAACGGCAAGCCACGGCAGGCGTGATGCAAAAAGCGCGAAGCCTCTTCAGCAGCACACGTCATTTGAAATTCGCGAACATAAAAGACATTGATCGCCGGCAGATAAACGCTGCCCCGCGCCTCGACCTTTCGCAGCATCGCTTCGATTCTCTCCGCTTCGCCGGTCACGCGGGAGAGCAAGCGCCGCAAGCGCGCATCGGAAGAACCACAATGCACTTCAGGCAGCAGATCGATCAGAAACTTCGGCTGCGTCCCGTTGTGCGACGAGTAGCGGTCCACATCGAGGAACCGCAACAGGCTATCGATCAGGTTATAGATCGTGGGCCCGAGATCCGGCTTCTGCTCGCCTTCCTGATTCCACCGAGACAGGCAGAGTCGGTAGCTCTCGTATTTTTCCAGCGGCGTAGAGTTGAACACGCAGACCACGTCATCGCTCACACGAACGGCTTCGACTCGCTCCTGCTGTACCTCAGTCGCCTGCCAATACAGTGCGTCCACGTTCTGCAATACGGTGAGCACGCTTTGGCCCGGTAATCGTCCGCGCAGCATTCGCGGTAGATGTTGAGGCGCGAGATGAGATTCCCCAAACAGCACCAGGATCACGGCGTGGGGATGACGCAGATGAATCTCCGCAATCTTGTCCCCTGCATGTCTGTCTCGGGCGTGGATCTTACGCAGGTCTTCGCGCGGCTCACAATCCAATCCATAGACTGCGTCGGCGTGTTCGCGGGCGGTTACCAGCAATTCGTAAAAGGGGGGCCACTCATAGTTCCAGTCGAGATCGAAACGAATGCGCTGGCGGAACTCGTCTTCATCGATCTCCCGCCGCCACCATTCTTCCAGGATGTGTTGATGGCGCGAAAAAATCGTTTCCACCCCGAGCACAACCGGACGGTCTCCCGGCTGCGCCCGCTGTTCCAGCAGAGTCGCGGCAAATCGTTGCGCCGGGGGCAGCGCGTGATAATCGCCGATCAGGATCACGTCGGCCGCTCCTACCATCGTGGTCAGCTGCTGGCTATCGATGACCGACTCGTAAGAGCGGAAGGCATTGCTGAAGTCCCGCAGATATTTGCGACGTCCGCTGGAATCGTTGGCGCGAACCTCGCGTTCGACCGATGCCAGCGCGTGCATCTGCGCGGCGTTGCGGCGGGATCCCAGATTCGTCTGCGTAGCCATAAGTCGTCGTCAGTCGTTGGTCCTTGGTCGTTTGCCAAACTCGGTTCGTAGGCCGCCTGGCTAACGACCAACGACGAACGAATAACCACTGCTTGACTTGCCCGTCGCCCGCTCCCTATGCTCACCCTGTAGAGACGTAGCTAGCTACGTCTCTACAGAAAGATTTCAATCAAAAGATTCGAGGAGCCATTGCCCAACCTTCCGCCCGAGAACCTGACGGTCGGCACCACCGGAGCCAGCGGGTCTTTGTTTCTTAAACATCTGCTAGCCACAGTCGAACGTGACAAACGCGTCCATACCGTGAACTTCATCGCCTCCGACAGCGCCCTGCGCGTCATGGCCGAGGAACTCGGACTCCGCGGCCGCAGCAACCTGGTCAGCCAAATACTGGGCAAAGCCTCGCGCAAAATTCATCAGCAGTCCAACGCCGACATCGGAGCCAACATCGCCAGCGGCTCCTATCCCGCCGACGCCATGGTCGTCATCCCGTGCAGCGTGGGCACGCTGGCCCGCATTGCCAACGGCATCGCCTCGCATCTGATCGAGCGCGCCGCCGACGTTTGCCTCAAAGAGCAGCGGCCGTTAATTCTTTGCGTGCGCGAGACCCCGCTCAACAAAATCCACATCCGCAACATGTACCGTGCCGCCGACGCCGGCGCTACCGTCTTCCCCCTAATCCCAACCTTCTACAATCGCCCGGCAAGCTTGGATGCCATGGCGCGCGAATTCGTCAACCGCGTCCTCACCCACATCGGCCTGCCCCAGTCCAACGCCTACCGCTGGAACGGCTAAGCTTTTTCAGTTAGCGGCCGTCATTTAACGATCTTCCATGGAAGAGATCGGATACTTGTCGGGGATACTTCAAGTGTAGAAACACGGAGGTGCCGGGGACGAGATGACTACGGGACATGTCCCCCGGAGCGGGGCAAAGTGGCTTGAGTACACGCTTGTCTTCTTGTAATTTATAAGTTACAATGAGAAGTGCTGGAAATCCGCCGTTATCTGAACGGATCGGGCAAAGATGTTTTCGGCGCGTGGATGTCGGGGCTACAGGACGATCGGACCAAGGCCAAGATAGTCGCCCGATCGATCGCCTGTCTCTGGGAAACTTCGGCGATGGTAAGTCTCTAGGCAATGGCTTGTTCGAACTGCGGATCGACTGGGGGCCAGGCTACCGAGTCTATTACGCGCTGGCGGGCAAAGCTTGCGTGTTGCTGCGTCTCGGCCTGTCATCCTGAGGCGGCGGAGTCCTTGGCGCAGCCGAGGACTCCCAACGAAGGATCTGTGCACTTCCGCGGTTAGTGTCGCGGAGGCCAGTTGCATAGATCCTTCGCCCCACAAAGAACGTGGGCCTTAGGATGACAGCGCCGGCGGACAGGGATCGGAAAAGGACATCATGAAACGCAAAACTAGCGTATCCCACGACGAAGCTACAATTCGTGAACTACGCAAGAATCCGGAGTTCGCCGCGGAATACCTCCGAGCCGCGTTGGAGGATACCGATGAGCCGAGCGTGCTTCTGATCGCGCTGCGTCGCGTCGCGGAAGCCCGAGGCGGCATCGCTAAGGTAGCCAAGGCTGCTGGCATTGAACGCGAAAGCCTGTACCGCGCCTTATCGGTCCGCGGAAATCCTCGTCTTTCCACTCTGGTGGCCGTGACCAAGGCCGTAGGACTGAAACTCACGGTTGAAGCCTCACAAACGTAAAGCGAGGGCATGCTTCGTTGCGGGAGTTGCTGCGCTTACCGCCTAGGAAACGTCCCTTCCATCCCCGGATTTCTGTCCGCCTTCCGAATTGCTAGAAGCTTTGTGGTCGGGTGGGTGACACCTCGACAATCTGAGACCTACACCTCGAAAACCGTCGAGATTGTGGGCCGAGCGAAGGGATCAGGGCTCTTGTAGGAACGTCTCAACCGTCCCCAGTACAGACCCGGATTCAACAAACCCGCATTCGAAACTGGTCCAAAGCAGTCGGGTGATTTCTTTTTGGTCAAGCCCGAACTTCGATAGGGCGACCGCAACGATAGCTACTGCATCCTTGCCATGGATCATCTGAGCATCTGGAACCTTCGCATATGATGCCTCGACGGCGTTAACGCGATTCTGCAGTTCGCTGAGTCGGGTTAGGCTCACGCCTGCATTCTGAAGCAACGCGCGAAAGAAGCCTTGAAAATCGAGCGACATACCATCGGCATCCACCGTTAGATATTTCGCAACGTCTGTCTTCTGAAATGGAAGATCCAGCAACTCAAGTTCGGACATCAGGCGCGTGGCGCCGAGTCTTCGACCGTGCTGATTCACGGCCTTCAATATTTTGCTCGCTGTGATCTTCTCGGTGCTCAAGCCTAGGCTTAGAACCTTGTCTAGGCATTCCTCTCGAAGGATGTAGCCTTCCAGGTCTCTGTTGTCAGTCAGCCAGACCCGAGAAGGAACTGGGCGCTCTAGGACCCTGTCCCAATCGGCATCCGCGAACATCCGAATTCGAACATTCACACCACCCAGAAGCTCGGCGAAATGAACAACTCGTCCTCTCTCGCCCCCTGGTCGCTCCGGAAGTTCTACACAGGCTATCTCACGTATCAGAGCGTTTGAATGCAATCGTTGACCCAGGAGCCAAGTTAGGAAGAGCCGGTCGCGTGTCCCTTCGACATACAGCTCCTTCCTGGAGCGATCCATTAGGTGCGCTGTCAGGACTGCATCAGGGTGACGTCGGAGCATTGTTGTCATCTACCGAAGTTCTACCATCGCTTCCGGAAAGGCTGCGACAACGTCTGGTGAATGAGTAGCAAAAATGAACAACGGGTTGGCTCTCGAAGCACATTGCACAAGAGCAGGTATTAATTGTCGCTGCCATGCTAGGTGCATCGACATCTCAGGCTCGTCAATGGCTATTATCGTTCCGGTTCGTCGCGTTACGAGGGCCGCAACCATTAAGAATAAGAGGTGAAACTCACCAGTGCTGAGCTGATTCTCCCGGAGAGTTTGCCCGCCCTTAGTTTGGATTTCGAGGCCATCCTTTGGGTGTATCGAGATTGATTTGTCCGGCGCAAGAAACTCCCTCATGAGGCGTTCGAATGTAAGGAGTCGATCAGCTACCAGCGCTCTTTCAGCTGCACGTGATTCCAACTGCTCCGCATAGGAGCCGAGGACAGTCAAGGCGTGGCTGCGTCTTTGACCCCTTCTACGCGAAAGGGCGTCTAATTGGGTCATTATCTGTCCGTAATCCCACTTGTCAGGCTCTAGACCGAATCGAGCATTATCTTGGCTCGAAAGATGAATCCTCTCAAAACGATTGCGCAAATCATTTACTTCATAAACAGGCTGTTCGTTGGCAGTTAGGCGTTCAATGATTCGCGAAAACAGGTCTGGTTCGTTGGTCGAAAAGAATGTTCGGTAATTGATCTGTGCCTCTTGGACGAATCGCTTGACTCGCGACGCAAGGTTCCCGCCGTAGGTCCTGGCCTTCGCCTTGGGGTTGTGGTGCGCCGTCCGGCCAAGCAAACCACTTCGCAGAAGCACATCACGTCGCAGAATACGATTGCCGTGCGGATCTATGACAACCTCATCGTCGCCCACTTCTTGCAAGGTATACAGCCGCTCGGTGTCGATAAATTCAAATGCGAGAGTCTCTGTCCGTTTGAAAAACAAGTCGCGGAACTCAGCGACCTGAGAACTTTGCTCATCCGACAACGGGCCTGGGCGTTTCGGATTTAGAAGCACATCCTTGTCGGCGTATCGCACTTCGAGTGCCGACAACCGCTTTTCCTTTACGGCTTCGACCCTTAGTACGTCGCCAGTGTCGAATTTAAGAGAACAATTGGCGAAGGGGACGCTCCGGAACTCGTCAAAGTCCAGGCGCAAAAGCCCGTCGAGCATTCGCAGTATAGTAGTCTTCCCCACGCCATTTCTCCCGTGGAGGATCACTAGAGAAGGGGCACTGTCCCCTTCCTTGGGGACTGGGAAGTGAATTGTGTGGGTCAATTCGCCAAAAAGACCGCTGATCTCGAATTCTCTTAGCTGCATGAAATATTCCTGGTCGGCGTAATGTTCTTGGCTGTCGCGCCCAATTATCCACTCCGCCGTCGGCAATTGTCACGAGAATTTAACGAACTCGCCCCGCTGAGAGCTCACTTCGCAAGAGGCATTGCACTTCTCGGCCATAAGGGGGCCGGCTCACTTGTTCTCGGTCTCGGCAGCGAAGCGGCTGCCCCATCTTTGCGTTTGCGAGGCTGTTAAGAAACTCGGCGGGTGGCCCGAACTGTCGCGTTCATTCTTGCTCTGTAGGGTGGCCTTCCAAACTTCGCTTGGGCGGGGCTTTCCCGAGGCGCGGTCAACAAGACCTGAGCGGTATCATGGGCGAACACTTCTCCCCATGGCAGCGGGGGCGAACATGGCTGACGCTTATGTGGCGGGTCGGTGCCAGGGCCAAGACGGGCGCGAGTACAACCCAGGACACGAACTTAAGCAATAGTATGCGCCTGATCATTTGCGCACCGCCTTGCGGACTGCCATGAACATGACGACCGTGATCCCAGCGGTCATAAACATCCAGATTGCTACAACGAGGCTTCCGGCAACCGCCATTTGACTCATTTCTTCTCCCCGGCCTGCGTGTTGCGTTTCAGATTCTCTGTGGGTCTAAACTTTCGCACGATGACCGACGGGAGCACATCACGAGATGCAGTGCTTTTTTGCTACCACGAGAGACTTGCAGGTACGTACCTCGTTTAGGGGGAATAGACTGCCGACGAGGTTGGAGAATTTTCTCTGAGGCAATCTTTTAGGTGATCGGACGTCCGTAAACCTTCATCCGAAGGTGAGGCCGTCCGGCTCGCGCAGGAGGTGCCACGCTTCGCGGTAGTAGGCGTAGGGGTCGCGGTGGTGGATTTCGCTGGGGCCACGAAACCGCAGGTACATCTGCCCAGCGACCTCGCGCGCCGGCAGCACATACCACGTCTTTTTCGGCATAATGTAGACCACCACAAAATCAAGCTCGGAATCCGTGTAGGGGACCCTCACGCCGTTCAGGCAGCGGTAGATGCCGACTTTATACAGGTCGTCCCGCCCCGCAGCGCACGTCTTCACCTGCACCCGCCAAAGGTTTTTTCCGCCCTCCACGATGAAGTCGTAGCGATGGTTTTGGCCGTGGGGCTTCGCGGCTGCGAAACCGAGACTCATGGCTTTGTGCAGAAACGCTACTTCGCCAAGATCGCCTTGCTCGTTGCTCGCGAGCCTGCGTGCGCCATTCGCCTCCTGGGCAGGGCTCCGCTTGGACGCTGGAATGCGTCCGCGCGAACGGCCCTTGGCTTTGCTCATGGATTGAAGTGGGAGTCTTCGGCAAAAGAAAAGGCGCAAGCTGGGACGCTTGCGCCTAATTTGATCTCTACTTCTAGACTACCAAATCCAAGGGGGTAAACCCGCCAAATTTTGAAGTTTATTTCTGCCGCTGAATCAGAGGGTTGGCGGGAATTGGATGGTTTAGGGGGCTTGACAACTTTTCGGCACAAGCGGCTTTTGGATGACTTTCCGCGGGGTTGGGGCTGGAAGTTCAAAATAGTCCGCACAAGATCCCTCGGCCCGGGGGCCTTCGGGATGACGCCATTCAAATTGGAATCAACATCATCTACTTTCGAGATTCTTGTCAGTTGACCTCGCTGGGGATTCTGTACTAATGTCGGATTACACCGGAAAGGAGGTGGTCGAATGACAAGTTCTGATTGTAGTAACTGTAGTGGGAATCTAAGACCAGGTGAGGTGGCTGAGACTTAGAGCTGGTTGCTCTAAGCGGGGCTGCCGGGCGTTCGCGCCAAGCAGCTACAGCCCGCACACGAACCGGTGAGTTTGGATTTGTCCCGGCGTCAGGTCGCGCCGGGGCTTCCAGAGTAAGACCCGGAGTTGCCGTAAGAGGCCACGTAGAGTGACCACCTCTTGGTCAATCCCAAACAGTGCACCGGCGGCCCGTGCTTTTATAAGCGCGGGCCGTTCTGTTTTCTATGGGCGCTTTTCGCTCAGGAACTGGTCGACGGACAGAGCGCCCGATCCCTTGAAAATAATTAGCAGTCCGATCGCGAACGCCAGGAGGTGATATTCGAATCCTTCTCCTTTTTGATTGCCGGCCCAGTTCATGAAGAAACCGTTTTTCGCATGGACCATGGCTACGGCCACGAGCATGTTGCAAATAATTCCGAAGGCAGCGATGCGCGCGAGGAATCCGACGATCAGGCCGAGTCCGCCGAAGAACTCGGCGCAGATGGCGAGGAACGCGAAGGGCGCCGGAACTCCCATCTGGTGGGTGAAGAAGCCCATGGTGCCGCTGAAGCCGTATCCGCCGAACCAGCCCAGCATCTTTTGCGCGCCGTGCGCGAAAAATACGCAGCCCATCACCAGACGAACGATGGTCAGGGCAAAGTCGTTGCTCGTGTTTAGTATTTTGTTGAACATAGTCGCCTCGCTTTCGGATTTTGTAGGACTGCTCGAATCAGAGAAGCCGTTGACTGGACTTCTCGAACCCTAACTTGATGACGTCCTCGGTGTCGGGCGCTAATGAAAGTCCGGCGAGTTCGTCGCGAGTGAACCAGCGTGCCTTGGCGGCGTCGCCCGCACCGAGTGGCTCACCGTCGATTCGCCGGCAGAGGAAGTCGATCAGCACATAATGGTAGCGGGTGCGTTCGTCGGAATCGCGCAAGATGCGATCATAGACGCCGAGTAATTCGTCGACTTCCACGCGGAGTCCGGTTTCCTCAAGAACCTCGCGAACCGCGGCCTGGCGGAGGGTTTCGCCCACTTCGAGCACCCCGCCCGGAATTGACCATTCTCCCTGGAGGGGGGCGTGGCCGCGTTTCACTAGAACTACTCGGTCGCGGTCGACGATGATCGCACCCACGCCTACCAGTGGCACATCTGGATATTCGCGTTTCATGCTAAAAGGAATCCGCCAGCAACCTTAAATCATGCTGGGGATTGTAAGCAAAACTGCGGGAGTGTTTTCAAAGATCAGTTCTCGGTTCTCAGTTCATAGTTCTCAGTACCTGGTTCTCAGTACAATAGCCCGATGGCCTTAGAAGAATACAAGCGCAAACGCCGCTTTGAGGAAACGCCGGAGCCTCCGCCTAAGGTCGAGAAGAAGAGTGGGCACCGATTCGTTGTCCAGAAACATAGGGCCACGCGCTTGCACTTCGACTTTCGGTTGGAGATGGATGGCGTGCTCAAATCGTGGGCGGTTCCTAAAGGTCCGTCGATGGATCCCGCTGACAAACGGCTGTCCATGCAGGTGGAAGATCACCCCGTTTCGTACTTCGACTTTGAAGGCACGATTCCCGAGGGCAACTACGGTGCGGGTACGGTGATGGTTTGGGATTTGGGCACGTGGGAACCGCTCTCGCCGCAGCCGGTGAAGGGAAAGTACGTGCCGGGAACGGAGGCCGAAGGGGCTGCCATGTTGCAGAAGGGAGATTTGAAGTTTCGACTGCATGGACAGCGGCTCAAGGGCGATTTTGCTTTGATTCACATGCGCGCGCGCCGTCCGGGGAGCAAGGGAACGGAATGGCTGCTGATCAAGAAGCAGGACGAATACGCACTCGAGGGTTATGACATCGAGCAATACGACAGCTCTGTAGTCAGCAAGCGCTCCATGGGTGAGATCGCGGGTGACAAGGATTCGGCCGAATGGAAGAGCAGCAGGCCGGCGTCGCGGGGAAAAGTGAAAGCGCCGTGGCTGGCGGATACGCTGGCCAAGCTGGATAAAAAAAACAAGCAAACCTCCGAGGGTGCGAAGGCAGGCAAGGTAAAAAAAAACGGCAAGAACAAGTCCGAAAGTGATCGATCCTTAGCAAAACCGGGCGCAGCGACTTCACAGGTGATTTCTACGCCGTCTGCGGTTAAAGATCTGCCTGGTGCGGTCCGGAAACCGATGCCCACCGCGGTTCATCCCATGCTGGCCACTTCAGTCGAGAAGCCTTTTGATGATCCGGAGTGGTTGTTTGAAATCAAGTGGGACGGCTATCGCGCTGTTTCGTTCCTACAGGACGATAAAGTGCGGTTGGTTTCGCGGAACCAAAACGACCTCACTGGAGAATTTCCTGAGCTGCATGAACTATCGAAATTGATCAAAGCAAAGAATGCAGTTCTTGACGGTGAAGTTGTGGCGCTCGACGAGCAAGGCCGAGCTTCGTTCAGCCTGATGCAACAGCGTACTGGCATTCGTAAAGGTGGGCAACGCGTGGGAGCGCGACGCGAACTGCAGATCGTCTATTACATTTTCGATTTGCTTTATGTTGACGGCCACGACTTACGCCGGGTTGCGCTGGAGCAGCGTAAGCAAGTGCTAGCGAAGATCATTGCACCCAGCGAGCTGGTTCGCTACTCCGATCATTTTCCCCAGGGTCTGGCGCTGTTCGAAGTGGCCAAGCAAAAAGGTTTGGAGGGGATTCTCGCGAAAAAGCGCGCCAGCCACTACGAAGAACGCCGCAGCCGCGAATGGCTCAAGATCAAGGTTACACAAACGGTCGATTGCGTAATCGGCGGATACACCGACCCGGAGGGCAGCCGCCAATACTTTGGGTCGATCGTCCTCGGACTCTATGACGAGAAAGGCCGGCTCATTCACGTCGGGCAGGCGGGAACGGGATTCAATCAGGCGATGCTCAAGGAAATCTGGCAAGTGCTCAAAGAATTGGAGACGAATCGCAGCCCGTTCTACGG
>Ga0116218_1002360_pt1 | contig 10572 bp, 8 predicted proteins | sample Sb_taG_2_FD_88966 | JGI IMG/M metagenome (GOLD analysis project Ga0116218, IMG submission 88966) | Peat soil microbial communities from Weissenstadt, Germany - Sb_50d_5_LS metaG | ecosystem: Environmental > Terrestrial > Soil > Wetlands > Peat | place: Germany: Weissenstadt | collected 2010-09-21 | reverse complement strand
TCCGGCAGCGCAAATTCGTGATATTCTTTTTGATCCGAGGTTAATAGAAATGCGGAAAGCTGGAGACTCTAAAGCTAGACATAATCGCACTCCATCGCCGGACGCTGCGGTTCCTAAAGCCCGAACCCAACGAACCTTGGCAAGGGAACCGGAAGACCGGATAGATATTCCGGTACCTTCAAGATCGCAGTTCGAGGGCGACTTAGAGAAGGCTATCCGCAAACGGAAGCCCTAATGAAAGATGACGACTTAGCATCTGTAGTCAGGGAACTGCGGGAAATCCGAACGCAGATGTATGAGTGGAAATCTGCGCTGGATGATTCCCTGCTTAAAGAATTGAAGGCCATAGAGAAGCATCTGAGCTATATCGAATCGACGGCGGGTTGGCTTCTGACTACGCTGGAATACTTGTTTCTCTTCCTGATGGCTGCTTTCGTAATCGCGCGAGTTTTCCATTTGTGAGGCTAATCCGAATGAGACTAACAGTTGATGACGACGTGGGCAGGATCGCGGAATACATGGAGCGCACGATACCAGGAGATAAACTCAAGAACGTGGCGCGAGCTTTGGTTCAATTGGGCGAATTAGTTTGGCGTGATGAAAGTGACCGATCACGATTTTCGGCGTTTGGAATAGCTCAAGAACCTATGAGACCTGATGTATTGCAGCCGCGACCAGAAGCCACACCGGAACTCCGTCCCGACCCTTCCACTCATTAGCATGATTCCGACAATTCCGTTCAGCAGGGAGAGACGCCGGCTTAGCATCGCTGGCATTAACCGCGAACTCGAATCCGCAGTCGCATCGGTAGATTCCAGCTATTCGGACTTCAGCCTTAGGTCCGTGCGGCAGATTAAAAGCATCGTGTGTACTGCATTGCTTAAATGAATTGATGTTTTGGTAGTACGGCATCGCTTTCCCATCAGGCAGTCTTGCGGATTCTCTGGACAAATGCATCAAACATATTCCGCCGTCCGAGGCTCTTTCGCCGGTTGAATCGGAACGCGTATTCATCCAAGTAGTGCTGTAGATACTTCGCGCTGACGTTGTGATAGACGCCTCGAATCCCGTTTTTGGTCAGGCTCCAAAACCCTTCAATCGTGTTGGTGTGTGCGTCGCCATCGACGTAAATGTCAGCGGAATGATACACGCGCTCATGCCGGTAGCCGAGACGCGGGAGATTCCGGTAGATGCGCGCCTCATCGGTGAAAATGGTGCTGCTAGGCATGATGCGGGCGCGCACGTGAGGCAGGATCGTATGTCCCTGAATGTCGGGCATCACGCGGGCGAGAACACGTCCACCGCGTTCGACTGCGCCCCAAACTGCGGTCTTACCGACTGGCCCACGATTGCTTGAACGTCGCGTTTGTCGATGCTTGTTGGTTTCCTTGCCGCCGTAATAACTCTCATCGACTTCGACTCTGCCGGACAGTCTAGGGCCGTCGCCGCCCTCATCGAGCATCGAGCGAATCTGCTTGAACATGCGCCAAGCGCATTTGTACGTGACGCCAAGCTCGCGCTCTAATTGCTTGGCACTGATGCCGCATCGCGTGGATGACATGAGATAGATCGCGTAGAACCAGAGCTTGAGCGACGTTGCCGAATCCTGAAAGATCGTGCCGCGCATCGGATGCTCGTGATGTCCGCAGTTTTGACACGCATACGAAGGCCGGTTGCTTTCGCGATGATGCTTGGTGATCTTCTCGCATCGTGGGCAATAAATGCCGTTCGGGTAGAGCCGCCGGACAAGTACATCGAGGCACGCTGCATCGTCTGGATACTCGCGCTCGAACTCCATCAGCGAGTACAGGCATTCACTTGCGGTGGAGTGCACTGGATTGTTTCGATTGACTTTGCTCATACTGCCGATGATGGCATATCGCCCCTACTTCCGTCAAGGGGATACTTACCGAACGAAGCTATCCATAGAGGCGGAGCTGTCCCAAAACCACTACAGATGGTATAAATTGCTCTTTCCAGCTCTATTCGATCAGTCAGAATCCCGCCCGTCGCAGTATGACTCGATCCTCGCGCTCCGCATTGACTCCCACCGTTTGCCCATGGCGCCCCGCTAACGGAGAGGCATGGGAAGCAGCATTCCGTTATCGGGCAATTCCCGGGGGGGCGGCGGACTTGGCTGGGTCGAGCGCGCTGGAGGAGGCGGCGAAGCCGCCGGCGCCAGCCGCTGGTGGTGCGGAGACTTTACCGGCGCCGGGATCGAGCGGCACGGCGGGGCCGCTGGTAACGAATCGTGCGGAGGCGGCCGAGTACGGCGGGGCGCTGGTCATGGTCGCCGAGGTCGCAGTCGAGTAGCCGGTGGAGGTCTTGTTCATCGAGGTCGGGCCGATCTCGGTGGTATTGAAGGGAGTTTCGCCGCTGGCGGGCGCGGCTTCGATTGCGGCGGCCGGATTTTCGGGACCCGGAGCAGCCGCCGGAGCACCGTAGGGCGCGTTGAGGTCGTCGGCGGGAGAAACCGGGATGGAGAAGCTCGGCTTGTAGATTTGTTGAATCTGCGAGGCCGGCATATCGTGAATTTCCCTGCGCCCGAGCGAGTTGACGAACCGCTGGCGTTCGTCGAGGGCGAGTTCGCGCAGCTGGCTCTTGTTGCGGACTATATGCGGGGTCAGGAAGACGATGAGGTTGTCCTTCTGCTTGTCGGTGCTCTTGCTGCTGAACAGGTTGCCGAGTACCGGGATGTCGGAGATGAACGGAACGCCCTGATTCTCGAGCGTATCCTGGCTGGCGAGCAGGCCCCCGATGACCGCGGTGCGATGGTTCTGGATCATGACGCTGGTCGAGGCGGAGCGAATGGTCGTGGTCGGACCGAGCGTGTTGTTGGCGGTGCCGTTGACGACGTTGGAAACTTCCTCATACATGTCGAGCTTGACGTAGTCGCCCTCGGAGACCTGCGGCACGATATCGAGCGTGATGCCGACGTTCTGGCGCTCGACCGAGTTGAAGATTTGGCCGGGCAATCCGGCGTTGGCGGAGGCCGAGCCGACGAACGGCAGATTCTCGCCGATGACGATCATCGCTTCTTCATTGTCGGCGGTGAGCAGCGTCGGCGCGGAGAGCACGTCGGCGTGAGTGTCGGTCTCCAGCGCTATGATGAGCGCGACATCGCAGGGGATGCTCAAGCTGCCGGTGCTGGTGGTGGTGGTCGTAGTGGAGGTGGCGGCGCTAGCCGCAGCCAGCGCCGCGGCAGAAACCGTACACATGCTTTTCGAAGCGAGGCCCAGGCCCAGGCCGGTCACCCCGAGCGGGTTGCTGATCGTATTCTGCAGCTGTCCGAAATCAACCGTGCCGAAGCCGATCGTGTTTCCGAAACCCATCGCGGCGTTGAAATTGACGCCCATCTGGCGCTGGCGCTCGGCGGAGACCTCGACGATGATGGCCTGGACGAAAATCTGGACGCGCGGGGTGTCGAGGTCGTCGATAATCTGCCGCAGGGTCTGCCAATCCTGCGGCGACGCGCTGATAACCATCGCGTTGGTCGCGGGATCGGCGGTGATATTTACCGGATAAGAGAAATCGATGCTCTTGCCGGCCGAGCTGGCCGACCCCGCCCCGCCGCCGCCGGGCGCGCCGCCGCGGCTCATCCCGCCGCCGCCACTGCCGCCGAAACCACCGGAGCCGTTGGTGCCGCCGCCGAAGCCGCCGCCGCCACCGAAGCTGCCGCTACTGGTGGACATCCCGCCCATGCCGCCCATCCCGCCCATGCCACCCATTCCACCGGAGCCGCTCATCCCGCCAAAGCCCGAGCTGCCGCCATTGGAGTTGAAGCTCGCGCGGCCAAGCGATCCCTTGCCGGTGGTCGGCGAGAGGGTCTTCGGGCCGCCGCCGCCGTTGAGCAGGTTGTTGAGCACCTCGACCATCTCGAGCGCCTGCGCGTTCTTGAGCCGATAAACGTGGATTCGCGAGGTGGTCAGCGGCGGATTTACGTCAAGCTTGTCGACTATTTCCTGAATCTCACGCATCTGAAGCGGCGGCGCCAAGACGATCAGGCAATTGGTGCGCTCGTCGGGGATGACCTTGTAACCCATCCCGGCGCCGGTGGTGGAAGGCGCCACACCTTGGGGCCGCGCCATCTGGGAGGTTGCGCCCGTGCCTTGCATCCTGGCCGTCATCAGCTGATCGATCTCCGGCGCAAGCTCAGTGGCAAAGGCGAGCTTGAGCGGAATGACCACGATGGTCTGCTGTTGGCCGCGCACGTCGAGGCTGCCGATTATCTGCAGCAGTCGCTCGACGTTGTAGGCGTCGTCGGTGACGATGATGGTGTTGTCCAGGGGAAACGCGGCGATCAGGCCGTCGTGCGAGACCATCGGCTGGATCACGCCGATGATGGAAGCGGCGTCGATATTCTTAAGCCGCACCATCCGGGTGACGTATTCGTCGCCCTTGGTCTGGGCCGGAACTTGCGATTCGGTAAGCGCGGCCGAGGAGCGCACGTTGCGCGCGGGCACAATCTTGATGATCTTGCCGGCCTGAACGGTGGTGAAGCCTTTCACCTGGAGCACCGATTGAAAGATCGAGTAGGCCTGTTCGGCCGTCACCTTGCTCGGCGAGATGATGGTGACCTTGCCGCGCACCGATTCGTCGATGATGAAGTTGCGCCCGGTGATCTCGCTGATGAACTTGGCCAGCACCGGAATATCCACGTTCTGGAAGTTCATCGTAACCATATTCTGGGGCGGCAAACTCGCCGATTCGGCGCCCCACGCGGAGCAGCGCAGGCTGCCAACGCCAACCAGCATCGCGGCGGTAAACGCCCCGACCAAAAAACGGTTCATGCGCGCATCCTCCGCATTTCGCCTCGAAACGCCGTGAGCATATTTCACCGCCGCCAAGCTGCGCAACCCGCAATTGTTGCAAATCCCACCGCCCTCGGCGACTATGACGATCACGATCACCGTTCATATTTGAGAAGTTCGCGCCCCGTTGGTGCTGACCTTCGGGGATTCGGTGATACCAACCTGGCTGTCGCTACTGAAACTCTCGAAGTCATCAGATGGCCTGAAGTTTTGCAGTCGGCCACCGCATCGTCGGCGACTGTGGGGCTGCCTTCTTGGTGCGGAGATGCGACCCCGCCGCACTACCATGGGCGTGCCAGGGCCCGATGGGATGATGCGGCTACGTGGCCGGCATGCAGCGCGCCGGGATTGAGCGCTCGCTATTGGACGGGTCTACACGCCAAATAAATCAACAAAGCACATCTTGACATAGGACGCGATCTTCTGCCATGTTCGCTTACCAAGGTTCTGAATTGCTCAGGCACGCCATGATTGTCAGCGATTCGCATCTCCGCTCTGACCGGTTCGGTTGACCGAAATGTAGCTGGCAGGCAGAGCGCAAAGAAGCATACGTAGAGTGCAATATTGACGAGCGGGTTTCAAATAGCGCTGACGCCGTTGTCTGCGTTTATCGTCACGCTGGCGATGATGCCGGTGGCAAAAGCGGCAGGCGTTCGCTTCGGAATCGTTGCACAACCTTCGAGCGACCGCCCGCATGCCAAGCCGACCGCGTTGCTCGGAGGCCTAGCCCTGATGGCAGGCTTCATAGCCGCGATCGGATTCGTCGGCATCTTGTCAGGATTGCCCTACCATAGTCTCCCTTGGCTCGCGGGGTTTGCGGTCGCGATGTGCATGGTTGGATTGCTCGATGACATCGTCGATCTGCGGCCGCGGCATAAACTGATATTGGAACTGGCCGCGATCTGTATCCTCGGAGGGTGGGGGCCCCAGCTTGACCTCCTTCCCTACCATCCGCTCAACATCGCGCTCACGATTTTCTGGCTGATCACGGCGACCAACGCGTTCAACTTGATCGACGGGATCGACGGCCTTGCGGCGGGAGTCGGAATTGTCGCGGCTTTGAGTATCGCGACTGTCGCGGGGTTGCATCAGCACGAAGGAACGATGGTCGTGGGACTGGCGCTGGCCGGTGCGCTGGCGGGATTCATGGTTTTCAACTTTCCGCCCGCGTCGATTTTCATGGGCGACGAAGGCGCGCTCGCGGTCGGGCTCGTGCTCGGAGTGCTGTCGATTCAAGCCAGTCACCATGGCGAGGGTTCTCTGCCGGCGCGCCTCGCGATGCCATTGCTGGCGCTCATGGTTCCGCTGCTCGACACCGTGACCGTGACGGTGACGAGGCTGGCGACGGGAAATCCGATATCGAAGCGCGGCCTGGACCATTCGCATCATCGGCTGACGCGGTTTGGCATGTCGACCCGGAGCGCGGCAGCGACGTTGATCGGCCTTCAGGCGATAGCGGGCGGTTGCGCGATCGCGCTGACCGTGGTTCCGGGTTACGACGCAGTGTTGCTGCTTCCGTTCATGGCGCTGTTCTTTGCGCTGGTGGCATTGTTCCTGATGGATCGATCGTTCGACGGAGAGTCTCCCGGTCAAATCGAACACCTGCCCGCGATCGCGCGCGTTATCTTGAGCTTCGGGTACAAGCGTCGATTCGTGGAGTTGATTCTGGATGTGGCGCTGGTGGCGGCGGCGTATTTTGGCGCGATGGTGCTGCGGTTCGACTTCGACCTGAGCATCGCGCAGGTGAACCAAATGCTGATCGGCCTGCCGTGGGTTGTGATGCTTGGTTGCGGCGCGTTCCTGCTGGCAGGCGTTTATCGCGGGATATGGCGCTACACGGGACTGGCGGAGAGTGTGCGCTTTGCGCTGGCGGCGATGATAGCGGGGCTCGCCGTGAAGCTGGCGTCGGCGATATTGCCGATTACCATTTCGCGTGCGACGGTGGTGGTCTTTGTGCTTCTGCTCTTCAATTTCCTGGTCGCCACGCGCTGGTCATTCCATGTTTTCCAGCGGATCGGGCGGTGGCTGGCGCATTCGGCAAGGCGCCTGGTGATCGTAGGGGCAGATGCGCGTGGCGCGGTGGCGGTTCAACACCTGCACTCGACGATCGGAGCGGGGGTGGAACTGCTGGGACTATTGGATGAAGACAGTTTCAAGCACGGCAAGCTATTCCACGGCTATCCGGTGCTGGGGTCGCTCGATAATCTGGGCGCGATCATGGCGCGAACGCCATTCGACGAAATCGTTATTGCGCAGGAGACGCTGTCTACCACGCAACTGGCGGCGCTCGAGTCGTTCACGGTGAGTCATCGGGTAACGCTTCGCCGCTTCTGGCTCGGCGTCACCGACATGAGCGCGCCAACGATTTCAGATCAGCAGCTCACGACTGCCTGAATCCGGCGAAGCCGGGAGTTTGGGCTTGCTTCGTTGTTTCGCGACCCTATCTTCGTCGGCGCGAATCTCAGGCCAGGTTTGCGCGGCGATACATCGTGACGACCGCGGCTCCTCCAAGCCCGAGATTGTGCTGGAGGGCGACCTTGGCGCCCGATACCTGCCGCTTGTCCGCTTCGCCGCGCAATTGCCAGTTGAGTTCGGCGCACTGCGCCAAGCCGGTTGCGCCCAGGGGATGGCCCTTCGAAATCAGCCCGCCCGATGGATTCACGACCACCTTGCCACTATAAGTATTGGCGCCCGCGTCGACAAATTCACCGCCCTTGCCCTCGGGACATAGCCCTAGCGCCTCATAAGTGATCAGTTCGTTGCACGAGAAGCAGTCGTGGAGTTCGACCACGTCGACGTTCTCATGCCCTAGGCCGCTTTGCTCATAGACCTTGTGCGCGGCGGCCTTCGACAAGTCGGAGCCGACCATCTTGATGCAACTGCGCTCGGAGAAAGTGCTGGCAAAGTCGGTCGCCATCGCCATAGCGAGAATCTCGACGGCCTTATTCTCAAGCCCATGCTTCTTGACGAAGTCGGCGCTGGCCAGAATTGCTGCGCCCGAGCCGTCGGAGGTCGGGCAGCACTGAAGCTTGGTGAGCGGCTCATACACCATCGGTGCGCTGAGGATTCCTTCCAGTGAATACTCATCCTGGAACTGCGAGTAAGGGTTATTCACCGAATGCTTATGGTTCTTCCATCCGATCTTTGCGAACTGCAACGCGGTCGTGCCGTAGCGCTCCATGTGCTCGCGTCCGGCGTTGCCGAACATCTGCGCCGCCGGCGGCGCCGGCGCGAAGCCGCGGAGCGAGGCCATCAGCTCGATGTGCTTGTCCATTGGATTGATGCGGTCCATGTACTTCGCGCCGAGCGAGCCCTTCTCCATCTTCTCGAAGCCGAGCGCCATCACGCAGTCCGCGATGCCGCCCTCGACGAATTGCTTGGCCATGAACAGCGCGGTCGATCCGGTCGAGCAGTTGTTGTTGACGTTGTAGATCGGGATGCCGGTCATCCCGAGTCCGTAGAGCGCGCGCTCGCCGCAAGTCGATTCTCCGTAGCAGTAGCCGACCACCGCCTGCTCGACGTTTTCGTATGAAATCCCGGCGTCCTGCAGAGCCTTGCTGCCCGACTCCTTCGCCATGTCGGGATAGTCCCAGGCCCGCGAACCCGGCTTCTCGAACTTGGTCATCCCGACGCCAACGACGTATACCTTGCGTCCCATTTTTATTCTCCTTTAAGGCCGCACTTGCGCGGCGCCACGATTTTTTCAGTATCCGCCATTGGCAGGGACTTCCAGCGTCGAAGGCGACGCCGCCGCCATCGGCGTAGCCTCGCCAAGCGGAGTGGATTGGGGCGCCGGCGTCCCGACTGGCTCGGGGAACGTAGTCACCGTTTCGTGCCCGTACTTCATCGCCTCGAGAGGACGTCCGCTCAGGTTCGCAGTCGACGGCGCCGGGCTTTCCACGAGCGCCTCCGCCACGGCTTCACTTTCGAACGGGCGGCGCACGTCCAGCGGCCCCGGCTCGACGACGTGACCGATGTTGACGTCGGCGGCATCGACGCGAATCTTGCCGACCAGAATGACTCCGCGTTCGGCGCGAAGATCGTAAAGTCCCGGCGGCAGATCCGCAGTGAATGAGCCGTCGGGCTTGGTCGGCGCGATGTAGATATCGCTGGTGACGCGGTTCTCGTAGTGGAGCCAGCGTTGCCCTGCCGGTTTGCCGTTGCGATACGACATCAAGCCGCTAATGTTCGCCGCGCCCGCAATCCGCGCCCCGGCAGCGATACCCGCGCCGACTGCAACCGATAGAGCTACCGCCGCGAACCGAAGCTTGCGGCCCGGCCTGCGATTGGAAATGTTCTTCACAACGACTCCATGGCAATGTGTCTTGCGCCGGATGAATTGTAGCCGCTGCTGCTAGGCGCTTTTCTTAACCTTGCCGGCGCGGATACATCGCGTACAGACCAGGATTCGGCGCACGTTGCCGTTAATCTCGGCGCGCACTTCCTGAAGGTTGGGATTCCAGCGCCGCTTGGTCTTGTTGTTGGCGTGGCTGACGTTGTTGCCGACTGACGGCTGCTTCTTGCAGTATGCGCAATGTCTCATGAATCTTCCGTTCGAGCCTGGATAATCCTGCTAGGGTAGCCCGACCTGCGGCCGCGTGAAAGAGGCTGAATACTTCGCCTTGAGCAGCGCCTCGCCGGTCGCTTCTCCCGTCAGCACCGCGCCCGCGTCGCATCCGCACTTGAGGCTCATCAACCACGCGCTGCGCCCGAGCGCGCCCGCATAGCTGTCGAGCCGAATCTTGAGCCCCTGCGGCGCGTCCTTGTCCTCGACGGTCACGTCCCTGGCGCTGACGATCACCTCGTTGGGGATCGAGCCGGTCTGCTCGCTGAAGAGCTGCTTGATCATCGCGACGAACGCCGCATGATCGAGCGCGGGCACGTCGCTCCTGATGACGCCGTCGTAAATCGATTCGGCGTGACGATCGGGCACGCCCGCAAGCACCCGCCGAATCGAATCCGACCGCGCGCTCTCGGCCGACGGCGCCTTCTCATAGTCGGCCAGCATGAGGCGCGCCGCGCCTGCGTTTCCGCCCGCCATCGCTCCGAGCGTGCGTCCCAGCAGAGCATTGGCCGCACTGCGGCGCAACTGACCCTGCGCGTTCGCGATCATTCGCTGAACTTCGGGGTTGTTGATTCCCGCCGATTTGAAGACCAGCATCGCGTCTTCGCCGTCGCCGCGATCGAGCAGATTTTTCGCCGTGTCGAGCGGATTGAGCGGACCGGTGTCGCGGATCGACGCCGTCTGCAGATAGAGCTTGGTCGCCGCGACCAGCTTCGACTCGACGCGCGTCTGCACCGCCTCGAACGCCTGCCATTGATCGCTCGAAATGAGTTTCTTGCCCGTTGCGCGCTCGGCGAACAACTGCGCCGGCATCGCCAGAAAAGCGGCGGCGCCGCCTATCACCGGCTCGCTGTCGGTGAAGGTGAAGCGATGGCGGTCCTCGGCCAGTGTGGAAAGATTGAGCGTCCAGATTTCGTAAGCGCCGGTGAATCGCGCTTCGTTCGAGTCGCGCTGCGATTGAAAGGACTCGGTCGGCAGTCTCACCACCATCACCGCGTCGAGCCGATCGTCCGCCTCGCCTGCGACGAATCGCTTGGCGCAAGCATCGATGCCGCCGGGCGGCTGAATCGGCACTACCTTCACGTTCGGCAGCGCGCCGACAATGTTGTCGATGTCGGCTTCGGTCTGGGCCGAGATCGGGCCAATCACGCCGACTCCGATCTTGATCGGCGCCGCAATGGCGCGTGTCGCGGTTGC
>Ga0116218_1002358_pt1 | contig 10575 bp, 7 predicted proteins | sample Sb_taG_2_FD_88966 | JGI IMG/M metagenome (GOLD analysis project Ga0116218, IMG submission 88966) | Peat soil microbial communities from Weissenstadt, Germany - Sb_50d_5_LS metaG | ecosystem: Environmental > Terrestrial > Soil > Wetlands > Peat | place: Germany: Weissenstadt | collected 2010-09-21 | reverse complement strand
CCCGGCGCATCTGGCCGCGCCCGCTCCGACGACCGCCCGAACACCAGCCGCTGCAGCACCGCCAGCTCAGCATTCACCCGCTCAAGCGCAGCGTCCCGCCGGGCCAGCTCCTCCCGCAGCCGCGCATTCTCCGCTCGCAGCTCATCCGCCAGCCGCGCCAGCCGCTCGTTGGCATCCAGCGCCGCCGCGAGCACATCCCGCAGCGGCGCGTCAGCATCCGCCTCCGCGATCACGCCAGCCAGGACAGTCACAAAGCACAGCAAACACCCCCGCAACCCCCGAATCACGCATCACGGCCGACGTGTCGCACCCGCCCCAGCACGCCCCGTCTGCCCCCACACGATTTCCGACTACTTACCCTACGACGGTATCTACGACGAGCCCGTTGACAGTGAGGAACGCTTGCACCGCGACGTCGATGCCGCATGGATAGTGTTCACGAGCGCGCTGCTGTCGCCCCTCGTCGGCGCGGCCAGGGTGGCGATCTGGGACCCTCGGAAGAACTGACGACTGGGAGCTCGTCGGAGCTGTGACTTCGTCCAGCTCGCCTGATATGCGCACTGACCTGATGCGCCGATGCGGTGCCGCGCCGTGCCTCCGGCCGACTTGTATGAGCGGACCCTTCGTCTTGGTGTCGGCAGAGGGCGGCTGGGGTCCAGCTGGCCGGGGCGAATCCAGGAGAACGGTGTATCAGCAAGGCCGGCCGTGTCTCTGCAAAGGTGACGGAGTCAGGCGCGGATTGCCCCTGTTCACTTGCGGCGGCAGCACCGCCAGGGGAGAGGGATTGGTCACGGGCTGGTCCGGCTGTCGGCCTGGCCACCTGCCACGACTTCGGCGGGCTGCAACCACGACCGTGCTATTTCGGCGCAGGACCTGCTGCAGTTGTCCTGAGAACAGAAAGGCTTGAGCCATGGCAGATGAATGGGACGCGGAGGCGGTCAGGAAAGGCGTGCACGGCGTGACGGTCGACGTAGCCGACCTCTACGCCTACCTGGACAGCCGGGCAGCGGGCGCCTCGCTGGTGGTCCCCGGCGAGCACCGGCGGGTGCTGCCGCCTCCCGTCGTGGCGAAGCTTCATCCCCTACTCGGCTGGCGGCTGGATGTGTCCGCGTTCATGACCGCGGTGGCGCGGGCGCTGACTGATCAGTGCGCTGGATACGCGCTGGAGCTGCGCCAGGACGGAGCGCAGATCGCGTCGCAGGCCTGGGGCTATGCGATCAACGGCAGCGCCGAAGGACAGCGTGTCTGGCCCCCGGTAGTCCTCCCGTCGCTGGACTGGGGCACCGGGATCCGCATGCACATCGCCAGCTGCAGCAAGATGATCACCGCGATCGCCCTGACCAAGCTGCTGAACCAGCGCGACATGCCGTACGACGCCCCGGTCTACCCCTGGCTGCCGCAATACTGGCATCAGGGCGACAACGTGAAGCTGATCACGTTCGCGGACCTGATGACACACAAGTCCGGGCTTGACAGCACCGACACGAGCGACGGCCCCGTGGACTACGAGAGCACCAAGGCAGCCTACGAGGCGGGCGTCCCGAAGACGGCGGTCGGCGGCACCCCCCAGTACAAGAACATGAACTTCACCCTAGGCCGGATCCTGATCGCCACGCTCAACGGGAACATCGACCCGACCACGACGATCGGCTTCGATTTTCTCACCGACCTGCTCTGGGATCTCGTGACCTACAGCGCCTACACGCTGTACGTGCAGGACAACATCTTCACCCCGGCCGGGGTGAACGGCCCGGCGATGACGCGCCCGCCGGGGTGCGCCCTGGCCTACACGTTCCCGGTCAGCGGACCCGGCTGGAACTCCGGCGACCTGACCTTCGCCGCCGGAGCCGCCGGCTGGCACATGAGCATCGAGGAACTGCTCGACATCATGGGCACGTTCCGGCGGGCCGGCACGATCATGACCACGGCGCAGGCCCAGACCATGCTGGACGACCTGTTCGGCATCGACCCGAACGGGTACTACCCGACCAAGGCCGGCCCGGTGTACGCGAAGAACGGCGACTGGATCAGCGGCGCGAACCAGTGGGAGCAGTGCGCCGCCTACTTCCTGCCACAGGACATGGAGCTGGCCGTGTTCGTGAACTCGCCCATCGGAACGGACAGCAAGTGGCTCGAAGGCCTGGTCGAAGGCCTGTACGCGGACAACCTCATATTCCTATGAGCACGACACTTGTCCTGGCCAGCGGCCCAGCGGCCAGGACCAGGCGTGGAGAACTCGGTGGTTAATGGTCCCGTGGCCGCAGGGCAATCGACCTGCTGACCGTCCGCTAATCAGGAGGTCTATTATCCCGTGAGCGCTTACCTGGGAAAGGCCCCAACAGCCCAGCTCACGCGCATCAACGCTGCTGACCGGCTATTTAACACGCATAACAAGTGTACCGGAGTGTGCCGTTTCGTCCGTGGGATTCCTGTGGGGATCAGGCACCGTGTCGCGGCGTTGTGGGGTTTCTGTGGGCTCGCCGAGGCCTCTGGCTGGGTCGGCCGACCGCCGTGGAGTACCCAGGGGCCGCGGCTTCCGAACCCCGATGACCACTTTCCTGGAAACTCAGCGTCACCGGTGTCACCTGCCCGCCTGTGACAATTCCGCGCCGATTCCGCGCGCTTCCTGTGGGCTGACCCGCGATCATTGCTTGCGACGCAGATCGTCTCGTTATGGGTGCCGCCGACCTCGGCAATCACCGCGAGCGGGCATGATCCTCGACAGGGCCGTTAGTTTGCGCTCCTGCCCGGCAGCTAGCGGGCTCCCGTCGGCAATGTCGGGGTGCCCCGCGTCAGGGCGTTGTCTGCCCAGCAGTCCATCCCGAGCTCGTGGTAGGTGGCCAGTGCCCGTGCGAGCTGGTGGCGCGCCTTCTGGTGGTCGCCGCAAGCGATCAGCATGCGGGCGTAGTCGCGGCGCGCGTGGGCGGTCCAGGGGCGGGCGCCGCTTCGCTGGTTGAGCTGGATCGCTGCCTGGAAGTGCTGTGTGGCTTGCTCGAACCGGCCGGCTGTGGCAGCCAGCTTGCCGAGAGCCCGGGCGACAGCGCCGGACGAGATCTCGGGCTGGCCGACGGCGTGCAGCTCGCGGTATGGCAGCAGCAAGTCGTAGAGCGTGACCGAGCGGGGGGCGTCACCGAGTGCGGTGCAGACGTCCGCGAGCAGGGTCATGCCAAGGAGCCATTCCTCGTTGAACGGCAGCTCGGTGAAGTCGCCGGCGGCGAACCGTTCGAACTCTGCGCGGGCTTTGTCCTTGCGGCCCAGCTCGGCGTGCAGGTCGGCGAGCACGCAGCGCCAGACGGGATAGGTGCGGTGGGTATGCGCCGCGGCTTTGACGGTTTCCTCCAGCTCATCCAGCCGGCCTTGCTCTCTTCTCAGTGCGAACAGCTGGAGGTGGTAGCTGACGGCTGCGTTCCACGGAATGGTCCGCTCGCCGAGGCGAAACGCCTCCTCGATCAGGTCCTCGGCCTCCTCGAATCGTCCCTCGAGCAAGGCGCACAACGTGCGCGCGGCGGCCACCATCCACAACTGCGCGGGCTGGCGCAGCTCATCGGCGATACGGCTAGCGATCGCGACTCCCGCCGACACCGCTGCGAGATCGCCGAGTTCGAGCAGCGTCCATATCCGGTGCGCGTGGCCCTGGAAGAGCCGCTCGAGGTCCCCGGTCGATTCGCTCACCTGCACCATCTCGGCCGCGATCGCCAACCGCTCCCCGGTGTTGTCCGGCGCCCAGATCGCCAGGAACCTCGCGTCCAGAACGTAGCCGAGCAGCGCCGGGTCACCGATGCGGCGCGCCATGTCGACCGCCTGCTCGCTCAAGGACATTCTGTGTTCCCTGGATGGCTCATCGCGTAGCGGGCCCCCGGCGAGCCGGGCCAGCAGCATGGCGCGCAGGGCGCTGTCTCCCTCGCCTAGATCCGCCAGCGCCTCCTCAAGCAGCGGGCGCAGCCGGGGATCATCCCGGCTGACGTTGAACAAGAACCGGCCGCCATAGCCAAGCGCGGCGCGTGCCATCGCCGTCCCGGTGCGCCCGGCGAGCCCGGCCGCGAGCAGGAAGCTCTGTTTGGCGGCTGACGTGTCGCCCGCTCGGGTCTGCGCGTCGCCGAGGGCAAGCAGCAGCTCGCAGCGGGACATCGCGTCAGGCGGCTCCTCCCGGCCGTGCGCTTGCAGCGCCATCTGGTAGAGCCTGACTGCCTCCTCGTAGGCCAGTGCGCTGACCGCCCGCTCCGCCGCGCCCCGCGCGTACTCGATCGCCTTGCCCGGCTTACCCGCCGCGCTGGCCTCGAGGAAGTGATGCGCGAGCTCGGCCAGGTGCGGGCCCGGCTCCCCCTCGTACAGTGCCTCGAGCGTCTCCCCGGCGCGGTGGTGCAGGCGCGCCCGCCGCGCCGCGCCGAGCCGGTCGTAAAGAGTGTCGCGGACCAGCACGTGGGAGAACCGCAGGCGGCCCAGGACGCCTGGCACCTCGGTGATGACCCGCGCTGCCGTCGCCTCATCGACGCACTCCAGGAACGGTCCCTCCGGCGCGGCGAACACCCGCTCCAGCGCGTCCAGCGCAAACTCCCGGCCCAGCACGGAGGCCTGTGTCAGCATCTGGTTACAGTCAGGGGACAGGTGGGCGAGCCGACGCGAGATCACATCGGTGACGGTGGGCGGGATGGCGAGCCTCGGCGCGCCGCTTGCCTGCGGCGGGAGCCCTTCGAGGGAGAGCAATCGCACGGTCTCCGAGACGAACAGCGGATTGCCCTCGGTCTGGCCATGCAGGGCGGAGGCGAGCTCGGGCGAGGCGATCTCCGCGGCGGTGAGCTGGACGTACTCAGCGACCTCATCTTCGGCCAGGCCGGTGAGCGATACGCGGCGCGTGGTCGGCTCCCGGGCCACCTCGGCGAGCATCGCGGTAAGCGTCTCAGCGGGGGCCGGGTCGACGTCGCGCATTGCGGCCAGCAGCAGCACGTGCATCGACCCGATCTCCCGGGCGAGGAACTGAAGCAGCAGCAGGGACGGGGTGTCGGCCGCGTGCAGGTCATCGAGGATCAGCACCAGCGGCCGCTTGTCCGAAGCCCGCCGCAGGAACTCGGCAGCGGCGTGAAACAGCCTGAACCGGGCTCCCTCCGACTCGGGCGCGGCCGGTTGCCCCAGCCCGGGAATCAGCTCATGGAGCTCGGGGAGGATCGCGGCCACGTCGGCTGCTCCGGGACCCAGCTCGCTGATGAGCTCGTCGCGATCGTTGACGCGCAGGTACGAGCGCAATGACTGCACCCACGGCCAGAACGCCGGCGCGCCGCCGGCCTCCCAGCAGCGCCCGACGAGCACATGCGCCCCGTGTGCGCGAGCGTGGCGGACCAGCTCCTCCGCGAGGCGGCTCTTGCCGATCCCGGGCTCACCGCTCAGCAGGAAAAGCCTGCCCTGCCCGCCGGCCGCGTCGTGGAGCGCGCCGGCCAATTCTGAGAGCTCTCGCTGTCGCCCGACGAACGCCGCCGGGCGCCGGACCTCCCCCAAAGCCAGGAGCCGAGTCTGGCCCGGCAGGTCCAGCCGTTGGTCTTGCTGCACGATTGCCTGATGCAGCTCGCGCAGCTCACGGCCCGGTTCGATGCCCAGCTGATCGATCAGGATCCGCCGCGAGTCATGATAGGCCTGCAGCGCCTCGGCCTGCCGCCCGGCGCGGTACAGCGCGATCATCAGCTGCGCCCACAGCCGTTCCCGCAGCGGATGCGCGTGCACGAGCGCCTCAAGCTCGGCGATCACCTCGCCGTGGCGGCCCAGCGCCAGATCCGCGTCGATCCGGTCCTGCAGCGCCGCCAGGCGCGCCTCCTCCAGGCGGGCGATCTCACCCTGCGCGAACGCCTCGTACCTGAAATCGGCCAGCGGCGGGCCGCGCCACAAACCAAGCGCCTCCCGCAGCCGCGCAGCCGCCGAGGCCGCGTCACCGGCCGCGAGCGCGGCGCGCCCGTCGGCCGCCAGCCGCTCGAACTCATCCAGGTCAAGCTCGCCCGCCGCAGGCGGCAGAACATATCCGCGGCCCCGGGTGAGCAGGACATCTGCGCCGATCACCTTGCGCAGGCGGGAAATGTAGGCCTGAAGCACCTTCCCCGCGGTCGCCGGAGCGCGCTCCCCCCACAGTTCCTCGACCAGCCGCTCACCCGAGACCACCTCACCGCGGTGCACCAGCAAAATCGCCAGCACCGCGCGCTGCCTGGCACCCCCCAGCGGCCGTGGAACATCCCGCTCCGCCACCTCGAGCGGACCGAGAATCCGGAACTGCACTGCTCACCCCCCGGCCTGGCCGCAGCGACGGTCGCCCTGCGCCACCCACTCGCCGCAAGCCGCGCTTCTACCAAACTTGCACCCGCCCTGCACCGCAGGTCAACCGGTCCCGGCCATGCTGCGTGCACATCGGTCGCACCGCGCCCGAACGCCCGCAGGAGAGCTCATGGCCTACCACCACCGCACCGCGGCGATCGCCCTGGCGCTCGCCCTGGCCGCGGGCGCTCCCGCGGCCGCCGCCGCCCAGCAGCCGGGCAGTCCCGCAACCGGAAGCCCATGCTCGGAGGTCTGCTCCGGCGGCGGGTACCCCTCCGCGCCCGGCACCACCAGCTGCCCGGCCTACAGCCTGCCCACCATCCTCAACCACCTCGGGAACCCCCCGCCGTGCTCCGACGTGTGCTCCGGCGGCGGCGACCGATGGGTGAGCCCACCGTCCCAGACCCCGGATACCTGCAGCGCATACCACCCCGCGAGGATCCCTCCCGCGGCCGTGCGCGTCGCCGCTCACAGCGCCGCGTTTCACTGGGGCGACGCCGGAATCGGGGCCGGCGCGATGCTCGCCGTGATCATGATCGGACTCGGCGGGCCGCTCACCGTGACCCGCCGGCTTAGCCATCGCATCCACGACTACCGCCCCTGGACACTGCCGAGCCCGCACCCAGGCCCCGCCGTCGCCGACGCCGATCTCGATATCATCGGCATGCCCGATCATCGCCCCACCCGTGACACGCGCTCGCAGTAAGGTACGGCCCAAGCCGGCACCCGCCACCGTCCCCACACGGTGCAGATGATCCGGATCTGCGTAGGCTTTTGCCGTCACCGGCAGCAAGCCGTACGCGCGCAGGCGGATATCGCGTGTCGCACGACCGCGGAGCTGTCACCGTCGGTAACGGGGCGCCTGTCTGGCCTTCGCCGACGCCCAGAACCGCTGCGACGACGTCATCGGTGACTTCCCGGTCTGACCAGCACGATCATGCTGGTCAGCTGGGCGGGGCCTGTGGCCGGCCGGGCTCCGCCACGTCACGGACCGCATGCTCCGGGCGACGAGCGGGAATCAGTACCCGCCGCCGCCGCTGCTGGTGCTGGTGCTGGCCGCTGGGGTGGCACCGGACACGGTCATCTCGTGCCACACACCGCCGGACAGGTTGAGGCCGTTGCCCTTCGCCTGGCCAGGCGCGGTGTCGCCGACGTAGGTGTACAGCGGATGCCCGTCATACGTGGCCTGCGTCGAGCCGTCCGACCTGGTAATGGTGCCCAGCGTGCCGGTGACGCCGGACCCGGCGGTCACCGGGCCCTTCACCGGCGGCCAGTAGGTCGCGCATGACCCGTTGCAGTTCGACTTGGTCGAGGTGTCCGGCACGAACCAGTACAGCGTGAAGCCCTTGGAATTGGTCAGCACCTGCGTGCCGTTGATAGTCGTGCTCAGCATCGTATTCGCGCTGGCGCTCGAGGCCGGAGCCGAGGCGGCCGGGCTGCTGGCACCCGCGGCTGGGGTGCTGGTGGCAGATGAGGAGCTGCTCGAGCTCCCGCACGCCGATACAGCCAGGGCGAAGGCGGCCAGTCCGGCTGCAGCCCATATCTTTCGCATCCGAATTCTCCCCTTGGCCGCGCTGTTAATCTCCCACTGGGATCACGTACCGGCTACACCGATAACCCGTTCCGGCCACGCTGACCACCCGCCCGTGTGCCCGCGTTCAGGAAACCGGACGCCGTAGCGGTGCTCACGGCTCGATTGTCACCGGCACACCGCGCCGATCAGCGCCCAGGTACCGGCCTGCTGTCCTTTGCGTCCGGATTGACCGGCTCCTCGTGAGCGCCGGCCACATGCCCGTCGCGGTCATAGTCTGTGACCATGCGGGTGACCGTGGTGTGCCGCAGCGCCAGCAGCATGCTGGCGCTCAGCAACACCAGCGCGGCCTCGACGAACAGCGACACCGTGCCCACCCAGTCGCCCCAGTTGCCGACATCCCCGGGGTCACCCGGCACGCCCGCCGTGCGGGAGGCAACGTAAGCGATGAACGGCCCGGCGCCCAGGAGCACCGCGGCCGCCCACCGCAGCCAGGGCCGCCCGAGCCCGGCCGGCCAGGGCAGCAGCATCGCCAGCGCGGCGAGCACGCCGCCCACCTCGATCAGCCGGTACCCCCAGCCGATCCAGTCGGGCGAGGTGAAGGCGGTCACGCCGCCCTGGTCGGCCACGTGCGCGGCCGCGACACCGAGCGCCAGCAGGGCGCCGACGATCCGCATCCCGGCCTCGGGCGCGGCACCCGCGCTGGCCCTTGCTACGCCCGCCCGGCCCGTCATCGTCTGCTGCGCCATCGTCATCCTCCCCATCCGGTCACCGCCTGCCGGTGCCCTCTAGTTGAACTTTCAACTACTGATACGTCCGGAGTACCGAGATCGGTTCACCTGACCTGCCGGCCAGCCCGATCAAGGCCGCCGCCCTCACCCCTCTGATGAGGCCAGCCCGGCATTCCAGTCCCCGGTCGTCGAGTGGGCAGCGGATCCGGGCAAGCAAAGGCGCAGCGTGAGCAGGCAGCCCTGGGATCCGGCGAAGTCGCCGAGTCCGGCACCCGCTCTCCGCACCGGTTCGGACCCGAAGGCGATCAGCCCGTCGAGATCCTCAGCCTGTTCGGCAGGCAAGGGGAGCGCATCCACGTCCGCGCCGCACCACGCCGCAAGGCCAGCAACGCGTGATCACCGCCAGACAACCGCAGCCTCCACAGGCGGGCTGAACCTCGGCGTCGATCAGGCGGCCGGGAATCAGCGGCGCGGGCAGGCGGCTGCGGTAAGCCAGCGCATCCGGGTCGGCGGCGGCCACGATCTGGTGCACCCGTGAGGGTGACAGCCCGATCGCCGTGGGCAGGGTGCGGATCGAGATCCCATCGGCGCGGGCCGAGACCAGGCTCCGCCCGCTGCGCAATCCGGCCGCGCTCGGCGGGACTGAGGCGAACCTGCCGGTGGCCCGCCAGCTGGCTGCGGCGAAGGGCCCGCTGATCAAGGTCCGCAAGGACGGCAGCAATGCAGCTCCGCCTGTGGGATGGCTCACCGGTGTCCCGCACATATCCCATGTCAGTTGGCTGCCCGGGCGTGACGGCTGGTACCAGGTCCTCGATAATCCTGTTTCGCACGCCGGCAGCGCCCCTCAGCTGTGGCACGCCCCGGATATCGGCGAGCGGGGGTTCGTCGTCGCGGACTTCACTGGCGGAGGTGTCCAGGGCCCGTCATTGGCTGCTTCGCAGGCCGGGCCGCTGGTGAAGGCCGTGCTCAGCTGATCCGCTGCCCACTTGACGACCCGGGACTGGAGTGCCGGGCTGGCCTCATCACAGGGGTGAGGGCGACGGCCTTGATCGGGCTGGCCGGCAGGTCAGGTGAACCGATGATCACCGACCAGGAGACCCACGCCAGCTACACCAGCCTGCAAGCCGCCGAGATCGCCGCCAGCCCCGGGGACACGCTCTCGGCAACCGGCACCTGCACCGGCACCACCTCGATCACCAAGAACCTGACGATCACCGGCGGGGCCACCCTGGACGGCGATCAGGAGGGCAGCGTGCTCACCATCGATTATGGCGTCACGGTGACGATCAGCTCGCTCACCATCACCGGCGGCAGCGCCGACGTCGGCGGCGGCATCCTCAACTTCGGCTCGGTGACGGTGACCGGCGGCAGCCAGATCACCGGCAACACCGCCCGCGTCGACGCCGGCGGCATCTACAACGCCCTCGGCTCGGTGACGCTGAACGGCGGCAGCTACATCAGCGGCAACACCGCCGACGGCGACGGCGGCGGCATCTACACCGAGGGCGGCTCGGTGACGCTGAACGGCGGCAGCCACATCAACGGCAACACCGCCGACGTCGACGGTGGCGGCATCTACAACGGCATTTACGTCGCCACGGTGACGCTGAACGGCGGCAGCACCGTCACCGGCAACGAGCCCGGACAACTGCGCGCGCCGCCCGGCAGCGTGCCTGGCTGCAGCGGCTATCCGAGGACGCGGCAGGAAGGGGGCAGGGCCCCGGCCGTGCCCCCGGCCTGTGCGCGATGCCTGAGCCTGCCGGCTGATGCCCCGCATGGCCAAGGCCCTGGGGCTCTCCGCCGGTGCCTGGCGGCCCGGGCTGTGACGAAACCGGGGTGCCGGTGACAACGGGCCCGTCAGCATCGTTACGGCGTCCAGTTGGGGGGTTGATACTTACTGGGGTACCGGTAACGACGGACCCGTCAGCACCGCTACAGCGTCCAGTTTCCTGAACGCGGCTGGCCCGATGGGCGGGTGACGATCAGCGAGCAGATCGAGACGGCCCGGCGGGAGCGGCGGGT
>Ga0116218_1002348_pt1 | contig 10600 bp, 9 predicted proteins | sample Sb_taG_2_FD_88966 | JGI IMG/M metagenome (GOLD analysis project Ga0116218, IMG submission 88966) | Peat soil microbial communities from Weissenstadt, Germany - Sb_50d_5_LS metaG | ecosystem: Environmental > Terrestrial > Soil > Wetlands > Peat | place: Germany: Weissenstadt | collected 2010-09-21 | reverse complement strand
CCTTTCCACCTCATCTCGATCGGTTTCGCGGCGCTCTACGGGCTCCGGATCTGGCCTGTCGACCCGATGGTGTGGGGGCTCGGGGTCGTGATCATCGCCACCTTCACCGGGATCTGCCTGGATGTGCTGCACGTTGACGAAACGGTCGAGGAGGTGGCCGAGATACCGCTGATGGCGGCGATGTTCGTAGCGATCGTGTGGCACGCTAACCGCAGGGTTACCGCCGACTATGAACGGCGCCTCATCGGCGAGAAGAACGTCCGCCTGCTCAGTGCGCAGCGCCGGTTTCTCCAGGATGCCTCGCATCATCTGCGCACCCCGGTCACGATCGCCCTTACCCACGCCGAGCTGCTGGCCCGTGACCTGGCCGACCGCGACGAACTGCGCGACGTCCAGGTGATAGTCGCCGAGATGGACGGGCTCCGCCGCCTGAGCGAACGGCTGCTCGTCATCGCGGCCTCCGAGGACCAGGATTTCCTGAATCCCGAGCTGGTCGCGCTCGACGGGTTCGCACTGGATGTCGTCCGCCGCTGGCGGCCGACCGCGCAGCGTCGCTGGCAGGTTGGACGGCTCGACGCGGCGATCGTCCGGGCCGACCCCGAACGACTCGGGCTGGCCGTGGACGCGCTGCTGGAAAACGCGATCAGGCACACGCCCGCGGACGGTGTCATCCGGCTGTCCGTTGTCCGCGGCGAGGGCGGCACAATCCGCATGGTCGTCAGTGACACCGGTAGCGGCATCCCCGCCGACGAGCTCCCGCACGTCTTTGACAGGTTCCGCACCGGGAGCAGGGTCAACGGCACCCGGGGTACCGGGCTCGGGCTTGCCCTCGTCCGTGCGGTCGCGGAGGCGCACGGAGGGGACGTGCACGTCCGTAGCGCGCCGGGAGAGGGCAGCGAGTTCGAGCTCGTGCTGCCCGCGGTGGCCGGGGGAAAGCCGGATGAGCCTCCTGCGGCGGCCTACCGCGAATGGCATAACGCCGGCGAGTCCCGGCCGAAGGACCCAGGCAGGCAGGGCGCTCACCGGCACCGGTGACCTTCCGCCGGCCGCCGTTGGATCTTGCCGCCGCTGGAATGAGCTCAGCAGATTGGCTCTGGCCAGATTGGCTCTGGCCGAGGCGGAGATTAGGTTAACCTAACCACGATTGTCGCGCGGCAATTCGACACGACCGTGAATTATCTAGTCGGTAGCCTTGGCTGGTCCGTGCCATTAGCTGGCCGGCCGCCCCGCTGCCCAGACGCAATACCTGGTAAACCTTCAGCGGAGCATGAAAGCGGGCCGACAGGCTATCTCGTTAGGATTACGTCAGATAATATTTTTGTAACGCAGGACTTGGCGGATGTGGTCGGCAAGGCCGCCTTGTGAATGTAAAGTCAGCTTCTAGAAGGCTTCGGCATAGCTTTGAGAAAGGGCTGCCGGTCACCTTTTTCCGGCTTTGTTTACCCAGCTTGTCGCCTCACGCACCCGGATGGCTGATGGCAGCCGGGCAGCCTGAGGCTAGTGCTCCGGCGGGCGAGCCTGATTCTTCGCGCCTGCCGGGACAAATTCTTGTTCCTTCGTGACCTGACGCCAGCCGGGCGTTAGCACTAAGCAAAGGGAAATCACGCATGGATGAGGCCGCAAGCGAATATTATCCGCCGCCTGACGCTTATCCGCCACGTCATGCGCAGCCACGGTCGGCGCCATCCGACTTTTATGGGGTGCCGTCGCCCCTGCCCTACGCTCAGCCCGGGGGGAGCGGTCTGGGCGGGGCGCAGCGGTCCGCCGAGTTCCAGCGAGGTACTCGCGCGGGCGGCGCCCCATATAGCCCATATAACCAGGGCAACGTCATACCGATCAGGCGTCCCCCGGGAGCCGGGAGGCCTGACTGGAGCCCGCCGGGCGCCCCGAGGCCCGACCGGCGGCCGCCGGGACCTCCGAGGCCTGACTGGAGCCCGCCGGGACCTCCGAGGCCTGACCGGCGCCCGCCGGGACCCCGGAGACCTGACTGGAGCCCGCCGGGAGCTGGGTGGCCTGACCGGCGCCCGCCCGCACCCCGGAGGCCTGAATCGAGCCCGCCGGGAGCCTGGAGGCCCGAATGGAGCCTGCTGGGGGGATCAGCCTTCGGCGCCCGGTACCACCAGCTCCTGGAACGCGATCACCGGGACGTCTCAGGAGGCTGGCTGCGCCCCGCCGTCTTCGGTGCCATGGACGGCCTGGTGACCAACGCGTCCCTCATCGCAGGAATCGGCGGAAGCGGTGCCCGCGCTCACACGATCGTATTGACCGGGCTGGCCGGCCTGATCGCCGGCGCCTTCTCGATGGCCACTGGCGAGTACATCTCAGTGAGCTCGCAGAACCAGCTCACAGAAACCGAGGTGGAGCGCGAGAAGGTGCAGCATTTCTCTGACCCGGCCGCCGAGAGGCTGGAGCTGCAGCAGGCTTTCGTTGACAAGGGCGTCACCCCCGGCGTGGCCCGGGAGGTAGTCAGGCAGATCTCGGCCGATCCGGACACGGCCGTCGCCATGCACGTACGCGAGGAGCTGGGGCTCGACCCGGACGACCTGCCATCGCCGTGGACCGCGGCGGGGGCGTCGTTCGCTTCCTTCACCGTCGGCGCGCTGCTCCCGCTCAGCCCCTATCTCGTCGGCTACCCGGTACTCGGTGCGGCGCTCGGGCTGGCGGGGGTGTCCGCTGTCGTCGGCGGCGCCGCGGTGGCGAAGCTCACCGGCCGCTCCATGCTGACCGGAGGCTTGCGTCAGTTCACCGCCGCGCTGCTGGCGACTGGCATGGCCTTCCTTGTCGGGCACCTGGTGGGCTCCCAGCTCGCGTAGGCAGTCAGGAAACGCCCAGGAAACAGTAACCAGAGCTGACTTCGCGGAAGGACATCCATTGGCTTCCGATCACTGCACGCACTGCCCCGGCAGTCACACCGGCCAGCTGCCATGTCTGGCCAGTGCCAGCACCACGGCCCGGGCATGGTTGCTGATGGAGCATCCCGGCCCCTGGGGTGCGGAGATCGGCGAAACCGATCTCCCCGGCCCTATCGCCGAGGCAGTGGCCCTGGCCAGGCGGCATGCCGTGCGAGTCCAGCTCATCCGGCGTCCCCGGCGGCGGCGTGCCACCCCTCCGGTTCAGGTATACGCGGGCTGGTCCGGCGCTGCCGCGTGGCTCGAGGGCCGGGAGCTGGCCGATCCGGCGGAACTTGGCGAACTCGACCTTGCCGCGGTCGCCGCGGGACAGCGCCCGGGCTTCGGCGCCACCCTCGGCGAGAACCTGCTCCTCGTGTGCACGCACGGCCGGCACAATGCCTGCTGCGCCCGCGTCGGCAGGCCCCTCGTCCGGGCGCTGCACGACCGGTTCGGCGACGCCGTGTGGGAGACGACACATGTAGGCGGCCACCGGTACGCGGCGAACCTCGTATGCCTTCCGCACGGCCTTTACTATGGCGATCTTTCTCCCGCCGACGGATTCGCGGCCGTGTCGGCGTATCTCCGCCGCGAGGTGTGGCTGGACCGTTATCGCGGCCGAGCCGGCCTGCCTGAACCCGCGCAAGCAGCCGAACATTTCCTGCGCTTGCACACCGGGACGCTCGGGATCGACGCCCTGGCGATGGAATCGGTGACCGAAGCCCCGGTCAGCAAGGTGATCATCCGGCTCGGCCCAGTGCGGTACCGGATCGGCGTCACGCGGGCGCCGCTGGACGCTTGCGGTCCGGAGTGCACGGACCGCCGGGCCACCTACGTCCTCAGCGACCTCAGCATGCTCCCGTCCCTGTCAGGTGAGCCCGGCCTCAGCAGATCTGCCTAACCCGGAATTTATCGAACAAATAGTCGATCTTGGAGGTGTCTAGCGATGGCAAGAGCCATCCGACCAGCGGGCCGCTGGGGCCTGGCGGCCGGCCCGGTGCTGCTGCTGGCCCTGGTGTCCGCCTGCAGTTCACCAGCCGCAACAGGGATGTCTACGGCCAGCCTGACTAGCGTCCAGGCCGGTTGCCAGCAGGTAGCCGCGGTACTCAGCGACGGCCCGGATCCCGGCGCCGACCCGGTCGGCTACGCGGAGGCCCAGATCCTCCCGCTGCGGCAGCTACAGACACCCGACAAGGCCCTGCAGGCCGCGATCAGCGACCTGGCGGCCGCCTACCAGGGCTTCTACAACGTCGGCGGCCACGGCGATGCCGCGAAGGCAGCGGTCACCAGTGCCGCTAAAAAGATCAATTCCCTGTGCCCCGGTGCCGCGTCGTGACCTCCCGCACCGGGACCGCACCGGCCCGTGCCGGGGCCGCATGCGGCACCGCGGGCGTATCCCCGCTCCCAGGCCATGACCTAGAACCAGGAAGGCAGTGAGGTGACGATGAGACGGACGGCACCGGGAAAGCAGAGAAAGCGGCAAGCCGGGCGCAGGTGGCGCGCGGGGCTGGCGGTCGCGGCCATTCTCGCAGCCGGCCCCATGCTCGCCGCGTGCGGGTCGGCGGCGACCGCCGATTCCATAGCGATCACCTTGTACAGCGGCCAGCATGTGCAGACCACAGACTCACTCGTCTCAGCTTTCGAGAAGGCGACCGGCATCACGGTCAACGTGCGCAGCGACGACGAAGACACTCTCGCCGACCAGATCGTCGCCGAAGGGAACCGTTCTCCGGCGGACGTCTTCTTCACCGAGAACTCCCAAGCCCTGGAGTTCCTGCAGGAGAAGGGCCTGCTGGCCGCGGTCGCGCCGTCCACCCTGGCCGAAACCCCGGCCCGCTACGATTCGCCGCAAGGCGACTGGCTGGGCGTGTCCGCCCGGGTCAGCGTGCTGATCTACAACCCCAGCCTGATCAGCAAGAGCCAGCTCCCGGCGACGGTCCTGCAGATGGCCAACCCGAAGTACCGGGGCAAGCTGGCACTGGCGGCCGGCGAGACCGACTTCCAGCCCGTCGTCACGTCGGTGGCACGCACCTACGGGCAGGCCACCGCGCTGAGCTGGCTGGCGGGACTCAAGGCGAACGCGGCCGGCCACATGCTGCCGGACAATGAGACGCTCGCCGATGAGGTCAACCGCGGCCAGGCCGCGTTCGGCCTGTTGAACCAGTACTACTGGTACCGGCTGCGCGCCGAGGTCGGTACGGCGGGCACCCACTCGCAGATCGCTTTCTTCGCTCCGCATGACCCCGGCTACGTCGTGGACATCTCCGGGGCGGCCGTGCTCAAGTCGAGCAAGCAGCAGGCGGCAGCGGAGAAGTTCCTCGCGTTCCTGGCGAGTAAGCAGGGCCAGGAGATCATCGGGCACTCGATCAGCTTTGAGTACCCGATCGCCTCCGGCGTGACCACCGTCCAGCCGGAGACCTCGTTCGACCAGCTCCAGCCGAACTCGATCACGATCCCGGAACTATCGGACGGATCGACGGCGGTCGCGCTGCTGCGCAAGGCCGGCCTGCTGTGAGCCGGCCGACCCTGGTGCGGGCCCGCGGCCATGACGGAGCGCAGCTCATGGTCGCGCCGGGGGCCTCGCTGGTGCCGCTGGTGCCGCAACGCCGGGTGGCGCGGCCGTGGGCGATGCTGGCGGCGAGCGTCGCGGTGGCCGCCGTGCTCGCGCTGCCGCTGGTCTTCCTGCTGATCGAGGCGCACGGCGCCGGGGTGGCGAACATCGGCCGTCTTATCTTCCGGCCGCTGACCGGCACGCTGCTGTGGAACACGGTCCGGCTCACCGTGGTGGTGACGGCCTGCTGTGCCGTCATCGGCATCGGGGCGGCCTACTGCGTGGAGCGGACCGATCTGCCGGGGCGGCGGGTGTGGGCCGTCTTCGTGGTCGTACCGCTGGCGATCCCGGATTTCGTGGTGAGCTTCGGCTGGGCGTCGCTGTCCCCCTGGATCCAGGGCTTCCACGGCGCGGTGCTGGTCATGACGCTGGCGGTCTACCCGCTGGTGTACCTGCCCGTGGTGGCGAGCCTGCGCGGCGCGGACCCCGTGCAGGAGGAAGTCTCCCGCGCCCTGGGAGTCGGCCGCGTCCGGACCTTCCTGCGGGTCACCCTCGGCCAGGCGCGGGGCGCCATCCTCGGCGGCTGCCTGCTGATCGCGCTGATGATCCTGGCCGAATACGGGGCCTTCGAGATCCTCGGTTTCCAGACCTTCACCACCGAGATCTTCACCGAGTTCACCATCGGGTTCAGCGTGCCGGCCGCGTGCGCCCTTTCGCTGGTGCTCGTGCTGCTGAGCGTTCTCGTTCTCGGCGGGGAGACGGCGGCGCGGGGCCAGGGCCGGACGATGCGGGCCGGGCCGATGGCCCGGCGGATGACCAGGCGACACCCGCTCGGCCGCGCGAAGATACCGGTGCTGTGCGGGTTCGCGCTGCTCACCGTCCTGGCGTTGGGCGTCCCGGTCGGCTCCTGCCTCTACTGGATGTTCGCGCGGACGTCGGCCGCGCTCAGCGGGGTGTCGGTCGCCTCGGCGGCATGGCACACGGCGTGCTACAGCGGCGCGGCCGCCGCGCTGTCGACGCTGATGGCGCTGCCCCTGGCCCTGCTCGCCGTCCGGCACCCCGGCCGCGCCAGGCGGCTCCTCGAGCGCAGCACGTACCTCGTGCTGGCCACGCCCGGGCTGGTGATCGCCCTGGCTCTGTCGTACTTCTCCGAGCGATACGCCGACGGGATCGGTTACCAGAGCCAGGCCTTGCTGATCATCGCCTACGCGGTCCTGTTCTTCCCGCTGGCGCTGACCGGCGTGCGGGCGTCCGTCACGCAGGCTCCGGTGACCTTCGACGAGGCAGCGCGCGCACTGGGCCAACGGCGGCTCGCGGTGCTCCGGCGGGTGACGCTGCCGATCGTGATACCTGGCCTGGCCGCCGCCTTCTGCCTCGTCTTCCTGTCCGGCGTGACCGAACTGACGGCCACCTTGATTCTGATACCGACCGGGGTCCAGACCCTGGCCACGCAGTTCTGGGCGTACCAGCAGAACCTGTCCTACGGGCAGGCCGCGCCGTTCGCCCTGGTGATCATCGCGGTCGCGGCCGTGCCCAGCTACGTCATGGGCCGGTGGTTCGACCGGCTACCCAAACGATCGGAGAAACTCTCGTGACTGAACTCTGCGTCAAAGGGCTCCATAAGGTGTTCGGCTCCGAGCCGGTGCTGAAAGGAGTCGATCTCACCGTTCCGTCCGGCACGCTGGCCGCGGTGCTAGGCCCGTCCGGCAGCGGCAAGACCACGCTGCTGCGAGTGATCGCGGGCTTCGAGCGGGCAGACCAGGGCACGGTCACCCTCGACGGCCGCGTCGTGGACGACGGGCGGTGCTACCTGCCGCCCGAGCAGCGCAAGATCGGCTACGTACCGCAGGAAGGCAGCCTCTTCCCGCACCTGACCGTGGCCAAGAACATCGGCTTCGGCCTGCCCAGGAACGAGCGCCGCGGCCGCCAGGTGACGGAGCTGCTCGACATGATCGGGATGACCGGTCTCGGCCACCGCTACCCGCATCAGCTGTCCGGCGGACAGCAGCAGCGGGTCGCACTGGCCCGCGCGCTTGCCGTCAAGCCCACCCTCGTCCTGCTCGATGAGCCGTTCAGCTCGCTCGACGCCTCACTCCGCGCGAGCGTCCGAGCCGACGTCCGGGCGGTGCTGCGCGAAGCCGGCGCCACCGCGCTGCTGGTGACGCACGACCAGGACGAGGCGCTGTCGCTGGCCGGCGAGGTTGCCATCATGCAGTCCGGCCAGATCGGCCAGTGCGACACGCCGCAGGACCTGTACACCCGGCCGGCCGATCCCGCGCTCGCGCACTTCCTCGGTGACGCCAACCTGATCAAGGGCGTGCTCAACGGGACATCCGTGCGGACGTTCCTCGGCGACCTGACGCTGGATCACACAGCCGACCGGGGTTCCGGACCGGTCGACGTGCTCACGCTGATCCGCCCGGAGCAGGTCAGACTGCGGAAGTGTAACGGGAACGGCCACGCCGGCAAGGCCGGGCTCACCGGCCGGGTCGTTGATCACGAATACTACGGACATGACGCGGTGGTCCGGATACGTCCGGACGTTACCGAGGATGACCTGACCCTCGTGGCCCGGGTCATGGGTGCAGCCTCCTACCCGGCCGGCGCCTCCGTGGGCCTCTCGGTCGAGGGCCCGGTGATGGCCTGGCCCGTCAACTGATCCTCAGGCGGATCCCAGTGATACCTGTCACGGCCGGTTCATGCCTGGAGCTGTGATGCCGGCCAGGATGAGGTCGACGACGTGTTCGGCGAGGGTGTCGTCTATGGGTTCGCGGGTGAGCAGCAGCCGGACGTAGATCGCGCCGATGAGCGTCTCGATGGTGAGCCGGTAGTCCAGGCCGGGTCGCAGTTCGCCGCGAGCCTGGGCTCGTTCGAGCACCGTCTGGCCGGTGGTGAAGCGCTCGGCCCAGAATCGCTCGCGGGCGGTCCGGTCCTCGGGCAGGTCGTTTCTGAGGGCGAGCCGCAGCAGCATCTCGCCGACGGGCGTGGTGATGAAGGCCGCGATGGAGCCCAGAAGGGCGAGCAGGTCGTCGCGCAGTGAGCCGGTGTCGGGGGCGGGGATGGCGGCCTGGGTCTCGCTGGCCACGGCGTCGAGGATGAGGTTCGCCTTGGTTCCCCAGCGCCGGTAGATCGAGGTCTCGTGCACCCCGGCCCGCTCTGCGATGTCGCGGATCGACAGGTCGTCCGCCTCGCCGGCCAGCAGGGCTTCGAGCGTAGCGCGGAGGACCGCGGCACGGACTCGTGCGCTGCGGCCGCCGGTCCGGGTGGCCTTGGGCCGGGGGGTGATCACCGCCATGTGACCTATCTTACAGCAAGTCATCTTGCGTTAACACTTCCGCGGTCATACTCTTAAAGCAAGAGAAGATGCGTTAAAGGGAGACGGCGATGCTGACCTTCGCTGCGGATTTCTGGCCGCTGTTCTGGACGATTATCGGTGCTGGCGCGCTGGTGACCGTGATGCTTTCACTGCTGGTCGCCACGTTCTCGCCCACGTGGTTCCGGTCGCATCAACGGCATCAGCCCACTCTCACTCCGGTGGAGCCGGGAGAACAGCAGGCCGGACACCATTACCAGGCCGGCCAGGAGGCGAAGGCCGCGTAACGCCTTGCCCTGTGGGGTTCTAACGGTTACGCCGTTCAGCGTGTCCTGCAAGGCAAAAGCATGTTCTATATGGCAGGCTTATGGTGTGTGTTTGATAGGTCAGGTGATCGTGCGGGGCGGTGCCGGGTGAGCCTGTCGCTGCGTCCGGTCGCGGCCCCGTTTGTGGCGGCTGCCCCGGCAGGGGCGCGGGTGCGGACCCGGCTGCGCGTGTCGGCGCAGGACGAGGCGGTACTGCGGGCGGTCGGCAGGCACCTGGGGTCGCTGGCCGGGCGGGACCTGGCCGCGCGGTGCGCGGAGGGGCGGCTGGACGCGAAGGGCCGGGCCGTCTCCCGGGCGCGGCGGAAGCGGGCGCTGACGGCGGAATCATCGTCGCGGTGGGCCGGGGCGATCACCCGGACCAGCGAGGACCAGGTCCGGCTGGCTGGGCAGAACCTGCGTGCCGAGGCGTCGGGCCTGCGGACCCGGATCCGGAGGATCGAGGCACGGCTGCCGGTCCCGGCTGGCGGAAAGGCTGGCCGGGTGCGCGGCTACGCGACCGGGGCGGAGCGGCACGCCAAGATGGTCCGCCTGCAGGTGCTGCGCGCCAGGCTGGCCGAGGTGGAGCGGCGGATGAGGACGGGGTCGGTGCGGGTGGTGCGGGGCGGGAAGGCGCTGTTGCGCAAGCGCGGAAACCTCGCCGCCGCCGGGCTCACCCAGGCACAGTGGCGGGTGGAGTGGGAGGCGGCCCGCCTGTTCCTGACCGCCGACGGGGAGAAGGACAAGGCGTGGGGCAACGAGACGATCCGCTGGAACCCCGGCGAGGGCTGGCTGGAGATACGGCTGCCCGCCCCGCTCGCTCATCTCGCGAACCGGCCGCGCAGCCGCTACCGGCTGCCGGCCCCGGTCGGGTTCTCCTACCGGGGTAGCGAGGTCGCCGCCCAGGCGGCCACCGGGGCGGTCCGTTATGACATCAGCTGTGACCCGGTGCGGGGCCGGTGGTATCTAGACGCATCGTGGAAGGCCGCGCCCGCACCCGCGCCGTGCCTGGATGAGCTGCGGGCGCACCCGGTGCTGGCGGTCGACCTCAACCACGGGCACCTGGCCGTGTGGGCGGTCACCCCGGACGGGAACCCGGCCGGGCCGCCCGTGACCGTCTCTCTGGCCCTTTCCGGGTTGCCGGCCTCACAGCGCGACGGGCGGCTGCGCGCCGCCATCTCGGCGGTCACCGGGCTGGCCCGCAAGCGCGGCTGCCGGGCGATCGTGATCGAGGACCTGGACTTCGCTGATGCCCGCGAACAAGGACGCGAGCGCCACGGCAGGCCCCGCCAGGCCCACCGGCAGCCGCACCCGCGGCGCAAGACCGCAACGGCCACACGGACACGCCCGCCCGACCAGGCAGCCCAGGACCGTCCGGGGCCGCCGGCTAGCCAGGATTATCTCCTGCTAGTTCAACAGGAACGGTATGGTCGTATTCACGGATGAGAACGCTCTTGGCGGTGAGGGCTGTGCCTGACATCCTGAGCCAGGGCGGGGGCCGTGAGTCCGGCCCGTGGCCGCGCCGCGTGGCGGCAGCCGCTGTGCT
>Ga0116218_1002342_pt1 | contig 10614 bp, 8 predicted proteins | sample Sb_taG_2_FD_88966 | JGI IMG/M metagenome (GOLD analysis project Ga0116218, IMG submission 88966) | Peat soil microbial communities from Weissenstadt, Germany - Sb_50d_5_LS metaG | ecosystem: Environmental > Terrestrial > Soil > Wetlands > Peat | place: Germany: Weissenstadt | collected 2010-09-21 | reverse complement strand
CCGAAATCCAGAATCTTGGCGTGCCCATGCGCGGTCACGAAGATGTTGGCCGGCTTGATATCACGATGAATAATCCCTTTCCGATGCGCCGCATCCAGCCCTTCCGCAATCCCGACGCCGAGCGTCAGCAATTCTTCCGTTGGCAAAGCCCGGCCCAGAATGCGATCCCGCAGCGGCTTGCCCTCCAGCAGTTCCATCACGATGAAGTACTGGCCGTCCTGCTGGCCGATTTCGTGGATGGTGCAAATGTTGGGATGATTTAAAGCGGACGCCGCCCGCGCCTCGCGTTGGAAGCGTTCGAGCGCCGCCGCGTCCGAACTCAATTCCGGAGGAAGAAACTTCAAGGCCACGCGCCGTCCCAGCGTGACGTCTTCGGCCTCATAGACCACACCCATGCCACCGCCGCCCAGCTTCTGCAGCACGCGGTAGTGCGAGATGGTCTGTCCGATCATTGGCAGTGAGCCCTGGCGTCAAATCCAAGGGCCGAATCCAGGGGTCGAATCTAACTCGGTGCAACTGGCAAGTCAATGAAAGCAGGCTTAGCGGTCGCGATGCACCGTCTCCGGCGAGAACGCTGGCAGGCAAAGCGCGACGTATTCAGCGCCGCCCGAAAATGGAGTCGAGTAGCGCACCCATTCGCCCTTGTGCGCGATCACGGCTTGCCCGGCCGCCACGTTCATTTCGCCGGACTCATGATGCACCTGCAGCGTGCCCCGCAAGACCACCGTGTACTCGTCAAACTCCGGAGTCTGCCCCGGTTCTTCCCAGCCCTCCGGACTACGCATGTGCGCAACGCTGACGCCGGCAGTCGCGGTGTTGACGCGTCCGACATATTCTTCAATGATCTTCGGTTTTGTTCCGGCGGATTCAATCCGCGTAGGATGCGGAATTAGGGTTGGCATGATGGTCCAGCATCGTAACAACCGGAGAGCGCGCCGCACAAGCTGGCGTCACTGCACACTACGTCACTGCGTCCAGACAGGGCCAGAGCTATACTCACTGGTCGCGCGCGAAATGAAATCACCCGTCTCGCCCGGCACGTATCCATGAGGACTTTCCGCAATCTCAAATTCCTCGCTGCCGCCCTTGCCTTCGTGGTTGGCCTCGGCACGCTGGGCTTTCACTACATCGAGGGATGGCCCTGGTTCGACGGTTTCTACATGGTCATCACCACGCTGACCACCATCGGATATCAGGAAGTACATCCTCTGTCACATGCCGGGCGCGTGTTCAACGTCATCATCATCCTGGGTGGAGTCTCGCTGGTGTTCCTGGCCATCGGATCCCTCACCCAGGCTTTGCTAGAATTCGAGCTGCAAAGCTTTTTTGGAAGGCGCCGCATGGAGCGCGACATCGGCCGTCTCAACGGTCACTACATCATCTGCGGCGCCGGACGCGTCGGCCGCAGTGCCGCCCGCGAGTTGGCGCGCCGTCCCGCCCAGTTCGTGATCGTTGAAAACAACGAAGCCAAGGCGCAGAAATTCGCCAGCGAGAACTGGCTCATGCTGGTCGGTGACGCCACCCTGGAACAGACTCTGCGTGACGCACAGATCGACCGCGCAAGCGGTCTCGTCGCTGCCACCACCACCGACGCTACCAATCTTTATATCGTGCTCACCGCCCGCACTCTGAATCCCAGCCTGCGCATTATCGCCCGCGCCAGCGAAGAGATGGCAGAGAAGCACCTGCGCAGCGCCGGTGCTGATTCCGTAGTGTCTCCTTATGTTTTTGCGGGACAGCGTATCGCCCATTCGTTTCTCCGTCCCCACGTCGTCAGTTTCCTGGACACCGCCACTACCCATCTCGGTATGGATCTCGAGATTGGCGAAGTGCCGATCACGCCGCGCTGTCCGTTTGCCGGCAAGACCATTGAGAACTCGCGCATCCGCCAGGACCGCGGCGTCATCATCCTCGCCATCAAGCGCGAGACGGGCATGCGCTTCAATCCCGCGCCCGACGATCGCATCGAAGCCGGCGATTTTCTGATCGCCATGGGCGAGCCCCATCAACTCCGCGAACTCGAACAGACAGCTGGGTCCGAACCATGAAAATCGTGAGTGCGGCGGAGATGCGCGAGATCGATCGTGCCACCTCGGAGCGCTTCGGAGTCCCTTCCCTCACTTTGATGGAGAACGCGGGCGCGGCCGTCGCGCGTTTCGTCCTATCCGATTACCCGCAAGCCGAGCGCGTCGGCATTCTCTGCGGCAAGGGCAACAACGGCGGCGATGGATTCGTTGTGGCCCGCAAGCTCGTCGAAGCCGGCCGTGGGGTTCGCGTTCTGCTGTTGTGTGATCCCGAAGAGCTTCGCGGAGATGCCGCGATCATGTTTCAAAGCATGCTGGGCACTCTCCGGCCGCTGAACGTCGCTCCCTTGATCGTGCGCGACGCGAGCGGCCTCGATTCATCGGATGCGGCGGAGATCTTCACCGCGGACGTGGTTGTCGACGCAATCCTAGGCACAGGTTTTCGTCCGCCCGTAAGCCCGCTGTATGCCGCTGCGATAAACAAGATGAATGCGGCTTCGGCTGCGATCGTTGCCGTCGACATTCCTTCCGGCGCCGATGCCGACGCCATGCAGCCCCACAGCGGCGTAACTGTTCAAGCTCGCGCCGACGCCATCGTGACCTTCACCGCTCCGCGCCCAGCACACATTTTCGCGGGGTTGACCAGTGGGCCCACCGTGATTGCACCCATCGGTTCACCGCCTGAAGCCATCGTCTCGCAGCTAGGACTTCATCTCAGCACGCCTCCCGATTTCGCTCCGCTGCTCGCACCCCGTGCGCGCGACGCCAACAAGGGCAGCTACGGACACGTGCTGGTGATCGGCGGATCGCTCGGCAAAGCGGGCGCCGCGGCGATGGCGGGATTTTCCGCGCTCCGAGCGGGTGCAGGTCTTTCGACCGTGGCCACGCCCAAATGCGTGCTCCCAACCGTGGCGGTTTTTCATCCCGAACTGATGACCGAGCCGCTGGCAGAAACCGAACATGGCACAATTTCCCTGCGAGCGGTCGGACACGACCTTGATACGCTACTCGATCGCACGACCCTAGCCATTGGCCCAGGTATCTCGCGTAACTCCGAAACCGCTGCATTCGTGCGCACAATCGTAACTCGCGGCGACAAGTTGCTGGTGGTCGACGCCGACGCGCTGAATGCCTTCGAAGGATCGGCCGATCAGCTCAACGGCCGCGGAAGGACCGTAGTCATCACTCCGCACCCCGGAGAAATGGCCCGCTTAACCGCTATGAGCATTCCGGAAATCCAAGCGAACCGCCTGGAAGTCGCTCGAAACTTCGCCCGCGACCATGAGCTGATTGTCGTACTCAAGGGACATCGCACCCTCATAGCCGCGCCGACCGCCGCGTCCGACGGCGAAATCTGGGTGAATCCCACCGGCAATCCCGGCATGGCTACGGGAGGCACGGGAGATATTCTGACCGGAATGGTCGCTGGACTGATCGCGCAACATCCACAGCATGCGCTCGAAGCGACGGCTCTCGCTGTCTATCTTCATGGACTGGCGGGAGACCTGGCCAGCGCGTCCGTCGGCCAAAATTGCCTGGTTGCGACGGACCTCCTGCGCTTTCTGCCCCAGGCATTCGCAGAGATAAAGATAAAGATGGAGATAGAAATAAAGATGCGAAATCAGAAATCTGACGAGATTCGCCTTCGCGCCTGATTAGCGCGGAATGTAATTGTCAATCAAAGGAAGCAGCTGCGAGCCCAACTTCATCATGCGCGCCTGCGCCGCATCGGCCGACTCGCCCTCAAGCATCGGCGTCATCAAACGCACCATTCCGCCGTCGCTGCGATTCATACGAATTGAATCGGAAATCAGATAATATTTCGCCGACCACTCACTGGCCACCACGCGGCCATGTGCCTGAAACCAATAAAGCACCAGTTGCCGCTCTCCCGTCTTTGCAACCACGTAGCGGTTGACGGGGACTGAAGATCCATCCGGACGCGTAAGCTGAATCCTCTCCCGCGAGATCGGAATCCATCCCGCACCCGGCAGGCAGTGGTCCGGCGAATGGATCGTATCTCCAGCCTTCTGCGTGGGAAAGAATGGGATGTAGAGATTAGCCGATGCCTCCGGTTGGCTCGCGTTTTCGTAATCGCGCAGCAGATACTCGCCCGGTCCGAGGATGTCGAGCGTCGGTTTGTCGATGGGAATATCGGTTGCCGTCCAACCGCCAATCTCTGAGGGCAGGGAGCCCGCATGCTTAACAATCTCGGTGCTCGAATGAGCCTGCAGCCCGATCGCCGCAGCCAACATAGGCACAGCCACCATCCCAAAGCGAAAAGACTCCGCCTTCACGCGCATTCCCGCGAGGGGCTGTTCTTCCAGATCCGCAACGTTACGCGGCGCAACCGGATCGCCCTTCCAGATGAGCGAGATCACGCGGTGCACGGCGAACAGCATGATTAATGCCACCGCGAACACCAGCAATCCCGAGATGGCATGCGGAACACCCTCCGCTTCATCCGCATACCCGAAGTTGACCAGGAGGCCCGTACCAAACACGCGGAAGCTGTTGGCCGCCACTGCGATCGGCACTGCCGAGAGTACCAGCACCACGCGTACCCATCTCCGAGTCTCCATCAGGTAGCCGTAGATAATCGCGAGCGTGACCAGAGTTAGAAGCGACCGGATTCCACTGCATGCTTCCGCGACGTCCATCGGTCCGGAAGCAAGGTAGATAGTGTTCCCCTCCCGGTGCGCGACCCCGACCAGTTCCAGCAGCGCAGTTGCCAACTTTGCGGCGAGCATCTGGAGCGGAAAAGTGATCCGGTTGATGATCAGGGCCGGAATAGGGATCATCAGAATCAGAAACGCCCACGGAAACAGGACGGCGCGAAAGAACGTCCATCCCTGAAACAGAATGATCAGACCGGCGAGCAGGATCAGCAACGACACTCGTGGCAGGAAAATGTCCGCGCCCAGCACTCCCAGAATCAGCACAATCATGCTCAGCAGCACCAGCGGAAAACCAGTCCACGAGGGCGCTGGTGTAATTACGCTCAGCTGCTTGCGGTCCTGCCAAAGAACAAACCCAGCGAAGAGAGGGACGAAGATTCCATGCTGGAAGTTCGGATCACTGTGGGGTCCGACCCACTGCAGGAAAAGATGGGCCAGGATCGAGGCGTAAAGCCAGGCAGTCAGCAAGAGCAGCGCCACTCCCTGCCAGCGGGGTAAGTTCACGACCAGCGATCCTTCCTGGGGAGGAGGCGGAGCTAGCTCTACTAAGTTACTCATACTCATTGGGCGCGCTTGAATCTGAGAATATGCGAAACCGGATCAGCGTGCAAAGGTTCTTATGCTGCTTTCTTAGTCAGCGGCCAAACCGTGGTCACCACCAGCGCTACCGCAATACCCAGCGACACCTCCAGAAAGCGGTGCCAGCCGACGATCCAGGGCCCGCTCGTATGCGGAATCAGCAAAACTATACTCAGAGTAATTCCGGCAAAGCGGTAAGCGGCGCCGACGCGCAATAACCACGCCAGCATCCCGCACAAGATTATTCCCGCGGCATAGACCACTGCGCTGGGAGGGAAGAACGTGGCCAAAGCCGCGCCTAGCACTGCTCCGAGCGCGGTTCCCACAAAGCGTTGCCACGCGAGCGTCAGTGGAGGGATGGTGGATTGCACGACCACGATGGCCGAGATCGGAGCCCAATAGTATTCCGGCAGCTTCAACAGACGAGCGAGCAGCATGGCAGCTACGGCTGCACAAGTGGTTCGCACGGAGTCCAGAACGGAAACGCGATTCACTTTCGAAAAAATCTTTCCACTCGCCATCAGATCTCTCCGCACGCGGGCTAAGAGCCGCTATTGTAGCGCTGCCGTCCCGGCGGCTGTCCGGCGGGAATCCGCGCGCGCGGCGCCGAGGGCGAGACGCCCTCGGCACAGCCGGCAAGATGCCGGCGCTACGATTCACCCGCCTGCGATAATCATCTCGCGGACACGGTACTGGCCAGTGCTGCTTGACTCGCGTGATATTATTCTTCCCGTACCTCGCGGGGCCCGCGCGCCGATTCGTCCTGGCGCCACCGACAATGAGGGTTCCTACCTACGTCCTTCCTCGCAAGGGTCGTGGATGGAGGCGATGCGAGCACACCGGAAGTGTGTGCCAATCGTCCTTCACGACACACACACTGTCCGGACAATTCACGATCCCAATTTACGAAAAGAGGAGAAGCCATGCAGATCAAGAAACTCACACCCAATCTGGTAGTCCGCAACGTTGAAGCCAGCCTGAAGTTCTATCGCGAGATCCTCGGCCTGGAAAAGGCCTTCAGCGTTCCGGACGAGTCGCCTTACGTCTTCGCCGCAGTCTCGAACGGAGCGGTCGAAATCTTCTTCAACGATCAGAAGACGGTTGCTGCCGAACTTCCCAAGCTAGCCGCGACGATCGGCGCAAGCCTCACTCTCTACATGGAAGTAGACAGCCTGCAAGCCGTCTTCGATCGCGTGCAGAAAGCGGGAGCGAAGATCTCCATGCCGGTGACCGAGCAGTTCTACGGGATGAAGGAATTCGCCTTCGAGGACGGAGACGGATACACGATCACCATCGCGCAGAAGATGGGATGAACGTTGAGTGTTGAGCGTTACTCTGTAACCTTAACTTGGTGCTATTGCGCACCCGCGGCTGGCGATTCCGGATTTTGGGTCTTGGCTGATAACAGGCATGGATCGTTCCGGGAGGAAGGTTTTCTTCCGAACTTTTATCCGAACTTCCATCCGAACTCTCGCGGGCGGTTTCGTTTTCTATCGTGGCAGCCATGGGAGTCTCGGTATCCTTTTCGGTTTCGATATCGATGACAACCTGCTCTGGTTGCGGCTTTTCGAGTTCCATGCGCTTGAGATTCGACGATGCAATCTGGAGCGCGTAGAGCAGGAGGCTGGCGGTCTGGCGTTCGATTCTCTTTTGCATGACCATCTGCACGACCTGGCGAATGACGCTCTGAATAGAGTGCGCGTCTTCAAAATAGGGCAAGGTGATTTCGCCGGTCGCCCATTTGCTCTCGGAGTAACATTCGACCGTCCAGGGACGATGCTGTTGATGGTAGTAACAGAAATTCTTGTCACGGAGAGCGGGCGAACCGCATTGGGTTCCGCTGGCCTTGATGTGTCGGCAACGAGGTGCTGCTGGTGATGACATAGATGCTCCTGGGTATGGCTGACTAATGTTGGTAGGGGTACCCCCCTGTTGTCGGTATATTGGAATCATCGACTTAGCATCGCGTTGTGCGGCAAAGTCTCGAAAGGAAGATAGTTGGAGGTAAAGTCTTGATTCGGCATGGGTTGGTGGGGTCGCGTCCTTCTCTGCCGGATAAGTCACGGCTGGCGCGGAGTTATAAGTGGATAGGCCACGCGCGTATCTTTTTTATTTTGTCTTTACTTCTATTATAAGACGGGTTGTCAAGTGTTATTCGTGAAAAAAGTCAAAGGCCCCGCCCAAGCGGAGCTTGGACGGGCTACCCTCCAGAACTAGGGCGGATTTGGGCGGGCCACCCGACAATAATTTAGAATTCGAGTGGATCTTTCTTGAGTAACTTCCGTGAACCTGCTCTTAACATGTGGCACGACGCCTGACTTCAGCCGGGACGCACTGGACCTGTGGAACAATTTCTGCATCGCCGAATGGATGCAGGGAAGTGAGCTTGTTGGCTATCTGTTGTTCGCGCCAGCTTCCGAATTCGCGTCGATCGATGCGATCGTGTTCTTGGAGCCTAACTCCTCTGTCGGGTTTGCGGAGGGGCCCGATGGACGTCCCGTTCCTTTTCCGTTCGTGACGCCATGGGAGGCACACTATCTCAATGCGATTATTGCCGAGAAAATCCGCAACTTGCCCGAAACATGCGCGATGCGAGACGGGCGCAAGTGGAAGCGGATTCCTCAGATTGTTTTAACGAAGCACGGGCGTCGCTACGAGGCATACGACGGGCTCGATGTGAGGTTTGTTATAGACGTCACCGAAATGATGCTTTACAGCGGGTACGCCAGTCCCGTGACGTGGGAGCAAATCGAGAGAATTGTCAACGAGTATCACCGAGAAGCGGCAGCGGACTATGAACGCGTGGGTCTCGCCGTGATCGTCGACCGCGGCCTATACCGAGTAAAGCGGGTATATCGAAAGAAAAATGAAAGAGAGAGCGAGTTTTATTTCGGGGGCAAAGACAAACGCCGATTTCACGGGTTTGTCACGATCGGGCGCGATCAGGAGGGCGTTGATTACGAGGCGCTGCTTTTCGAACATTTACTGAATGATCCCATGGCGGGCGAACGGGAGCTGCACGTCTTCTTCGAGGAGCATCCCGACGTATTGGCTGAGGCCATGATGGGCACGCCAATCTCCCATAGACCGCATTTCTCCACAAACAGACAGATCCCCGACTTTGCGATTTCGCCTATTCTCCCCCGCGATAGCGGGGACTGGGTGAAACTACTTGAGTTAAAAGGACCAGAGGCAAGTGTGTTGGGCAACAAGCGACGGCTACATAGGGCTCTTGCCCCCGCCGTAATTCAGGCCTTAGCCCAGGTTAATGATTACAACGAAAGCATTCACGATCCTTTGAATCTCAGGGCCGTCGAAAAAGCACTCGGTTACGTTCCGAGGTTTTCTGAACGAGCTGTGCTAATTGGTAGAACGCCGCCTCCGCAGGATGCGGAGCTGTGGAAGAAGAGAAAGGCTGAGCAGCCTTCGGTCAGGATAATAACCTATGACGAGGTGCTGCAACAGCAACGCGAGCGACGGGCACGCCGAAGGGGACGCTGGCCCAGTTATTAGAAACGGTTTCTTCTACGCGAACAGCGCTCAGATGGCCGCTGCCCCTCCCGCGACTGAGGTCATGCCTTTCACTGAAATGCGAAAAGCCCCGCTCTTGCGAGCGGGGCTTGTGATTTGCTGTCGGCATTTCGCGGACAGGAATGTCCGCGCCACATGGTCTTAGTACATTCCGTCCATGCCGCCACCGCCGTGGCCGCCGCCCATCGGAGCGTTCTTCTTCTCTTCCGGGATATCGGCTACCAGCGCTTCGGTCGTCAACATCAAGGCTGCGATCGAGCCGGCGTTGGTCAGTGCGGTGCGCACTACCTTGGTCGGATCGAGCACGCCTGCCTTGACCAGATCTTCGTACTGACCGGTCAGTGCGTTGAAGCCGTAGTTATTGTCTTTGGAGTCGTGAACCTTGCCGATCACGATGGCACCTTCTTCGCCGGCGTTCTCGGCGATCTGGCGCAAGGGCTCGGTGATGGCGCGCTTCACGATGTTGACACCGATCTGCTCGTCACCTTCCAGCTTCAGCTTGTCGAGAGCCGCTACGCAACGCGCCAGCGCTACGCCGCCGCCCGGGACAATGCCTTCTTCAACGGCTGCGCGGGTGGCGTGCATGGCATCTTCCACACGGGCTTTCGTTTCCTTCATTTCGGTTTCGGTCGCGGCTCCTACTTTGATGACCGCAACGCCACCGACCAGCTTCGCCAACCGCTCCTGCAACTTCTCGCGGTCGTAGTCGCTGGTGGTCTTGTCGATCTGGCTGCGAATTTCTTTCACGCGGCCCTGGACATCGCCGGGCTTGCCTTTGCCTTCGACAATGGTCGTGTTGTCTTTGTCGATCGTGACTTTCTTGGCTTGTCCGAGATCGGCCAGAGTAACGTTCTCCAGCTTGATGCCGAGGTCTTCGGTGATGGCCTTGCCGCCGGTCAGGATTGCGATGTCCTGCAACATGGCCTTGCGGCGATCGCCGAAGCCGGGAGCCTTGACGGCCGAGACTTGCAGCGTGCCACGGAGTTTGTTGACGACCAGAGTCGCCAGCGCTTCGCCTTCCACGTCCTCAGCGATGATGAGGAGCGGCTTGCCGCCCTTGGCGATCTGCTCGAGCAACGGGAGCAGGTCTTTCATCGAGCTGATTTTCTTTTCGTGGATGAGGATGTAGGCGTTCTCCTGCACTGATTCCATGCGCTCCGGGTCAGTGACGAAGTACGGGGAGAGATAGCCGCGATCGAACTGCATGCCCTCGACCACGTCGAGCTGGGTGTCGAGCGTCTTCGACTCTTCTACGGTGATGACGCCATCCTTGCCGACTTTCTTCATGGCTTCGGCAATGATCTTGCCAATGGTCTCGTCATTGTTCGCCGAGATGGTGCCGACCTGGGCAATCATGTCGCCGGTGACGGGCTTGGAGAATTTGTCGAGTTCGCCCTTCTCGCGGTTGCCTTCCTTGTCGACCCTGCCGGTGATGAGCAGGACCGATTTTTCGATGCCGCGCTTGATGGCCATGGGATTGGCGCCAGCAGCAACGGTTTTCACGCCTTCGCGATAGATTGCCTGGGCAAGAACGGTCGCGGTGGTGGTGCCGTCGCCGGCAACATCGGAAGTCTTGGAAGCAACTTCGCGGACCATCTGCGCGCCCATGTTTTCGATGCCGTTGGGCAATTCAATTTCCTTGGCTACGGTGACGCCGTCCTTGGTGATGGTGGGCGCGCCGAATTTCTTTTCAATGACCACGTTTTGGCCCTTGGGGCCAAGAGTAACCTTCACAGCGTCAGCCAGTATGTTTACGCCGCGGAGAATGGCCTGTCGCGACCCTTCTCCGTGCATAATTTGCT
>Ga0116218_1002341_pt1 | contig 10617 bp, 12 predicted proteins | sample Sb_taG_2_FD_88966 | JGI IMG/M metagenome (GOLD analysis project Ga0116218, IMG submission 88966) | Peat soil microbial communities from Weissenstadt, Germany - Sb_50d_5_LS metaG | ecosystem: Environmental > Terrestrial > Soil > Wetlands > Peat | place: Germany: Weissenstadt | collected 2010-09-21 | reverse complement strand
GATGCCCCGGCGGAACGGTAGCCAGCTAAGGCTCACCGCGCAGTGGGCAGACGCTCCTAGGCAGCCCTTCTTAAGGTGCTCGGCATTTCCTTGGCAACCAGGTCACGGGCCCGGAGCTCTGACGCGATGGAGATCAGGAAGCAGATGACAGCAACCTCAAACAAGTTCCGCTGCGATAGTTGCATCGCCATAAACATCGTTTTCAATGTTGAGATGCACCAATCCGGCGCACAGCAGCGCGATCCAGCCGAGGTAGTAGGTGACCCTTCCAATCAACTGCAGACGACCGTTGTGATCCATAGTGAAACCCTCCCAGTGGCACAGAATTAGAAAATGCCCTAAAATCAGGGCACTTCAGCGAGCGGGTGGGATTATACACCGGTTCGCTCCTGATCCCGCAAGTGCTATCTTTTCAGGATATTAGGATCAAGGAGGGCTGCAAATGCTGGCTTCCAGCAAGGTCGTTGGCTTCGTTCCTACCAAGGATTCCGCGAAAGCAAGAAGCTTCTATGAAGGCAAACTGGGGTTTCAATTCCTCAGCGATGACACGTTCGCCTTGGTCATGAGAGCCGGGGAAACCATGATCCGTATTGCCAAGGCCAAGGACTTCACTCCTGCGCCGTACACCGTGCTCGGCTGGGAAGTTTCTAGTATCGAGGAAGTCGTCGCCTGGCTTCAGAAGCGAGGGGTCGCCTTTGAGAAGTACCCCTTCGTCCAAGATAAAGAACTTGGAATCTGGACCACACCCGATGGCGACAAAGTTGCGTGGTTCAAAGACCCCGATGGCAATTTGCTGTCCGTCAGCCAGCATAAATAGCGGCGGCGGGCTCGCACGACGCGTCGCTCGGATTTATCCAAGAATCCCCATCTTCTTCCCCACGCGCTGCAGCACTTCGAGTGCCTGCTGAAGTTCGTCTTTTGTGTGTGTGGCGGTCATGATCGTCCGCACTCGCGCTTTGCCTTCGGGGACGGTGGGAAAGGCAATGCCGGTTCCGAGCACGCCTTCTTTGAACAGCTCGCGGGAAAAATCCATGGTCAGGCGCCCGTCACCAATAATGATGGGAGTGATCGGCGTTTCGCTCGCGGGAGTGGTCTGGCCTCCGATGTTGAAGCCGAGCAGGCCTAGTTCTTTTTTCCAGAAACGTGTGTTGGCCCAGAGCTGCTCCATCCACTGCGGCTCGGTTTCGAGGACATCGAAAGCCGCAATGCAGGTGGCCGCGACCGACGGCGGATGCGACGTTGAAAAGAGGAAGGGCCGCGCGCGATGATAAAGAAAATCGATCAAATCGCGCGTGCCGCAGACGTAGCCGCCAAGAGCACCGATCGCCTTCGACAAGGTTCCAACCTGAATGTCGACGCGCCCGTGCATTTTGAAATGATCGACGGTACCGCGTCCATTGCGACCGAGGACGCCGGAAGCGTGCGCGTCGTCCACCATCATGATCGCGCCGTATTTCTCGGCCGCTTCGCACAGCCCGGGCAGCGGGCCGATGTCGCCGTCCATCGAGAACACGCCGTCTGAGATCAGCAGTTTCTTTCCCGGCTGGTTCTTCACGCTGGCGAGTTGCTCTTCGGCGTGGGCCACATCTTTGTGACGGAAGACGAGAATCTTCGCCCGTGAAAGACGGCAGCCGTCGATGATCGAAGCGTGATTGAGTTCGTCGGAAATGATGTAGTCGTCCTTGCCCAGAAACGCCGATACGGTTCCCGCATTCGCCGTGAATCCGGACTGGAAGACCACGCAGGCCTCGACGTTCTTGAAGCGCGCGATCTTCTCCTCCAGTTCCATGTGGATTTTCATGGTGCCCGCGATGGTGCGCACCGCGCCCGATCCTACTCCATACTTGCGAGTGGCTTCGAGCGCCGCTTCGCGCAGTTTGGGATGCGTCGTAAACCCGAGGTAATTGTTCGACGCGAGGTTGATGACCCGCTTGCCGTCGAAGGTACAGACCGGCGCCTGCTCGTCCTCAAGGACGCGCAGCTTGAAGTGCGTGCCCTTGGCCTTGAGTTCGTCGAGTTGATCGGTCAGGAATGAGAGCGGGTTGATGCGCGTGGCTGTGGGCATGGGCTACCTCGGTGCTTAATCAGTTTAATACTGGCGGCGATGGGGTGGGAACCTGGGTTCGTGGGCGTCCGACGAGAGTTCCTTACCACAGGGGACACAGAGGGTCACAGGGGACAACAAATTGATGGCTTCCGTCACGGAGCGTTCTTCTTCGGTTCTGCGATCGCGGAGATCTGGCCGTTCGTCGCGCGCAGATAATCGGCCGGCGCAATCAGAATCTGCAGGCCGCGGATGCCGGCCGAGATGGAAACGACGTCGAAGAGTTCAATCGTTTCATCCACGTACACGGGAAAGTCGCGCTTGGCCGCGAGCGCGGTCACTCCGCCGCGAATATAGCCGGTGAGTGACTGCAGTTCTTTTACCGGGACAAGCTGAATCTTTCGCTCTCCCGCCGCGGCCGCCAGCGCCTTCAGGTTGAGTTCCTGATCGCCGGGGATCACCGCCATGCAGATTCCGTTGCGGTCTTTGCTGCGGTCTTTACTGCGATCGCCGCGCGCCACCAGCGTCTTGAAAACCTGCTCCGGCGGCAAGTCGATCTTGGCGGCAACTGTTTCCGCGGCCAGGTCGTCGGGATCCACCTCGTACCCGCGCAGTTCGTAGTGGATTCCCATCTGGTCGAGCAGACGCGCGGCGTTGGTTTTCGGCGGCATTTTGCCGACCCCAGTTTTCTGAGCCGGTTTCACGTTATATAGTGTCCAATCAGTGCTTGGTCAATCATGCCTTGAAGGAGGCTTATCGTGCGTCTTCTGCTCCATTGGATTTTAAGCGCCGTGGCGGTTTGGATCGTGGCCCACGTGGTGCCGGGCATCAGCGTAAGCGGCCCGACGGCGGCGTTAATCGCGGCCCTGGTCATCGGCCTGATCAACGCGACTCTCGGCGTGCTGCTCAAGATCATCACCTTCCCGCTGACGATTCTAACTCTCGGCCTGTTCTGGTTCGTGATCAACGCGCTCATGCTGGAACTGGCGGCGACGTTCGTGTCCGGATTCCATGTGCGCAGCTTCGTAGCGGCTTTTATCGGCGCCATCGTGCTGAGCGTGGTGAGTTCGATTTTGCAATGGCTGGTCATGCCGAAGCGCAGCGCGAACTAGGGAAGTTCTTTGCTCCCCAGGCGCAGCGCGGTGAAAACACGTTGCACCTGCTGCTCGGTGGCATCGAGCGATCCGGAGTTGTCGATTACGAAATCGGCGGCTTTGATTTTTTCCTCGTCGGGCATCTGCGCGGCCATGCGGCGAGTTACTTCGGCGCAGGCCGCGTCTTCCGAAATTTTCAGACGATGGGCGAAGCGCAGAATGCGCTGTTCGGGATGGCAGGTCACGACGATCAAATGATCGAAACGGACGGCGGCGTTTGCTTCGAGGATCAGCGCAGCTTCGACCATGGCGATAGCGTTCGGGTCGCGCTGCCCGATCTCTTCCATCCATTCGTTCTCGTGCGTGATCACGGCGGGATGAACAATTTCATTCAGTTCCTGCACCCGCGGGGGCGCGCCTCCGGGCTTGCCGAACGCGGCTTCGGCCAGCCGGGACCGGTTGACGGTTCCATCGGGATTCAGGATTTCGCGGCCGAAGCGGCGGACGACTTCCTCATAGACCGGGCGGCCGGGACCCATGAGTGCGCGCGCCACGGCATCTGATTGAATCAGGTGCGCGCCGAGTTGGACAAACATCTCGCCGACAACGGACTTGCCGCTCGCGATACCGCCGGTGAGTCCGAGTTTTAGCAAAGGATGCTCACGGTCGTCGCCCCTAAAGGGGCTTATGATTCGAAGAATTGTGGCATCGCTAAAGCGATGCCCTGATACGGATCCTCTTGCCTCCGCGCTTTGCTAGACCCGGGTCAATTCCGGATGCTTAATCCCACGCCGCAGCATGGCGGCCTTTACCGTGTTGGCCATCAGCATGGCAATGGTCAGCGGACCCACGCCGCCGGGCACGGGCGTGATGGCGCCGGCGATTTCGGCCACCTCGGGATGGACGTCGCCCACCAGGGTTGAGCCTTTGGCCACGAAAGTTTCTTCGCGCTTTTTGTTTCCGGCCTTGCTTCCGGGGAACAGGCGGTCGAATTCTCTTCGGTCGGTGATCCTATTGATGCCGACGTCGATCACGGTGGCTCCGGGCTTCACGTAGTCGCGGGTGACCATGCCGGCGCGGCCAATCGCCGCCACCAGAATATCGGCGCGATGACAGACTTCGGGCAGATCGCGCGTCTTCGAGTGGCAGACGGTGACGGTCGCGTTCTGATTCAGCAAGAGCATGGCGACCGGCTTGCCCACAATGTCGCTGCGTCCGACGACCACGGCTTCCTGCCCGGCGATTGGAATCTGGCTGCGCTTCAGAATTTCTATGACGCCGGCCGGGGTGCAGGGCACCAGGCCAGGACGCTGCGTGGAAAGGTAGCCCACGTTCATCGGATGGAATCCATCAACGTCTTTCGAAGGATCGACCGCCAACAGAATTTTCTTCGAATCGACGTGCGCAGGCAGCGGCAACTGCACCAGGATGCCGTCGATTTCGTCGCGGCGGTTCAGGCCGGCGATCAGGGCAAGCAGTTCTTCGGTGGTCGCGTTGTCGGCGGGAGTGTGTTGCTCGCTGTAGAGGCCAACCTCTTCCGAGCTCTTGACCTTGCCGCGAACGTAGACCTCCGATGCGGGGTTGTGCCCGACGAGCACCACGGCGAGCCCGGGACGCACGCCCGATAATGCCAGGGCTTTCGCCCGGGCGGTGACTTCCGCGCGGATTTCACCGGCTAATTTGGTACCGTCGAGAATCCTGGCTGCCATGCCACCTCACTGCGGTGAGCTGTAAATTGAAAGGCGATTCTATCGCATCGGACTCCCCTGTGTTCCCCTGTGCCCCCGGTGGTAAAGAAGTTGCCTTGAAGACTCCCGCAGCTACGTCGTCCAGCATTACAATGATCTGGCTATGATTTCCCAGGATCTGCTTGACATGCTGGTCTGCCCGGTTTGCAAGAAGCCGGTGGTCCTGAGTGCGAACGGGGCAAGTCTGAAATGCGGCGAATGCGGCCGCGTGTACCCTATTCAGGACGACATCCCGATCATGCTGGTGGACGCCGCTACGATTGACGCGGCCTGAGCCGGAATCGACAAAGTTCGGTTTTCTCCCGTGGCGAAACGACACTTAGTGTCATTCTGACGACACAAGCGGTTGTTATGTCTTCCGCTGGCCTACCCCTAGATTCCCCGCAACCTTTTGCAAGAACTTGGGTTCTAAGAGGTTGAGGATCGGAAAAGCCGACTTCGACGGCAGTACCAAAGTTCCGGCATTTCGATTGCATGTAACCAAGCAGGTTGCCGATGAGTCTAAGATAGGCAACGGCAGGGGGTCGCAGGTGAGAATGGCCGCGAAAGATAAATTTACGGTGACGGAATTATGCGCGTTGCGCAACGACCTTATCCAGGGCGGCATGGTGGATTCCCGCGAAGCGGCGGAACTGCTGCAGGTTTTCTTGATGGGGCGCGGCTATGGCGTTTCGCAGACGGAAGCGATCGACGCTGCCGGGCGAGTGGAAATGGCGGGCTGTTCTTTGCCGGTGCTGGAGCGCGAACTGGAAGGCCTCGCGCAGGTGATGTGAGGTTTTTTCTGCGACACGCTTAACGCGACAAGCTTAATACATACGTAAAACGAGGTTAACGGGAAACTGATCTAGCTCAACTCAGCGATTGACAGTTTCTCAGTACGAAGCGCCGGGCCAACTGCCCGGCCTTTTGTATTTTAGAGGTCCTCAACCGACCTTTGCAGTGCCCGTGTGATTTCCTCGGGGTCGGTTTCTGGCGCAAGCCGCACCGGCTTGCCGATACGCACTTGAATCTTTCCAGGCGCAGCAAACTTCTTCCCGGTCTGTTTGATCTCAAACAAGCCATCAATCCGTATCGGCAGGATGGGGATGCGCAGATTGTTGGCGAGCAGGCCGATTCCCGTGCGAAACGGGCAGAGTTTGCCGTCCTCCGTGTGCTTGCCCTCCGGAAATACCAACACGCTGTAGCCGCGATCGACGGCTTCTCCGGCGTAGGCGAAGCTTTTGCGGAAGCCGGACTGGCGCGGTAGCGGGAACAGGTTCAGCAGGGCGACGCTAAGCGTCCAGCGCAGGCGATCATAAATCCGGGCGAACCACATGCGATCCGGGCCGGGCGAGCGCAACATTTCCAGCGCTTCGCCGCGGGTTGCCGTTGCCAGTTTGTGGCGGATGCGCGCGGGCAGCGCGAACTGGATGAGGCCGACATCGACGTCGGCAAGGTGGTTTGAAATGACCAGCAGCGGCCCGCGAATGCCACGCAGGTTTTCACGTCCAGTCACGCGGGGCCATCCCAGAAGATATACTGCCGGGCGCGCCAGCAGATAATGCGACGCCAGGCGCAGCCACGTGGCTGGCCAGCGCAGAGCCCAGCGGGGATAGTGAAAACCTTGATAGTGAAGTTCTGAATCATGCGGCTTGTGGCGAGCGCCCGGTTCGCCCTGAAGCAATTTTTCCAGATCGCCGACGGTCGATGCATTCGCGAAATTCGTTTCACTCAGATCGAGCTGGTAGCGGTCCTCGAGGGCACCGAGCAACTCGACTCGTTCGAGAGAGCTTAACCCCAAGCCGCTTTCTAGGTTTGCGTCCGGCGCTAAGGTCTGCGCGCGGCCGGTGATTCGCGTCAGCATTTCGGCAAGCGGGCTGGCGGCGGCTGCGTTCGCGGCCGATTCTCCGCGGAGGCCAGCCTCAACCGCATCGCGAATCACGTTGCGTCGTGGTTTCTGCGTGGAACTGCGGGGGAAATCTTCGTCCGGCCAGACAAACCAAGTACGCATGCGTTGATATTCGGCCAGCGTTTCGTTGGCGCGCACGACGACTGTCTTAACGTCGACGACATTTTCATCACCCGCCTGGGCGTTCCGATCGCGCAGAATCAACACGGCACACGGCTCGGCGTTTCCGCCGCTCTCCAATCCGACGACCACGCAATCCCGCACCTCTTGCTGGCCTCGTAACGCCGCTTCCAGGTCCTCGGGATAAATGTTCATGCCCGCGGGCGTGACGATCACTTCCTTTTTGCGGCCCTTGAAATAAAGATTGCCTTGCTCATCGAGCGCGCCTAGGTCGCCGGTGCCATACCAGCCTTCATTGTTGGCCACCGGTTGCAGTTCGTGGCCATTCCAGTAGCCGCTGGCCACGCCGCTGCCGCGCACCAGAATCTCTCCATCCTCCGCCAGCTTGATCTCGCGCCCCGGCAGTACCTTGCCGATGGAGCCACGGCTGGTGTGGAAGGGATGGTTCAAGCTGATCAGCGAAGTGGTTTCGGTCAAGCCGTATCCTTGGACGACGGCATATCCCAGGCGATGCCAGAACTCTTCGGTTTCGCGATCAAGCGCAGCGCCGCCGCTGATTATTGCCCAGAACTTCCATCCGAACTGACGGCGCAGGTCGCGGAAGGTCCACCAGCGGCGCAAGAAGTGCTGGCTCTTGGCGGCGGCGTAGCACGCGGCAAAGCTTTCGCGTCCGCGACTAGCGCCGTCGTCGAGGTCGCGTTCGATCTTCTGCTTCAGCGACTCGATCATGCGGGGCACGGCCACCAGCACCGAGACGCGCTCCCGGCGGATCGTAGCCATGACCTCCGTCGGATTGAAGGTGTTCTCGAACACCACCGTGCCGCCCAGCAGCGGGTGAAGAAAAATTCCCAGAAATTGGCCGAAGACGTGGCTCAGCGGCAGCAAATTGAGAAAGCGAATCGGATGCACCAGCCGCTCGTACTTCAGATACTTTCTCATCTCGGTTTCGATCGGAACGAGGTTGCCGACCACGTTGGCGTGGGTGAGCACTACTCCTTTGGGCTCGGCCGTGGTGCCGGAGGTGAAGACAATTTCCAGCGTGTCGGAAGGCTGAACCGGCGCGGGACGAAAGCGTTCGGCCGGACGCCCGGCGACTGCAGCCGTCAGATCGCCGGGATCTATCGTTGCGGTTCCATCAAAATTCGGCGCCCGCTCGCGCGGACACAGTACCAGCTTGGTGCGCATCTGCGCGCTGACGCGGCGGGCAAAATCGGGGTTGGCGCCATCATCAACGGGAACTGCAATGACCCCGCAAAGCGCGCATCCGAGGAACGCCGCTACCCACTCGGCACAATTCGGACTCCACAGCAACACCGCGTCGCCCTTGCCGATGTTGCGCGCTTCGAGCTCGCGGGCAAACTGATACGCCACTCCGGCAACGCGCTGGTAGCTCCAGCGCTCGCGCCGGTATCCTCGCGGAAACACGTACGCGCACTCGTCTCCCCAGCGCTCGAAATCGTCCAGCGAATCCAATAGACTTGCCCGCACACCCTGTTTAGTAGCACAATTCCCAGAACTTTACAGCGCCTGAACTCAGGAATGACTGGCGCTCGCTGCCCAGTAGGATGTTTTGACTTCTTATCCGGAGTGCCGCTTATGAACTCGAAGCCGGAATTCACCGCCGCCAACTTTCCCGCGCTGCATACCTTTCTGCGTGGCTACTTCCATGAGGATGTCGCCGACGAGTACGGAACTCCTCCGGAAGCTGCCGATCAGTTTTGCGAGGACGCCGAAACCGACGAGCGCGTTCCAGTTGCGCGGGAGTGGCAGCAAGTCCTGGAATTGACGGGGCCGCAGCCTGCCCCTCTGAATGCGGCATTGAAGAAACTGGGCAGCGCCATTCGGCTGAATGAAGAGGAGATTACGCAGGTGTCGGCCATCTTTGCGCGCTGCCTTGCAGTGAAGCCGCACCGGCGGGTGGCCAACGAGTGAGGGACTGCTGCATCTGCCCTCAGCGGCTAAAGCCGGTCCCTGGAATAGTCCATTATCGCAGCGCTGAAGCGCTGCGCCACCCAAAACCAGAGCGAAGATGAGATTCCAGCAGCCAGAGACGCGGCAAGCCGCGTCTCTACAGAAACTACCCTTCCCGCCCTACCCCGAGCGCGTCGGCGACGCGGTTAATATAGTTGAACCACGACGCAATCAGCGTGATCTGCAGGATGGCTTGATCCTCGAAGCCCGCAGCCCGCAATTTCTCGTGATCGTCTTTCCAGACCTTGGTCGCGTCTTTGGTTAGTTTCACGACGTAATCGATCATGACCCGTTCCTGCGGCGAGATGGGCGCGGTGGTGTGGTCGCGTTCCAGCGCTTCTACCAGTTCTTTATCCAAGGTGACGCGACGCAGAAACTCTGCGTGAGACTCGATTCAATACACGCACCGGTTGGTCACCGAGACCATGGTGGCGATCATCTCGTGATGACGTCGCTCGAGCGGCAGGTCAGGGGACATCAGCGCGCCGAAGGTCGAGAACGCGTGCTTAAGCGCCTGCGGAATCAAAGAATGCGACGCGACGATCAGCGAGCCGCCGCCAGCCGCGGGATGGATGGGAACGGCGTACTCCTGAGGATAAAGCGCCTTCTGCCCTTCCATTGCCTGCCGGAGTTCTTCGTCGGCTTCTGAAAGCGGAATGGTACGAATCCAGGTCATGGTTTCGACTTGCCTCCCCGCGGGGATGGCTGCGATCCCGGCGTTTTCACACCCTACACGCTCGCCCGTGCATTGCCAATAGTCGGAACATGCTACCCCCCTACGCAATCCGCGCCCGGTGCTGGTAGCATTACTTTGGGGTGCTGTGGTGATCGGTGAACGCTCCTCTGTGCGCTAGATCACAGCGCCCAGTACCGGCGGTCGATACTGTCGATGCTATTGCTGCGGACGATCTTCGTCCCGCGCTATATTCTTTCGCTGGCTATTGTTTTCAGGAGGGTTTGAATGCCGCAAGATACCGTAACCATCACCGACAACCGTACCGGGCAGAGCTACACCCTTCCCGTCGAAAACGGCACCATCCGCGCGATGGATCTGCGCAAGATCAAGACTGGCCCCGAAGATTTCGGCTTGATGACCTATGACCCCGCCTTCATGAATACCGCCTCCTGCCGGAGCGCGATCACCTACATTGACGGCGATAAGGGGATCCTGCGTTACCGCGGCTATCCCATCGACGTTCTCGCCCAACACTGCACTTTTCTCGAAGTCGCCTACCTGCTTTTGTTCGGCGAGCTGCCCAACGCCAGTGAATTGAAGAATTGGGTGAATGACATCACCCACCACACCATGCTCCATGAAACCACCAAGAAGTTCATGGAAGGCTTCCGCTACAATGCGCACCCCATGGCGATGCTGGTAAGCACGGTGGCAGCGCTGTCCACGGTGTATCCGGAATCGAAGAACGTTCACGATCCCGAGAACCGGCTGCACCAGATCAAGCGCCTGATCGGCAAGATGCCCTCCATCGCGGCCATGTCGTATCGCCACATGGTGGAGTTCCCCTACATCTATCCCGACAACGACCTCACCTATACCGAAAACTTCATGAATATGCTGTGGAGGATGGTCGAGCCGAAGTATCTGGCCAATCCGGTGATTGCGCGGGCGCTCGACATCCTCTTTATTCTGCACGCTGACCACGAGCAGAACTGCAGCACAAACGCCATGAGAGCCGTCGGCAGTTCCCAGAGCGACCCGTATCTGGCCACAGCCGCCGCAGCCGCCGCTCTTTC
>Ga0116218_1002336_pt1 | contig 10624 bp, 6 predicted proteins | sample Sb_taG_2_FD_88966 | JGI IMG/M metagenome (GOLD analysis project Ga0116218, IMG submission 88966) | Peat soil microbial communities from Weissenstadt, Germany - Sb_50d_5_LS metaG | ecosystem: Environmental > Terrestrial > Soil > Wetlands > Peat | place: Germany: Weissenstadt | collected 2010-09-21 | reverse complement strand
TGTCAAACGGTGTCATTATATCGTCCCTGTCAATAATAGTGTAATTCTCGAACAAAATCAAAACGCCCACCCTTACGGATGAGCGTTTGCCTGTATCCTACAAACCTAATCATAATGTGACATTTTACGCTTTCCTTTCATAGATGACGCGAATCAAACGCACTTATTTCGTTATTGTGATGCTTCGCTGCGCTCAGCATCTCGTTACCCAGCACGACAAAACCAGTTACTAACCACAGCTACACTAATCCAACCATGAACAGACCCGCTATAAAGAGAGATCGGGTCTTAAGCAGGACGCTGCCTTGTCAAGCCTTGACATTTCATGAAGCCTGGTTCGTCCTTCCATCATATGAAATGATTCGGGTATGGACTCGTTTAGCGATGGTTGAAGACATTAGGTCTGAACGCAAGCGTATGAAACAGGTGCGGTGTGGCTGCATGAATTACGATCACAGCAGTAACAAGCAGAGTAAGTAAGACAAATAAAACGAACAACATCTGTTTCACGTTTACGCGTAGTCCTGTACCCATGCAGCATGCTCCTTCGGGGGCTATTGAGAAGATGGTCCACCATACTTCTCTTTGTTCTATATTAGTTATAGGGTAAAGTTTTTTAGGGAAAAATGTACTTTTTTTTACCCACTGTTTTGAGGATAGAGGGTGTAAAACATTAGAATGGATGTCACTGATTTGGGTGGGAGTCCCTTTTTTGGGTGGACATCGCAGGTTTTTTGGACGCACATCTCAGTTTGTCGAGGTAATTACATTTGTGACTTTGAGTGCAGGGAAAGGTCAGCAGCGCAGGTAACGAGATACTTCGCTGCACTCAGCATTACAAATAGGGGATCAACATGACAAGGGATAGATATCAGTACGTTAAGAGGATGCTGAGCAGGACAGGAGTTTACCCAGAGTTAATTCGTTGCACTCTTGGTAAACTCCGTGAAGGCACTACCTTTTCGTGGCTTTCACACTGTGAGGTTTATACCTGCCAAGTGTGCCTTCAACCAGCTGGAGATCAAGAATGGCATTACACTCACGAAAAGTCTGGCTCGCGTCTTGCAGATATTTCAGTCCCTGCGCGTAGCTGCTTTCGATCTCACTATGATGCTCTAACAATGTTGACCCGTAGCTCTGCAAGGTGCGCGCCCATTCCAGGCGCATACCACTGTGATCAAACGTCTCTAACGCTTGCTCAAAACACTTATATGCTTGCTCCTGCCGACCTTGTGCTGAAAGGATACTACCCATCAGACGCTGGGTACATGCTAGCAGCCATCTTTGCTCGTATTGTTGAGTTTCATGCATAACTTGTAGCGCCTGTTGCCTGGCTCCATCGATCTCGCCCAACAAGAAAGCAACCCTTGCCAGGGTCAGTTGTCCCTCAGTTCTTGTCTCGGCTTCCAATCCTTCAAGGCTCAGCGCGCGTTGCAGAGAGATTTTTGCCTTGTGAAGTATGTGTGTGTAAGAAGATGTTGTCGATTGTTGTAGGGTTCTCGTCGAATCCCTGCTGTTGTCCTGAACGGCGAGAGCCTGAGCAAGACGCAATTGCCCTAATACAACGAGGGCTATACCAATACAGGGAGTCAAGTTCCTAGTTCGACTGATTGCCAGTGACCGGCACAAGGACACTATTGTCTCGTCCATCTTCTCTTGTTCTTGTAAAACAGGAGTCATATAAGCAAGCCAAAGACTTATATAGACAGGATCATTCACCCGCTCTGCCAGGACAAACGCTCGTTTGTAGCACGCTTCAGCCTCTGGTAGATCACCGAGACGGGCCGCTAATATCCCTAAGTTGCCAAATGCCACTGACATTATCGAGGCATCACCAATTAGCTCGGCAATGTTCAGAGAGCGCCGCAAGGTGGCCTGAGCCAGGATATACTCACCTTTCCTTAAATGCACATCACCCATATCTCCACAGACAAATGCTATCTCCCGCTGGCGATCATGCTGCTCAAAGATTGCCAGCGCGGTTTGCAGGTGATCCAACGCAAGATTGCTTTGACCTTCAGTAGCCGCTAGAATAGCCAGTAACCTGTGAGTGCGCCCCACGTCCACTGGATCACCCGCAAGTGTACGCCTGGTAGCTGTCGAACGAAAAGCATTGACGAGGACTTGACGATGCCTTTGCATTACATCCTCGAATATACTTAAAGCATGAGAAGTACTGTGACGCGCTCCCTCGAAATCACCTCTCTTCCACAATACGTGGCACTCCTCTAAATACAGCCTCGCCCACGCAGGACCGGTTGCAACTCCTGATTCACCTAATATCTGTGCACCACGACTATAGCATTGCTGAGCATGTTCGTAGTCACCTATATCAAACCAGGTTTTTCCAACTTCGCACCAGAGAAGGGCCTCGATTTGCGCTTCGTATTGAGAATCAAGGCCCGACGATGAGAGAACATATTGAGTATGTGCTTCCAAAGCTCGTTCAAAATAGTTGCGTGCCTGCAGATCGTTCCCCTGAATCCGGGTACACTCACCTAGTCGTTCCAGCAAGGTGGACAGATGCAGGAGCTCTTCTGCGCTCGAACCGTCAGACAGTGTTCCAATATGCTCGACGGCGAGCGTGTAGTGCTGCACAGCTTCGGGATACGCAGACAGTGCATAGGCGCGGTCGCCCGCCATCTCCGCGAAGTGAGCGATCTGGGGAGAATCCACCCCGCCATGTACGAGGTGGTGGGCAATTGCGGCGGCCCCCTCTTCCTCTCGTCCCTGGTACACGTGCCGCAAGACATCCGCTGCCCTGCGATGGAGACTGGCGCGCCTGCCCGCGGATAATCCTTCATAGAGGTAGCTCACGAAGAGAGGGTGCCAGAAGTGGTAGGTTACGCGCGTGCCACTGCCCTCGTCGGTGATCATCCCGGCCTGCAAAGCCTCTTCCAGCAAGTCGAGGATGGCATCTTCGTCTGCGTCTGAACCTCCTGCCTCCATGGAGCAGATCGTATTAAATTCGAATGAGCCGCCCAGAACTGCGGCCCTGGCCAGGAGGCGCTGGCAGGCGCTGCTTATCCTGCCCATGCGAAGATCAAGGACTGCGGAGATTGTGTCCGGCAGTGTACTTGGAAGCTGTCTGTCATCTGGTGTGGTCACTGGCATTCCTCTACCTGGTGCGAAGTGCTGAGCTTCCACGCCTCGTGCCAGTTCCTCAGCGAAGAAGGGGTTACCTGCTGCGCGGGTCTGTATATGATGCACAAGTAGCTCCGGTAGATGTGAGACCAGGGCGCCGATCTGTTCATCGGTGAGCCGCTGGATGTTCAGCGTCTCTGCGGCCTGTTCGCGCTGCAGATCAATCAATATCGGACGCAACGGATGGTTGGCAGGTAGTTCGATCTCGCGGCAGGTACCCACAATCATTACAGGTAAACCGCGCAGCTGACGCACAAAGTAAGCGAGCAGTTCGCAGCTACTGGTATCTGCCCACTGCAGGTCATCGAGCACGATGAACAGCGGAGTGTTCTGGCTGATTGCGACGAGGAGCGCACGGGTGGCCTCCCATAGACGCAGTTGCTCCCGTTCGGGCGGCGTTGGCGAGGATGGCTCGGTTTGCGGCAGGAGATCATGTAGTTCAGGCAGCAAGACTTCGAGGGCCTGATAGATCAATGGGTGCCCCGCAATCTCCTCTCGCCGCCAGAGACCTTGTGACATGGCCTTGCGCAGCACCTCGACCCATATCCTGTAGGGTATGTTGCTTTCTTGCGCATAGGCCCTGCTCCATCCTACGACCCATCCGCGTCTTTTCGCTTCGCGTCCTATCTCTTCGGCAAGACGGGTTTTGCCGATACCCACATCTCCCATCAGGATGACGCATTGCACGTGACGCTGCACATCGAGTGAAAGGGTTGTTGCTTTCTTCTGCCCCGCCAGCCTGGTACGCCGTGCCTGTTCTATTGCAAGCAGGTGGCGATGCAGGACCGCAAGCTCGTGTTGGCGACCAACCAGAGGGCCTTGATTGTTGCGGCCTACCTGCAGATATGCACGCGAATCGACAGGTTGCGTATCTGGCGTCAGGCCTTCTACCTGTAGAACACCTGCGGATATGCCTGCACGAGCGCTGCTGAACGAGTCTTCGCCACGGCGGGCAGCCTCAAAGAGATTGCGCGTCTCGGGCAAAGGCGCTATTTTAAACTCCTGCCTCAGCAGGGCTGCGAAACGCTGGTAGATGCGCAATGCTTCCGCACGTCTGCCTGATTGCGTAAGCAAGATGATGAGGCGTTGCACTGCTGCTTCGTTCGTGGGATCAACCGCCAGCAGCCGATCTAAGGTATCGATGGCACCAGGCAGGGCTTCACGCGCTATACGTAAATCAGCCAGCTCTAGCAACAGCCCGATCCAACTACGCTGGAGCGCCTCCCGCCGTGTCTGTATCCAGGGGATATCGCGCTCCTCCGGCAAGTAATCTCCATTGTAGAGTAGCACAGCCTCTTCAAGGAGTTGCTCGGTTTGCCCGGGATCACTCGTGGTGCGTGCCTGGCTGAGTAAGGCATCGAAAGCGTCGGCATCAATCCAGAGTTGCGTCTGGTCGGTAAGCATAAGTGTGGAGTGTTCGGTGAGCAACATGTCCGAGGTGGCGGGCCTACTACGCCCAGGTTCCAGGAGTCGCCGCAGACTGTAAACGGCACGATCAAGCCGATGGGTGGCGGTTTCAAAATCCAGGTCTGGCCAGAGCATTTCCATAGCCTGCTCTCGGCCCAATCTCCGCCCGGGAGTACTAATGAGGCAGTGGATTAACGCCCGGACGCGTTGATGCTGTATGGCAGCATCTGCAACGGGCTTCCATTGCTGTTGCTCATCTCTGTACTCCAGGCGAAACTGTCCCAGAACATACAGGCGCGCAACGGCATCACCAAGCTCTGGAACTACTACAGAGCCTTTCGCCTGCTCTATTGCCCCTTTCATCTCTTCAGGGAGATGTTTGCCTACATAGGTGCGAATAGTGCGCCCGTTCACCGTCTGGTAGGCGTACCAGTAAGGACCGTGTCCTATGCCTTCACGGCATTTACGGCAACGTGGTTTGCCACAGTAGCTGACCTGCTGGTGGTAGGTGATCTTGCCGCCATTCATCTCACCTCTCCTATCGTTTGACCTGACTGCCAGGATATCAAATATGCTAACGTCAGCCAGAGACACATTATATCAAAACGTGTCAACATAAAAAATTCGCGAAAAGACAAGATTGCTCGAAAAAACATAAGACTGGTATAAGACATCCAGTGATCGATGCCCGGTGAATTTTTGATCCTGATTGTGACGATTTTGTCGATGAGCATGCGAACAGGGCGGCTATCAGACATCAAGCTGTGTACCAATCGAAGATACCGCTGTGGTAAGGATAGATGGGAGGCTGATTTTATCCATGCACTGGAAGTAAACTGGGAGGCTATGTGAAGGACGAGAGGGTACACTCTAACCATTCCGTGACCAAAAGTAATAGAAGGAGGGGGTAAGCACACCGACTATGCATTCCATGCTTCAAACACAGGAAAGACCTGCGCCTGCACAGGCAGTCGCTTTTCTACCGGGAAATCAACATGGCAGTCTGGATAGAAAGAGCACCTATCTAACCTCTTCAGAACAACTTCCCGCAATGAACACAGCCAGGCTCTATAGCGATGAGATTTCACGCGTAGATGTGCTCTCTACAGAGGAGGTGATATGGCTGGGACAGCGTATAGAACGTGGTCGGGCTGCTGCGGAGAATCCTATGCAGCCAGGATGCAGGGAACTCGTCAAAGATGGAGAAAAGGCCAGGCGCCAGCTTATTGAAGCCAACCTACGCCTGGTCATTCACATTGCCAGGAGATATAGGGGCTTAAATCTGGACTTGATGGATTTGATTCAGGAGGGCAATCTCGGGTTGATTCACGCAGTCGAGAAATATGATTACAGGAAAGGGTATAGATTCAGCACCTATGCTACGTGGTGGATTCGTCAGCACATTGTGCGCGCGCTGACCGAGCAGGCTCGCATGATCCGTGTGCCTCTGCACAAGATGGAGAAATTGAAGCAGCTTATGCGTACCCAACAACGCCTACAACAGGGATTGCAGGGTGAACCAACGCTGGAAGACCTGGCAACGCACATGGATTTGAGCACCCGCCAGGTCATCGAGCTATTGAGAATGAACCAGGAACAGGAGCCACTCAGCCTGGATCTACAGCGCAAGGTCGGAGAAGACGACCTTCCGCTCATCGACCTGATCGAAGATGATTCAGTCAATACACCCGAACGTGAGGTGATGACCCAAACCCTCGAAGTGCAGATTCGGGACTTACTAAAGAGCCTCACACCTCGAGAGCGGCGCGTTATCCAACTCCGCTATGGGCTGGATGGTATCCGTGAACATACGTTGCAGGAGGCTGGCAGGAAGCTCGGTTTGAGCCACGAGGCAATCCGCCAGTTGGAGAGCCGGGCCTTACGTAAGCTCGATCCCCTTAGTCGCGATCGCAAATTGGATGATTTTTTAGGATGAGCCACTACGACGATGATGAGGAGCAAGCCCTCGTCACACCCGCTGCGGCAGGCTCACGTCTGATGAATAGCAACTCAAAAACAGGGGATTGAGAAATGTTAGGATACCCATGAATCGATGGTGGGCGCGATACATCGGCCACTACCTCATACCGGTACATTGCGGTAAAACACATTCACTTGCCAACTCGGTTTATAATACTCTTGTCTTCTGTAATTTGGAACTTTCATGGTATTCTACGTAGATTACACATAACGCGTGTTTCGGATAACCTCCTTGAGAGGAGTGAATACGCTCATGAGCGGTAAAGTCACCTATCGACAGCAGTTCACTCGCTGCGGAAAGCAAAGTTGTCACAAATGCAGACAGGGAACAGGCCATGGGCCATACTGGTATGCTTACTGGAGTGTGAATGGGCGTACTGTCAGCAAATACCTGGGCAAGGATGCTCCTGAAGACATTGAGCTCGAAATAGAAACGAGAGGACTACAGCAGTCACGCATGCCTGGAGTTGATATAGGAAAGCTTGCGTCTCCTCCCGCTCCCGAACACGACGTTCAAAGGGATATCCTGGTCGAGGCATCTTCACCCGCTCGCATTTCCGCTAGCTCAAGCATGGAGTCTTTTTCAGACAACCAACCGGTATTACGAATCTACCTGTTTGGACACTTTCGCATTGAAAGCCTGCATGGCAAGACATGGCAAACTATAACCAGCTCTATGTGGCAGCGCCGCAGAGCTCGCGCATTACTTGGCTGCCTGCTTAGCAGTGCCGGGCGACGACTGTCCAGAGAACAGGCCATGAGGGATCTGTGGCCCGACTACGACATAGTGACGGCCGTCAACCGCCTCAATGGCGCTGTGCATGAACTGCGCTGTATTCTTGAACCAGGGTTGGCGCGATCGGCAGTATCGAGGATGTTACGCCTGGAACGCGGTGTTTTACAACTTGCAGGGGCTGATCTGATCTGGGTTGACGCAGAGGTCTTTGAAGGCTTACTCAGCTATGCGCATAAAGTTTCCGCCCCGGTACAAGCCGAACACATCCTCGAGGAAGCTGCCAGGCTTTACAGAGGAGATTACCTGCTCGAAGAACTGTACACTGAGTGGGCAACTACACGCCGTGAATCACTTCGAAGAGACTGGATCGATTTATTACTGAATCTGGCAGAATTGAGGTCTTCAAGGGGAGCACTCGTCAGTGCCATCGAGCCACTTGATCGTCTACTTGCTACTGACCCTACACACGAAACAGCAGTACGCTGTATGATGTTCCTGCTGACCCGACTCGATCGCCGCGGAGAAGCTTTGAACGTTTATCACCGACTGGTCAGCAACCTACAATGCGAGTATGAAAGTGATCCCCTACCTGAAACATACGAACTATATGAAGCGTTGCGCCAGGGATACGTGGAAGATTCACATCCAGTAGTGCCAGGACCTGTTAGCAACCTGGCAACTCCTATCTCTTGTGAAACGCCACAACAACGACCTGTGCTCCCCGGTTCTGAGCTACAACAACATATGGGACGGGTATTCACTCGCCCAATTTTCCGGCTGGAACGCCAAAACCTGAGTCCACTGATAGGGCGTGATCAAGAACTCATGATCATGCGAGGGCATCTTATTGCAGTTGAAGATGCGTCTCGGGAAGAAGCTCATCAGGGTACATCCGGTGAATGTGTTACGTTGGTCAAACAAAATGCGGGTGATCTACAGAGAAGGCAAAAGAAAACGCCGTTCATACTACTGTTGGGTGAAGTAGGCATAGGGAAAACACGCATTGCCGAGGAGTTCAGCCTGGAGGCTTATGCGCAGGGATGGTCTGTCGCCTGGGGACATGCGTACGAGCAAGAGAGAGCCATTCCCTTTCGAGCCTGGATAGATGCCCTAGGCACATTGCTGCAAGACACTACTCTTGCATTTCTCACTTCAAGCGACGAATCGAGTTCTAGCACTCGACTCGATGAACTTACTGGTACCAGTCAGCATGCCTCAAGTATGAAGGCGAAACTGGCAAAGATCAGTGCATTTTTGCCAGAGCTGGCTTCCTACGATACGTCGGCTGCGATTCATAGCGCATCCATATCTCCATTACCCACTGCGTGGGAGAGATTGCGCCTGTGGGAGGCCACGCTCGCGATGCTCACCGCACTGAGTAGAGAAACGCGCATACTCCTCGTGCAAGATGACCTGCACTGGGCTGATGAAAGTAGCTTGGAATTGCTTGCTTACCTGGTCCGCCATTTGCAAGATGAACCTATTTTGCTGGTAGGAACCTGTCGAGAAGAAGAGCTAACGACAAACGCGCACTTACGCACTCTCATTAATGACCTGAGAAGAGAACAGAGTATAGACACGCTTTCGCTACAGCCTTTAACGCACTCACAGATCGGCTCATTGGTCGCACAACTGCCAGAAGATCTCGTGCAAAATGTCCAGATACTCGCAGCCGGGAATCCCTTGTTTGCAGAGGAATTAGCGCGGATCAGTGAAACCTCTCCCTCTGGGCTTGAAGGTTCAACAGGTGAAATGGGAAGCGACTCGCAGTTTCATGTTTCCAGCGAGGGAGTGCCATCAGGCATGAATAGTGACGTTACGTTATCAAAAACAATTGCGTCGATTCTGGAACGCCGCCTGAGCATACTCAGCAACGATTGCCTGGCGCTCCTGAACAAGGCATCAGCTCTAGGAGATTCGTTTGAACTCAACCAGCTACTCCTTATGGCAGGTGATCGAGGTCCAAAGGAAGATACCATGCTTGATTTGCTCGAAGAGGCACTACACACCGGACTCTTAACCGAGGAGCATACAGGGGCAGGCATTACCTATCACTTCAGAGTGCCCATCTACGTGCGTGCGGGGAAATAGTCATTACGCGACTCCCACTACGATTGCGCTAATATTATCTGCTCCCCCACCCTTTAAGGCAGCCGTGACCAGGGCAGCACTCGCCTGTGGTGGATTGACTGCACACTTCTGCATGATGCGTTCGATTTCGTGGTCACGAACCATTTCCCACAGGCCATCTGAGCAGAGCAGCAGGTAATCTCCGGTGGATACGGAGAGGGTAAACCAATCAACTTTCACGGTATCTTTGTCACCAAGTCCCCGGTACACTTTGTTGCGGTCGGGGTGTGTATAGACCGCGTCGCGAGAGATCACTCCCGTCTCGACCAGGCGCGCTACCATGGAATGATCGCGTGTCACCTGCACCAGTTGCCCTTCGCGATCGTGATACACATAAGTGCGGCTATCTCCCACATTCACAATGTACGCGGTACTATCGAAGACCAGGGCAGCCGTGATGGTTGTGCCCATATCGGCGCCGTTTTTTTGACTGCTCTCATACACCGTCCTGTTCGCCCATTGTACTCCCTCGACAAGCGTCTCCAGTATGAACTCGTCACTGATAAGGTCAATACCGATGATATCTGGTATAACCGCTTGTATCATGCATTGAATGGCCAGGCGACTGGCCTCCTCTCCATGAGAATGGCCCCCCATCCCATCGGCCACCACATACAGGTCGAGAGGCAAGAGCCGTCCATTGTGAGCGCATGTACTGTGTAGCACAGCCAGGTTATCCTCGTTCGGCCTGGCCTTTCGCGCGGTGCCAGTATCCCACCCGATCCCGACAGGTTCTGTTCTTGCTACTGCCGTATCCGTGTCTTGCGCTTGCCTGGTTTTCACCCGGGTAGGGGTTGGAGCTTTTTGCGTTTCAACACGAGCGTACTCAGGGGGATCTGAGAATGCTTCTGCTACATTGACGAATTGAGTTGTCGCGCGATTTGTTCCACCCTGGGGATGCGTTTGCGTTCGCTCCCATGCTGACCCCAAGAATTGTTGATTGTGTCGAACTCTCCCGTACTGCAACCAGCTCCACACCACGGCTGCGCTTGCCCACAGAAAGACGCAGTAGAGTACTAGCCACGTCAGTGATAATGCTGCGACCGCCACCAGCGACAGCACAACAGGAAGTCCCCGCGTATCTAATAAGTCAGGGAACTGAGAGATCGCTTGTAGCAGAAGGAGCCATGACTTTGGCGGGAAACCACCGGAGATCCACCCCAACAGGAAGACGCTGCTTGCCACGAGTACCAAACTCACATATCTCGACCAGAGATGAATTTCCCA
>Ga0116218_1002323_pt1 | contig 10688 bp, 10 predicted proteins | sample Sb_taG_2_FD_88966 | JGI IMG/M metagenome (GOLD analysis project Ga0116218, IMG submission 88966) | Peat soil microbial communities from Weissenstadt, Germany - Sb_50d_5_LS metaG | ecosystem: Environmental > Terrestrial > Soil > Wetlands > Peat | place: Germany: Weissenstadt | collected 2010-09-21 | reverse complement strand
TCTCAAGGTCGGGACCAAGGGGACGGAGTATCGGCTTCCCGAGCGTGTCGGCGATCTTGACGAGGTCGGCGAACCGGCTGACCCGGATCGGGGTCGTGCTGCCCCGCACGCTAAGGGTCTCGGCGATCGCCTCCTCGTACGGTGCAATCATCTGGTCGAGGGGTGGCTCGATCACCTCGTCGGGTCGGCGTGTCGCGAACCAGAGGCTGCCGCCCAGGCCCCCGAGGGAGAGGGCGAGCGCGGCGGAGGGGACCACGACCGGTGTCGGGCTCGACGCGGACGCCGGCGTGGGGAGCGACACCGTACCCGCGCCCGAGAAGTTCAGGCCAGTCGGCCGGATCAAGGAACCGTCGAACGTGAAATTGAGCAGCGGCTCGGAGGAGACGGCCTGGCGGATAGCCCCCACGCCGACCGTTCCGGAGATCTGTGGGTCGAGCGTCAGGCTGAACTCGGTCCCAACGAAGCCGATCTGGCTGTTGATGTTCGTGGCCAGCGTGACAACGGCCGAGACGTTCACGTCGTAGTAGGTCTGCAGGGAGACGAACGACGCGCTACCGGCGGACGTCGCGTTGGTCGCGGTGAACAGGGTCTTCGACCACACCGCCGTCGAGAGCTGTACGCTGAACGACTCGTTGAGCGAAAGCGCCGCCGTCCGGTTGGAAACCAGGGCGTAGACCATGCTGACGTTGATCCAGTTCGTGATGGGCGTGAACAGCGTGAGATTGCCTCCGTACACTTCGGTGGAGTTGTTGTAGAGCACGCTCGGGCTGAGGGCCGCGGCGAACGTGTTCAGCCCCGTCTCCGAGTAGGTCGCGATGGGGGTAGCGGACGGGGTGGACAACGGGTGCATCTGCGCATCGAGGTAGTAGACCGCCCACACGGTGGTCAGCAGGAACACGACCGCCAGAACGGCGGCGACGGATCGTACGCGTGGCATCACCATCGGTGCTTCTCCCCCCGCCAGACCACCGGGACGAGGATGGCGAGGACGACCAGCGAGGCGGCAAAGAGCCGGTCCAAGATAAGGAACCCGAGATAGGGCTCGTGGACGATCACCGCCCCCAGGACGTCGGCGTACGGGACGGTGCACGGGTCCTGGGTGGGGTTCGCGTCCCCTTTCGTCTGGTAGACCCAGCCGGGGCCGGTCGAAACTATCCGGATCACGCGATGCACCGTCGGCGCGGGAAGGCAGCTGACGTGGAATGCGATGATCGTACCGACGGTGATCGCAGCGGGGCCAACGTGCTCCACGACGACCAGGTCGCCCCGGTGGAGCGTAGGCACCATGCTACCCGTGGCGATCGCGAGGACCGGGGACGGGTTCCCGAGCACCACCGGCAGTCCGTACGCGAACGAGATCGCTGCAACCCCCACCACCGCCACTGTGACCAGAGCGCCCCGGAAGGCCGCCCGGTCGTGCGCTCTCGACCGGAACCGGTAGCGCCTCGCCCCGACCCGTTCTCCCAGGTACTTGAGCTTCTGGAGTCGGGGCTCCTCGAGACCGAACCCCACGATGAGGAGGAGCACGGCGTACGCGATCAGCGTCCCGGCGAAATCGGCTTCCCAGCTCGGGAACCGGACCCCGACGGGGAGGAGGGCCGCGACGGCCGCTAGGCTGGCCGTGACGGTGATCGGGCCGACCAGGCTCCAGCGCGACTTGTAGTAGTAGAGCGAGAGGACGATACCCAGAACGAACGCGACGACGGTCGTCGAGAAGAGGAACTGGGTTCCCGCCGTGACCCCCACGTATGCGAGGACCGAGAAGTTGGTCGAGTTCACCGCGTAGATTCCCGCCGCGAGGAGCATGGCGGAGCGAAGCGAGAGGTGGCGGGCGAGGGTCCGGAACAGGAACCCGAAGAACAGTCCCACCTGGGCGACCGCGATCACCGGCGCGCTCAGCAGAAGGAAGCCGAACACGAGCACCGGCGTCGGCGGTATCTTCCCGAATCCGAAGAAGAACCCCGGGTCCAGCCGGAGCGCGACGAAGACCAGGATCAGGAGGCTGGCGAAGGTGAGCGTCGTGGGAAGCGGTTCCCGGATTGCGAAACCGAAGTCGCGGAGGGGTCGCCTCTCGAGGCGAGCGCCGAGCCACAGCAGGCCGAGAAGGCCGACGGCCACCGCGATGAGGCCGAGGTAGCTCTCGTTGCCGGTGAGCCCTCGCACGGAGAGAGAGTACCCCTGGGACAGGGCGACGCCGGCCCCGGATACCGCGAGCGCGGTCAGAACGCTCTGCCGCCCGGTCCGTGCCCCACCCTGACCGATCGGATTCGATCGGTCCGCCCCCTCGCTCACGGTCGGCTCACTTCGGTGGGCGTCCCCGGGAGGGGCGGCGAAGCGCGACCGGAGGGGGGACGAGCGTGATCTCGGGCCGGTCGGGCGGCGCGAGTCGGGGCTCAGCGCTGGCCGGTCCCCGATCCCTTTCCCACCATAGGCTGAGGTCGTCCATCGAAAGCTCCGAGCTCCGGTTGGGGCCGGCGGAGCTGACGGCGCTGCCGGGCGGCCTCGCTCCCGGGCGAACGACCTCGTCCCAAGCGATGCGAGAGACGTACCGGAGAGCCGTCGGGGGTCGGGTTCCGAGAGTGGGCGACGGGCCGCCGAGGACGCGATGCAGGTCGCGCAGCGCGGACTCGACCTCGGAGCTCTTCGCGAGGAGACGGTCGATGGACTCGAGCAGCGCGTCGGCTCGAGGGGTCAGCAGGTACCCCGTGCCGACCGACCGGACCAGACCCAGGGCCACGGAGCGATCGAGGTACTGCCGAAACGAGACGGGATTCAGGTTTGCCACGCCGATGATGCGCGTCTTCTTCGGCTCACGACCGACGGCCCTGAGGAAGTCGCGCAGTACCTCGATCCGTGTTCTTTAGCTTCCCTCGGCCCGCTTCGTTGGCAGCCCCCCCTGTCGCCCCGGGCCCGCGCGCGGCGCGCGCGGGCTGCTGCGCGGTTCCGCACCCGAATCTGTGTATAAATAGGAGTGGGCAAACCGTCCGCCGGAGCGGCCGAGTCGGCCCTGTGAAAGAGCCGGCCCGGAGGGAGCCGCCCGGTCGAGGGCGTCGGGAGCGGTCCCAAGGGGGCGGCCCGCGGATACAGGGGGCCAACGCTCGCCCTTACTCTCCGATGGTGTAGCGTAGGATGGGGCTGTCGACGTATTCGAGGACCTTGTCCTTCCCGAGGGTGAGCGCCGTACTGAGCGCGGGGTGGAGGATCCGGTCGGATTCCGCCGCTTCCATCCGCCCGATCTCGACGAGGCTGGTCGTGACCGGTGTCGCATGACGGTCGAAGGACGCGAGGATAGCCCGGAACCGCGGAAACGCGAGCTGGAAGAGGCGGAGCTGCAGGTCGACGGCGGGCGGGATCGGGTCGGCGCGGTAGCTCTTCATCTCGTAGAAAATGTCCCGGCCGTTCCAGTAATCGGGCTGGGCGTAGAAGCCGGCCCTGTCATTGACCAGGACGAGGCGGCTCTTCGGCCGGCGCATGCCCATCACCTCGCTGCGCCGGAACGCCTGCAACACCCCCGCGACCTGGGTCAGTTCCTTCTCCCGGTCGGCCGCGGTCAGCGTCACGCTGGTCTCGGCGAGCCCCTCGTCGAGCATCTCCGACGCAAGCCGGTTCATCGCGGCGGCGGTCGGTCGCCTCGACTCGTTGAACTCGTGGCTGTAGCGCGATAGGGCCCCGTCGATCGCCTTGCCGACCGCGATGCCTAGTTCGTCGCGCTCCGTCACCGGGTGCGGAAAGACCGCTTGGACGATCTCGTACGCAGCGACCGTCTTGACGACCGTCACGGTTCGGGCCCCCCTTCCCGGAGCCGTGGCCCCTAAAGGGTTGCCGATGGTCCTTCGACGGGGCGGTGAGGCAACTTTCATGCCTCGGGCCGTCTTCGGGTCTCCCGCAGGGAGTATCCAGGGGACCGATGAGCGAACGTGGTACCTACGTGGTCCTAGAGGGGATCGATGGTACCGGAAAGACCGAGCTCGCGGGCCGCCTCGTGCCTCCGCTCCTCGGCCGGGGCCACTCCGTCTCGAGCTTCCGGGAGCCCACGGACAAATTCCTCCGGGAACAGTTCGCCCGTCTGAGCGGCACTGATTCGCTCGCGGCCGCGCTTTGCCTAACGGTCGACCGTGCCTTGCTCCGCGCGGACGTTGAACGCGCGCTGGAGCACGGCGACGTGGTCCTTCAGGACCGGTCGTTCTACTCCACCCTCGCCTATCAGTACCCCGCGCTAAGCCCCGACCTGTGGCGAGAGCTGGAGCGCATCGAGCGGGCCCTGGTCATCGAACCCGACCTCGTGATCTACCTCGACGCGCCGGTCGAGCTGGCCATCCATCGCATCGAGGCTCGAGGCCGCAGAGAGTCGTTCGAGGACGAGCCGTATCTCAACAAGGTCAAGCGAAAGTTCGAGCAGATGTTCCAGCCCCCGAAGTGGGTCCGCGTCGACGCAAGCGGGACCCCCGACAACACGCTCGAGCGCGCGATGAACGCGCTCATGGCCTCCGGGCTCTGACCGTGCCCGCGCCACCGGGCCGTGTCCTCAGATGGAACCCGGTCGGCGGGCCCGTGCTCGCCACGGGCTTCCACGGCCCGAGGGCTACGCCATCGGATAGCTCGGCGGCCCTCGGCCGCGGAGAGTAGCGTTCCTACGAGGTGGACCACCATGGCCCAACGAACGATACCGCCTCCTCCGGGTTCGGCCCTCTGCCCGCGCTGCGGGACCGCGGTTCCCGTCCCTCCCGAGTGGAGGCTCGCGCAGTGCCCGAAGTGCGGTGACGTCGTCACGCGAATGGAGTCCGACTCCAGCTACGATTGACCCCGCGGCCTCGAGCACCCGAGGGGGGACCACCGACACCGCATCGCGTGAGCGAACCGCCGAGGGTCACCCGCTCTTCGGAATCGAAGGCGATTTCCATCGAGCCGCCGTCCACGAGGCGAGCGCCTCGACGCGGTGGTACGTGATCGTTCGGTCGCCCACTCGCTCGCGGGCGATCACGATGGCGCGACCGAGCACGTCGGGGGGGACTGTGAGGAGGTTCCGGTGGCCCCGCTTTGCCAGCCGGTCGATGCGGGCACGCAGCGGTTCGGTGACCTCGCGCTCGCTCACGACCGTGAGCGAGTCCGGAGCGAACCTCGCCAGGAGGTCGCGCTCCTTGGTCCACGGGTTCGACCGCTCCGGCATCGGGTACCCTTGCTCTGCGAGGATCGCACGGACCAGCTGGCGGGGCTCGTCCTCGCGTCGGGCTGCGTCCGGCGGTCCTCCGCCTCGGGGATGGACGAGCGCGAAGGCTCCCACCCGGCTCACGCGAGAGGCCTCACGGACGGCACCTTCGGGGTCGTCGAGCACGTGAAGCACGTGGACGAACAACGCGGCATCGAAGGCGTGGTCTCGGAAAGGGAGGCGGTAGCCCGTCCCCCGGACCAGCCGGGGGAGTCCCTTGGCGCGGGCCTTGGAGAGCATCCCTTTCGACGCATCGAGCCCGGTCACCGCGATCCCCCGCTCGGAGAGGGGCTTCGCGACCCGGCCGGTCCCTACGCCTACCTCTAGGGTGGACGACACTCCCGCACCACGGAGAGCCGCGGCGAGCCCGTCCACGGTGGTGGAATCGAGGGGATCTCGCGTCTCGTCGTAGACGAGCGATATCTGATCGAACTCGGCAGCCACCTTCAGGGTCGGCATCGTAGGCTTTCGTCCAACGGGCGGCGCTATTTTCGATTGGCCCCATCGGAGGCCAGACGGACCGGCAGGAGGGCAACCAGACCGGGTCGGCTTCGGGCGTGGAGCGGTCCTTTGCGGGAGGCTGCCTGACTGAGGTCCAAGCGGAATCCTGCGCGCTCGAGCAACGCGCGTTCCCGGGGCCGCGTCGCAGGAGTCGGTCCCGCGGGCTGCGGGTCGTCGCTCCCCCTAGCCCGTGACGCGCCGTGCGTATGCGCCTATTCGAGGACGGTGCTGGCTCCTCGGGAGACCGTTGCCCAAGCCTCGGAGGGTCCAAATAGGCCCCCGTCGCCAGGCCGGACGATGGCCGGCGATACGAGTGCCACGTCCGCACCTACTGGAACATCGACTCCGACGACCGCTAACCGCCCCGGCATGGGAATGCGGATGGCCGCCTCTGGGCTCCTGCTGGTCGGCGGGATCCTCGCCCTCGTTTCCGCCTTCACGGCATGGTGGACACTCTCGTTCTCCGGCTCGTCGATCTCGTTCCTGCCCGGGTCCTCCTACACGGGATCGGGGTACTTCGGCTCACAAACCCAGACCTACGCCAACGGCGGTATCGGTCCCGTAGGGGGCCTCTATGAGGCGATCCTGGTGCTCGTCATCATCGCGGGTATCCTCGGGATCGTCGCGGGGTTGCTCGGCTTCGTGGAAGGAATGGGTCGGCTGCCAGCGAGCCGGCACGGAATGATCAAGGGGTTGGCCATCGCGACGATCGTGCTCGCACTGATCGCGGTGATCCTGGCTCCGGCGGTGCAGCCCTGGGCATTCCACGACTCGGCCAACAACGGCAGCTGTTCGGGTCTCGGTCTGAACGGATCTTCGCCGTGCGGCGCGTTCTGGGGCTCCGCATCCTCGCACGGATTCACGGTTTCTTGGGGCGCGGCCGACGGATGGTTCCTTGCGTTGGTGGCATTCGTCCTCACGCTCGTTGGGTTCGTGCTCTGGCGATCCAACCGGAACTGACCCAGTAGCCGCCCCGGGGCTACTGGACGTGGGGCAAGCGGCTCAAGGCGTGAGCCGCCCGTTGAGTCCAGCGCCGCGCGATTCCAAGGCGATAGGAAGCGACCTGACGAGAGGTTTAGATAGCGGTGCCCCCGACTCCTGGTGATGTTCGACCTTGACGACTGGGTCGGGGTCGCCGTCCTGGCCGTCTCCCTTGCGATCCTCGGGACTCCGATCGTCTACCTCCGCGGACGGATGCATCCTTCCGCGGTGTTCGAAGCACTGGCCCGCGTCGCGTTCCTTCCCGCGCGTCGCCGCCGCTTCCTAAGATTTCTCGGGCTCGAGGCGTGCTTCTTCCTGGCCGCGGGAATCCTCCTCGGGATGGAGTCGCTGGGGGTCAATCTCCCCGTCGACTGGGACCTGGCCGTGTCGGTGCCGTACCTTGCTGGCGTCGTGGCGATGGGCTGGCTCTTGTGGACGTCTCTCGGCTCTCAGCCCCTTTCTCCCCAGGAACGCATCGACCTCCAGCGCGACGCGCCGTCGATGATGGAAAGCCTCTGGTTGATCCCGTACCAGGAACCGAAGGACCCTTCGAGAGAGCACCGGCGAAAACCGTGACCCGGTGGCCGTCCGCGGGCCTCTCGGCGGCCCGGTTCGCTACCTTCTCCGATCGCCCCCAGCGGGCCGGTCGGTGCCGCCTCAGGCAGCGCAGCCGCTCACCGCGTAGTCGTCGCCGTTGAACTCCGCGTAGCCATAATCCTCGTAGAGGTCGGTCTCGGTCACGGTCACCTGATTGACCGGATCGTAGAACACGACGACGCCGGTGCCGCTGTTGTACGACAGGATCACCGAGGGACCGAGCATCTTGTGCAGCGTGGATAGGGTGGACACGGGGGTGGATGGATTGTCCTTCTCGCAGTTCGCCGCCCCGCCCCCGCCGCCACCTCCGGGTCCTGTGAGCTGGAAGAGCGGGGCGGAGGAGTGGCCCAACCCGCCGATTCCCGCCACCGCGGCGATCGCCACGAAGGCGGCAAAGCCGGCGCCGATCCGATAGGCGACCGACCACCGCACGGGGGTCGCCCTGCCTGCCTTCGCCCGCAGACGGTCGGCCCTTCGAGTCCCGCCCCGGCGCGCGGCCGCCGCCCCCGAGGCACTGACGGAGGCAGAACCCTCCGGGGCCCTCCGCAGGGCGACCGACATCAGGTTCCCGACGAAGAGCGCCAGGAGCACCGCGATCGTCGGTGTGAAGATGGGGAACAAGGCCGCCGCCACACCTACGACTCCGGCGTACAGGGTCTGAGCACGCAGGGCGGCCGGCGCCGTCCTCGGCTCAGCCACCATGTAGAGTCCGAAGAAGATCGTCACGGGGTCGATTGCTTCGAGGAAAAGGATGCGGGGGTCGGTCGAGGCGCCGACTATGACGTGCTGGAAGACCGCGAGGATCGCGTAGGTGAGGAAGAACGCCGCCGGAAGTCGCCAGGCCCGCCAGTTCCTTAGAAGTAGAACGCCGCCCATGGCGAGCATCGCGAACTCGCCGACGGTCCCGTAGTAGCCCACGGGAGGACCGACCGCGACCCACCACGCGGGAGCGAGGCCGAAGAGGAACGACCCGAGAAGCGCGCCGGTCATCGCGGGGTTGAACCACGGACGTCCGCGATACCTCAGGATGTGGCGTAGGGCGATCGCGCCGCCCGCCGCCGTGGCCGCGAGCAAGAGCGGCGCTGTCGGGGGAAAGATCAGAGCCAGGAACAAACCCGTGGCGATCGCGGCATCGGGGAATCGGGGACGCGGGAATCGAGCAGCCTGGAACAGAAGGTCCAGGACGACGGCGACCACGGGGAGGACCAGTAAGGATGCGAGGTCCGCTGCGTAGCCGAACGTCTCGATCCCATAGACGGCAAGCACCGCCAGGAACATCCAGAGCAGGCGGACCGGCGGCAGCGCGCGCTGGAGAACCTGGCGGGGGCCGCGTGAAGATGAGCGTGTAACCGCCTCAGGCTCGGCCATCGGCTCCTTCACAGGGTCACTGAGGATAACGGTTTCAATCGTGGAGCGTCCTCAGATTCCTGGGCCGGCCGTGACGTGCGGAGCCTGGTGAAAGGGCGACCCCCTGGAACCGCGACCGAGTGGCTTGAGGGTTGTCGAATCAGGCGAAGGGCGTGAAGCCTCCCCCCCGGGGGGTCACGCCGATGCCGGAACTCGCCCAAGTAATGGCGCTGTCGGATTCGTTCTGCCGATAGTAGGGGCTCAGCCAAGAACGAACGGGGAGTTAGAATACGCCCTGGGTAGGAATGGGTGGATGTTACCGCCAAAGGCAGGCGGACTGAAACAAGGCGCCCCTTACTCTTGCCCTACAGTTCGGCAGGCCACTTCAGCAAGAGTACATCGACTCGAGGAACCTTTATCGTCAAGTCAGGTTGGACTCGTGCGATGCCGCCTGCCGCGACCAACACCGGCCCGGATCCCCCAGCTCCCCGCAACAATGTGACGCCCGCCGCTCCGAGCTCGATCAAGAGTGGGACACGACTCTCAACCGTACTATCCGGAATCGCGTTGGCGGTCGCCGTAGCGGCTCTCGTGTTGGCTCTTGTGATTCCCGGGCCGGCGGGAAGCTCGGCCCCAGCGCCGGCCTCGTCGGTGACGGCTTCAAGCCATGTCCTTTCCGGATCCTCCAACCTTGGACCCACGACGTGTGCGACCTGGGCCGGAGCCAATGTCTCCATAAGGATCCCAGCCGCAGGAACAATAGTCGTTCTTGCTCAGGTGGAAGTTATTGTTCTACATGCTTCTGGAACGACTGACAACGGCCAGGTCACTATCGATAACGCCACCGCCGGTACCGCCGGTTGCGCCAGTTCCACTCACCCGGTGGCTTTCTGGGAGTTTGATGCAGCCCAAGCCACCCAAGAATTCACACCGTCCCTCTCGGTTCAGAACACCTTCCATGCTGCGGCGGCCGGTACCTACACGTATGCCGTGTTTGCCATTGTTGAGAGCGGTGCTTCGGATGCACTGTACTCTACTGACATGATTGCAACGTACACTCCGGGGTAGGATTAACCCACCCTTTCTAGCGGCCATCCAGGCGACACTGTTGGAACGGGATCTCAATCTGACTGCCGTGACAGGTATTAGCGTCGAGCCGATGGGTCCGTCACGTGGGCCAGCTCCAAGTGATCGAGTACGGCAAGAAGGACAGACGCGGCCGGTCCATTTCGCTACGCGAGATTCGTGACGACTGGAGGAGAGTCGCCGATATCGCGCCAAAGGACGACCAGCGCCCATTCGCTCCGGCCCTTGCGGCACGCTACCTCTTGCTCTCGGATCGCGAAGGAGTATGGAAGTCGCTCGCCGTCTACGCCGACCAGGAAGTCGTCGGACATGTCATGTGGGCGAGGGACACCGATGGCTCGTATTGGATGGGCGGCCTGTTGGTTGACCGATCCGAACAACGCCTCGGAGTGGGCCGCAGCACCGTCGAAACCCTGATCGCGTGGCTTTCTGAAAAGCCAGACTGCCGGGTGGTGTGTCTTTCCTACCATCCTGCCAACCTGGCCGCCGCGCACCTCTACTCAGGGCTCGGGTTCGTGCCGTCGGGTGCAATGGAAGGCGACGAAATCGTGGTCGAGCGCCCCTCCCGATAGGGTAACGACTGGTTTCCCAAGCCCAGAGCAGACTCAAGGGCGGGACCGCGAAACCTGGCTTTTTTCCTATCGGCGATGGGTCGGGAGGTGGGTCTTCCGCCGGGCATGGACCGACCACATCAGCGGAACCAGCCCGTCCGTTGGGGAGAGATGCCACCAACCCCGAGTGTCCTCGGTCATGAACGGGAACCGTCGCCAGAATGTGAATGGGTACTCCTGGACCGACTCGATCTCGAGCCCGTTGGTCGTGAGTGCCGAGAGAATCTCAGAGACAGGGTGGATCCAGCCGTAGTTGACGTGGTGGCGCATCGTGACGGAGGTCGCGTACGTCCCCTCCACCTCCTCCCGCACGGGACGTCCGCCGAAGTACGGCGATCTGGGTTCGAGTCGAGTCGCCG
>Ga0116218_1002316_pt1 | contig 10706 bp, 7 predicted proteins | sample Sb_taG_2_FD_88966 | JGI IMG/M metagenome (GOLD analysis project Ga0116218, IMG submission 88966) | Peat soil microbial communities from Weissenstadt, Germany - Sb_50d_5_LS metaG | ecosystem: Environmental > Terrestrial > Soil > Wetlands > Peat | place: Germany: Weissenstadt | collected 2010-09-21 | reverse complement strand
TCCACCGATATACACCTTACCGTTCGAGATAGTCGGAGTGACGAAGCGTACGACGGGAACCAATTTGTCCCGTGACTGTGAGGCTTGCGCGCTGTTGTAGAACTCGTTGGCGAGGTTGGTTGGATCGAAGGCGAACAGGGCCGCGTTGGTGTGCCGGATCGCCCAAAGGATTCCGTTGCTGGTTCCATTCGCGGTAATTGAAGTCGAAGCCGGACCCGTCCCGAGAAAGGCGACGGTGGTTTGCGAAACCGGCTGCTCCGTGAGCAGTCCGTTCACCAAAGCAAACTGCTTGATATAGTCCAAGTCTCCGGCCACGTAGACGCTGCCATTCCAGTACGAAGGTACGCCGACGAGTTCACCCACCACCGCCTCGGGAATGGACTGGATGACGTCGTCGCCAGCCGGGTCGAAGTGCCCCTCGTTATCTCGGTTGATCAGGTAAAGAGTGCCCTGCTTGCCTCCGGCAACCAACTCGTGCGCGTAGACGCCGGGTTGGTCGGGCAGAATCAGGGGGCCTGACGAACCCAGATCCAAGTCTAGGTTAGAGAGTTGCAGTTGGTTGTAAGGCGTGAAGTAATCCAGCACACCGAAAACATTCGCGGTCCATCCCATCTCGAGTACGGTGTCGCCGAAGTCGTTGCCGCCGGCGGGGCCGTCATAGGTTCCGTTGGCGGTGACCACGTAAATGTTGCCGTTTTCGTCCACCGCCGGACCACTTCCCCCTTGCCAGATCGAAGCGCGAGTTCCATCGGGGGTAACCAGGAACGCAGCCTCCTGTTGCAGCGTTTGGGAGTTGTAGGCGAAGAGCCAGCCGTTGTAGGCGTATACATCGCACCCGTTTCCGCCAAATCCTATGTAGATCACGCCGTTCTGCAAAAGCAGCGCGGGACGCTGCATTTGAAAGATCGGATTGAAAGTGCCGGATCCGTTGCTGGACGCCGCTGTACCGGAAATAATCACCGGCCCTCCCAACAGTTCGTTGCCCGTGGTGATGTCAAGGGCATGCAGACTGAAGTTGCGCACCGTCCCGGTCACAGTTTTGGCCACGACGTAGAGCGTGGTCTTGCCCGGATCGATCACGGGTGTGCCCATGATCCCGATTTCGGTGTAGTGCGTTCCGGTGCAACCATAGTCGGCGATCGGATCGGGGGTCCCGCCGTTGTTCAGGCTCACCGACCACAGCGGAGAAGCGTTATTGCCCTGCGTGCTGTCGGCGTCAAAGGCGTATACAGTATTGTTCTGTGTGGCAACGTAAACGACGTTGTGCAGCACGCCATCGTTCATCAAGACCTGATTGGCATAAAGCGGTTGCGCAACGATGATGCCATCGACACTCTGGGTGAAAAGCTTTCCGAAACTTTTTACGTTGACGTTCGCCGGCGTCAGCAGGGTTTCATTCGCATTCAGGCCGGAGCGCGTGTTGTCGTTGTGCTGGGTCAGGACATCGTTCTGACTCCAGGCGAAAGAACATCCCAGGCAGAGGACGAAGAAGATAGCAGCCAACGTTGTAACCGGCTTTAGGCGCGGCATTGGGCTTCCTCCTCGACCATGATTCATCTTTCCAGCACCTTGGTATCGGAACCCCTCAGAGACAGTTCGTTCAGACATTATTCCTCACCACACTCAGATCGAATTCGAAATCGTCATCGTGAGCTCCCGATAGAGGGACAAGCCCACGTTCTTCACGGGAATTATTGCACTTGGCCACGCAGCAGAATTCAGCGGGGGAAGAAAGTCCTATCATTGTCGCCCTCATCCCTATTCGCGTCAACGTGAAACCATTTTCATCCCGATCGCCGCCCCAGGAGGACTGCGCGCAGGTGATCGTAGGTGCGGTTTCCGAGCGCGCGCTGCACGCTGAGCCGGGTCTGCTGTTGAAGGCGTTTCTTCCACAATCCGCGGCCGTGGCAGGTAGCGCTGAACTCCGCTAACGTGGGGTTCCGCAGCATGGCCACGCGGCCCAATTCGTAAGGGTTGGTGCCGGAGGAGTTCGCGTAGGACTGGCTGTTGGCAACGCTTGCGAATCCAGCCCGGCGCGCCATCTGGAGCGTGCGCTGGTCGTAGCGTCCTCCCGGACAGGAGAAGTGTTCGATAGAATGTCCGACAATGGCTTCGATTTGCAGCTTCGCACCCACGACTTCACGCTCTAGTTCCGGCTTCGTGAGATCGGAAAGATAAGGATGGGTCATCGAATGGCAGCCGATCTGAAAACCCTGCTCGTCGAGCTCGCGCACCTGGTTGGAATTGAGGTACCCGGGCGTGCCCAGGAATCCGGCCGTAAGGTAGAAAGTTGCGTTGCAGCCAAACTCGCGGAGCACGGGCGCGGCGGCGATCAGGTCAGTCTCGCAGCCATCGTCAAAGGTGATACAAACGCCTGGCCCGGCAGGATAGCGAAGCGCTTCGCTCACGTTCAAGCCGCGCCAGCCGGATGCTTTCAGCCATGCCATCTGGCTGCGGAAGGTTTCTACCGGCAGAATGTAGCGCATGTAGCCGGGCTCGGACTGGCAGAGCTTCCGACCAGCGAGCTCCAACTCGTGGTACATCAGGAACACAATGCGCGATGCAGCCATGATGATTCTGACCTTAGGATTGCTTGTCGGCACCGATCGTCTGCGGGTGGCGGTCAAGCATCGCGAGCAGCGGGTCCCGCAGAAACGGTCCGCCCGCCAGCAAGCCGGAGATCAGCGGATTTTTCTGGTTGCAGCGCAGTGGAGAATTGTCCAGCTTCAGCACCCAGCCTCCGGCGCTTTCGACCAGTGCCGCCCCGGCGGCAACGTCCCACTCATTTTTCGGAACCAGCGTGAACGTAAGATCGGCGCGACCGGCGGCCACCAATCCGAGCTTGTAGGCGACCGATCCCATGGGGCGAATGTTGAACTCGGCGACCTCAAACTGTTTCCACTCGCCGCGCTTCACTTCGCTGCGGCTGGCGAGCACGAGCGCGCCGTGGAGATCCTTGCGCTGATTCGGCTGTGCGGGCTTGCCGTTATAGGTCACGCCGGTTTCGCGCGATCCGAGAATAAGCTCGCCAGTTGCCGGGTTGCAGATTCCTCCAGCGACGGGAATTTCATTTTCCACCATGGCGATCGAAACGCAGAACTCTGGGATGCCTTCGACGAACTCGCGTGTGCCGTCGAGCGGATCGACGACCCAGACGCGCTGTTTGTTGAGGCGAGTAAGGTCGTCCACGGTTTCCTCAGAGAGCCAGCCTTCACCGTCGCGGAGAAGCGTCTTACGCAGAATGTCGTCGACCGCGCGGTCAGCCTCGGTGACGGGATCGTGTCCAACTTTGTATTCGGTTGCAATGGCGCCGGGAGTGAAGCGGTTGAGCACGGTCCGCGCCGCTTCCAGTGCGGCATGAATGCGTTCGAGAGTTTCTTGAGAATTTGAAGAAGGCGACATCAATGCTCCGTTTGGTAGTTAGCGTCCTGTCGAGTCGCGGCTGGTCGCGTCTCTGCCGCGGAGTGAGACGGGGCAAGCCCCGTCCCTACGAAGAACTTACGCCCACAACATTCTTGCTCCCGTCATCAGCAAAACCGTGCACAAAATTCGCCGCAGCCAGAGTACGGGAACACGCGTGCTCAGGTGCGAGCCGAGTATGCCGCCGGGGATTGAGCCGATCAACAGGGAAACCACGAGGTGGGGGTCGACGTTGCCCGCCCGCCAGTGCAGCAGGCTGGTGACGCCGGTCAGAATCACGGCGTGCGCAATGTCGGTGCCAACCATGACCTTGGGCGCGAACGAATAAAACAAAAGAAGCAACATCATGATGATGCTGCCCGATCCAACCGAGGTGATGCCGACCAGAAATCCTCCAACTAAGCCGATGAGACTCATGCCGGCAAAAGATTTCATCGTGGGCTCGCGCTTGGCGAGACGTTCTTCAATCCGTCCCTGAAACAGCAGCAGCGTGGGAATCAATACCAACAGCAATCCCACCGCCGACTTGATGAAATCGTTGACTCCGGTGCCATAGACGTTGCGCAGGTGCACCAGAAAAGTCACGCCCAGATAAGAGCCCGGGATGCTGCCGACGGCCATCGCCAGGACGACTTTTCTCCGCACCGTACCTTTGGTCAGGTGCATGATGCTGGCGGGAATTTTGGTGAAGAAGTTGAAGAGCGCATCGGATCCGACCGCGATGATCGCGGGCACGCGCAACCCAAAAATGAGCATAGGCAGCAGCAATACGCCCCCGCCCAGCCCCGTCAACCCGATCAGCGTCCCCACAATGAAGCCGATCAGCACTTTTAGCAGCAAGAATTCCATGTCGTCTTTCGAATAGTTCCCAGTCCCCGCCTCTTAGTAAAGCAAAAGCATGTTAAGGAACAAAGAACTCGGAAACCGAGAACCCGCGTCCACCGTGATTATGCCATAAAGTCCATTGTACTAATCGACTTTATTGACATTCCTAGCTGTTGCCGTTGGCGCCGACAAAGCCCTCGCGCTCCAGGTGCAGGAGAATAGTCTGCGCCGCTTCCTCCGGGCTCAGCTTGGCGGTATCAATGACGACTTCGGCATCGGTGGGCGCCTCGTACGGATCCGAGATGCCGGTGAATTCCTTGACGATGCCGGCGCGAGCCTTGGCATACAGCCCTTTGCGGTCGCGCTGTTCGCACACTTCAATCGAAGTCGCTGCGTGCACCAGGATGAATCCGCCGAACGGTTCAATCATCTGCCGCACTGCTTTGCGCGTCGCCTCATAAGGAGCGATGGGGGCGCACACCGCGATGCCGCCGTTCTTGGTGATCTCGGAAGCGACATAGCCAATGCGGCGAATGTTGATGTCGCGGTGCTCCTTGGAGAATCCGAGTTCGCTCGACAGATTCTTGCGCACCAGATCGCCATCGAGAAGCGTGACCGGACGTCCGCCCATCTCCAGAAACTTGGTGATGAGAGCGTTGGCGATGGTCGATTTGCCCGATCCAGAAAGGCCGGTGAAGAAAATAGTGACGCCCTGCTTGTGCCGTGGCGGATAGCTACGGCGCAATTCCTGCACGACTTCCGGATAAGTGAACCACGCCGGGATGTCGCGGCCTTCGTTGAGGCGCTGACGCAATTCGGTGCCCGAGATGTCGAGTACCTTGGCGCCCGGCGGTACTTCATCGGCCGGAACGTAACGGTCTTCGTTCTGCAGATACACCATCATCTGGAAGGGAACCATCTTGACGCCCATTTCGGCCTCATGCTTCTTGAACAGTTCCTGCGCGTCGTAGGGCCCGTAGAAGTTCTTGCCGTCGGTATCCTTTCCGGGACCGGCATGATCGCGGCCGACAATGAAGTGGGTGCAGCCATGATTTTTTCGGATCAGGCCGTGCCAGATCGCTTCGCGCGGTCCGCCCATGCGCATGGCCAGCGGCAACATCGACAGCTTGACCGTGCCATGCGGGTACTTCGAGAGCAGCAATTCGTAGCATCGGGTGCGAACGAAATAATCGACGTCACCCGGCTTGGTCATACCGACCGAGGGATGGATGAGCAGATTCGCCTCGACTTGCTTGGCGGCGCGCATGGTCAATTCGACGTGGGCGCGATGCATGGGATTACGGGTTTGGAAGGCGACGACAGTGGTCCACCCCAGGCGGCCGAATTCGGCGCGCAGGTCGGCCGGAGTCAAGCGCAGCGCGCGGAAATCATAATGTGCCGGAGCCTGGAATTCCTCGACCTTTCCGCCCACGTACCAGGGATGGGATTTGTTGATGGCGTAGTCGGCGCCTGGGTGCGCGGCGCTGGTGGAACCAAAAACGGACTGGGCTTCGGCTTTGCGATCAGGCTGCCAGACATCCTCCACGCTGAGCACGGCGAGCATCACGCCTTCGGGATCGCGCAGCGCGATCTTGCTCGAGCCCGGCGTCAGTTTCTTGGCGAATTCCTCGCTGACGTCGAGCGTGATCGGCATGGGCCACAGGGTGCCGTTCGCTAGTCGCATGTTGTGGCAGACGCCCTCGTAATCTGCGCGATTCATAAACCCACGCAGAGGCGAGAAGCCGCCGCTCATCAGCAGTTCCAGATCGCAAAGCTGCCGTGCGGTCAGGTCCCATGAGGGCCAGTCCTTCGAATGCGCTTTTAACTCCGCGGCGCGCGCGGCCGGCACTTGCAGCTGGACAAGTTCTCCCCCATGCGGGGCGATAAGGTGACTGGTCGTTGCGTTCAAAGCAGTATTCCTCCGGATGTTCTAATCAAAATTTATGCTGAAATCAAAATCACTAGGGGGGTCTACCTAAGCTCGCCCCATTTGCCATGGCTCGTCAAGCTACCCGCTGGGGACAGCAGGTAACCGCCGGAATATCAGCAGAGCCACGAATCTCAAGACCGGCACGCGGTTCTAAGATCCGGTCTAAGATCATGGAACATAGAGAAGGAGCAATTCGCCTTCCGAAAGCCGGCCAATGGACCACTTGTAAACCATTAAAAACAATAGCCAGACACAATTTTATCTCAAAACATCCCAGTGCGTTAGAAGGGTATGAAACAGATTGCAACCTTGGCCCCCAAAGCTTGGGAATGAAAGTGCACTGTGTCCCCAAGAGGGTGAGGATTTCGAGAATCTTGGGTTTCTCGCAGAAACGCGGCTTGGCCCCGTCTGCGCGCGAGCCGCAAAAGGGGGGTCGATTATTGACTTTGTCCGCCCCTCTAGTGCTACCAGCCGTGTTTCATCGCTTTGGCAAACTCTTGCGCCGGTAGCGTATTCAGCACGTCGTCCTTAGTAAGCCACGCGCGCCGTGCCTGAGTGACGCCGTAATGCAGTTTTTCCATGTGCGATGTGTGGTGGGAATCGGTGTTGATGACGATCTTTACGCCGTGCTGTTTTGCCAGCCGCAGATGAACGTCGCACAGGTCGAGCCGATCGGGATAGGAGTTCAGTTCCATCGCGACTTTGTGTTTCGCCGCGGCTTTGAGAACGGCGTCGAGATCGAACTGGTAAGCGTCGCGGCGCAGCAGCAGGCGTCCGGTGGGGTGCCCGATCAACGAAGTATTCGGATTGGCGATGGCCTTCAGCAGCCGATCGGTCATGGTGGCGCGATCCTGGTTGAACTGCGAGTGCACGCTGGCGATGACGATGTCCATCTGCTCAAGCACCGAGTCGGAGAGATCAAGCGCGCCGTCGCCCAGAATGTCGACTTCGATTCCCGCGAAAATACGGATGCCTTTCGTCGCTTTTTCAACCGCCCGGATTCTCGCGATATGCGCCAGCGCGCGTTCGTCGGTGAGGCCGTTGGCGAAAGCGAGATTTTTCGAGTGATCGGTGATGGCCATGTACTCGTAGCCGCGTTTCCGTGCTGCTTCGGCCATCTCTTCAATCGTGTTGCGGCCGTCAGTTTCGACGGTGTGCATATGCACGTCGCCGCGAATGTCGGACAGCTCTAGCAGCACGGGCAGCGAGTGTCCAGTGGCGGCTTCGATTTCTCCCAGATTTTCACGCAGTTCGGGAGGAATGAAGTCAAGCTTGAGCTTGGCGTAGATTTCTTCTTCAGTTTTGCGCGCGACCGGCTTCTCGTCCTCAACTTTCGCGAGGCTGTATTCGTTAAGCGTGAAGCCCATCTTGAGCGCGCGCTGGCGTAAGGCTACGTTGTGCGCCTTGGAGCCGGTGAAATATTGCATGGCCGCTCCGAAGGATTCGGGAGGCAGCAGGCGCACGTCCACCTGCATGCCGTTACGGTGGCGGAAGCTGACCTTGTTCTCGCCCTGCGCGATGATGTCCATCAGGCCGGGAAAGCGGAGCAGATGTTCGATGATTTTCTGCCGCGGTTCTGCCTCGATGCAGGCCTTACCGGTGACCAGAATGTCGAGGTCGCCGACGGTTTCGCGTCCGCGGCGCAACGATCCGGCAGGCGTAACTTTTTCGACGCCGGGAGCCGCGAGCAAATGCTCCACCAGTTTTTCGGCCAGTTCTTCAGCGGTGTCGAGCAGAAAGCGTCCCGCGATGCGGCGATAGTCTTCGATCGCCTTGAGCAGCTTCAGCTCGTGCTTTTCGCCCATGCGCGGTAGCGTGCGAATTTTGCCTTCGCGCGCCAGCTTCTCCACGCCTTCAAGATCGCTGACCTGATAGGCGCTCCAGATCAGAGCAATCGTCTTTGGCCCGAGACCCTGAATCTTGAGCAGTTCAAGCATCGACGGCCGGTATTTCTTCAACAGCTCGGAGTGCGCCTCGATGCTGCCATCTTTGAAGAGCTGCAGCAGATTGGCCTGCATGCCCTTGCCAATGCCCTGTATCTCGAGAAGTTTCTTCGGCTCCGCGATCAGGTCGGCGACCTGTTGCGGCAGCGCTTCAATGGCCTCGGCAGCGTTGCGATAAGAGCGCACGCGAAACGAATCCTGCCCATCGATCTCCAGCAGATCGGCAGTCTCGTAAAGAAGTCCGGCTATCGCCTTGTTGTCCATCAAGAATTATCGACTCAGGATTGTCAACCCGAGAGAAGATTGTAGCGCTGAAGAGACGCAGCAGGATGCTGGAGGACACAGCCAGCGTGGCCGTCGACGCGCACACAGCTCGGCCCCTAAAACCGGCTTGGGGAAAAGTGACCTCTGATCAGGAGGCCTTGGTCACATTGGCCGCTTGCGGCCCTTTCTGTCCCTGGACAATCTCAAACTCCACCTTGTCGCCCTCCTGCAGGCTCTTGTAGCCTTCGGTGGTGATTGAGCTGTAGTGAATGAATACATCCGGTCCATCTTCGCGGCCGAGGAAGCCGTATCCCTTGGCGTTATTGAACCACTTGACGGTGCCTTTCAAACGTTCCACGTGCGCCCCCTCATTTCTTGCGGATTTCCCCCGAAAAGGCGCAAATCCGGGCTCCGCAAAAAAATGTGTAGGCATTGTGCTGCTCACCGCGGGGACTGTCAAGGCTTGGCATCACAAATAGCCGGAGTGCCGGGCCGGGTCCTGGGGTAACCAGTTGGTTACCAGTCGCTTTCTCAGGCTGCTGAAGACTGGGTTTTGACGATAGGTGCTTCTTTCCAGTGGCGGAAGCCGAGCACTCCATAGACCGCCATTACCACCATCAGGGGATCGATTTGCCGACGGAAATACACTTCGACGTGTGTGAAATAAAACACCACGGGGAAGAACAAGAACACAAGAGCATAGAGAACCGTGACAGGTCTATTTACTCGAAACCCGCGTCGAAGGCCAATCAGCGTCAACAGCGTAAAGAGTGTGTTGAAGACGACATTGATGGGGTCGTCAGGTTCCTGCTCCAGGTAGTAGTGGCTGAAGCTCCAAAAGTGAGTCCAGATAAAGACGAAGCGCCGCACGGTGACGACGGCGAACCAGCGCGGGTTTGCCCGGATGAAAGCGACCGCTTTTTCCTTGTTCTCCTCCATATAAGCGATCTCGCCGATTTGCTTGTACTTTTGCCACTCCGCATCGTTGTGCCAGGGACCAATTTTTTCCGCCAAGGCCGAGCCCAGCGAGGCCCCAGCCCAGTAGGAAGTGTCGCCATTGTTGCCGATACGCAGTTCCAGTCCCATCCCGTCCCGAAAGGGAATGAAGCGGTGGAATACCTCATAGTTGCGAACGAACCACGGACTCACGGAAAGAATAATGGCGAGCGAGGCCACCGTAAGTGGCACGAACCAGCGTTCTTTCTGCTGGTAGAGACGAAAGCCGATCCAACCGAACATGACCGGCAAAACGGTGAGCACGATAGGCTCGGTAAGCGCAGTGAATCCCCAAAGCAATCCGTAACCAATCCACGCACCTAAGCCTACCGGGCGCTCAAAATGCAAGGTCATCAAAAACAACAGGGTCAGCAGCAGCGTCGCCAGCCACGTCGGCCAGATCCGCTCCGCCGGCCAATAAATCCCGAGGGGAAAGAGCGCCCAAGCCCATGCCGAGAACAGCGCCACGCGGTCCCCGAAAGTCTTGCGGGCTACAAAAAACACTGGGAGACAGGTCAAGGCCGAGATGAAAGCTTGCAAAGAGAGCAACACCAATGCGGATGCTTTGCTGTAGGTCCCGAATATCAAGAAAACACCCGCGATCAGGTACGGATAAACCGGGGTGAGCCAAGCGGTTGGTCCAGTGTTTTCAAACAGGGGGCTGGCAAAGCCGTGACCCTGCACAATCGAGTAAGCGATCTTGCCGTTTTCAAAGGCAAAGTGCCAATGATTTCGACCCGGGTCCATCTGATCAGGGTAGAGAAACCCGACCACGGCCAGCCGGATGGCCAAACCGACGAGGACGATACACCATTTGCTGTTGAGGCAAGCCGCAAACCTTGTGCGGGAAGGAACTACAGGCGCCGGAATTTGCATGCTCAGGATTAAGATTCCTTGCTCGAGATTACAAACCAAAAAAGCTCGACACTCTAATACTTCACGATGGCAGCGAACGATTTTGGATCCAGCGACGCTCCGCCTACCAAAGCGCCGTCGATTTCTTCCTCCGACATCAGGGCATGCGCGTTCTCTGGTTTGACTGAGCCGCCGTAGAGAATGCGGAGTTTGTCGGCAAACTCCTGGCCGAAGGAATCGGCGGCTTGGCCTCGGATGATAGCGTGGGCGTCGGCGGCCATTTGCGGGGTCGCGGTCTTGCCGGTGCCGATGGCCCAGACGGGTTCGTAGGCGACCGCCAGGTGGACTGCTTTCTTGGCCGAAACTTTGTGGGAGGCGCGGAGACACTGGCGGCGCAGGACGTCGTCGGTAAGCCCGGCCTCGCGTTCTTCGAGAACTTCACCTACGCAGACGATGGGGATGAGTCCGGCTTC
>Ga0116218_1002309_pt1 | contig 10724 bp, 8 predicted proteins | sample Sb_taG_2_FD_88966 | JGI IMG/M metagenome (GOLD analysis project Ga0116218, IMG submission 88966) | Peat soil microbial communities from Weissenstadt, Germany - Sb_50d_5_LS metaG | ecosystem: Environmental > Terrestrial > Soil > Wetlands > Peat | place: Germany: Weissenstadt | collected 2010-09-21 | reverse complement strand
TCGACGCGGATGTGCATGGTTTTGGGTCGCTGTTGCAGCAGGCATTGGGTGGCCAGCACGTGCTCGACCTCGCTGGTGCCGATGCCGAAAGCTAAGGCTCCCAGCGCGCCATGCGTTGAGGTGTGTGAATCTCCACACACAATCGTCATCCCTGGCAGTGTCAGTCCTTGCTCTGGCCCTATCACATGCACGATGCCCTGCCGTGCGTCTGACATCTTGAAAAGGGTAATGCCATGGTCATGAGCGTTTTTTTCCAATGTTACTATTGACTCGACACACTGGTCATCCACCACATCCAACATACGCCTGCCCGGAACTGTTGGAATGTTATGATCTAGTACGCCGATAGTGGCATCGGCCCGATGCACTGAGCGACCAGCTAGTCGCAAACCAGCGAAAGCCTGCGGTGACGTCACTTCGTGTATGAGATGTCTATCGATATACAGAATGGTGGTGCCACCAACCGCTTCACCTACAACGTGTGCATCCCAAATCTTCTCGAACATTGTTTTTGGCATATATATCTCCGTATCAAATGTGCTTTTTCCCAACCGAGCGCAACCTTTTCGTTATCTTTGTAAGGGCGGGAGTGGAGCAGTGTAGGGTGGGGACCCTTGCAGTCGCCCTCGGGGCTTGGCGGCTGTCAGATCGGTAAAACTTGTGACAGGCACAACGCTACTCCTTGCCTTGCGGTCGCCCTCGGGGCTTGGCGGCTGTCAGACCTCCCACCATACCTATCTTAAACCTCAGCCAGCACTGCCCCTGTATTTGCGGAAGTTACCATCGAGGCATAACGGCGCAACCAGCGACTCTTCACTCGTTCTTTTGGAACTGTCACATTCTCAAGACGTTGCGCGATTTGCTCTGGACTCAAATCCACATCCAACCGGTTTTCGACGAGGTCAATATTGATCATATCGCCATCGACGAGCGCGGCGATCGGGCCGCCTGCCGCCGCTTCTGGAGAAACATGGCCGATACATGCTCCACGCGTGCCACCAGAGAAGCGCCCATCGGTGATCAACGCAACTTTCTCTCCGAGACCCATACCTACAATATTGGCAGTTGGTGCCAGCATCTCCTGCATGCCCGGGCCACCTCGTGGACCTTCATAGCGGATTACAACCACATCACCTGCCTGTACCTGTCCATTCAAAATACCCGCGCAGGCCTCCTCTTGTGAGTTGTAGATACGTGCAGGTCCACAATGGTGCATCATTGAGGGCGAAACCGCTCCAACTTTCACAACTGCGCCATCAGGAGCGAGATTGCCAAAGAGCAACGCCAGTCCTCCGCGCTCGCTGTGCGGCGCATCAATAGAAAGAATTACTTCGTGGTCTTTTATCTCCGCCTTAGCAATATTTTCACCTAGTGTTTTGAGTGTCACGGTTGGGCGATCAAGATTGAGTGCGCCCGGTTTCCTGGAAAGCTCCTTTAGAATAGCACTGATACCACCAGCTCGATCGACATCTTCCATATGCCACTTACCTGATGGGCTTACTTTGCAGAGATGCGGTGTGCGCATTGATACCTGGTTGATACGCTCCAGTGAATACTCTATTCCGGCTTCTCGCGCCAATGCTAGCGTGTGTAGTACTGTGTTGGTCGAACCGCCCATAGCCATATCCAATGCAAATGCGTTGTCGATGGATTCTTCATTGACGATCTTACGCGGCGTGATGTCGGATTCTATCAAGCGCATAATCATACGGCCTGCTTCACGAACCAGTTCCTGGCGCGCTTCGGTCGTTGCAAGATAGGAGCCGTTCCCTGGCAGCGCCATGCCTAACGCTTCCATCAGGCAGTTCATTGAGTTAGCAGTGAACATTCCCGAACATGAACCACACGTCGGACAGGCCTGCTGTTCAAGTTCCAACAATTCACGGTCATCTATTTTACCGGCTTGATAGGCGCCGACGCCTTCGAAGATACTGATAAGATCAATAGATCGACCATCGGCTAGCTTGCCTGCTGCCATTGGTCCGCCACTCACAAAGATTGTAGGGATATCAACTCGCATCGCTGCCATCAACATACCAGGCACGATTTTGTCACAATTAGGTATACATACCATCCCATCAAAGCGGTGAGCTTCAACCATCGTCTCAACACAATCAGCAATCAACTCACGACTCGGTAGCGAGTATTTCATGCCAATATGACCCATAGCAATACCGTCATCTACTCCGATTGTATTGAATTCAAAAGGCACTCCACCAGCGGCTCGTATCGCTTCTTTGACAAGTTTGCCAAATGCCTGGAGGTGTACATGTCCAGGCACTACATCAACATAAGAATTGCACACGGCAATAAACGGTTTATTAAAATCATGTTCTCCCACCACACCCGTTGCGCGCAGCAATCCGCGATGTGGCGCCCGTTCAAAGCCTACCTTAATTTGATCTGAACGCATTTCAATTCCTCGCTTCTCTCACCTCCCGATAATGGCATTTAACAAAATACTCCGGGCATCTGTAGGGGCCGATTTATCGTGCCCATCGCCGATTTATCGGCCTTCAGTGGGCATTCCTTTATCCAGATTATTTTTTGAAACTGCATAATCAGGGGTCTACTTTATCTTAATAGACGGGTGTAACCCAATCTTTATATTTTTCATTCTCTCCCCGGCAGGCGGAGAGGTAGAGTTCTTGCAACTTCATTGTCATAGGGCCGGGTTTACCCGACTTTACTGGACGACGATCTACGCTAGAAACAGGTGATACTTGCACTCCTGTGCCACACACGAAGATTTCTTCAGCCGAATAAAGCTCAGTTCGATCAATACGACGCTCCTCTACTTGCATACCGAATTCATCTCGCACCATATCGATCAATGCATTGCGTGTAATACCCTCAAGAATATCTTCGGACAATGCAGGAGTACTGAGCTTACCATTGCGCAAGATAAAGATATTACATGAACTAGCCTCCGAAACAGTGCCATCATGAGTGAGTAAGATAGCTTCATCAAATCCTGCTGCAGTGGCATCATCTACTGCCAGGGAGCTATTGATATATGCTCCGGTAACTTTTGCTCGCACCGGCATAGCATTACTGTTCGCTCTCCTCCATGACGAGGTGCAGACACTCAACCCCACATTTATATCTACGTAGTTCCCCATCGGGAATGTATAGATCGCTATTGCATCATCCAATGAACTGAGTGTGAGCCTGATCGTTCGCGATGCCTTATAAGCCAGAGGACGCACATAAAGATCCTGGCGGTACCCATGCTTTTTGACAAGCTCAACCGTTATTTTGCACAGGTCATCGACCGATTCTTTCGGCTTCATGCGGATAACATTCCACGAATCAGCCATGCGCTCATAATGTTCGCGCAATTTGAGCAAATACAATTGCTGGTGCTGTTCATTCCAATAGCCTCGAATCCCTTCGAAGCAAGCCGTGCCATAATGTAGAGCATGGGTCGCGACGCTCACTTTGGCCTCGCTCATCGGTACAATCTGCCCTTCGAAGTACGCATATCCTTCATCTGGGTTAAGCACCGGAATCTTTGGCGTTTCTGCCTTTTGAATACTTTGTTCCAAATCTGTGGCTTCAATCTGAGTCACACAATTTCTCCTCGCTTGGCTCCCTCCGATATACCGAGGGTCTACATTTCCTTTTGTGCAATACCGAACCATAGGGGTGAGGTTTATCCTCACCCGGTGAACCGTCAGGGCCTATAAATCGGCCCTTAGTAAATTTCTTGATACCTACAAAAAACGTTAAAAACACTTTCTGTTTCACACACCAACCGGAGTCTCCTTACTACTCTCGACAATATACAGCAGATCTTCATCGGTGATATGCTTCTTCCCTTCAGCCAGAGCCATAAAACGACTATAGGCAACTTTGAGTTGGCCCGCGTCGAGTTTATAACCCAGCTGTCGCAATCGCGCATCCAGGCCATGTCGCCCAGTATGTTTGCCCATGATGAGTTTCGTGTTTGACCAGCCTACAGACTGTGGAGTCATAATCTCATAGGTCAATGGATTTTCCAACATCGCTTCCTGGTACATTTCTGCTTCATGGGCAAAAGCATTCTCGCCAACAATAGCCTTGTTCGGCTGCACTGGAATGCCAGTAAGTTTGCTCACCAGCTGGCTTGCTGCCAGAAATTCCTGCGTGTCGATGCGTGTCGTAACATTTCCAAAGTAGTCCGGTCGTGTTCGCAATGCCATCACAACCTCTTCCATTGCGGTATTCCCTGCTCGCTCGCCAAGTCCGTTGATCGTAACTTCCACTTGCCTCGCTCCTGCCTTAATGGCGGCAAGTGTATTAGCAGTCGCCATGCCAAGGTCGTTGTGGCAATGAGCGCTTAAGACTACATCTTCAATACCCTTTACGTGATTGCGTAAATAATTGAACAGCGCTTCATATTCTTGAGGCGAAGTATACCCTACCGTATCAGGTACATTGATTGTCGTTGCTCCTGATGCGATAGCTGCTTCAAAAATACGGCAGAGATAATGCCAATCGCTACGAGTTGCGTCCTCCGCGGAAAACTCAATAGTAGCGCAGAGGTTTCGCGCATATCTCACCATAGTTTTGACCCGCTGGAGTGCTTCCTCGCGATCGATTTTCAATGTGTGCTTGAGGTGAATGTCGGAGGTCGCAAGAAACACATGAATCACTGGCCGTTCAGCATCACAGACCGCATCCCATGCTACGTCGATATCGCTGACACTGGCTCGCGCGAGACCAGCAATTGCAATATCATGGCCTCGAGTTGAATACGCAATCTCTCTGACTGCTAAAAGATCATCAGGAGAAGCAGCAGGGAAACCAGCCTCGATGATATCCACATTCAGACGTATAAGTTGTTGCGCAACCTGAATTTTCTCCTCAGTGCTCATAGCAGCTCCGGGAGATTGTTCTCCATCTCGCAAAGTCGTGTCAAAAATCCTTAATTTCGCGGGGTCCATCATGTTCTTGCTTCCTCCTCGTCCTAACATCCCTCCCGACTGTGTATATCGACATTGAAGAGATGGATAGAGACAATGATTGAATGACCAGTATCAGCCAGGTATACCTCTCGCAGGCCATTCAACCGCGAGCGTTCTCTCTACATTTCACGCTGATACGATGTTAGAAATGTAGGGGCGACCCTCGCGGTCACCCGGTTGACGTCCCTCGCGGTCGCACGGCTAATTCTCAGTTTTTCTTCTCGGCGATTTCTTGCTTCTTATTTCCCGCGTTCAACCATGGCATCATGGCACGCAGTTCACTGCTAACTTGCTCGATCTGATGCTGTGCATTAGAACGGCGCATCGCTTGAAAACTGGGACGACCGGCCTGGTTTTCAAGAATCCATCGTGTGGCAAATGTTCCATCCTGAATTTCACGCAATATTTTGCGCATCTCATTGCGTGCTCGTTCGTCAATAATACGTGGACCAGAGACATAATCGCCATACTCGGCTGTATCACTAATTGAGTAGCGCATATAGCTCATGCCGCCTTGATACATCAAATCGACGATAAGTTTCATTTCATGCATACATTCGAAGTAGGCTACTTCCGGCTGATAACCTGCATCTACAAGGGTTTCAAAGCCCGCGCGTATTAATGAAGTGATGCCCCCGCACAGAACCGCCTGCTCGCCAAAAAGATCGGTCTCTGTCTCTTCAGCAACTGTAGTTTTCAACACCCCCGCGCGAGTGCTACCTATTGCGCGAGCATACGCCAGCGTTATTGCTTCAGCGTTTCCCGTTGCATCCTGGAAAACAGCCCATAGTGAAGGCACCCCAACACCTTCTGTATAGAGGCGGCGAAGCATATGCCCAGGACTTTTAGGCGCTACCATCGCAACATCAATATCTGCTGGGGGTACGATCTGCGAGTAATGCAGGCTAAATCCATGTGCTGTCATAAGCATTTTACCCGGAGCGAGTCCCGGTCTAATATCACGTTCGAAAACTTCTTTATGGTTTTGATCAGGTATCAAGATCATAATCACATCTGCCTGCTCGGCAGCATCTGCTGGCGTCATGACCCGTATTCCGTCTGCCTCTGCTTTCGGCCGACTTTTGCTACCCACAGGTAGGCCTACAACTACATTGCAGCCTGAATCCTGCATGTTCAGCGCATGGGCATGACCTTGACTTCCGTAACCAATAACAGCTACACGTTTCTGCTGGATAAGTTCCAGGTTAGCATCCACATCATAATAGATATTTGCCATGAATAGTTCCTTTCCAAGTTCTTGTATTCCTCCTGGCTATGTAGCAGTATTGGAGGAATGGATAAAGTCGATGATGTGACCTATCACGTTTCTATATACATTTAGGAGTTTGATAATGGTGATTGACACATGACGTAGGTGCCGATTTATCGCGCACACCGCCGACTTATCGGCCCTGTGCTGATGTCCGCATCAAATAGTTAATGTGCATAATTACCTCTTTACGCCACTCCGCGTGTCATCGCTACACGACCAGTGCGTGCGACTTCACGAATCCCAAAACTCTTCAAACTCTCTACGAACTTTTCAACCTTTTCTTCACTCCCCGTCACTTCCAGGGTTAACGTTTTTTGCGTTACATCTACCACGTGTGCGCCAAATTGATGAGCAAGTTCAATGATTTCAGTGGAATACTGTGAATCATTGCTATTGACTTTAATCAATGCCAGTTCACGAGAAACTGTTTGTTCTGATGTCAGGTTCTCTACATGCTGAACATCAACAATCTTGCGCAGTTGTTCTACTAATTGCTCTACATCTACTTCGGAGTCATTCATCACAATTGTGATACGTGCCATGCCTGGAAATTCATTTCGGCCAATTGCAAACCCTTGCAATTTGGCTCTTCGGCGACGCAGCACGCCGATAATGCGATCTAACGCCCCGTGCCTATCATGTGCAAGCACAACGATCGTATGGGTCTGATCGGTACCTGCTGGAGCATCAGCCTGGCCCGGCCGCTCAACTGCAGGCCTGGGCGGGGCGGAGATTGTTCCACCTTTCTGGCTTGCCCCTCCCTGTTGGGTTTGATCACTCATGGGTAGGACTCTCTTCTATCATGTTCGTTATTGCTGATCCTGGAGCAACCATCGGATAGACGTTTGCCTCTGACTCAATCATAAAATCGATTAAAACCGTTCCTTCCGTGTTCATAGCTTTCCGAACAGCAGCCTCCACATCTTCACGTTTCGTGACACGCATGCCAGTTAAACCATAGGCATCGGCCAGCTTGATATAGTCAGGGCCAGTAATCGGCGTTTCTGAGTAATTGCCATTGTGGAAGAAATGTTGCCACTGGCGTACCATTCCAAGATAACCATTGTTCATGATCGCTACTTTTACTGTAATACCTTCCTGTTTCAACGTCGCCAGTTCTTGAATGTTCATCTGGATACCACCATCACCGGCAACAACCCATACCGTGGCATCGGGTAAACCCATCTTGACGCCCATTGCAGCAGGAAGCGCAAAACCCATTGTACCAAGCCCGCCCGATGTAATATGACTATTCGGGCGCGTCCAGGTGTAATGCCTGGCAGTCCACATCTGGTGCTGACCCACATCAGTGACAATAATGGCTTCATCTTTCGTTTCAGCCCGTATCGCTTCCAGAATACATGTTGGATCTGGATACTCCTGGTTACGTTGAATGCTTTCGCTGCGCTCGCTGTTTTCAGCTTCCCAACGACGCACTTCATTGATCCATGTGCTATTGTCGCCCTCTTCTACTGCCTCGACAAGCCGAGCCAGGGCTTCTTTAGCATCAGCTACAATCGGCACAGCCGCACGTTTCACTTTGTGCATCTCCGAGGGATCAATATCTATGTGGATGAAACGAGCATGGGGAGCAAACTCACTCGCCTTGCCAGTTACGCGATCGTCGAAACGCAACCCGACTCCAATGATGAGATCGGCTTCTCCAATCGCACGGTTGACATGCGCTGGACCATGCATCCCTGGCATACCTAAAGCTAAAGGATGCGTCTCAGGAAAAGCACTGAGGCCAAGAAGCGTAGTAATCACTGGTACATTGGTCTTCTCCGCGAATGCGTGCAGTTCGGCGTAAGCATTAGCCAGGATCACACCATGACCTGACATAATCAGTGGTCGTTGCGCACCTTTGATCAATTTCGCGGCTCTGGCAATTGCTTCCGCTGAAGGATGTGGAGCACGTGTTGACCGAAAACGTTCAATCGAGCTGATTGACGTGGAAGCTCGATACTGAGTTGTGCTAAACTGCACATCCTTTGGAACATCAATGACCACAGGCCCTGGACGTCCTCCGCGAGCAAGCTTGAATGCTTCATGTACAATATCCGCCAGATCTTCAACCCGCTGTACCAGGAAATTATGTTTGGTGATTGGCTGTGTAACACCAAGTATATCTGTCTCCTGGAAAGCATCACGACCGATAAATTGACGCGCAACCTGACCTGTAATGGCAACGATTGGTGTGGAATCCATATAAGCTGTAGCCAGTCCTGTTACAAGATTTGTAGCACCTGGACCACTCGTAGCCACACAAACACCAACCTTTCCCGTTGCTCGCGCGTAGCCATCCGCAGCGTGTGCCGCCGCCTGTTCGTGTCGCACTAATACATGATGTAATACAGGATAGGAGGTCAGCGCATCATAAAATGGCATGATAGCACCACCCGGGTAGCCATAGATAAGTTCTACTCCTTCGCGCATCAATGCCTCACAGAGAATTTGACTACCTGTCAATTCGCGTGCCTCAATGGCCTCTGTAGATCGCTGGGCCTGGTAAATTGTTGCTCCCTCTGGCTTTTGCGTAATCGTTGCAGCTACGTACATAGCTCCTCCTTGCAATGAATTATGATTCCTTTCAGCTTGCCTGACTGCTCAGCTGTAGGCACTTCCTAACATCTCTGCTGACTGCGAAGCAGTAGACGCGCTAGCGTAGTTGCAGAGATGCTATCAAGCTTCGCCAGCGTCGTTGGTAAGCTGCATAAGAGACATAAATAAAGACAATAAAAAAACGAGAACCTTCCGAACTGGGAGGTCCTCGTTGTAAGGTTACCTACTTTGTAATGGTCGCGCCGTTGCTTCCTTTAATCTCCCTGTGCAGTGCTGGGGACTAGCCCCCCTGTAAGCCCTACCAGACTTACAAGTACAAGTCCGGTAAGGCCGCTAAGGATGAGGCCAGTTACTACCAGAAGGCATACAAGGAGTAAAAGGACGACGACGAGCAATGATACAAATAAAGAAACCGACGTTAATACGCCGGTTCCGATAATCATCATGCTTGCAGTTGCAGCAGTCGCCATACACATAGGATGCATGAAAAATGGCATGCGCTTAGCGCGGTCTGTACCAGCGAACATTGCTGGCTGCGTCATGGCGCTCCATATTGCTGTCATCTTACTGCTCCAAATTTTGGTCTGCTGATGTGTAGTTTCTTGAAAATCATATAGAGGCCCTCGACAGCAACATTGCTGGAGCCCTCTATATCCTTCGTTGTCTCTGAGGATACACTACTACCTCTTTGTTTGTCAACCCCTTTTCATCGAATTTCAAAAATTTTCAGAAATTTATGGTGATCTTAACTATAAACCTGGCATCTAGGGACGCTGTACATTCTATTGAACACATGCCAGTACATCTGCCAGCAATCCCTGACCCGTTTGTATGCTTCCTGCGCCAGGGCCGATGATTGTCACTTCATGGAGAGTATCTGAATGGATTGTGAGTGCATTGGTCACTCCATCAATGCGTGCCAGCGGATCGGTCAGGGGCAATGCGGTTGGCTCAACTCGAGCTTCAAGAATCGTATTCTTTCCATCACCATCTGACATCATGCGTAGTGAAGCGATGAGTTTTATTCTTTTATCCTGGTCATGTACCGTTTGAATTTGCTCGCGGGTCATTGCCGTAATACCCTTGCGAACTACCTGTTCTGGTTTAAGCGTATAACCAAATACGAGTGCTGCCAATATGAGGGTTTTGGCTACTGCATCATAGCCCTCTACGTCAGCAGTCGGGTCAGTTTCAGCATATCCCTTAGATTGCGCATCTGCAAGCGCTTCAACGTAATCACCGCCCTCAGCCATCGCGCTCAGGATGTAGTTCGTAGTTCCGTTGAGTATACCTCGCATAGCATAGACTTGCGCTCCTGCCATACCTTCTCGAATCGTGCTGATCACTGGAGTACCCGCCATAACTGTTGACTCCACTCGTAACTGTACCCTGTGTCGATGCGCCAGTGAAATCAATTCGTTCGCAGCCAGCGCAGCAGGTCCCTTATTCGCAGTTACTACATGCATGCCCTTCGAGAGAGCCTCGCGAATATGGCTCATGCCCGGCTCTGCATCGCGCAAATTCGTAGGTGTTACCTCAACAAGTACATCAGCACTGCTAGCTTGTAATCCCTCCAGCGCGTTATCCCAATATGTTGCCTCTGGATAGACTGTCAGCGGCTCTTTCTCCGTTGCAAGTCGTAAAATTGTTGGTATATCCAGCCCATCTTGACGATAGACAAAACCATGCCGTGAGTTAGCCACTCCAACCAGACTTATATCTACTCCATAATGTTGCTTTAGAAAATCATGTTTCGTCATGATCAGTTCAGCGAATCCCTGGCCAACAACGCCGAAACCCACAAGAGAGAGACGAATGTTCTTCATATCTTGCTTCTTTCTCAAAAACCTTGACTTTACCTGTATTTCTTCGTATACTTACTTACAAATAAAAAGTTCCCTTACAATTTAACATACGCAGCAATATCTGCTCTCATCAAG
>Ga0116218_1002300_pt1 | contig 10747 bp, 8 predicted proteins | sample Sb_taG_2_FD_88966 | JGI IMG/M metagenome (GOLD analysis project Ga0116218, IMG submission 88966) | Peat soil microbial communities from Weissenstadt, Germany - Sb_50d_5_LS metaG | ecosystem: Environmental > Terrestrial > Soil > Wetlands > Peat | place: Germany: Weissenstadt | collected 2010-09-21 | reverse complement strand
GATGCAGGTGCTAACCGACGGAACGCAGACGCGCAACGCACTGCAGATCAGCGACGAACTGGAATTACTTGGAGCCACGTTGCGCGGATATTCAAACCTTGATCTATCGTTTGTTTCTCTTTCGACGCTGACCTCGAAGCTCGACCCGTCGCTCGACCTGTTTGCGGACGTGGTATTACATCCGTCGTATCCGGAAACTGAAGTCAAGCGCGAGCAGAAGCTGGTGCTCGCTGGAATCGAACGCGAACAAAACACCCCCGCGACGCTGGCTTTAAGAATTTTGCCTGGGCTTTTGTACGGCGCGGGGCATCCGTATGGGAATCCGCTGACGGGATCCGGGACGAAGGAAAGCGTGGCGAAACTTACGCGAGAGGACCTGGTGAAGTTTCATGACATATGGATCGGTCCCGGCAACTCGACGCTCATCGTGGTGGGCGACACGACACTGAAGGAAGTGACGCCGAAGCTGGAGAAGCTTTTTGCGGGATGGAAGAGCGCAAGCACTCCGGCCAAGAACGTTAAGACGGTTCCGGTGGCGGCGAAGTCCGCCGTGTACTTGATCGACAAGCCTGGGGCGCTGCAATCGGTGATCATAGCGGGAGTAGTGGCGCCGCCGCGGGCGAATCCACAGGAAATCGCGATTGAAGCGATGAACGACAGTCTGGGCAGTACCTTTGGCGCGCGGCTGAATATGAATCTGCGGGAAGACAAGCACTGGTCGTACGGAGTGCGCACCGTTCTTCGCGACGCCCGGTCGCAGCGGCCGTTCTATGCGGTTGCGCCCGTGCAAACCGATAAGACGAAAGAATCGCTGGTGGAGATGAACAAGGAGTTCCGCGGAATCATAGGCGACCGTCCCGTCGGCAGCGACGAGCTGGCTAAAATTCAGGCGAACGAAACCTTGAAACTGCCGGGGTCGCGGGAGACGCTGGACGCGCTGGGACAGTCCATCGTGGACATGGTGCAATTCGGACTCCCCGATGATTATTACGACACATACGCAGGTAAAGTTCGCGCGCTTAAGACGAGCGATGTAGACCAGGCCGCAAAAGAAGTGGTGCGTCCGGATAACCTGATCTGGATCGTGGTGGGCGATCGGGCGAAGATCGAAGCTGGAGTGCGCGAGCTGAACCTCGGCGAGTTCCGGCTGATGGACACGGACGGGAAGGTGCAGTAGCGGCGCGGCGTCAGACCGGGTGGCCCGGCGGGGACGCCCGGCGCTCCACCGACGTAGCAGAGGAGTTGCTTTTGGCCGAGATACTACCAGCTATATTCTTCGGACATGGCAATCCCATGAATGCCTTGCGGGACAACGACTACACCTCGGGATGGCGGCAACTTGGAAAGCGGTTGCCAATGCCAAAGGCCATTCTATCGATTTCCGCGCATTGGTTTGTTCCCGGAACTGGCGTCACCATCAGCACCTCGCCGAGAACGATTCACGATTTTGGTGGCTTTCCGCCGGAGCTCTACCAGGTGCAATACCCAGCTCCGGGAGATCCGGAACTGGCGTATCGCGTGCACGAAATGCTGAAGCCGCTGCCGGTGAGATTCGACAGCTCGTGGGGACTCGATCATGGGACATGGTCTGTACTCCGGCATGTGTATCCTGATGCGGATGTTCCGGTCGTGCAGCTTAGTATCGACGAAGCCCAACCGGCGTCATTCCACTTTGAGATTGGCAGGCGACTGGCGCCATTGCGCGGCGAAGGTATCCTGATTGTGGGCAGCGGGAATCTGGTCCACAATCTTCATGCTTATGCGTGGGGACGACACATGCCGGAACCTTACGATTGGGCGATCCGCTTTGAGAAAGAAGCGAAGGAGATGATGGTGACAGGGGAATACCAGCCTCTGATCGATTACGAGAACCTGGGGCCGGAGGCTATGCTCTCAATTCCAACGCCGGATCACTACCTCCCGATGCTTTACGTTCTTGGCAGCAGACAGCGGGGCGAAGCCGTCACTTTTCCGATCGAAGGCGTCGACGGAGGATCCATATCGATGCTGACGGTGCGGGTCGGATAGCTGGTTTTCATTTTCCGGGAAGTTCGGCGGCCACGCCGGCTCTGTCTGCTTCGCGATTGACGATTGCCTGAAGCTTCCGCAGCACGTCTTCGGGGAGAGCTGGCTTCCGATACTTGCTGACCAGATTGTCGACCCGGGTACGGGCGCGGGTGAAGACGTCGGTGGGGGGCTCTGAGCCTCGGGCGCTGCGATCGATGACCGGGGAGGGGAGATGCTGCTCCTGCCGAAAGAGCGCGCGCGTTTCCTTGAGCTGGAGAAATTCTCCTGAGAGGCCGGTTTGCGCGAACATGGCGGTGGCCAGGGTTTGGGGGCGAACGTCGTCGCCGCGAACTTCATCACTACGCACTTCATCATTACGCACTTCAATGCCCCGTGCCAGCCGGTATGCGGAAGCGATTGACTCGGCGTCAATGACCAGCTTTTCGACGCTGAAACAGGCTAGTGATTCGAGCATGCCCGCTCCCGAGATCATGTTGATGCCGGCGAGCGCTCCCAGCATGGCCGAGCGGGCACTCTCGGCGCCGGCCTGGGCATCCACAAATTTGGAATCGGTTGCGACCAGGTAGCCGTGAGTGGGCAGGCCGAGATGCTTGCCGACTTCGGTGCACGCCATGTTGAGCATGGCGGTTTCCACGGCGCCCATGGGAGCGCCTCCAGTACGCATGTCGAAGATGGCAGGAGCGCCGCCCCAGACTATGGGCGATCCGGGCCGCGCGAGCTGATGCAGCGTGATGCCCGCCAACACTTCGGCAGCATGCTGCGTCACCGAACCCGCCAGAGTTACGGGAGCGGTGCCTCCGGCCAGCGGCATGGAGACAATTTCCGCGGGCACGCCGGCGCGGGCCAGATCCAGCAAATTGTGGGATCCGAATTCCGACCAGTTCAAGGGCGGTGAGGGACACACGTCGAAAACTGCACGCGGTTGCTGGCGCAACTTCTCTGGACTGCCACTGTCGGCGACGAGCAAGTCGATCATTCCTTGCAGGCCGGCGGCGGAGAACGATCCGGTCACGACGGGCTTATCGGAGTGCTGCAGGACGATGAACAACCGGTAGAGATCGCCGATCGCGCTGGGGGCGTCTTTATCACTGCAGACGACGGCGGTGGATTGCGCGGCGAACTCCGGCAGCATCTCCGTGACATGGACGATGCGCACTAAGTCGCGGGTCTCGGACGGCCGCGCTTCCAGCGTGTCGGGATCGAGCACCTGCACACAGCAGGAGCCCGGATCGAAATGCACGTCGTCGCCACCGTAGTGAACGGCTTTCTCTCCCTGGCGGTTGTACAGGTGGAAGTCCCGTGGGGCGGATGCCAGACACTTTCGCACCAGCGACTCGGGGATGCGCGCCACCCCTGCATTGGCCGCAACTCCGATCTCAACTCCTGCCGAACGCAAAAGCTCGATCGCCGCCGAGCCCACGCGAACTCCGGGGCTCATCAGGAGTTCGAATGCTTCGTGGAGAATGCGGCCGACGAGTTCAGGACTTAAGAGTTGAATTCTGGGTCTCATGCCTGGGCCGTTTCCTTGTTCGTCACTTTGCCCATCAAATTCTTGGCCAGTTCGAGAGCATCGATGGCATTGCGAGAATAGCCGTCGGCGCCGATTTCAGCCGCCCACTTCGCAGTGACGGCGGCACCGCCGATGATCGCTTTTACCCGTGGCCGCAAGCCATTTCGATCGAGTGCTTCGATCACGGATTTCTGGCCGGCCATGGTCGTAGTCAGCAAGGCGGAGACGCCGACGATGTCGGCATCAACTTCTTTGGCTTTGGCGATGAATTGCTCGGGAGTCACACTGGTACCAAGATCGAAGATCTGGAATCCGCTGGCGGAAAGGATGGTGGCAACCAGGTTCTTGCCAATGTCGTGAATATCGCCTCTGGCGGTGCCGAGGACGATCTTGCCCAAAGCCTTACGCTGGGAGCCGCGCTTCAACATCTCTGGTTCAAGGATCTTGATGGCGGCCTTCATGGCCTCGGCGGATGCGAGCAAGTCGGGCAGGAACATTTCGCCGCAGCCGAATTGATCGCCGGCGAACTTGATGCCGACAGCAAATCCACGATTCACCGCATCGAGCGGATCGACGCCGTCGGCGAGCGCCTGCTGCGCTAATTCAGTGGCTTTTTCGGGCGAACCGTCAACGATGCTTTGGAGCATCGCCCCGAAGAGTGGATCCGACACAGAACCTCCCGCCGCGATCAGCCTTGGGATCAGCCGATGCAAGCGGGGATTGTACTCCGGCGGGGGACGACCAGACTGTGATGTGCCGCACATCCGAGAGGGTTCTGAAGGAGAGGCAATGTTGAGCATTCGGTACGTTTTGCAAACGCTGGAGGGATCCGGCAACGGTATTGCGGAAACAAAACGCAAATTTGGTGGCGGCGGTAGGACTCGAACCTACGACCTACGGATTATGAGAACACAAGGTGGAGTTGCGTCGTTTTTGAAAGCGTTCCACTTTATTCGATTCTTTCACCGCTTGCAAGGCTGGGCGTCTTCTCCGTTGTGTATTCGATTTGAACGGTTCTGATCCTTCGACCATTACAATTTCATTACGGTCTTGTGGGCGCGTCGATCCCGGGCAATCGCGATCAATTCCCATAAGCCGACTTCGCGTTACGAATCCGGTCTTCCTCGAAGCCCGTTTCTGGATAGCAGTCCGGTTAACCGACAAACCGGGAGTCATCGCAGGGCGGGCCGAATGGAAAGGCCGGACTCGGCCTGGATGACCTCGCCCAGGCGATGGTCCTCTACTTCAACCGCTTCACCGCGTCTACAAGGCCTGGATATGGGTTAACGGCCTTTCCCTTCCACCACCGTCTTTGCGGCTCTAACTCGAAGATTGCAAAATGCAGGTGCGGGGTGCGCGCATCCGCGTTTCCCGTCGATCTACCCGCTGGTCCTGCAACAACAGTTGATGGTGGGCCGGGGCAACTGCGAGCGCATCAAGCGAATCCGGTCACTGTTTCGGGTTTTGAGGAACAGGATTCTGGCTCATGGTGACGTCGTCACGGTCCGCAGGTTCCCGGCTTTGCCAAGCTGGTGAAGCATTGATCGTTTTACTACCAGCGCAGCTTCAACCCCAACTGCAGTTGCCGAGGGTCGTAAGTGGCGGTGGGTGTTCCAGCCTGCGTAAACAATGTGTTTACCGCGAGCACGTTGTACTTGTTGATGATATTGAACATGTCCGCGGTGGCATCCAGCTTGAACCGCTCGCTCAACTGAAAGAGGCGGCCAACCCGCAAATCGGTGAAGACGGTCATGGGCATGACGCCGGTGTTGCGTCCCAGTGTGCCGTACAGCGGCACGTTTACGACGCCGTCGTATACGCCGTCATTCATGCAAACCGGAATGAGGTAGCCGGTGGGCGAGTACTTCGACGCGATGGCCGTGTTGCCGCACGCGTCCGTGGTAGTGGCCGACGCGGCCACGTCCGGCCGTTGCGAGGTCCCACCCGTAATCAGGTTGAATGGGCGCCCGGAAGAGATCTCGATCAGCGGCGCGACAGTCCATCCGTTTGCTAGATGGTTCACCAGTCCCTGGCCGGAATGCCAGCCGCTGCCGTAAATTCCGCTCAGAACAAAGCGGTGGCGCTGGTCGAGATCGGAGTTTGCGCGATCCGCAGCTGGATTGAAGTCGTTCTGCGGGGTAGAGGTAAAGTCGCTAGCGTCGTCAATGGCGTGAGAGAACGTGTACCACGCCTGGAATTCCAGGTGCTTTCCGGTCCGTTTTTTCAGTTCGGCGGTAAACGCGTGGTACGAAGAGTTGCCGTTGGACACCTCGGTATTCACATCGGCGAACGGGATGGTCACACTGTTGCCCGGAAATGCGGCAACTGCCGCGGACACGCACGCTGCTGGATACAGAGGAGGCAGCGAGGGATTGAGGCCCGAAACGCGGAAGAAGCTGAGCAACGCAGCGGGATAATACGCGCCGGCTGGTCCGGTACCGCAACTCGACACATCTTGCGGAGATGACGACGGGGAGAGCGCACCAGCAGCAACCGCGCGTTCCCAGTTGGCAACTTCCGCATTCAAGTTCTGGGGATTGTAATTCTGCAATTGATACAGGTGCCGCCCGCCGTTGAAGTCATATGCAAGATTCATGGTAAAGCCCCCGCCGAGATCTCTCTCAATCTGGAGGTTGGCCTGTTGAGAATAGGGGTAGGAGAAATTCGCGGCAGTCATGCTGGCAGTGGGCTGGGCCATCAATTGAAATTCATTGGCCGGCGTCAAGTACCCTTGATTGGTTATGACGGCAGCTATCGATGGGTCATAGGGATTGAACTTCTGCTGAGCCGGCAGGTAGCCGGGTAGCGGCAGGCAATTGGGATTGTCCAACGAACCCTGGAAGACGTTCGTCGCATTCAAGAGGGTCGGATCGTAGCCCACCGGCGTCGAAGCGGTGCATGCTGTTCCGCCAACCATTTGAATTACCGGAGTCCGCGAGCCATCGTAAACACCAGACTGGTAAGCGATCGTGAGCGGCGGGCGATCGTAGAATACCCCAAAGGAAGCGCGGACCACAGTCTTGCCATCCTTCCATGGATCCCAGGCAAGCCCGATGCGCGGTGCGATGTTCCTGTAATCGAGCGGGATTCCTTGCACCACATGGAGTGCCTGCTGCGCGGCAGCGGCAAGAGGTGTGGAGGCGCTGAAAAGGGGAGTGAGTTCCAAGTCGTAGCGCACGCCGTAATTCACGGTGAGGTTCGACTTGAGCTTCCAGGAGTCCTGGATAAAGGGGCCAAGATTCTTGGTGGCGAAGCTGGTATTCGGATTGCCGACAGCCTGGGCGAAAGATTGGGGCAGACCGAGGCCGTAGGTTTGAAGGGGGGAGAGCGAGGGCATACCGGAGATGATGTTGTCACTGGCGAAAATGAACTGGCCGCCAAATTGACTGGTGGACTGAATGTTCAGAGGAATGTAGCTGAAGTCACCGCCGAACTTGACGGAATGGTTGCCGGCGGTCCGGGTAGCCGTATCCGCAAACTGGTAGCGTTTTTCAATGCGATGCAAGTATGAGAGGGTGTCCTGGCCGAAGTACGCATATCCGGGGATGTCCACGCCAACGCCTTGTGAACCGGGCGCTTGCGCTGCATCGAATCCCAGCCCGCGGCGCGCGAACTGGAAGCGTGCTTCGTTGAAGAGAGACACGCTATGCACCCACATGTGCGAAACGGCGATGCTCCAATCGTGGTACTGCTGCTGGTCGGTGCGGCTGTAGGAGCCCTGACCCGGCACTTGGCCGTCGAGCGAACTCTCCAAGCCAGTCACCAGACTTGGGCTCACGTTGACGCGCAAGAGGAGTTGTTGCATATCGTTGATCTTGTGGTCCAGGCGGAGACCCCAGATGCTGGTGTCTTCCTTTACCGGATAATTTCCAATGAGGCCGGTGAGAGGCACGAAGCCGAGAGGCAAGGTTTGTCCGGAGGTTGCGAACGTGGAAGAGCCCGGTACGCCGCTGAGCGCTGTGGAGGAACCCGCACCGACAAGCCCGGCGTACTGCACAGTTTGTGCGTTAACCGGCGTGGCGGGGTTCTCAAGGAACGCTTGCTGCTCCGGTGTTCCCTGGATTGTTACTCCCGGGCCGAGGAATCGCGAGGCGTCGATGTTGGTGAGATTGAAGTTGTTGGTTCCGATGGTGGAAAAGCCAGTTTCCTCCCGGAGTGTGGACTCATAGGACAGAAAGAAAAAAGTGCGGTCCTTTTGCAGAGGCCCACCCAGCGTAAAACCTGGTTGCACGCGTGTGTAAGCGGGATCAGGAACCGTGCTGAATGGATTCACGGCCTGGAATGATTTGTTGCGCAGGAAGGCGTAGGCATCTCCGTGGAACTCATTATTGCCGCCGCGGGTGACGATATTGACGACGCCACCGGTGGAGTGCGAGTACTCGGGAGCAAAAGCGTTGGTGATGATTTGAAATTCTCCGACCGCTTCTTGCGAGACGGTGGAGCGAATGCCATTGACGATGCTATCCTCGGCATCGAAACCGTCGACGTTGACAAGGTTGGACCGCGCGCGGGCGCCGTCAAAATTCAGGCCGGATGTGGGAGCGATCGGGTTTGGCGCCAGACCGTCGCGCTTGACCTCAGAATCGATCAGCGCGAACTGCACGTAGTTGCGGCCGTTGGTCGGCAGATTGTCGATGCGCTCACGCGTAACCGTATTGGTGGACGAAGTGCGTTGCGTCTCAAGCTGGTCCGCGGAATTGGTGTTGACGACAACAACTTGGGCCACATCCTCGAGGGATTGCAGCACCAGCGGCAGGTCAGCGTCCTGACCGACGGTTAAGACCAGATCGCTGATCTCCGTGGCCCGGAAGCCGTCCGCTTCCGCGGTTAGCGCATAGGTGCCTGGCGGCAAGGCCGGGAAACGATACGCGCCATCTTTGCTCGATCTTGCTTCGCGGGAAAGATTATGGCTCGCGTCCAGGATCACGATCCTGGCATCCGGCACCGCTTCGCCCGCAGGAGTCTTCACCGTGCCCCGCAAATTGGCGGATGAGATGTTCTGTGCCTGGAGCCCGCAAGAAAGACCCAGCGTCAGAAGCAAGAGATAGATTACGATTTTGCCGCGCATTTTCAATCACTCCTAAGTCGCGAAAGCCTGGCTAAGCTTCCGTGCCGCCTTTGAGATTTTGTAAAACTGCTGTTGCCGCTTTTGGCGTCAACAGGTAGATCCGTATAACTTCGTACTGCTTGCTCGTCGTTCCAAGCGGCTCGGCTGGACGCTGGCTAGAACTTGAACTCCAGCAATTCCTTTGTTTCTGAAGTGCTCGGCGCATACTTCCATTTCTTTAGCGCCCTCAGCGAAGAATCGGCGAGCACGGGGTGCCCGCCGATGACCTTGGCGTTCTTGATCTCTCCCTCAGGTCCAATAACAACCTCAATCCTCACCAAGCCGGAAAGATTCATCTTCTTGGCGATATCTGGATATTCAGGTTGCGGATTGGAAACAGGCCTGCGTCCCTGTTGCGCGGCGGCGGTCAACGCAACAAAAAACAGCAACGCCGCGACCACCCAATATTTGTCCAGCAACCTATTGGCTTTACCTGATTTTGCATAGCCGTATTCGCTACACCAAGACATTGACGTTCTCCCATCTCTCCGTTCAATCGCTCATGGCTGACGTTTCCGGGCGCCCGGAAAACAATTCGTACACCTGATCCGGCAACTCTTTGGGCATGCGGTTATTTCGAACGTAGTCGTCGGCTCCACGTTGCTTGCCTTCAACCCAAAGCGCCGGATCGTCGAGCCCGGAAAAAACAGTCAACTGCATTTCCGGGAGCACTTCCCAGATTCTTTCGGGCTCGATTAGGTCATAATGTATACGACGTTATGTGTACGTTGTGAACATAACTGTGGAGAGATTAATCGTTGGTAACATGGCTCAAGGTGTGCCTTCATCTTGCGGAACTATTCCGTACTGTCGCGCTTGTCTGGCGCCTACTTCATCAGAAATTGATGCGGCAAGCTTACATTCGCGCAATGATGAACACCTGCTGCCATGTGGTCACCGACGAAATAGCTGTAGCGTGTGGGAAAGTGCAGGTTTTGGCCCTCAACCGCAGGCGGGTGGCAGGTGACGGCAGTTAAGTCCTTTGTTTTGGAGGAAGCGTGTGTGAGTCGAATCCGCGCGAGAACGTAGTTTCATGTAGTTAGCTTGCGGCATATGGCATCTATCGCAGCTAGTTCGGTGTTAACGGCACGGAAACAGCACGGGGACGGGCACGCAATTCTCGATGAGTGTAATCGCCTGGTTACGACAGTTAACTTCCGCACTGCCCGTCATATCCGAAGCTCACGCCGTCTTCGCTTGAAAGCTGATCACGTTCGCCACTTCTTGCCGCAAAGACATTGCTGCTGCTCGTTGTGCGTTCGAGAGGAAAGGCGACGAGTTGACGGCAGAATCTACACTCATTTCCAGCAGACGTCCCTGTGCCTGAAAAACCTTCTCCCAAACATGCGCGGCCAATACCACGACAATTGCGCAGGCAAACAGTGCCAGAGATGCTACCGGGAAACCGGAATGCCATGCCCGACCCAATTGGTACGCAATCGTCGCAGCCACGACTAACACACCGCCCAGGAAGATGCCGCCCAACTTCACGGTTTCTGCAAAAGCGGTGGTTGTTCGCGCTACGTGATAGGCCTCTCGATACCGCTCGATAGCTCCTGTGCTCGGGTTCGATTCCGGTGCAAAGGGAAGGATCGCTCCGGTGCTCATGAGAACCTCCTCCGGGGGAAAGGAGCACCCCTCTTGACCCTACTTTAGGTGGGCAGGTCTTTTCTGTGATGCCTGACACCCCCCAGTGTGAACTGCTCTCCATAAGGACAGCCTACACACTTTAGAGACGGGTCAAACTGGACTGAGGGAAGCGGCCCCGACTCCTAATTGACGTAATATCCCATTACACTCATTGACCTCATCGAGGGGGTTTTGAGTCTAATCGCAAGATTTCATCAACTGAGTGCGGCGACTCTTGCGAGGGGCCCTCTTTTATCATGACAATGAGTCGCACAATGACCAGCTACTACGCTGAGAAGCTGGCGACCGAACGCTTCCGCGCTTGCTATGATCTCGCTCCGCCCCGCACGAGGGCGCACCTCGAGGCCAAGATCGAGTTCGTCCTTAGAAGAACGAGGCCCTCCATGGTCGTCTTGGAGCTAGGTTGTGGCTATGGCAGAGTTCTTGAGCGGCTTCTCCCTGCCGTGCACGTT
>Ga0116218_1002297_pt1 | contig 10771 bp, 10 predicted proteins | sample Sb_taG_2_FD_88966 | JGI IMG/M metagenome (GOLD analysis project Ga0116218, IMG submission 88966) | Peat soil microbial communities from Weissenstadt, Germany - Sb_50d_5_LS metaG | ecosystem: Environmental > Terrestrial > Soil > Wetlands > Peat | place: Germany: Weissenstadt | collected 2010-09-21 | reverse complement strand
GGCCAACCCTGACATTCTCCAACGCCTCAGTCTCAACCATCCCCAATTGATCCCCGATGCAACCTCGTTCCGCAACCCGCCCCAACGACTGCAGCAACAAGGTTTTTTCACAGCTTCAAAAAACGCAAGGAGCGGGGCACCCCCCTGGTCGCTTAAGCTCAAGAACCAGATCCGTGTTATCTCAGTCGTAGCCAGCCAGACACAGTGTCTCTCACGGAACACAATCCGTCCGTAAAGTCATTCCAGTAAGCAACCCAAAATCAGCGACATATGCTTTGGTCCCAGCCCTGCCATTGGGTTTGGCGTGAGCGGACGGGCGAACGCGGCGATAGGAAAAGCAGGTCCCTCCACTCCGCTTCGCTCCGGTCGGGATGACAGGTCGAATGTTCCGGTCGGAATGACAAGTCGAGTGTTCCGGTCGGGATGGCAGGTCGAATGTTCCGGTCGGGATGACAGGCCGAATGTTCCGGTCGGGATGACAAGTCGGTGGCTGGAACGCTGTGGTTAGGACTCTGTTGCCGCGACCGATGACTCAGCGCGCCGGGAGGATGCAATGCAAATCGTGATGACATTCATTTCAGTGATCGCCGGGATGACCTTCTCGCTGGCGATCGCCATTCTCGTAGAAGAGTGGATTTTCGGGAAAGTGTTCTGCCCGCTTTTTGCCCGGCAGGCAACACGCGTGAAATCCGGGCAGCAGCGCTAAGGCGCGGAAGGAGGACCTATGTTGTTCCTGAAATACTTGCTGATGTGGGGCGGCATCGGAATGATGGCGGTGGCCGCGGGAATTCTCGGCTATGACCTTTACCTTGAGATGCGATACCGGGGAGCGGTTGCAGCAGGCGGTCCGGGGCCGCTGCCGGCGGTTCCGCAGGTGCGCTGGCGGAGCGCGCTCGCGCTGGCGTTGCTGGCTTGGGGACCGATGCTGTTGGCGCTGGGCATCGTAGTGGTGCCCAGCGGCATGGCGGGAGTTCGCGTGAGCCAGACCAGCGGCACGCTGCCAGGGACGCTTTATCCGGGGGCGCACTTTGTAACGCCGCTCGCCGAAAACGTGGCGCTCTTTGACACACGCGACCAGTTGTTTACTACAGGCGCGTTGGAAGATGGCAAAGCCGAGACGGTCGCGAAGGCCAAGGCTGAGCCGCTCAACGTGCAGGCGAAGGAGGGACTGACCCTGGGCTTGGCGATTACGGTGCGCTACCGGCTCGATCCCAAGCGGCTGGATTCCATTCAAAGCAACTTGCCGCAACCCGTAGAAAAAGAGATCGTGCCAGCAGTCGTGGCGAGCGCTTGGCGCGAACTGGTGCCGAACTACACGGTGCGCGATGTGTTTGCGACGAAACGTGAAGAAGTGCGCAAGCGCGCCTCCGACGTCATCACGCAGAAATTGGCCACGGACGGAATCATTGTGAAGGAAGTGATGCTGCGCGATATCCAATTGCCGCCGGAATACGCGAAAGGGCTGGAGAGCTTGTTGCTCAAGGAGCAGGAGAACGATCAGATGGGCGTGCAGACTGAAATCCAGGCCAAGCAAGTGAGAATTTCGGAACTTGAGGCGGAGGCAACGAAAGCTCAGCAGGTGAAGCAAGCCGAGGGCGAGGCGCAAGTGCGGGTGCTGCAGGCGAAAGGCGAGGCCGATGCGATGCAGTACACGTTGCCTCTGAAACAGAAGCAGATTGAGCAATCGAAGCTGGAAGCGGAAGCTCGGAAAGAAACCACGGTAAAGAATGCCGAAGCCCAGGCTGAGGCCAAGGTGATCGACAGCAAAGCGGAGATGGAACGGCGCAAATTGCTGACTCAGGCCGAAGCCGACCGCATCCGTGTAACCGCGGCGGCGGATGCTGAACGAATGCAGAGCGAAGGCGCGATCCTGAAACAGAATCCGCTGCTGATTAATAAGATCGTGGCGGAACGGCTCTCGGACAAGCTGCAGATCATGATGGTGCCGGCGGACGGGAAGTTTTTCTTCGCCAATGACGTGCTGCGCAGCATGAACGTGTCAAACCATGCCAGCCAAGCGGAAGAGCCGGAAAATCAGGAACCAAAATAAGATTTGCGTAGCGCTGCCGTCCTGCCGGAGGCTGCTTCGGCTTCCCTCAGGACGGCGGTGCAGACTCACGGAGCAACCATCGGTGTCTACAACCAGTACAGGGGCTATATGCCGAGAACGACTTACAATGCGGCTTATGCTTTGCGCGTTCTGAAGATGCTCGTTCCCCTGTCAGACCGTCGGCGCGTTGCCCGCTTCTTGCTGTTGATGATGCTGCTCGTGCCAGTGTCCCGGGCAAGCGATTGGCGTGCGCCCGCCGAGCAACTGGCCCGAAAGATCGCGGTGGCTACGGGGCCGGGCGCGGTGGCCGTGAAGGTGGGAAACCGTTCGTCTCTCAGTAATAGTGAAGTCGAGGAAATCCGCCGGGCACTTCTCGCCGAACTCGGAGCCCTGGGCGTTCATTTTGTAAATGCAGATCAGGCTGCGGTCACGGTACAGATTTCGCTCTCCGAAAATTTGCAGGACTACGTTTGGGTGGCGGAGATTCATCAGGGCGACAACCAGTCTTCCGTAGTCATGGTTGCCGCGCCGCGACCGAATGCGGCAATGACCGAGCACCCGCCGGCAGGGCTGACGGTTCACAAAGCGCTCCTCTGGTCGGACGAAAACCGCATTCTTGATGTTGCGATGGTAAACGCAAACCCGCAGCACATGATTCTGCTCGAGCCGGAGAATATCTTGCTCTACCGGCTTCAAGACAGCCGTTGGCAGCAGGAACAGGAATTTCCCGTACCCCACTTGCATCCCTGGCCACGCGATCTGCGGGGCCGGTTGGTTCTGAGGAAAGATCACCTGTTCGACGCCTACCTGCCAGGGATTTTCTGCCGCAGCACGGCGACTGCGCCGCTCGCCGTCAACTGCTTCGAGAGCGATGATCCTTGGCCGTTAGTGACGTGGCCGTTGGGGGCAGAGCCGTCCGGCTTGAGTGCGTTCTTTGCTTCCACGAGAAATTTCTTTACTGGCGCACTTTCGCCTGGAATTGAAAAGCAAACCACGGCTCCGGCCTTTTATTCTGCCGCGGCGCTTCCGCGAAACAAATACACGCTTTGGCTCTTTGCTGCCGTGGACGGTCGAGTCCACTTGCTGGATGGCATCACCGATCAGACCGCGGCACGACTCGGCTGGGGCAGCGACATCGCCAGCGTGAAAAGCGGGTGCGGTCTGGGGTGGCAAATTTTAGCCACAGGAAATGGGGATGGCATGAGCGACACGGTGCGGGCTTTCGAAATCGCAGATCGCGAGCCGGTGGCCGTAAGCCAGCCGGTGGAGTTTACTGGCAACGTCACTGCGCTGTGGACGGAAGCAGACGCGAACAGCGCCATCGCGGTCTCGCAGAATTCGGAAACGGGGAGATATGAGGCTTACCGGCTTTCCCTTACTTGCGGCCTGTAGCCTGCTTGCGGCTGGCGTAGCCAACGCGGCCACGCGCCCGCATTACGGCGGAACTTTGCATGTCGCCATGCGAGCCGCTCCGGCTTCTCTCGACCCGGCGGATCCCAATCAGCCGGACTGGGCCGGGTCCCGCAATTTGTTTGCCCTGATTTTTGACACCCTGGTCTCGTTGGACGAGCAGGGCAGGACGAAACCGGCGCTGGCAAATTCCTGGCAGTCGGAGCCGGGCTACCAACGCTGGGAATTTTCTTTGCGGCAGGGCGTTACTTTTCAAGGCGGAACGCCGGTTACGCCGGATGCTGTGGCCGCTTCCTTGCGTGCCGTGAATCCAACCTGGAAAGTGTTTCCCACGGGAGACGCGGTCACCATCGAGCGTGATTCCCCTGCCCCCGACCTCCCTGCAGAACTGGCTTTGCGGCGCAACGTTATTGCTAAGCGGGAAAGTGGAAGAATCGTGGGCACGGGTCCGTTTGCAGTCATGCAGTGGGACGCAGGGAAGAAACTTGCCCTGGTGGCGCGTGACGACTATTGGGGCGGCCGTCCCTTCCCGGATTCCATCGAAATTGAAATGGGAAAAAGTTTTCGCGAACAAATGATTTCCTTCGATCTGGGTAAGGCACAGGTGATCGAGGTGGCGGCAGAGCAAGCGCATGGAGCGTCGGCGGAAGGCCGCCGCGTCGAGCGCTCGGCTGCGATGGAACTGGTGGCGCTGGTCTTCAGCCACGATCCCCAGTCGCCCGCGGATGGGAGACAGCGCCAGGTTCTGGAGCTTAGCATTGATCGCGAGTTGCTGAACAATGTTGTGCTGCAAGGTGGCGGCGAGCCTGCCGGTGGACTTCTGCCCAACTGGATGAGTGGTTACGCATTTGTTTTTCCCGCCAGTGCGAACCTGACGCTTGCGCAGCAGGAACGCGCGGAGGTGCAAACGACAACCCTGTGGAGTCTCGGCTACGACGCCGATGATCCCGTGGAACGGGTGCTGGCCGAGCGAATCGCGCTGAGCGCACGCGATGCCGGACTCCGGCTGCAGCTTGCTACCGGGAATACAGCAGATGTGCGGCTGGTCCGGGTTCCGTTGGCTTCGCTCGACGCTCACGTTGCGCTTGGGGAACTGGCGGCAGCACTGGGGCTTCCACGGCCTAAATTTGCAGGTAATTCCGTGGATGATCTCTACAGCGCGGAAAATTCCTTGCTGCAAGCGCAGCGGGTTATTCCTTTGCTGCATCTGCGGGCGGCCTGCGGCGTGTCTGCGACGGTGAGGAATTGGAGTGAAGTCCGCGATGGCAGCTGGGGCTTGCCAGATGTCTGGCTCGCCGCGGAGAAACCATGAGTCTCCGGCGTAAGCTTCTAATCGTATTCGCGCTGACCGTGTTCCTGTCGGTCGCGGCGGTGGCCTGGATCATCTCGTCGCTTACGCGTCGCGCTTTTGAGAAGGCCAACGAAGAGCGCACGACCGCTCTGGTGGCGCAATTCCGCCGGGAGTTCGATCGGAGGGGCGGGGAAGTCGTACAGCATGTGGAAACCGTCGCCTCGAGCGAGGCGGCAACCCACATGGCACTCGCGCTGAGCCATGGCGCCCCGGACTACGGAGCGTATCTGAACCAAGCAAGAACGATGGCAGAAAGTCAGCAGCTGGACTTTCTTGAATTCGTGGATAGCCAGGGGACAATCATTTCGTCGGCACAATGGCCGGCGAAATTCGGCTACAAGGAAACTTTCTTTCCCACGGGCGCGGCTCCCCAACAGGCCTTTCTGCAGCAGGAAGAACTGCCGGAGGGCGCCGCCTTAGGTTTGTGTGCGATCAGAACGGTGGACGTGGGAGATAAGGCGCTCTTCGTAATCGGAGGCCGGCGGCTGGATAAGAATTTCCTCGCCGGGCTCGAACTTCCCGCCGGCATGCGAGCCATGTTTTATCAGAATCTCGGATCCGGGTTTTCTCCCGAACTTTTGATCGATCCTTCCGGCGCAGGTAGAAAGTTGGATCAAGTTGCCGCGCTGATCCGGCGGGTCCAGCAGCAGCGGCAGGAAATCACAACCCTGATTCACTGGTCCTCCGACGCTGCCGATGACGAGACTATCGATGCGATTCCACTCTCCGCCTCGTTGACCGGTCAAGATAATCGGCTGCTGGGAATATTGTTGGTGGGGAACTCTCGCCGCGCTTACGTGGAACTGCGCCAGCACATCCGATCCGCCGCCTTGTTGTCGGGAAGCGCGGGCGTATTGTTGGCCATTCTGCTGAGCGGTTGGGCCGCCGCACGGGTTACTCGCCCGGTGGAGCAACTCGCGCAAGCCGCGCGGGAAGTGGCTTCGGGCAACTGGAATGCGCAGGTCGCGGTTACTTCCTCTGACGAGTTAGGCGAGTTAGCGGATTCCTTCAACCGCATGACTCGCGAACTGCTGGAACAAAGGGAGCATTTACTGCAGGCGGAGCGAGTCGCAGCATGGCGTGAGTTGGCGCGGCGCCTGGCGCATGAGCTGAAGAATCCTCTGTTCCCGCTGCAGTTGACGGTGGAAAATCTGCTGCGAGCGCGCCAGCAGAGCCCGGAGCAATTCGACGAGATTTTCAAGGAAAGCTCTTCCGCACTGCTCGCTGAGATTGCGAACCTCAAAGCCATTATCTCGCGCTTCAGCGAGTTTTCAAAGATGCCGCAGCCGCAGTTCCAGGTGGTACAACTGAATGACGTGGTGCAGAATGTGGCCCGGCTGTTTCAGGCGCAGTTGCGCGCGCCGGAGCGCGTCCCGATCGAATGTAAACTGGAGCTTGCCGAACCGATGGAGCCGATTGGCGCCGACGCGGAACTTCTGCACCGCGCGCTCTCGAACCTGTTGTTGAATGCGATGGATGCCATGCCCCAAGGCGGAACACTCACGTTACGAACACGGCGGGAGGGCGATCGTTCTTACGTCGAGGTTTCCGATAGCGGCATCGGGCTCACGCCGGAAGAGTGCGAACGCCTCTTCACTCCTTATTACACCAGTAAAGCGCATGGCACTGGCCTGGGGCTCGCCATCGTGCAGTCGGTGATCAGCGATCATGGCGGCAGAATCAATGTGCGAAGCGAACCCGGACGTGGGACAACATTCATAATCGAACTGCCGGCCAATGCCGACAAGCTGCGAGCTCCTGAGCAGGCCCGCGGCCCATCCCCTGCAGCACCTTGAGGAGTAATTTGGCGACGCAAAAAGCGAACCTCCTGATTGTGGACGACGAGGCCAACACCCTGGCCTCGCTCTCACGCGCGTTTCGTCTCGCAGGCCATGAGGCCACGGTGTGTGACAACGCGGTCAAGGCACTTGAGCTCACCAAAGAGCAAAACTTCGACCTGGTCTTTTCTGATGTGGTCATGCCCGGCAAGGACGGGCTTTCTCTGCTCGAAGATCTCCGGTCACAGGGCATTACGGTTCCAGTGGTCATGATGTCGGGGCAGGCCCACATCGACATGGCAGTGCGAGCCACGAGGCTGGGCGCACTCGACTTCCTGGAGAAACCGATCTCCACGGAAAGACTGCTGCTCACGGTGGAGAACGCACTGAAGCTGCAGCGCCTGGAATCAGAGAATCGCCAGCTTCGCCAGCGCCTGGGCAAGCACGAGATCATCTGGACCGGGGAAGTTATGCGGAAGATTATGACTCAGGTAGAACGCGTGGCCGCCAGCGAATCCCGAGTCTGCATCCTGGGAGAAACCGGCACGGGAAAGGAACTGGTTGCCCGCACGCTGCATGAACGCAGCCCACGCGCGTCGGGTCCGTTCGTCACTTTGAACTGTGCCGCAGTCCCGGCGGAGTTGATCGAGTCTGAATTGTTCGGGCACGAGAAAGGTTCTTTCACCGGCGCCGCCGGGCGTCACATGGGAAAGTTCGAACAAGCGGATCACGGCACAATCTTTCTGGACGAAATCGGGGACATGCCCTTGCCCATGCAAGCCAAGCTGCTGCGGGTGCTCGAAGAAGGCGAAGTCGAACGCATCGGCGGCGACAAACCAATTTCCGTGGATGTGCGCGTGCTGGTCGCCACCCACCGCAACCTGGAGAGTCTGATGCGCGAGGGCAAGTTTCGTCAGGATCTGTTTCACCGCGTTTACGTATTTCCGCTCGCCCTGCCGCCCCTGCGCGAGCGTCGGGAAGATATTCCCGCGCTGGTGGAGCATTTCGACCAGCAGGTTTGTGCCCAGAATAGTTGGAAGACGATCGCCTTCACTCCGGAAGCCATCGAGGCGCTTACCATTTATTCTTGGCCCGGCAACATACGCGAACTGCGCAACGTGGTGGAGCGCCTGATGCTGTTGGCAACCGGGGAACAGGTGACCCTTGAGAGCGTGCGCTCTGCTTTGCCCGCTGCTGCTGATATTTCCCCCGCACTTGGAATGGGCTCAGGACCGCTGGCCGATCGCGTGGCCAACTTCGAGCGCGAGACGATTCTGGCGGAACTGAAGCGCAGCAGCTACCACATGACAAATGCTGCCAAGGTGTTGGGACTGGAGCGCAGTCATCTCTACAAGAAAGCGGAGCAACTGGGAATCGACATCCAAAAGCATCGTCGCGAAGACGAGGCTGATGCCGGTTAGAACCCCAGTCAGTGTGCGGAGTTACTATTTCCCCACGGGAGGCATGACCAGAAAAAAGTGATAGACTATGGGCTCCGCACGCGCCGGAGAGGTGGCAGAGTGGCCGAATGCGGCGGTTTGCTAAACCGTTGTACGGGCTAACACCTGTACCGAGGGTTCGAATCCCTCCCTCTCCGCCAGGTTTTCAATCACTTACATACCGTGCAATCCGTAGCGCAATCCGTTTAGCTCTGTGGCAGCGCCAGACGAACGATTTTCTCGTGCGCCTGTCGCATGTCCGCTGTGGCTGCTGCCCCGTAAACGTTCATCGTGGTGCGGATGTCCGTATGACGCATGAGGCGTTGCTGCACGCCCACCGGGGTGCCAACAGAATCCAGCCACGACCTGTATGTGTGACGGAAGGTGTGGGAACTAAGCGGGTTAGTTCCAGCTTTCACCGCAGCCCTGCGAATCGCCCGCCAAACTCCTGCATAGGAGAACGGCAAGCGGCCAATCTGCGCTGGGGAAGCGAACATCCAATCTCCCGGTGCGGAGAACTGAGTTGTCTGCTTCCATTGCTTTAGCACTCCCAGCATTTCGGCGTCGATGTGCATGGAACGCTGTGACTCAGGCGTTTTCACGTCATCAACGACTTGATGCACGATGCCGCGTTCGATGCGGAGCGTGCAGTTCAGCCACTCCACGTCGGACCATTTCAGCGCCAGGCACTCGCTGATGCGAAGGCCAAAGCAGACACAGACCAGAGCCATCGTGCGAAAGGGTTCCTCCATGTGCCCGATAAGGTGCTGAAACTCCCCCACGGTCAAGCTGCGGGGTTGCCGTGTGCGTTTGCTTGCTCCTTTAACCGTGACCAATTCCATCGGATTGCGCTGCACGGGCACGTATCCGCGCCACATGGCGAAATCCCACAAAACACGCATCAATCCACGAATGTGGACCTTGGACTTGGGTGCCAGTTTCAGAGATTGCAACCACAGGTCAATAGGACGTGCCTCTAGCTCCTGTATCATTCGGTCGCCCCAGGTCGGAATGATGTAGTGATTGAGCCACGTATTGTAGCCCTGTCGTGTCATCGTCCGCTGTGGCATTTTCTCTGCTCGGTACTGTTCCACCAACGCACGAACCGTTGGCAAGTTACTGTTCGGTCTGACTTGGTTTTCCATCGCATCCATAAGAGGCTTGGCGGCCATCGATGCGGATGCCTTGGTTGGGAAATCGCGACCAGAGCCAATCACCTTGGAGCGTCGCTTGCGATTCTCCCACCACAGGAAATTCCAAGTCCTCCGTCGTTTGTCAAAAACCACACTTCCTGTCTTAAACCGTGCAGCCCTTTTCATTGCTCCATCCTTTCCGCAGGGCGCACGGATGGCGTAGTGGATGGTAGCACGGGGGATTCCAGAAGAGCCGCGTCTAAATCCGCCAGCCGAAAGCGCCAGACCCGGCGCTTCGTGCCCGACAGTGCAAAAGCTTTCACTTTGCCCTGGCGGACCCAGAGCAATAGCGTGCGATGCTTGACCTTCAGGTATTGCGCTGCTTCCTCAACTGTCAGCCATTCGGACTGGAGATTGGTCGTCATTCTGCCTGCTTTACGGAGCGGTTGAAGACTCGGTGATAGACCGAAAATATCTAAGGCGCTCTATTCCACGGGGCGTAATCCGGTACGCAACCCGTGACCAGCCTTGCGCCCGTTCCAGAAGTCCTTGTCTACACAGACGGGATAAATAACTGTAGACAGAACTGCGCTGCGGGTTCCCTTGTAGACATTTCCTTATTTCATCCGGCGTTATGAATCTCGAACTTGCCGCAAATATCTCAAGCACTCTTCTTTTGGTCATGGTTCTCCGCTAGTGTGTAACGCTCTCCTATTTCGACAAGAATCAGCCGTTTGGTGTAATAGGCGTACAAAATCACTCGGCTGTAGACAGAAACCGAAATTCTTAACCGTTCGGATTCGGCACGTAGCCGTGAAACCAACTCTTCGGGCAACCGGACATCGAGTTTGGCGTCCAGACGTTGTGGAACGTCAGGCAGCACAGAAAAGTCGTACTGGCCGTCCGGCGCGTGCATGAGAATCACGCGAACGATCTCCGGGACCGTCATTTTCGAGTGAACCGCGTGACCACGAACGGTGCGTTCCAGCGCCGCTGGCAGGCGAAGCGAGATAACCGCAGTCATTGCTTTCCTCCCACGATGGTTTTCAGGCCGTTCAACACCTTCGATCCGTTGCTCCCATCGGTTTCTTTGGCAGGCTCGATTTGCTTTTGTAAAAGGTGCTGGGAGCGCGAACCGTTGTAAAAGATGCGGGCGGAACAGAAGCCACAATTGATAAAGGGCCGCTTGGTCCGGGTCACAAACACGGCGACTTTATGCCCGCACACTGGGCAGGGAGCAATCCCCAGCTCCGGCATTGCGGGTGCCAGTTCCATCATGGGCCTGTCCTTGGCGCTATCTTCCGCTGGTTTCAGCGCCAGACTTCGGAAAATGCTCTTGCGTGGTTTATCTTTGTCTTCATCCATGTTCAATTCACCGTTGGCGGAATCGACGATCCTGCTGGTCCGCCTTTAGAGATTCTCTAAAGGCACTCTGACTCTACTGCCAAGCTGTTTAGAGGTCAGTTTCACGAAAGGAGAAGGAAATGAAACGTTCCTGGAAGGAGAAGCTCGACGAAAAGGGTGTGAATTTGGTAGAGGCGAGCGCCAAAGCGCGGAAGATTAGGCCCCTTGCAAACACGGATTTCAACGAGATAACCCGTTGGCTCAGG
>Ga0116218_1002292_pt1 | contig 10786 bp, 10 predicted proteins | sample Sb_taG_2_FD_88966 | JGI IMG/M metagenome (GOLD analysis project Ga0116218, IMG submission 88966) | Peat soil microbial communities from Weissenstadt, Germany - Sb_50d_5_LS metaG | ecosystem: Environmental > Terrestrial > Soil > Wetlands > Peat | place: Germany: Weissenstadt | collected 2010-09-21 | reverse complement strand
TTCTTCTTTATGCTCGTAAAGAAAAATGAGGCCGAAAAGACATGCAACGATCCCAATTGGGACGTTCACGTAGAACACCCAGCGCCATGAGAATTGCGTGACTAGAAAGCCCCCAAGTATCGGGCCAATTGCTGGTGCGAGAATTGTCGCAAATATCAGGATGCGCGAAACTTGCACTCGTTGCGAAGGGGGAAAAGTCCGATACAACATAGCTGTGCCAACTGGTGTGAGCGCGCCACCGGCTGCTCCCTGCATTATCCTGAATATGATTAACATGCCATAGCTACTAGCCAGACCGCACAGTGCCGATGAAATAGTAAAAAGCGTTAGCGCAAGTAGCAAGATTCGCTTAGTGCCCCATCGATCCCCTAACCATCCGGAGGCTGGCATTACAACAGCCAGGCTAACCAGGTAAGCAACTACCACAGCATCGATAGCAGAACTGGGCACGTTTAGCTGTCGTGCGAGCGAAGGCAGAGCCACGTTCACAATCGTCGAATCCATAATGCTCATGAACATGGCGGTTACAAAAACAACGCTCACACTAACTTTGGGATCAAGCCGAATTCGATGCATAGATAGGCTCCAAAAACAATGAAAGATAAAGACGACTGCTATTAAGAATCACACATGGAATGAATGTCACTCAAATGTAGGTAATATATATGATATACTCTTTGTTACAACATATCCAACACTCTTGCAGCAGACTATCCTCAAAGGAAGCAATCATGTCCCGTTTTTTTGCAGATAGTAGAAGCAAAACACACCCTGATAATCAAAAGCAAACCTTTTCAGATGAACGATCTGATGATCAGCCAGATAGCCGACATGTTCATTTGGTCATTCTAGGGACAGGGTTCTCTGGACTGGGAATGGCAATTCGACTCAAGCAGCAAGGTTACGAAAACTTTGTAATACTTGAGCAGGCCTCAGATATCGGTGGAACCTGGCGTGACAACACCTATCCCGGCTGCGCTTGTGACATTCCTTCACATCTGTACTCCTTCTCTTTCGCGCTCAATCCTGACTGGAGCCGGGCATATTCCCCCCAACGTGAGATTTGGGACTATTTACGCCGCTGCGCGAAACAGTATGGCATCAATCCTCACATTCTTTGGAACGCCAAATTGCTAAAAGCTTCCTGGCATGAAGCTGACCAATGCTGGTACATCATCACCACTCAAGGTCAATTTACTGCCAGCATCCTTATTCTCGGTAACGGACCGCTCAGCGAACCGTCTTTCCCAATCATTCCAGGCATCGATCACTTCGAAGGAGTGAAGTTTCACTCGGCTCAGTGGAATCACGACTACGACCTTTCAGGGAAGAATGTCGCTGTGATTGGAACTGGCGCATCGTCGATTCAGTTTATCCCAAAGATCCAGCCCCAGGTCAAACATTTATCACTTTTTCAGCGCACTCCACCATGGATTCTACCCCGTCATGATCATCGGATTCCGTCCTGGCAGCGTGCGATGTTTCGTATCTTACCTTTCACCCAACACATTGCGCGCACAAGAATCTACTGGCGACAGGAGTTAATTGCGTTAGGCTTTGTCTACCGTTCCAACATTCTTGAGAGTATCATGCGTCTCTCGCACACATACCTTGTAAAGCAGGTCAAGGACCCTGTGCTCCGCGCAAAGCTCACACCTCATTACACCATAGGCTGTAAGCGTATTCTATTGTCCGACGATTTTTATCCCGCTCTTACACAACCCAATGTCGAAGTCATTACAAACCGTATTCGCGAGGTAAAAGCGAACAGCATCGTAACGGAAGATGGTTTGGAGCATCCGATCGACGCCATCATTTTCGGGACGGGCTTTCATGTCACCGATTCACAGCTTCCACACTACATTTATGGACGCGACGGGCAATCGCTCGCTGAACACTGGCATGCTGGCTCCAGCGCGTATTTCGGAACGACTGTCTCTGGTTTTCCCAATCTATTTTTGCTCATTGGGCCAAACACTGGCCTGGGTCACAATTCCATGGTCTTCATGATCGAGTCCCAACTCAATTACATACTTGACTGCCTGCGGACGATGGATCGGCGCAATCTGGTTGCAGTCGATGTACTACCAGAGATACAGAAATCCTTCGATACAGAAATGCAAAAGCGAATGCAAAGCACTGTCTGGATCTCAGGGTGCAAGAGTTGGTATCTTGATGCCAATGGCCACAACACAACACTCTGGCCTGGCTTTACCTTTGAGTATCGCCGTCGGACACGCCATTTTGATCTGCGTAACTATACATTAATTCATCAAAACATAGCAGCCCCGAACAAAAAAGCTGCTGTCATACAGAGCAAGACAAGATGATAACATCAACCCGGGTTTTGCAAGCAATCCTACAAGCTGAGCAAAAGATACGACCATACATCCGAAAAACCCCTCTTGAGTATTCTCATCACCTGAGCCAGTTAACAAAAAGTCAGGTGTTTCTAAAATTAGAAAACCTCCAATTTACCGGATCGTTCAAAGTACGAGGAGCTATGAACGCGTTATTGTCTCTCCCAGAAGAACAAAGCACCAGGGGAGTGGTCACCGCATCTTCAGGCAATCATGGCGTCGCGGTTGCATTCGGGCTTCATACGCTTAAAATCAGCGGCACAATTTTCCTGCCTGAAAACTCTTCCTCTGCCAAGGTCGATGCCATTAGCAATTATGGGGTTGATACACGATTTTGGAGTACCGATTGCCTTGAAACAGAGACATATGCTCGTTCTTATGCTGAACAGCACGGCATGCATTATATCTCACCTTACAACAATCTTCATGTAGTAGGTGGACAGGGAACCATCGGCGTTGAACTTTGCGAGCAGATCAAACATATAGACGTAGTGCTTGTCGCTGTCGGAGGTGGAGGAATGATCTCTGGTATTGCCGGGTATGTGAAAACACTATTCCCTCTTGCAGAAGTGATAGGTTGTTCACCCATGCATTCCCCTGTCATGGCAAAATCCGTACAGGCTGGACAAATTCTTGAAATGGAATCACTAACAACGCTCTCAGATGGTACAGCTGGAGGAATTGAGAAAGATTCAATCACGTTTCCACTCTGCTGTGAGCTAGTCGATGACTATATCCTCGTTACAGAAGATGAGATTCGACAGGCCATGCGTTTGTTTATCGAGACACATCATATGCTAATCGAGGGTGCTGCCGGCGTTCCACTTGCAGCACTACTCAAAATGCCGCAAAGGTTTCAGGGTAAAATAGTCGTTATTGTTTTATGTGGAGCCAATATCAGTCTCGAAACTTTGAAATCTGTAATATCATAAAACACGATGCATCATCATCTTGCTGATCGCCTATGCGAGAGGTTTTCGACCATCCAACTTGCGACAGTTGCATTGATCTCTCCAGGAACAGGTTGCGGCCCAACTGGAAGATCCTTAAACTGCGTCGCTAGAAAAGCAAGCGATTGAGCCTGTAAAGCGAAACCTAGATCCATAGTCTCTATAGGATTACCCCCACCACCAGCAAGATTCAACATTTCACCCTGAGCAAGCAGCGTTATACGTCTCCCATCTTCCAGTGTAAAAAGTTCAACCCAATCACGGAACCGCTCAACGGCAACCGCACGTTTCTTAAGCGCAGCAATATCAATTTCCCATGAAAAATGACCTGCATTGGCGAGAATTGCTCCATCTTGCAATTGATCAAGAGACTCGCCTGCAATAGCATCAGGCCTACCTGTTGCGGTGAAGAATACCTCTCCAATCCTCAGTGCTTCCTCGACCTTTGTGACGCTCATGCCATCGAGTACCGCCTCTAAAGCCCTGATTGGATCTACTTCAACCACGGTCACCTGACCTCCTAACCTGCGCAAACTGCGTGCGATGCCACGTCCAACTGAGCCATAGCCAAAGACAACGAACTGCTTCGATTGCACTAGCAGATTTGTTTCGCGCATAAAACCTTCGACGATAGTCGGTCCAACCCCATGCTCATTCTCCATAATTAGTTTTAGCGGGCTATCATTGATAACGATGATGGGAAATGTTAAAGAGTTGTGTAATTCTCCACGTAAACGGTTGGCTCCTGTCGTAGTTTCCTCTGTACCTGCAAAGACACGACCCCGAGCTGACTTAGCAAGATATGTTGCAACAAGGTCAGCCCCGTTATCCAGGAAAAGATGAGGGTCATGAGACAAGACCTGCTCTATATTCTCCTGGTGCTTCTTACTATCATCCTCTTGTTCTCCAAAGACGATGACTCCATTATGCCTGAGTGCCGCAACTACATCATTCTTCGTAGTCCCAGGACTGCCAGTAATCACAACTTTAGCCCCACCTGCTTGCAGTACTGAACACAGTACCGCAGTCTTAGGTTCGACATGTAAACACATCCCAATAGTTAGTCCTGCGAAAGGCTTTGTCTCGCTGAACTGGACGCGCAACCTCTGAAGAAGTCGCTGGTGCATTTCAGCCCAGCGAATTTTCTGTAGACCTTGAGCTACTAAATCAGCATCTGTGACATCTTGATCTTGTTTTTCAATCATTTTGTAATCCTTTCGCTTTTCATCCCTCGTTGTGATAACAACAATTCTTGGATATAATTTTATCAGTAACGCATGAGAGTTTGCTCATACTGTTGAGAAACACGAAAACTGGCTAGAGTAATCTTGAAAGGTTTTTCGGTACCTACACAACACGGGCATCACCCCATTTTGAAAGGCTACTAACTATGCTTCCATGGTCTATGAACACAAGCGGACGTTTCGAAGAGATAACATTTGACAGCAGTGCGCTTCGAAATAACCCATTGCGAGATCCTTACCAGCGACCATTGTGGATATACCTGCCGCCAGGTTACGATGATGACCCTCACCGCCGTTATCCTACCATTTATCAAATACAGGGGCTTACCGGCCAACTAGATATGTGGCGTAATCGCTCGCCGTTTAGAAAAAACTACCCCGAATTAGCTGACGAGATGTTCGCAACAGGTGAAGTTTCACCATGTATCATCGTCTGGGTAGATTGCTGGACGTCGATTGGTGGCAGCCAATTTCTCGACTCTCCTGCTACTGGTCGTTATCATACCTACTTGTGTGACGAGATCGTACCCTGGGTCGATGTACACTATCGGACACTCCCACAACGCGACCACCGTGGCATCGCCGGTAAATCAAGTGGTGGCTATGGGGCTATGGTTACACCCATGCTTCGGCCAGACCTCTGGGGTGGTTTTGCAACTCACGCCGGCGATGCATTATTTGAGATGTGCTATCTCCCCAACTTTCCAAAGTCTGTGAGAGCTCTCCGAGATGAATATCATGGCTCATTTGAAGCGTTCTGGGATGACTTCCGAAAAAGGCCAGCCTTGAAGAAACAGAGCGATGGCTACCTGTTGAATGACTGGTGTATGGCCGCATGTTATTCGTCTGATCAAGATGGCACCGTCCATCTGCCCTATGACCTTACAACTGGAGAACTCAATACCGATGTCTGGGCAAGATGGTTGGCATGGGATCCTGTACGTATGGTACCAGTTCATGCGAAGACGCTCAAGCAAATGCGAGCAATTTATATCGATGCTGGCAAGCGAGACGACTTTTTTCTCGACCTGGGTGCAGAAGCGTTTCGGCAAGCTCTCGAACGCATTGGTGTTACAGATGTATGCTTTGAATTGTTCGATGCAACTCACTTTGATATAGAGTACCGCTACCCTTTGAGTCTGAAATATCTGGCTGAACGTCTCTCGCCTAAAATGGTTTGAAAAAGATTCGTTCTCCAAATCTCAGACAGCAGAATCAACAGTAACTGTCAGATTCATCCCTGATCCCATTAAGCTGGTAACATGAAATGTGCCATAGAAATCGAAGACAACATCTTTGGCTTGCCCTGGAGCGATTCGAATTCCGGGGCTTTTTAATCCTCGAGGGAGCTCAGCATAAGGATCGCAATGATTGTTAGTGCCCAGACATAGAACCTGGGTAATGGTTGATGAGCGGTTCACGAAGTGAACCGTTTGGCCTTCTGGAATTTCCAAATTTTGTGGAGAAAAACCATTCAACATAACATTTACTTCGGGTGGTTTATGAAAACTTTCGTAAGCGGCAATCACGATTGCAAATGAAATCACAAACAAAAGTGGAATCCCTATAAGTGAAAAAAGCACCTTTGTGCGTTTAGATACGTTCATAAACAGTCTCCTTCTATCTACTATTAATTATCATTGCAATGTCAACTGCTGTTCTGTTTAGTCTATTCCTCTTACTTTGTGAAACAAGATTCAAAATTGTACAGGCACAATAATGACAACCGCTTACCAGTTACCCGAATAAAAAGTGATGTGTGATAGAATACGCTCATCTGTCTATCACTATGAGAAGGAGCTATATATGACATTGAAATTCGGTGTGATGGTCCCTCAAGGTTGGCGTATGGACCTTGTGGATTTTCCCGACCCGGTAGAAGCATACGAGGCTATGACATCTGTTGCACAGGAGGCTGAAGCTTTAGGCTTTGATTCTGTCTGGCTCTATGACCACTTCCATACAATACCTCTACCCTCACAAGAAGTCACATTTGAATGTTGGATGAGTACGGCAGCTTTAGCCCGTGATACCAAACGTGTGCGGATAGGGCAGATGGTCACCTGCAATGGATATCGCAACCCTGCGCTACTTGCTAAAATGGCGAGTACTGTCGATGTTATGAGCCATGGGCGACTCGACTTTGGGATAGGAGCCGGTTGGTATCAGCATGAATTTCTTGCCTATGGATTCAATTATCCCGATGCACCGGAGCGGCTGCGTTACCTGCGTGACGCAGTGCAAGTCATTCTAGCTATGTGGACACAGGAAGAGGCAGTCTTTGAGGGTAAATATTATCAGGTTCGTGGTGCAATTAACCAGCCTAAAGGAGTACAAAAGCCACATATCCCTCTGCTCATCGGTGGTGGCGGCGAAAAGGTCACCCTCAAACTAGTTGCTCAATATGCCGATGCTTGCAATGTTGGTGGAGGTGATATCCAAACCATACGCCATAAACTCGACGTCATTAAAATGCACTGTGAGCAGTTGGGAAGAGATTACTCTCACATCCGTCGCACAACTTCTACAATCTGTGTCATAGGTGATTCAGAGGAGACAGCATTAGCTTCATTGAGTGAACAACAACGCTCGCTCGTCTCCATCATGCAGGCTAATTCCTTAATTGGAACCCCTGATTCGATGCGAAAAAGAATCGCTGAATTTGAAGAAGCTGGGGTACAAGAACTGATCCTCTGGTTCCCTGATGCGGCAAAATTGGAATCTCTTCGATTATTTGCCAAAGAATTCATACAGCGCTAGCTATTGTCAGAGGAACGACTACAAGGAGCATACATCTTGACGATACAACTTACACAGCAGGACCTTTTAGACGGCTTTCAAGATAATCATGAACGTTTTCTGAAGCTTATCAATCATCTGAACGAAGAGCAACAACAAATCGCGTTTACACCAGAAGGATGGTCGGTTAAAGATTTCCTGTCACATATGAGCCACTGGAAGGCAGCCACTCTGAGACTCATTGTCGCCTATACCCATGATCAGCCACTTCCACCGGTAACGCCATCGGGAGATGCGGCCAATGCAGAGGCACGAGAAATGGATAAAGAACTTCCCTTACCCAATGTGCGTAACTATTGGGAAGAGACTCATATGCATTTCACGCACGTCATCGCTGATGTACTCGATGATAATAAACTTCTGGAAGAGGTACGTTCACCCTCGAATGAAGACGTCACTGAATCACTATGCAGGATAGTTGCCACTATCTGCGAACATGATGAGGAACATCTTGAGTTGATTGAGCAATACTTCGAGATTGGTAAATGACCCTCCTCAAATCGATTAAATGGTATAATCCAGGCATTACCAATTAGTCGATTACGGCTCATTTCTCGTATCCAAAACATACTGACGACTACGTAGATAAAAGGAGATTAAACAGAATGTATATCGCTGTGAATCGAATAGCAGCACCAGAAGATCAAGCACAGGCAATGATCGAGGGCTTTAAGCATGCTGCACCTGGAATGAAACGCTTTAGCGGGTTTCTTGGACTGGAATTATGGACTGCGGAAGATGGTTCAATCAATGCCGTTTCGCGTTGGGCTTCAAAGGAAGCATTAGATGAATATTTGAAGAACGATCTTTTCCGACAACACCATAGTGGTGCCAGTAGCGAACAGATGAATGTCCCTAACCAGGTTTCCTATTATTCTGCTGAGGTTCTTAGCTAATCTTGATGGCAGGGTTACTTAAAATGACAAATCTCAGCTTCTGAGTTGAGATAAGAGGTCAAACAAAACTGGGATCACTGAATAGAGATCCCAGTTTTGTTTGACCTCTTAAAACCGATTATAAAACATTCCTCGATAATCACCGCAAAAAGCAGCCCTCGTAGTCGAGTAACTTCATCAATCTTCCCACATCACATCACGATGCAGTAAGACGGCAACTGGATGTAGGGACGCATGAGCCAGCGTATGTGCATCTTTGATGCGTTGGGCGATAGCGTCGGTTGTATTTAAGTGCCAAATCGGGATGTTCAGCGCACGCAAAAGTGGCTCTGTAGCCAGGCCCCCTTGCGTTTGCCACGGGTCTTTTTCCCCAAAATGCCCTCGGTAAGAGATAAGTAGCAACAGTGGTATCTTGTAGAGAAGTGCCAGCGAAACGATGCCATTAATTGATGCCAGAAAACCATGATTTTGCATCAGCATAGCAGAGTTAACACCTGCTAAATGCGCCCCTGCTGAAATGCCCACACCCTCTTCTTCTTTGGCTAGGCGTACAAGCGTCACGTCAGGGTCTTCGTCTGCCATGCGGATTAAATGCACAAGCCATGTCTCAGGCAGTGCAGAGATAATCTTCACATCGCACGCTTTAAGTGCCTCATAAATCAATCTGGAATTGCTTACAGATACAGGCATAGCAGCCCCCCAAAAATATAGAAGTCAACCCGTGATAGTTTTTAGTATAGCATGCTTAAGCTGTTGTTGACAGGATGTATGGGCTGTTAAACAAGTTAACCATGCTGCTATGCAATACTGCCACTGTTTGCTATACTGGCCTGAATACATTCATGTTGGAACAGAGGTGGCGCAATGGAGACAAAGCGTTCATGGTGGCAACAACTAATTGAACATCCCTTCGTTATATTTATTGTAATTATATCGGTATTGATACTCATTAACTTCATTTTCTTTGCTTATCGGTATGGGTGGGATTGGACAGGGTTTAATAGCGGAACAAGTCAAATAACAATCACTAGCACCTCCAAAGTAAACTACACAGCTACCATACCTCAATCATCGAAATCGTTATGGGACTGGCTTCAACTTCTTGCAATACTTGCTATTCCTGTTGTAGTCGGTATAGGAGCAGCTTGGTATACAGCACAACAAGGGAAAGTAAGCGATAGAGAGAATACTGATAACCAGCGGGAAACCGCACTTCAAGCCTACATCGATAAAATGACAGAACTTCTTCTTAAAGAGCATTTAGGTGAACGTACAGCAGATGGTAAATTAGACCCCAAATATGAGCAGGTACGGAAAATAGCACGGATACGAACAATCACTGTCCTTAACCAGTTAGACGGAAGGCGAGTTAGCTACGTCTTTGCCTTTTTAAGTGAAGTAGCGCTTAGGTCAATGCAGCCATACGATAGTGTTGTGATCTTGGAGAAAGCTGATTTTCGGGATGTGGATTGGAGTGGAGCCAACCTCTTCGGTGGAGTCAATCTCGGTGGTGTCTCATTCTTCAAATCCAACCTCAACTATGCTTACCTCGGTTGAGCCAACCGCTTTCATACCATTTTCTGGCAATCTGACCTTAGGGAAGCCATCCTCATCGATGCCGACCTCAGGGAAGCCATCCTCACTGGAACCGACCTTAGGGGAGCAGACCTTAAGGGAGCAGACCTTAAGGGAGCCACATTAGATAGGGCTAATCTTACTAAAGCCAATGTTACTCCTGAACAACTGGAAAAAGCTAAATCACTCAAAGGCGCAACCATGCCTGATGGGAAGATACATCCGTAGCCAGTTATAGACGATATTCCACTAAACGGTGATCGCCCAAGTGGCCGTACTTTCAAGTATGCTTCCCTGAAACTGGAGCGTAAATTCATGCAGACTCTTTGGTACTTCATAGGAAATTTGCCCGCGCAATTTGTCATTTGGCTGAAGAGAAACATCATTAGGCGGAACTCCAATACCAGTGTCCGTTTCTTGATACACTTGCCCTGTTGCATCCTTGAGGGTAAAGGATGCACCGCTTGAGACAATTTGTGGACTCGACGAAAGGTTTTGTGTGGTAACATCGACAACTAGAAAAATATCTCCTGCGCTTGGTTGAGCATATGGGCCAGAGGTGACTTCCTTCATGCTGTTCACAGTCACGCTCCAAAGCGTATTCGTCGCTGTTTCGCCAACATAGAATATTACTTGTGTTGGTACACTTGTTGGCTGACTTGTTGGCTGTGTGGCAAATTGTTTTTGTGTAACCGTGTTCTGATGACTAGCAGACACCAGTACAGCTAGAACAACCATACCAATGGCGAATGCAGCCATAATTCCGCACCCGATACCCATACCAAGTTTGAATGCATTGTGCGGTTTCTCAGGTGGTTGATATGGTGAGGGATGATACGGTTGCTGCCATTGCTGTTGTGGAGGTGGCATCTGTTGTGGATACTGAGGTTGAAGTGGTTCGTACTGTTGCCACTGTGGAGTTGACCCCCAGGATGTATGCTGTTGTTGCCATTGTTGCTGTG
>Ga0116218_1002289_pt1 | contig 10789 bp, 9 predicted proteins | sample Sb_taG_2_FD_88966 | JGI IMG/M metagenome (GOLD analysis project Ga0116218, IMG submission 88966) | Peat soil microbial communities from Weissenstadt, Germany - Sb_50d_5_LS metaG | ecosystem: Environmental > Terrestrial > Soil > Wetlands > Peat | place: Germany: Weissenstadt | collected 2010-09-21 | reverse complement strand
GATCATAGACACAAATACGTTGTCCATGTCGTAATAGAGCTTTGTGAAAATTGTAAATAATCCTGGCATCCTGGGGGAGTAAAGCCTGTCGTAAATCATGCGCAGCATCGGCGGTTACTTTCTTCCCAATCAGGCCCAGGCGGATACTAATACGCCAGACATGCGTATCTACCCATGATCGCATTTAGTAACTTTCAGACTCGTTTGCAAGGAGCCATCCTTGCCGTCAGAACCTTGAAGAAGGCTAATAGTAACGCGAAATTGACTTAAACAGTTTTTAAGTATTGATGGACAAAGCTGATCGCCGTAGAACCTTGGCCCACCGCGGAGGCTACGCGCCTGATAGTGTCCTGCCTGATATCACCCACCGCAAAGATGCCCGGCACGCTGGTCTCCAACAAGAAGGGGTCCCGGTTCAGCCGCCAATTTTTGGGCCTGCGACCATCGTGGATCAGATCGGGTCCGGTTAAAATGAAGCCCGCCTGGTTTCGTTCCACAACATCGGCAACAAACTCTGAATGGGGTTTGGCCCCGATAAACACAAACAGTGCGGCGACGGGCACGGTTTCGATGTCGCCGGTATCATTGTCCTTAATCACCAACGCTTCCAGCCGGTCTGTGCCGATTGCTTCGATGATACTGGTGCGCACACGCACATCAATGTTCTCTGTGCAGTTGATCTGGTCAATCAGGTATTGTGACATGTCCTTTTGCATAGAACTGCCGCGCACCAGCATGGTTACTTTGCTGGCATACCGCGAGAAAAACATGGCTCCCTGGCCGGCCGAGTTGGCCCCGCCCACCACAAACATCTGTCTACCTTTGTAATAGGCGACCTCGGTTAAGGCGGCGCCGTAATAGACCCCTGCGCCGGTGAGAGCCTCTATGCCGGGGACTTCGAGGGTGCGTAATGACGCCCCCGTGGCGATGATCAACGCCTTACAACTTAATTCAGTTTCATTTGCCAACTTGACATAACGATAAGGGTCGTCCACTCGTATCTGGGTGACCTCTTGCGCCGTCAAAATCTCGGCTCCCAGGCGTGTAGCCTGTGCTGTAGCCCGTCGAGCCAAATCAGCGCCGCTCACCCCATTCGGAAAGCCCAGGTAGTTCTCAATGCGGGAACTGGTACCAGCCTGACCGCCGGTAGTTTCTTTATCAATCAACAGAGTACGCAACCCTTCCGAAGCAGCATAGACCGCCGCCGCCAGACCAGCCGGGCCAGCTCCAACAATAATGAGATCATAAAAGGGATGCGTAGCTTGCGTACGTAGCCCTATTTTTGCAGCGACGGTGGTAATGTGCGGGTTAATTAAGGTACTTCCATCGGGGAAAAAGAGGACGGGTAAGTGATGCTGTTCATTGCTGACCGTGTCCACCAAAGCTCTGGCTTCGGCGTCTTGTTCAATATCCAACCATTGGTAGGGAATTTGGCTACGAGCCAGGAAGTCTTTAATGGTGTGGGAGCTAGCCGACCAGAGTGTACCGGCTACCCGTATACCATCAAAAGGCACTTCGGCGGTGGCTAACCAATCGCTGAGGAGGTCATCCAGAACGGGATAAAGATTTTGTTCCGGAGGACTCCAGGGCTTCATCAGGTAGTGATCCAGGCCGATCACGTTGATGGCGGTAATTGCCGCCTGGGTATCGGCGTAAGCGGTCAGTAACACTTTGCGGGCATTGGGGTAAAACTTCATGGCTTCGGCCAGAAACGCAACGCCCTCCATGCCCGGCATTCGTTGGTCTACCAGAAAGAGGGCCATCTGGTCATTGCGCTGCTTAAGCCGTTGCACGGTTTCTAAAGCCACAGCGCCGGATGTGGCTTTCATAATGCGATAATCCTGGCGATAATGTTGCCTTAAATCACGCTCAATCGCATTGACCACCTGTATGTCATCATCTACGGTTAGAATAATGGGCTTAGCCATGAGGTCACCTCCTGGAACCTGGGTTATCTGGTAACTAGCACTACGCTTCTTTTTGCAGAGCTTCAAAGTTTAAGGGGAGTTTCACTTCAAAACGGGTTTCCCCCGGCCTTGAGTAAACCGCAATCTTTCCTTTATGCTTTTGGACAATGATGTTATGGCTAATACTTAGTCCCAGACCAGTTCCTTTTCCGGGTGGTTTAGTGGTAAAAAAGGGGTCAAAGATTTTTGCTTGAATATCTTGGGGGATGCCAGGCCCCGTATCCTTAATTTCTACAATTACCCAGTCATCTTGCCTATAGGTTCTCAAGACAATCTCACCTTGCCCCTTCATAGCGCCAATAGCGTTATCTATGATGTTGGTCCAAACTTGATTAAGCTCGCTGCCAAAGGCCTCAATACGAGGCAGGTCTTGGGCATATTCACGCCGGACTTGCACCCCGGCCTTAAGCTTACTACGCAGCATCACCAGCGTATCATTCAAGCCTTCATGAATATCAACAGATTGTACCGGAGCCTGGTCAAGATACGTGTATGACTTTAGAGCTTTGACAATCTCAGTAATTCGACTAGTGCCCTGCCCAATTTCTGCAAGCAAATTGTGCGTAGCGTATCTGTTACTCAGTAAAGCCGTAACCGTTGGAAGTTCTTCGCTGCTGAAGTTTTCGGCCAGGTGTGATAGCTTTGAGCAATCATAGCCGATATTAACCAGCATGGGGGCTAGCTCCCATGCATCTTCGACACCCTGATCTGTTAGCCAGGTTTCTATTTCATATTCCTGATCACTACGGGTTAATGGATCCAAATCAAGCGGCTCTTTAGCCCGCTGCTGGATCATCTGGGTATGTGACTCTAAAACCTCAAGTTCAGAGGCTGAAAGGTTCAACTGCCCTAAGCTGAATTCGGCCTGCTCTAACTTTATGATGGCATCTTCTAACTGTTCGGCGCCGCGTTGGGCCGCGGCAGCGGGGTTGTTAAGCTCGTGGGCTACCCCCGCGCTGAGCTTCCCCAGCGTGGCCAGCTTTTCATTCTGACGCAACATAATTTCTTGTTGCAGATAGGCTTGTTCAAGATCACGCAGCTTTCTCTGCCCCCATAACATGTATACTTTTTCGTGAAAGAACTGGGCAGCTAAGGTGATAAACTTAATATCTAACTCATTAAAAGGTTGCCTCCGCCGACTAAAAATGGATAGACCCCGCAGTTCTCCGCCCCCAAAATGGGGGCAGACATATAATTGTAGAATATCACTTCTTTGAAACTGCCTGGGCAGAGATGCTTTCGCTTCCGCAAGCGTCTCCCCAGCCAGAAAACCAGTTTTTCGCTTTGCCCACAACTCGCACTCAACGCTCGACAGATGATCTGGAAGATCATTGGTTATCGTCGCCTTTCCTTGATAACCATCAATAATCATCGCGTTCTCTGTAGTGCTTAAAGAGCCTATACTTTCGCTCTCTATACTAAGATAGCGCCATGAAAAAACGTCGGCAACGTACTTGAGCCGGCTGGCCATTACATCGCCCACTCGAGCAATCTCATTTGCCGTATTCATTTCCCTTGATAGCTCAAAGAGGGATTCGTATCGCGTTAATCTCGAAAGGGATCCTTCTGCTGACATCAGGACTCCTCCTATTTGTTTATGTGACACTCTTATGTCGCTGGGGTCAAGGGCGCTTCGGCAGGTATATGAACAATATCCGTCATGGTATTCAGGAGCACCCCAAAACCTGCTAGGGATATGAGTTCATCTATTTCTTGCTCTGAAAATCCTTCATCCCGTAATTGTTCCTCAAAATCAAAATCTTCAGCCGCTACTGTTTTAGGGTGCAAGGCCATTTGTGTTACAAGTTCAATGGCCACCACATAAGAAGCCGGTATATCCATATTCCCCCCATCAGACATAGCGATTAATTCATCATAAGTAATTGTTGAATCCAATCTAAGGACTGTCCGTCCGTGTAAGGAAGCACAATACGTATTTCCATATTCAACAGATATTCTAAAGAGGATCAACTGTTTAAGTAAAGCAGGAATATCGCCTTCGAAGAGGGTATATCTGAGTAGTGACCAGAATCCACGTAACACTTTCTCATTATTTCCGAAAGCTTTAAGAAAATTAAATACATCTGGGCTGCCGCTAACTTCCATCACTTCATCATAGATTGCCTGAACTTCCGGGGATGCATCTTTATAATCGACAAGCGTTTGGCGTTTCATTTTTGTTCTCCTTCAGCTCTTGGGTTTCCCAGTGTCGCCTCATCGACAGGCCTCACCTTCTCATATAAAGAGAGGGGACAGAGTGCCGAGAATCCGTAGAGTCGGCACTTTTTACGTTTGCATGAGTATATCTGATTTGTTCAATGAGCACAACAAGCAAACGAAGAGGCAGCGGAGAAGAGGGGGTGTAAGATCAACATACTTCTTCAGTGGAGAGATGGGAGGAGAATAGGCTGTTAAGAGGATTGTAAATCCTCGGCTATTTTGCCTTTTTCACCAGGCAGAAACAGATATAGAAAAAAGTATCTTTATTGTGGTTTCACCACCGTCTGATAATAATCACATAGATCGGTGATCGGGCATTTCTGACAACGCGGGCGCTCGAAGACGCAGATATGCTGCCCATGGCGCAGTAGCGCCTTGTGGAAGTTGTAGATGGTGCGGGTGTCTTGGGGAAGCAGGGCTTGCAGGAGATCGTGGGCTGCTTCTGCCGTCACCTTCTTCCCGATCAGGCCAAGGCGTATGCTTATGCGGTGAACGTGTACATCGACTGGTAAGATGGGCTTCTGACAGCTAAAAAGTAGGACGCACGCCGCCGTTTTAGGTCCAACTCCCCCTAATTGTCTCAACCACGCTGCGCCCTCCTCAACAGGCAAGTCACGGAGAAAATCCAGGTTGAGTTCACCTCGCTCCTCAGTGATGTGGCGCATCAACGCTTGCAAGCGTGGGGCTTTCGTCTCCGGCCAGTTGACGTTGTCAATTACTGCCTGAACATCTTCTGTTGGTGCGTCGCGCACAGCTTCCCAGGAACCAAAGTGTTTAAGCAGGTTATCATAGGCAGCCGCGGTCTGCTCATCCCGCGTGCGGTGTGAGAGGATAATATCGACAAGCTGGCTCATAGGGTCCTTGCTTGAGAATGGGACTTCTCCATAGAATTCTGTCAGACGGCGTGTGACTTGCAGGGCTTTTACTGAAAGCGCGGCTATATCGGGCGAGGGATACCCATAATCGGCGGCATTACGTTCACGTCGTTCGGGTTGCTTCACGCGCTTTTCTCATCTTTCTCTACAACGTTTTTTGTGTGATAGGATCGGCATCGCTACATTTCACATAGTGAAGGTAGGATTGATAGAACACTAATGTGTTCACGTTGTTTAGGGTCGAAATAGTTCCATCTCCCGGTATTATTTTACCAGAAATCACGATTGCAAAGCAGACTCTAAGTGATGAGAAAAGCCTTTGGTGGATAGTGGAGAACCAACGAGCCTGGATAGGTTCCTATGAACAGTGGCGCAAGCAGGGCTATCCCGTAGGCAGTGGCATGATCGAGCGAGCAGTGATCCTGGTGATCAACCGTCGCATGAAGAAGCGTGGGATGCGCTGGTGCAGGCCCAATGCCACAGCCATCGTTGCTTTACGGACTGATCTGCTCAACGACGATTGGGTTACACCTCAGCAGTTGCGTGCTTATCCTTGATGTAGCCCTTGGTTTTGGGTAGAACCCATTAGAGAAGCTACAGGAGTTAGGATATGAAACAGTGCAAACATTATTAACAAGTGAGTACCCAACACCTGCGGTAGTGCAGGAGAATGGACAAGCCAGGTAACACAGCACGGTTGACTTTTTAGAAAATTTGGTCTAATTTTGTAACAGAAACGATTGAGCGTTCGATTGCTTATAAAGGAACCAAACCAATGAATGACTTTGAAGAAGAAACCATTATCGCCCTCAGAAACCTTTTTGAAAAGGTTGAGACCCTACTGCAGATGGACATTCGGGAGATGCTGGAACCTGACAGGTATTATCTCTACGAGGATACAATATAGGCAGCGTATGACGCGTTGACCACCGTTGAAGACGCTGTAACTACTCTCGGAATGAAACTCGAAGCATTAATAAATTGGTGGAGCAAGTTGAACAAGACAGTAAATAACTCGAAGGTCGTGGTCAACTTGATGGTTTGCACGGAATTTCTAGACAACTAACGTCAAACACATAAGCTATCATGAGGTGAGTACGCCAACCAGAGAGCAGGAGTTTCATTTATTTAGCGTATAGGTAGAGAAAAATCGGAGCAACACATTTACTACTTCTAACGCCACTTTGAATATCTACCGCCGATATTCGTTTAACAAATAAAAGAGGTATCAGAAACTTGATTATTAGAGAGAGTGTGGATGAGTACAATCAGTAACTCAACAATTCAATTTATTATCACGATTAGCATCACACTTCTGATCGGGGGTATTAATTTATGGCTCGCGCTGCGACGACATGTGCAGATACCTTTGGCTTACGAAACTTTGTCGCAAGAGCGTGTGGACTCGTCTAATGAAGAGGTGAGAGATTGATTAGCAAAAATACATATTTCTCCTGATGATAGCAGAGTACAATACCTGAGTTTTGTGACATTCAAGTTATGGAACTCAGGAAAAGAGTCCGTTACTCTTCTTAGCGATGACAAGCCTGTAATTCTTTCATTCCCACCTGGTGCAACCATTCTTGCTTGTGAGGTGATAGCGAGAACACAGGATCTTGAATATACCTTACGGCTTGAAGATGAAAGAATATTGTTGTCATTTCCACTATTAGACGCTAATGATGTCATAACAATCCGGGTGTTACTAACCGGACGTATTTATGATTTTCCAGATATCTCTGTCCGTGTTCCTGGCAGCAAACGTATTGTAAGAGCTAATAACATCCAACAATCAAAAGAACTGTTTATTACTGCTTTGTTACTGCTTTGCATTACTACCTACTTGTTTGTTTCCACATGGTCATTATCACCCTACCCTTTTTCAGTTGAAATATGGGTGGTGTTTTACGGCGGAGGAATATTGCTTCTTATCACAAGCTGGCTTATTAGAAAATCTCCTCCTGGTTTTCCCCAGCCTTCCAAAGGGTTATGGGAGATCATTCAGGCGATGCCAATAGCTATACCGTTTTGTATTCTGGGTGTCCTCATTTATCACTGGTTTGGTAAACAGACATTTGAGAATGTGATTGATATAATCTGTTCTCTCTTTATTATTTTTGGTCTCTGGTTTATACCTTATACTCTTGTTACTGCATATCTGAAAAAGAAGAAGAAAAAGTATAATGCTGTTCTGGTTGGTGTACTTGCCACCATACCTTCTCTTTTATTCCTTGCTCTGTGTCTGCGGGTTTTCTTTCTGTATTATTGGTAGCTGAGTGGAAACCTGAGTATACGCCCTTTTTCAGTTATTGTTGTTTTCGTTCATTGAAAAAGGCTCATCCTCAGATTATTATTGTTGGTCAAGTGTTAAGATAACTCTTAACAATATTTATTGACGCTTGGAGAAATATTTTGTCTAATTTTTTGGTACAAACTTGTTCCGATAATGTCGTATTACAAGTACCGTCTACTCCCCTGCCGAGCGAGATTTTGATAATATCTATACAATATAATCGCCGTTTTTGCGTGTTCTAGGAACTGCTTTTATGTACGATGCGCGATTGACGCCGATTTAGCCTCAAAACTTAGCCTCGACGCCGTAAAAGGGAAAAAAATGGACTTGAGCCAGGTAAAACCAATAAGAGTAACCAAGCCGGAGTTTTTTCCGTTGTATTTTGCCTGAGTTTAAGGTAATATGACTTCAAGTATTCTTCGTTCCTTTACCCTTGAGACAAGTATTGTCACTTCCACTCTTCTCCGAGAAGCTCTTCTTCTGAAAAAGAGAAACCACATATTTGTCGAAAGGATCAGAAAAGACCCTACCCGCGTTCTCACTTTGGGAAGAAAGGCAAGGAGAATGTGTAACCATGAACACAGCTAGTCAGGAACAAGCGACTCCCTCTCCTCGACACATCTCTGAGCAGCAGATGAAAGGGTACTTTTCTTCGATAAAATCGATACTATGGCTGATTATATTGCTCACTCTTAGTGCTTTTTTCCTTCTATTGTTTGGTCTCGTTTCACAGGATGTGATCGCCATCCTATTCGGTTTCGTACTATGCCTCATTGTAGCGGGTATCTTTCTTGCGAGAGTACTAGGGTCAACTATTCGTACTGATGCCGAATATGACGCCTGGATCAAGGATCAGGCCGACCAATTACTGAGGAGGGCAATGAGAACGCTCAATATAGAAAGACAAACCACAAAGGGCTATGTGCAAATCCACGGCTTCGTTTTACCTGGCATGCGTGAGTCTTACCAGTACAATCCTGACGAGCTTCTTTGGAAAAGAGGCAAGGACGGGAGAGTACGCTTCAGCGTAAATGTCTACACGTACTTCTTCCTTACAGATCATTCCGTGATAGTCTTCAGCGGCGATGTCAATGCGCTCAATCAATCGTCACATAAAGAGAAGACACAGGAGTACTTTTATCATGATATTGTTGGGGTGACAACAAGTGACGAGCAAAACTTGATCGAGCAGTATCAGTACCGCGTGCAATATTTCTCCTTACGAGTATCCAACGGTGATACTATTGATGTTTCTGCCAGTGCATCGCCTGTTGACACCAGGGAGAACCTCCCTCGCTTTACCGTCATAGACTCAGGCATTGATCGTACTGTGACTCAACTCCGCAAGATACTGCGTGAAGCGAAGCAGAGCGAATAAAGGTACAAGAGTAGACATCACGAATCCTCTCCTATACTAGCGTTTTCGCCTCAAATTTTAGTCTCAAAACTGAGCCTGGCTCCGCACAAAATATATTCTGCGAAATAAGTCACAAAATTGACAATAGGGATAAGTTTCCAAACTTCTCGCATCTGTATTGTGATCTCATATTCTTCGTTGAGCAGAAACTATACTGGAAGCAACGTAACGCAATTGATCGTGATGATCCAATTGTTGACTCAATGGAGGCTTTTATCGATCATTATCAATGGGCGTGCGGTGAGCATTGTTTTAAGAGAAGACGACGCTTTACGTTAAAAGCTGATCCTGACCGAAGTTTTCAACCGCAAGCTGCCAACAAGGAACTCATCGATGTTGTCCCGTTTCTTGTCAATGCAGGAATGTCACTAGATGAACTAAACCGGAAGTCACGAGCTGGTTTCAATTCACAGCCTTTCTCCCTGGATAGTAGAGTAGCGGTCTCACTCTGTGAGTATCTAGAACAGCAGGCGAGTATCAAGCTTAGGGGTAAAGAATTAGAGTTAATTCGGAGAAATAACCCACAACTTGCCAGTTCCTCCTCTTAATCCTCCTCTTAATAAGAACTGTCTAACAGATTTATCTGGCATGATGGTGATATAGAATTTCTAAGAGGCTACTCTTGTAGTGGCTCTAAATGAACCATCTAGCTCAATAGGCTCAAAACCTAGCCTCCACGCCGGACACTTTCATTGTGCGACTCATTTTCGTCAGAGAAGCTACACACCTCTGCATGCTTCTCTTCAGGAAGGTGATTGCGTGTTGTACCTGTGACGCAATCGTGAGACAGAGGTGTGCACCTGTGCGAAGGTTGTGATATCCACAGGATACGCTTGCCTTTGGGAACGACGTATTCCTGCAAAGCAGGAACAGCGCTAGAAACGGAGCAGTTCTTTTGGATGTAAAAACGCTTGTGATGGACGTGGAACAGTATGTTGCACAACGGATGCCTCAGTATATCGAGGCATTACGAGAACTGTGCTCCATCGATACCTATAGCTATCACAAGTCGGGACTGGATAAGATGGCCCGCTTGCTCGCGACACGCATGCGTGAGCTGGGTCTGGAAGTCACGCTCATCGAACGCCAACAGTGGGGCAATGACCTGTATGGGGTAGCACACGGGCAAGGCGGGAGCAATGTCCTGCTCATCACGCATATGGATACCGTCTACCCGGTGGGAACCGCCTCCGCCCGCCCGGTGTTGGTAGAGGATGACACCATCTATGGTCCAGGAGTGAGTGACATGAAGGGCGGCATTCTGAATGGGCTGTATGCCATACAAGCATTGTTGGCACAAGGATATCGCTCCTTCGGTGAAATCAGGTTGCTGTGCGTCTCGGATGAAGAAATCCCTGACCGGCATAGCCAGGACATCATGCGCAAGGCGTGTCGAGGGAGTCAGGTGGCTCTGGTTCTTGAATCGGCGCGAGCCAACGGCGCTCTTGTGAGCGCTCGTAAAGGCAGAACCTGTTACACATTGACCGCTCGCGGACATGCCGCACATGCGGGCGTTGAACCGGAGAAGGGGCGCAATGCCGTCGTCGAACTGGCCCATCAACTCTTACAATTTGAAAGCCTCAACGGGTGGCGCGAAGGGCTGACCATCAATCCAGGTGTCATCAGGGGCGGAACGATGTCCAATGTCGTACCCGATTACGCCCAGATCAACTTTGACGTCCGCTACCTGCATGCGCAGGACAGAATAGCGCTCGAGGAGCGATGGCGCACGATGATGCAAGATCAGCGGGTGCAGGGCGTGGAATTGAGCCTGGAAGTTCCCGAAAAGAGCGGGGAACCACTGGTCTTAACCCCCGAAGCGCTGAAGCTGGTCCAGCAGGCACAAGAGATCGCTGCTCTGCTTGGTTTCTCTGTCGACCACGTGGCAACAGGAGGAGGCTCTGACGGAAATCTTGCTGCGCAGTATGGCGTCCCGGTGCTTGATGGTCTTGGTCCAGTTGGTGGCCTTGACCACAGCCCTGACGAATATCTCATGGCAAACAGTGTGGCTCCACGT
>Ga0116218_1002285_pt1 | contig 10802 bp, 10 predicted proteins | sample Sb_taG_2_FD_88966 | JGI IMG/M metagenome (GOLD analysis project Ga0116218, IMG submission 88966) | Peat soil microbial communities from Weissenstadt, Germany - Sb_50d_5_LS metaG | ecosystem: Environmental > Terrestrial > Soil > Wetlands > Peat | place: Germany: Weissenstadt | collected 2010-09-21 | reverse complement strand
CGTCGAGCACGACCAAAACTTCGGTGAGCAGCGCTTCCACCGCGGGCTTGCCTGCTTCCTGTGTGATGCGCCGCGCGACATCGGTCTTGTGCGCGAGAAGAATCTGCTGAAAACGCCCCATCACCCGGACGCGATTGCGGATGCCCCAGGCGTTCCATTCCGGCTGTGCCCTGTGCGCGCGCGCGACCGCCGCGCGTACTTCGGTCGGACCGGCACTGTCCAGTTCGCCCAGAACTTCGCCCGTCGCCGGGTTCACCGAAGCGATGCGAGAGACCGCGAATTCGACGTCAGTAGCCATTGCGAAAAAGTGTACTCGGGACGGGACGGGCGCGCCACTACCTTATCCTCGTTGTGAACTGTCATCCCGAGCGAATTTGTGAACTGTCATCCTGAGCGAAGCGAAGGACCTATGCATTTGCTCGCAATGCCGGAATGCAAAACGTCACCCATTTGTTAATTCATACATTGTTCGCGTCAGTATTCCACCCCAACCAGATACAGCCCGCTGGCGGGCGCGGTCGGCCCGGCCGCAGTGCGCACACGCGCGTCGAGGATGCGGCGCAAATCCTCCAGGCTCACCGTTCCCTTCCCCATCAGCAGGAATGTGCCGACCAGGTTCCGCACCATGTGATGAAGAAATCCGCTGCCGCGAACCGTGTAGATCAATTCTTCGCCTTCGCGCGACCAACTGGAAGAGAAAATCGTCCGGACGTTGGTGGTCCGACTGTTGCTCGTACGAACATCTTCCACGTCAGCCATCCGCTCCACCCGCTCCGGATCGACCGCCGCGAACGACGTGAAATCGTGCTCGCCCACAACCACGCTCGCCCCTGCCACCATCGCCGATTCCTCCAGCGGATAAGGGTAATGCCACACATACCGCGCCAGAAATGGCGGACAGATCGCTCCGCGATGAATGCGATAGCGATAGGTCTTGGCGTGCGCCGATTTGCGCGCATGAAACTCGGGCGCGGCCTCCGTCACTTCCAGCACCCGGATCGAAGCCGGCAGAATGTCGTTCAGCGCCCGCCTCCAGTTTTCGGCTGGAATTACCGACGCGGTCCGAAAGCTCGCCACCTGGGCCAGCGCATGCACGCCCGCATCGGTCCGGCCCGAACCTTGAGGCAGTACATTTTCCCCGCTCAACCGTCCAATGGCTGAGGCCAGCGCGCCTTGCACCGTCGTCCGGCCGGGCTGCACCTGCCAGCCGGCGAAGTCCGCGCCGTCGTAAGAAACCATCAGTCTGAGATTGCGCACGTTCTTTTTCGAGTCCTAAACTGCTTGAGCATCGTCGTTCGCAACTGCAAGGTTTTACCGCCGCCGGTCCGAGAGTGCACCGGCTCGTCAGCTATACTATTTCACTTACGATCAATGCAAAAAGTTGCCCTTCTCAACGGTTAGGAAGAGATTACAAGGAACTCTTGCCTTTGGTTCTACGTATGAGCAGAGTGTGAGCAAAAGCGCGGACCACTACGTCCGTTCTTCTCGAGCCCTGATCGCTTGTGTGTGATCGCTTGAGTTGATCAATGGGATGTGATCAATGGAGATGATGCGAATGCAACCTTCAACCGTGTTGACTGCGTTTCAGCAGGCCGCCGCAGCCCTTTCCCTTGCCGCCGTCCTCCTTGCTGTGATTATGGTACCTGCCGGGTGGGCACAGGATGCCCCGTCCGTGCCCAGTGCGCCGTCGGCGCAGATGCCGGCCCAACGGGCGGTATCGTCTTCGCCGCAGCCATTTGATGTGCAGGAGTACGCGAAACCGCGCTCCCATTTCCCCGATCCGATCGCTCCCTACACTGCGCGCCATGTCGAACCGCCGAACCTGGCCAACACGCCGCGCATCGACCAACTCATGCGCGACGGCAAACTCTTCATCTCCATGAACGATGCCATCGCGCTGGCGCTCGAAAACAATCTCGATATCGCGATCGCCCGCTACAACCTGAACATAGCCGATACCGACGTCTGGCGCGCCAAAGCCGGCTCCAGCACTCTCGGTGTCAACAACGGTGTTGTGCAAAACACGCCCGGAGGCGGGGTGGGCGGGTTCGGCACCCAAGTGGGCTCGGGTCAGGGCGGAACCTCGATCGCGGCAGGCGGCGCGGGCACCGGCACGGGCGGCCTGGTCCAATCAACTTTCGGCAGTGGCCCGGTTATCACCAGCTTCGATCCCATAATTACGAGTACGCTGCAAAACGATCATCTGAAGATCGTTTGCACCACCCCCTTTTGCGGTACGGTTCAGAACACAGGGACGGCTAATTTCGCTTACAACCAGGGGTTCCAGTGGGGCACGAACGTGTCAGTGGGTTTCAACAATACCCGCGTAACATCTAATAGCCCGTATAACATCCTGAGTCCGGCCCTGAACTCCGGCTTCCAGTTCAAGTTAACACAGCACCTGTTGCAGGGCTTCGGATTCGCTCCCAACACTCGCTTCATTCAGATTTCCAAGAATAACCGAGAAATTTCAGACGTCGCTTTCCGCCTGCAAATCACCACCACCGTCGACCAGATTGAAAATATGTACTGGGATCTGGTGTATGCCTACGAGAACGTGAGGGTTCAGAGCGAGCAGTTGGCTTTCGCGCAGAAGACGCTGTCTGACAATAAGAAGCAGGTGGAAATTGGAACCCTCGCACCCATCGAAGTGGTCCGCGCGCAGAGTACGGTCGCCTCTAATCAGCAAACGCTGACCGTAGCGCAGACCAATCTCGAGTTGCAGCAACTGCTCATGAAGAATGCACTCAGCCGTTCGCTGGTCGATCCGGTGCTGGCCGATGCCGACGTGATTCCTACTTCGACGATGGAGTTGCCCGCGCAGGAACCGGTTGTACCCACGCAGGATTTGGTAAACGACGCGCTCAGTCATCGTCCAGAGCTCGCGGAACAACGTATCAACCTTTCTAATACCGACATCAGCAACAAGGCCATTCGCAGCGCCTTATTGCCCACTGTGGACCTGTTCGCATACTACGGTGGGTCCGGTCTGGGCGGAAACCTGAGTACGAACTTTGTTTGCGGGCCTAGCAACTACAAGAACAACCCTTCGTTTTGCGGTGGGGTGTCTGAGAATTTTCCCACGGTTTCTTACAACGGCACACTTAATGAGTTGGTCAACTCCACTGCCCCCGACAAGGGCGCGGGCATTAACGTCAACATCCCCCTTCGCAACCGAGCCGCCCAGGCCACCCAGATGCGGTCGGAGTTCGAATACCGGCAAGCCCAGTTGCAGTTGCAACAGATCGAGAACAAGGTGCGCATCGAGGTGCGCAGCGCGCAGTTTGGTGTGCAGCAGAATCGCGCCAGCGTCGCTTCCGCGCAAGCTGCCGTGGATCTGGCGCGCCAGTCTCTCGACGCCGAACAAAAGAAGTATGCGCTCGGCGCATCCACCTCGACTCTCGTGCTACAGAACCAGGCGGCCATGACCCAGGCCGAAGTCACGCTCGTCTCCGCCAAGGCCCTGTACGAAAAGGCCGAAGTCGAACTGGATCGGTCCATCGGCCTTCTGCTCGATCACGCCGGCATCCTGATCGCCGACGCGGAGCGGGGCCAGGTTACGCACGCCCCGAATATTCCGCACGTGGCGCCGCGCCCAGCGGAGCTATCGGCGCCGGCGAACCCTCCAGCCAAAACGCAACAGTAGCGAGCTGCAGTTAATGAATGATGGAGCGCCGGGCGTCCCCACCCGGCGTTTCCCTTTTGCGTCGCGCCGCTCGTCGCGTATCCTCTCTCCGTGAAGCTCTCGGTCATCGGCAAGACCTACGTGGGGACAGCCGCCCTCGGCTGTCCAAGCCGAGCACAGCTCGGCAGGCTCTTCGCAGGCAGCGGCAGGAGCCCCGCGTGATCCTCTCCGTCGTCATCATCACGCACAACGAAGAGGCCAACATCGGACGCACGCTCGCCAGCGTGCAACCGCTGGTTGCCGACGGCAAAGGCGAGATCATCGTCGTCGACTCCGGCTCCGCCGACCGCACCGTCGAAATCGCAAAATCCTTCGGGGCAAAAGTCTTTGTCGAAGAGTGGAAAGGCTACGCCGCGCAGAAAAATTCCGCGATCGATAAGGCGACGGGAGGCTGGATTCTGAGCTTGGATGCGGATGAGGAAGTAGACCCGTCGCTGGCCCAGGAAATCGACGACCTCTTCCCCGCGAATCCGCCGACCCGCGAGGAGATTCTTGCTTGTGCGAAAATCCCCGGCCCCGCCATGACCCGAGATGACGTGCGCGAAGGAATGAAGATCGCGAGTAAGAGCGGCATGCTGACGAAGAATGTACCTTACGGCGTATTTATCGCGGTTAACGGCTACTGGATACCTCGCAAAAACGAGTTCCTCGGCCGGTGGATCAAGCACGGCGGCTACTGGCCTGATCCGAAGATGCGGCTCTTTCGAAAGGGCAAGGCGCAATTTGAAGATCGCGCTGTTCACGAAGACGCTCGCCTCACTGAAGGCATGGCGGGTCAGCTGAACGGCGCCCTCCTCCACCACTCCTACCCCACCCTCGCCGATTACATCGACCACATGAACCGCTACTCGTCGCTCGGCGCCGAGATGGCCGTCGCCAAAGGCTACAGCGGCTTCAGCGTGTTCAACATCGTCCTACGCCCGCTCGCAACCTTCATCTACGACTATTTTCTTCGCCTCGGATTTCTGGACGGCCGCGAAGGCCTGCTCCTGCACCTCTACCATGCCGTCTACGTATCGTGGAAATACGCCAAGGCGTGGGAACTCACGCGCTCGAGAGAATCAAAGTAGAGACGCGGCTTGCCGCGTCTCCGTCGCCACCCCTATTCCCGTAGGGTGATGCGCATAATGTCGAACTTCACATCCACCGACCGCTGGGGAAACTTCGACTCCACATAAGCATTCACGTCTCCGACCGAAGGAATCCCTTCCCGTCCGGTCAGTCCGCGCGCATCGTCGAGCAAGATGGTGTGCGGATAGGGATGGCTCAAAATCATTTCCAGTTCCGCCGATAGCCGCTGCTGATCGCCCTGCTTACCAACCCAGCCGTAGTAACCGGCGTCCAGCCAGAATAGTGCCGGGCCAGTCAGTAATGCGAGCACCTCGGGCATGACCACGCGGCTGTCTCCGCAGAAAATCCGAACGTGCTCGTCGCGCGCGAATTTGCGTGTGGCCCGCTCCGCCAGCGCAGGCACAGATTCGATGGAATAGATGTGATCGAAGCGGCTTTTCATCGCGGCCACCATCTCGCCGTAGTAAGTCCCGGTCTCGACCAGTGTCTTCAGCCCAAATCGCTCTCCATATTCGCGCACGACTTTCTGCTTCAACAGATGCGGCGATCGCGGCGGCCGCCCGCGCAGTATCCAATACCAGTAGTCGGGATAATGGCCAAGCGCCTTGTACGCGCCGTACACTGGAGTACGCTGCAACAACCGCCGAAATGCCTTCAGAATCCCTCCGCCGAAAGAAGACCAGCATAGGTGCCGAAGAAAACAAGCGTCAAGCGGTGTCAAGCATATGGATCTTTCCTCTGTGTCCCCTGTGCCCCCTGTGGTTAAGCATTCGAATTTGACTTTCACCAACCGCTCGGTCGGTCGCGCCATTTTGCAGCCCGGCGGCCGCTCCTCTATCATCAAAGCCATAGTGAGAAATGAAGCGGGGAACGGAATGCCTGAGAACAAAGCGAAAGCGAATGTGTCCAAGACCATAGCGGAGAGCCCGATTTCCGATGTCTTTGAAGGCCGTCATCCTGCCGCGTCGGAAAAACATTGGGCAGAGAAAACGCTCGCGCCCACGCTCGACAAGTCTCCCGAAAAACCGATCGGCGCTCCCACCGGCACCAATCTCGACGAGCACGGCCACGCCCGTTTCAGCACCATCTCGAACGCGCCGATCCGCCGTCTCTATACGCAAGCTGATCTCCCCGCCGACTGGAATTACGATCAGTATCTCGGCTACCCGGGCGAACCGCCCTACACCCGCGGCATTCACGCGACCGGCTACCGTGGCAGGCTCTGGACGATGCGCATGTTCTCCGGCTTCGCTTCGCCTGAAGAAACCAACCAGCGCTACAAATATCTCCTCGAGCACGGAGGCGGCGGGCTCTCGGTCGCCTTCGACCTGCCCACGCTCATGGGCTACGACTCCGATCACGCGGCCAGCGAAGGCGAGGTCGGCAAGTGCGGCGTCGCCATCGACTCACTCGAAGATATGGAGATCCTCTTCGACGGCATCAGCCTCGAAAACGTCACCACATCGATGACCATCAATTCACCGGCCAGCGTGCTCTGGGCTATGTACCTGGTCGTGGCGGAAAAGCAAGGCGCCGACTGGAAGAAGATCTCCGGCACCATCCAGAACGACATTCTCAAGGAATACATCGCGCAGAAGGAATACATTTATCCGCCCGCGCCCTCGATGCGCCTGGTGATTGATACTTTCGAGTTCGGATCCAAATTTACGCCGCGCTTCAACACCATCTCCATCTCCGGCTACCACATTCGCGAAGCCGGATCGACCGCGCTGCAAGAACTCGCGTTCACCATCTACGACGGCGTCGAATACGTCGAGTGGGCGCGCCGCCGCGGCCTCGACGTCGACGACTTCGGCCCCCGCCTCAGCTTTTTTTTCAACGCGCACAACGATTTCTTCGAAGAGATCGCCAAATACCGCGCTGCGCGCAAGATCTGGTATCGCCTGATGAAGGAACGTTTCGGCGCCAAGAACGACCGCACCCGCCTGCTGCGCTTCCACTCCCAAACTGCCGGCGTCTCGCTGCCCGCGCAGCAACCGATGAACAACATCGCGCGGGTCGCTCTGCAGGCGCTAGCAGCTGTGCTCGGCGGCACGCAGTCATTGCACACCGACGCCTATGACGAAGCACTCGCCTTGCCCACGGAGGCAGCCGCGCGCATTGCACTACGCACCCAGCAAATCGTTGCCTTCGAGTCGGGCGTCGCCCAAACTGTCGATCCCCTCGGCGGAAGCTACTTCGTCGAGAAGCAAACTCTCGACATGGAGCACGGCGCCTTCGATTACTTCGAGAAGCTCGACCAGATGGGCGGCATGGTCAAAGCCATCGAGCGCGGATACCCCCAGAAAGAAATTGCCGAGGCCAGTTACCAGTACCAGCGCGCGGTTGAAGCCAACGAGAAGATCACGGTCGGCGTCAACGATTTCGTCATCGAAGAAGAGTCGCCCAACATTCTCTACATCGGCGAATCGGTGGCCCGCGCTCAGGAAAAGAAACTCAGAGCCCTGCGCGCCCGCCGCTCGAACGAAGAAGTCCGCCGCCTCCTCGATGCCCTGAAGCAGGCCGCCGCCAAGACTCCCACTGCGGGCAGCAACGGCAACATTTCCGACGCTAATACCATGCCCTACATCGTCGACGCGGTCCGCGCCTACGCCACTGTGGGCGAAATCTGCGAAGCTCTGCGGCAGGTGTACGGAACCTATACGGAAGTGAGCGTCACATAGACTTGGTTTGAGGTCGCAATTTGCGACCTCAAAGATTTGTCCTTGAGTTTCGCTCGCTTCTCCGGCCGGGGGGCCGTGCGGCGGAGTTTCGGTTTCATCACATTCGGCGTGTTCATTGATCACAGCGCCCACCGGCTACGATCGCTACGATAGCAGGATGCAACTGCGCTCGCCTAAAATCAGACAGACACGGCCTCCGTTAGCCACGCGTCGAAAAGCTGTCGCGGTCTCGATCGATCTTCGGATCCTGATTCTACGTCACCAGAAGGTCATTCTCGACAGCACTCTGGCAGAGCTTTACAGCGTGCCTGTAAAGCGCTTGAACGAACAAATAAAGCGCAACCGCAAAAGATTTCCCGCGGATTTCATGTTCCATCTCACTCCCGGAGAGAACAAATCTTTGAGGTCGCAATTTGCGACCTCAAAGATTGGCCGCGGTGGCCGACGATCGCTTCCAAATGCCTTCACCGAACATGGCGCAATCATGGCCGCGACGGTGCTCAATTCTGAACAGGCGGTGGAAATGAGCGTTTATGTGGTGCGCGCCTTTGTCCGCTTGCGTGCTGCGCTGGCCGCAAACCGGGAACTCGCCGGCAGGATCGAAGAATTGGAAAAACACCTGGAAACGCACGACGGCACGATCCAGGAAATCATCAAGGTTATCAAGAAGCTGATGAACCCTCCGCCGAGTCGGCGCGGCAAGATCGGATTCGCGGTCCCGCCGGCCCGGACAGCGTAGTCGTTCTCGGCTTGTGTTCGCGATCGGAGAGAACCGGGAGCCCGCATCCCGCATCTGCATCATCAGTGATGTGCCCGACCGTGGCAGTCCCGAAACAAATCGTGGTCATCAGTGCCATTCGGCAGATGGAGAATAGCGAAGACGAATTCCCTGCTCCGTCGGATTTTGAATCCCGTACTCGAAACGGTAGTGAACGGACAGAAGCGATGGCCGCCCGATCCGCCATTGCGCCCCGGCGCGGGTTCTGCTAACTTGCCTCTCGTCTCTAAAAGGAGGCCCGTGTGGCTTTTTGTCCAACCTGTGGAACTCAGCTCGCGGATGGAGCGACTTGCCCGAAGTGTGCTGGCGGCGCTGTCCAAAGCGCGCGCACGGTCGCACCCGCAGGCGCGGGACTCAGCGATAACGTGGCCGGTGCGCTAGCCTATGTGACCATCATTCCGGCGATTGTCTTTCTAGTCCTGGAGCCGTTCAACAAGAAGCGCTTCATCCGCTTCCATGCCTTCCAATGCATCCTCTTCTTTATCGCATGGACCGCGCTCGGGATCGCCATGGCATTCATCAGCCATATCCCATTCCTCGGATGGGCAACGCTTTTTCTGTGGCCGCTGATAAATCTTCTCTTGTTTGTCATCTGGCTGATTCTGGTGCTCAAGGCTTACCAGGGACAGATGTTCAAGCTGCCCGTGATAGGCGACTTGGCCGAGCAGCAGGCTGGTGCATAGACTGGCCGGCATACAATCGTTGCCGCGCGCATCACCAGTTTTTCGCAAGCTCCGACTCCTCACGAAACCTTTTCCTTCTTTGCACGTCAATCCAGTAAACTGGAAATTATCGTGTTTACTGGTCTTCAGCCAACGAGTCTTCCACCCATGACTTCGGCAATCCGCCGCCATTGTGCGGTAGGAGTGTCCGTAGCCGCGCATCTGGCGGTGTTGGCCATGATTGTGTTCCATAATCCGAGGGTGATCGGCCTGAGCCCCACCTGGCTTGCCTATGGAGACGGCGCTCAGACCTCCAAGCTGATTTACTTGCCGCCGGGCGCGAACGATGACACGCCTGCAGACGCGGCCAAGTTGCTATTCCCGCCCCCGGCCAGCAAGCCGCGCCCACGCCCACTTCCGAGGTCCCAGCCACCAAAGCCTGCGCCAAAGCCTCCGCAGGTCACGGCTGACGCGGAAGCCGGCGACCACAATTCTCACGCCGGGTCTCCGCTGGGCACCCTGATTGACGGACCGATCGCCGGCCATGAAGTCCACGTCGCGTATCCGATCGTCTTTCCTGATCCTCCCGTCGCGCGCGCTGAGCTCCCCCGAGACCTGCAGGGCGATGTCGTCATCGAGGTGACCATTGACTCTCAGGGCAACGTCGTCGAAACCAAAATTGTGCAGGCGATCGGCCACGGGATCGACGAAAAGATCGAGGCCACTCTTCGCCGGTGGCACTACCAGCCAGCCACGCTAGATGGAACGCCAGTCGCCTCCAGGCACGACGTGCACTTCCATTTTCCATCGTAAGAAGATCGGGTCATCGGAGCATCGGGCCATCGGGTCGTCTGAGTTCAGCGGTTTTCAGCTGGCCCGATGACCGATCCGATGACCGATCCTTTGCAATTGCTTGCGTTCTTCGCGATGGTGGGAAACAATTCTCTTGGCACGGCTATGCGACTTACCTATGGGCTCGCGATTGCGCTTTGGCTGAGTCTCCCGGCTGCGGGGATGGCCTCGCCGCAACAGGAGCCGGCGGACTCCGCGAATTCTGCCGGCAAAGTTCCGCCTGCGGCGGCGACCGAGAATACGCCGGATGCGGGGTCGAAAGCTTCGGAGGACGTGGCAACGAAGAAGACAAATGGTTCAACGAGCGCAAACACGAAACGCCGCAAGCGCGCCGCGCCGTCGCCCGATGGGAGCCCGCGGAGAATTGTGGTTCGCGAGGGCGGAGCGAGCGAACCGGCGGCGCAGATTGCGGCCGACTTAACTCCCGCGGAAGCCGCCCGCCAGCGCCAGGACGCGGAACGGTTGCTGGGCTCTGCCGACAACCAACTGAAACTGCTGGCGGGACGCACGCTCGACTCGCGACAGCAGGAGACGGTGGGTCAGATCCGAAACTATATGGGCGGCGCGCGTTCGGCGTTGCAGGAAGGAGATTTGTGGAGAGCGAATACGCTGGCGCAGAAGGCACATTTGCTGGCGGACGATTTGGTGAAGCATTAGGCGAAGCCGAAAGAATCTCTGATGCTAGGATGGTTCAGATGAGAAAAAGTGAAGAGATCCAAATTACCAAGCGGCGGCGCGTCATCGCTCGCCTGGTGCCGGAGAGCGCGGAAGCTCCAAGAAAGGTCCCTGACTTCCAGGCGCGGGTACGCAGGATCTACGGCGACAATATGCTGGCCGTCAGCGGCGCCGACCTGATATCTTCGGATCGGAACCGGTATTGAAGATCTACGCCGGCCCGAGACCGGTGCGGCCCCTAAGGGCCGCGTGATTTGAGGAAATTGCGCTATCGCTAAAGCGATATCCTGATACGAACCCTTCGTCCTAGCTTCTACTTTCTTCCTTCCCGCCTCTGCGCAACGACAAGTCCGCGCGGGGTGGGCAAGAGCACGGCCGATATCAAGCCGTCTTGT
>Ga0116218_1002284_pt1 | contig 10803 bp, 7 predicted proteins | sample Sb_taG_2_FD_88966 | JGI IMG/M metagenome (GOLD analysis project Ga0116218, IMG submission 88966) | Peat soil microbial communities from Weissenstadt, Germany - Sb_50d_5_LS metaG | ecosystem: Environmental > Terrestrial > Soil > Wetlands > Peat | place: Germany: Weissenstadt | collected 2010-09-21 | reverse complement strand
GGTTTTGGATCGGTACGGGCTCAGCCGCGGAGGCGGACAGCCAAGCGGGGATCTCCCACCTGCTGGAGCACATGCTGTTCCGCGGCACCGACCGTTACGGCTCGGAGGAGATCGACCAGATCTTCGACGCGATGGGCGCAGAGATCAACGCGGGGACGGACAAGGAAGCAACATCGCTGTACACGCGCGTGCTCGACCGCCACCTCGAGCGCGCTTTTGACGTGATGAGCGAGATGATCTGGCGCCCTCGCTTCGGCGAACTCGAGGCCGAGCGCGAGGTCGTGTTGGAGGAGATCGCGATGTACGAAGACGATCCCCAGGACAGGGTGTTCGACCTGCTCGGCGAGGCGGTCTTCGGGATACATCCGCTGGGCCGGGCGGTGATCGGCACGGCGCAGGTGGTGGGCGCCGCCACGCGCGAGCAACTGGCAGCGTTCCATTCCGAGCGCTACCTGCCACAGGAAATCGTGATTGCTGCGGCGGGGTCGATCGATCACGAGACTTTGGTGGAGATGGCCAGCGCGGCGGGCCCGTCGACCCCGGACTCAAGGACACCCCCCGCCGAGGTATCACCCCCGCCGAGCTTCGAGCGGCGCGTCCGTTTCCTTACGAAAGACACCGAGCAGTACCACCTGTGCCTCGGCGGCGCGGGATTGGCGCGTGACGACGAGCGCCGCTTTGCGTTGCGCGTGCTCGAAGGCATTCTCGGCGGGACCTCATCGTCGAGGCTGTTCCAGGAGGTACGCGAGCGCCGCGGCCTCGCATACTCGGTGTTCTCCTTCTCGAACCTCTACGCCCACGCCGGCGAGGTGGGTCTGTATGTGGGCACACGGCCTGAGAATCTGGGAGAGGCCCTATCGGTGGTCGCGGCCGAGCTCGAGCGCTGCGTCGAAGATCCCGCCAGCGAGGAGGAGCTCACGCGCTCGCGCGAGAACCTAAAGGGACGGGTGGTGCTGTCGCTGGAGTCCACGGGCGCGCGCATGAGCCGCCTGGGAACCTCGGTGTTGAACGAGATGCCGATCCTGTCGGTGGACGAGGTGATCGAGCGGATCGACGCGGTCGGCATCGCCGAGCTGCGCCAGCTCGCGGGCGAGCTGTTTGACCCGGCGAGGCTCTCGGTGGTAGGCGTGGGCGTCGAGGAGCATGCGTTCCGTGAGGCGCTCGAGCCCTTGCAATGCGAACCCGCCCACACGGCATGATCCGAGTTGCCGTAGCCGGTGCCGCGGGGCGCATGGGCAAGACAGTGTGCGCCGCAGTAGACGACGCCGAGGACATGAACCTCGTCGGGCGCGCGGACCCAGCGCTGGGAACGACGCTCGAGCAGGTGCTGCCCAATGCTGAAGTCGTCGTCGACTTCACTCAACCCGATACCGCGCTGGGCAACGCCCTGGCCTGCGTGCGCGCCGGGGTGCACGTCGTGGTGGGCACGACCGGGTTCGACCCGGCGCCGCTGAAGCAGGCCCGCCTTGATGAGATCCCGCCCACCCGTCCGCGGGCAAACGTGCTGATCGCCCCGAACTTCGCGATCGGCGCGGTGCTCATGATGCGCTTCGCGCAGGAGGCCGCACGACACATGGCCAAGGCCGAGATAGTCGAGCTGCACCACGACGAGAAGCTCGACGCGCCGAGCGGCACCGCAAAGCGCACGGCGGAGCTAATCGCGGCCGCGAGCGGCGGCGAAGAACCACCGATCCACTCCGTGCGTCTCCCCGGCCTGGTGGCCCACCAGGAGGTCATCTTCGGCGACGTCGGCCAGACGCTGAGCATTCGTCACGACACGATCAGCCGCGAGTCGTTCATGCCGGGCGTGCTGCTGGCGGTGCGCCGCGTGGGCGAGCTTCAGACCTCGCCCGTGATCGGGCTGGAGAGCCTGCTGTTCTAGCACGCACGGGCATGGAATACTGCAAGGCATGATCGACCTCGGCACGATCCTCACAGCGATCGTCACGCCCTTCGCCGAAGACGGGGGCATAGACGAGGACGCTTTCGTGGCGCTGATGGCCCACTTGGCCGAGAATGGCTCGGATGGCTTCGTGGTAGCCGCGACAACCGGTGAGGCCGCAACGCTCACCGATGAGGAGCAACTCAGATTGATCGAGTTGGCTGTCGCCGAGCGCCCGTCCGGCAAGACGATCGTCGCTGGCACTGGCACCAACGACACGCGCCAGGCCGTCTATCTAACCGAACGCGCAACAGAGCTCGGCCCCGACGCGGTGATATCCGTCACGCCCTACTACAACCGGCCCAGCCCGCTCGGTCTCAAGCGCCACTACGAAGCGATCGCCAAGGCGACCGACAAGCCAATCCTGCTCTACAACATCCCCAGCCGTACTGGCACGAACATCGGGCCGGAGCTGCTCGCGGAGCTCGCGCAGATCGATGGCATCGAGGGGGTCAAGCAGGCCAACGCCGCCGAGCTCGAGCTGATCGACGGCCTCGCGCTGTACGCAGGTGACGACACCTCATTCGCGCGCACGCTTGATCTGGGTGGTGCGGGCGGGATCGCCGTTGCCAGCCATATCGTCGGCAACGAGATGCGTCGCATGGTCGACGAGCCCGAGCATCGCGCGGAGATCGACGCGTCTCTCAAAGACGTGTACGAGACGCTGTTCATGACGGCGAGCCCGACGTGCACAAAGGCCGCGCTGAACCTGCTCGGCCTGAACGCCGGTACCACGCGCCTGCCGATCGTCGACGCCACCGAGGATGAGACCGCGGCGGTGCGCGGGATGCTTCTACGCCACGGGTTGCTCGGCGCGGGCGAGCAGGCAACGCCCGCCGGAGCACCAGCCGCGTGAGCTCCACGCTGCGCGTCCTGCCCCTAGGTGGGTTGGGAGAGATCGGCAAGAACATGACGGTCGTCGAGCAGGACGGCCGCATCGTTGTGGTTGACGTGGGGCTACGGTTTCCGACGCCTGAGATGGTCGGCATCGACCTGGTGCTGCCTGACTTCTCCTACCTGCGCGAGCGTGCAAAGGACATCGAGGCGATTGTCGTGACGCACGGCCACGAGGACCATCTCGGCGCGTTGCCCTGGGTGCTGCGCGAGCTCGGTGACCGGCACTCACCGCCTGTGTACGGTGGCGCGCTGACGATCGCGATGGCCAAATCGAAGCTCGACGAGCACAAGCTGCGCGACGTCGAGCTAAACGACGTCGCGCCGGGGGAGGTGCTCGAGCTGGGACCCTTCTCGTTGGAGTTGGTGCACATGACCCACTCGATCCCCGACTCGAGCGCCGTCGCGCTCGGCACTGAGCTCGGGACGGTGCTGATCACGGGCGACTACAAGTTCGACCAGACGCCCGTGGATGGGCCGCCCGCGGACGTCTCGCGCCTGGCTGAGCTCGGTAGGGAGGGAGTGCTGCTGCTGTGCGGCGACTCGACGAACGTCGATCGTGAGGGGTTCTCACCGTCGGAGTCGGTCGTGGGCCCGCATCTCGAGGAGGTATTCGCACGCTGCGAGGGCCGTATCGTGGTGACGAGCTTCGCGTCCAACATTCACCGGGTTCAACAGGTCGTGGACGCCGCGTACGCGCTGGACCGGAAGGTCGCCTTGGTCGGCAGATCGATGCGCAAGAACGTCGGGATCGGGCGCACGCTCGGACACATCGAGGTCCCCGACGGCATGCTCGTGGGGCCCCGTGAGATCTCAGACCTGCCCGACGAGCGCATCGTGATCATCTCGACCGGCTCCCAAGGCGAGCCACTCAGCGCGCTGCGCAGGATGGCCTACCGCGACCATCGCCAGGTGGAGCTGAAGGGCGGGGACACGGTCGTGTTCTCCGCCACGCCGATACCGGGCAACGAGCGCGCGGTGAATGAGACGATCGACCGGCTGTACCACATCGGATGTGACGTGATCACCCCGCGAGACGCACCCGTGCACGCGTCCGGGCACGGCTACGCCGAGGAGGTCAAGCTGATGCTGAACTTGACGAAGCCGCGCTATGTGATGCCGTTTCACGGCGACTTCAAGCGGCTGCGGCTGCACGCCCAACTGGCGGAAGCGGTGGGCGTGCCCGCGGAGGACATTTTCCAGGGGGACAACGGTCTGCCGCTGGACATAGACGAGCGCAGCGCGCGCTTTGGTAAGCCCGAGCAGGCGGGCATGATCTTCGTCGACGGCGTCGAGATCGGCGACATGGCCGACGTCGCGTTGCGCGACCGCAGGATGCTCTCAGCCGACGGAATCTTCATCGTGGTGGTCACGATCTCAGAGCAGGATGGGCGTTCGGTCGCCGATCCGGAGGTGATCTTCCGCGGCGTGCCGTTCCTCGATGAGGCCGACGAGCTCGCGGGGGATATCAAGGCAACCATCGATGCCTCACTGAAGCGAGCGGCGAAGGAGCAGATCCACGAGGTGGACCTGCTCGGAGAGGTGCTGCACGACGACCTGGCGAAGCTAGTCTACGACCGCCTGAAGCGGCGGCCGATGGTGCTGCCCGTCGTCGTCGAGGTGTGATGAAGACTCGGGCAGGCGGACGACGAAGCGAGCGCCGTGGGGTAGAACCGACTCGAGCGTGACCGTGCCACCGTGGGACTCGGCCACCGCGTGGACTATCGCCAGCCCGAGACCGAAGGAGCCGCCGCGGTCGCCGGCGCCGCGGACGAAGCGCTCGAACAGATTGGGTGCCAGCTCGGGGGGCACACCGGGGCCGTTGTCCTCAACGACGAGCATCACCTGACCACGCCCCGGGCCAGTCCTCGCATCCCCGCTTGTGGTGGTCGTGGATACGCGGATCTCGGTGCCGGGCGGGGTGTGACGCAGGGCGTTCTCGAGCAGGTTGATCGTGAGGCGGTGGAGCTCGTCGCGCGAGGCCTCGACGATAGCGGGGTGGACGTTCAGCGAGATGTCGTGATCGGCGCTCACGGGGCCGAGCTCGGCGGCGGCCTCGACGACGATCTGGTCCAGGGCGCACGGCTCGCGACGGACGACGCGCCCGACGTCCGTGCGCGCGAGCAGCAGCAGGTCGGCGACAAGCCTGCGCATACGCTGAGAGGAGCGGAGCGCCGAACTCGCCGCGTCGCCCTGATCGCCGTGCAGAGATTCGGCGAGCAGCTCCAGGTTGGCGAGCACGCTCGTCAGCGGAGTCCGCAGCTCGTGCGAGGCGTCGGCGACGAACTGGCGCTGGCGGACGAGCATCGACTCGGTCTCGCCACGGGCGGCGTCCAGCTCGCGGAGCATCCCCTGCAGGGTGCGCGCCAGCTCGGAGACCTCGTCGTCGGCCTCGGACTGGGGCACCACGCGCGACGGGTCGCGCGTGCGCGCTATCTCCGCCGCGGTGGCGGTGAGCTCAGCGATCGGCGCCATCGCCCGGCGCGCGATCATCATCCCTGCCAGCAGCGCCAGCCCGGTTCCGACGAGCACACCAAGGATCAACAGGAGCTCGACGCGCGCAACCGTCGCCTCCGTATCCGAGACGCGGCGGCCGTACTGGACGACCACCTGGCCGATCGGTTCGCCGCTGCCCGCGATGCGCACCACGGCGGGCCGACTGACGACGCGGTAACCCTGGACGGTCCGCGCCTCGGGCTGTGGAGAGCCGAGCGGCGGAACTTGCGTGGGCGACTGGGCGAGCACCGTCCCTCCAAGCGAGAGGATCCTGATGGCGTCGTGGTCGTCCGCCGAGGCGAGGTCGGCCAGCGGCGGCTCGATCGTGATCTGCGAGGTGGCGGGATTGACTTTGATGCTCAGCTGGGAGGGCAGCTGGTAGGCGGTGTCGGCAACCTCGCGGTTGAAATCGTTACGAATACGATGCACCGTCTCTGAGCCGATCGCGAGCGCGAAGACACACAGGATCACGAACGTCAAGAAGGCTGAGACGCCGGCCAGACGGGTGCGGATCGGCAGCCGGTCGAAGCTATTCGAGAGCTTATGCGCGAAGGACGTAGCCGGCTCCTCGGATCGTATGTAGCAAGCGCGGATCACCCTCGGCCTCGAGCTTGCGGCGCAGGTTAGAGACAAACACCTCGATCGTGTTGGTCGTCGAAAATGGGTCATAGCCCCAGACCTCGTCGAGCAGACGCTGGCGGGAGATGACGATGCGCTCGTTGCGCATCAAGTACTCGAGCAGCTCGAACTCGCGCTGGGTGAGCTCGATCGAGCGCTCGCCGCGCTCGACCTCGTGGGTGTCGACATTGAGCGAAAGATCACCGACGCGCAGGGGAGCCGAGCCGCGCGGTGGGCGCCGGCGCAGCAGGGCACGCATACGCGCTAGCAGCTCCTGGCGCTCGAACGGCTTGACGAGATAGTCGTCAGCGCCCGCGTCCAACCCCTCTACGCGGGACTCGAGCGCGTCGCGAGCGGTGAGGATCAGGATCGGCACGTCGTCCTCGGCTCGCAACGAACGCGCCACCTCCAGGCCGTCGAGTCCGGGCAGGCCGAGGTCTAGGATCACCAGATCGGGCGCAAACGAGCGCCCGTGCTCGAGCGCTGCATGGCCATCCGCGGCGGCGCGCACCTCGTAGCCCTCCATCCGTAAGGAGCGCTGGAGCGCCTGGGCGATGTCCTCGTCGTCCTCGACTACAAGGACACGAGGTGCACGGGAGAAGTCATTCATCATCGATCTTTATGTAGCGGTCAGCGGTAAAGCGATGGTAAGGGGTTTGTGAGAGGAACCTCTTAGAACCTGTTTCAAGATAGGCGGTGCGGTCGGGGTGTTCATGGACCAAGCTGGGCGTCGCGGGATGGCGAAGCACATGCTGGTGGCATGTGCAAGCCATCACGTGGCGAGACGATCGAAGATCCATGGGATCTTCGATCGGTGTCCAGCGCCGCGTCCAGGGACGCATCCGGACGTGCCGGTCTTCTTGAAAGAGGTTCTTAGTTCCCCGCTGCCGCGGGCAGGTTCCGAGCGCCCGGCGTCGAAGTTGCGCGAGATGGCTGCCACCCGCAAGCGCGCAAGCGCGCGCAAGTCTTCCCCTGTGCGCAGACCCGCGACACGGCGCAAGCCAGGCTCACGGGCCCGTTCTCGTCGTCGCAATAAGCGGGGAATCTTCGGCATCGAGTTCGCCATACCCCGAAGCGTGCCGCGGCTGGGAGAACTCGATCAGCGCCAGCGAGACGTGCTTGGCCTAGCGCTGGTGGCGGTGGGGATATTCATGGGCTTTGTGCTGTACGGAGTTGGAGGCCCACCCAGCTCCGGCGGGCGCGTCGGGCACGGGCTGGCGGTCGCGCTCGGCTGGGGCGTGGGCAGGGCACGCGGGCTCGCGCCGGTTGCGCTGGTGCTGGGCGGCGGCGCGCTGCTGCTACGTCCGGTGCTGCCGGCGTTGCGCCCGCTGCGGACCGGCTCTGTCTGCCTGTTCGCCTCGGTAACGCTCGCGCTGGCGGCGAACACGCTCGGTGTCAGCTCCAACTCTGAGCAATCGGGGATCCTCGGCAAGCAGACGACGCCGTGGTCCTCGGCCTTCTTGCAGGCGCATGGGGGAGTCGTCGGCGAGGCGCTCTACCAGGCAGCTCACCGCCTGGTGCAGGACACGGGCGTCGACATTCTCGTGGTGTTCCTGTTCCTCGTAGGTGTGGTGCTGCTGACGGGGGCCTCACTGGCAAGCGTGATTCGTGCCACGGGCAGCGGCCTGATCGACACCACGCGGATGGTGCGCCGGCAGGTCGCGATGCCAGAGCACGGACGACTGCCGGTGGCCATCGGTGCGAGCGAGAAGCTTTCGGACCCCCACGAACCAGCAGACATGTATCCCCCCGAACCGGCGCCCGAGGAACTAATCGTCAGGGCCACGCACGTGGAGGGACCATCGCAGGATGTGATGGGCAAGGATGAGATCGCCGCGAGCGTTCCGGAGGAGGTCGAGGAGGAGGAGATCCCTGGGGTAGCGCACGCGGACCCCGGTGAGCTGACCCCGCGGGGGAGGCTGCGCGACGCGGTGACCGATGACCCGAGCTTCGTGTGGGAGCTGCCGAACGCGGGGAAGCTCTTGACTCGTTCGACCGGCGAGCAGGCACGTCCGGACACCGCTGGGCAGGAGCGCACAGCGACGAACTTGATCGAGGCGCTGGGCCATTTCGGTGTGCAGGCAAAGGTGATCGGGACGGTTGCGGGGCCACACATCACGCGCTATGAGATGCGTCTGGCGCCGGGGACGAAGGTCGGCAAGGTCGCCCAGCTGAAGGACGACCTGGCCTACGCGCTGGCAGCGACGGATATCCGCATCCTCGCGCCGATCCCGGGTAAGCAGGCTGTGGGCGTGGAGGTGCCGAACGCCCACCGCAAGATGGTCAGATTGGGGGATGTGTTCCAGGAGCCGCCGAAGGACTGGTCGCCGCTGACGGTGTGGTTGGGGAAGGACGTGGCGGGCAAGGCGATCGGGGCGGACCTTGCGAAGATGCCGCACCTGCTGGTGGCCGGCACCACCGGCGCGGGCAAGTCGGGCGCGATCAACGCGATGCTCTCGAGCGTCCTCCTGCGGGCGTCGCCGCACGAGGTGCGGCTGGTGCTGGTCGATCCCAAGCAGGTGGAGCTCAACCATTACGAGTCGATCCCGCACCTGCTGACGCCGGTGATCACGAGTCCGCGGATGGCGGCGAACGCGTTGCAGAACTTGGTCAAGGAGATGGAGCAGCGCTACGGGATCATGTCGATGGCGCGCACACGCAGCCTGATCGAATTGAACAAGGCACGGGCGAAGCGCGATGAAGCGCCGCTGCCCTACATCCTGTGCGTAATCGACGAGCTCGCGGACCTGATGATGGTCGCGCCGGCCGATGTCGAGGACTCGATCATCCGCCTTGCCCAGAAGGCGCGTGCCGTGGGGATCCATCTCGTACTTGCGACGCAGAGTCCACGAGTGGATGTGATCACCGGCATGATCAAGGCGAACGTGCCGTCGCGGATCGCGTTTGCGGTCTCCAGCCACACCGACTCGCGGGTGATCCTCGATCAGGGCGGCGCCGAGTCGCTGCTCGGCCAAGGGGACATGCTGTTCTCCCCGCTCGGCGGCAAGATGCAGCGGCTCCAGGGCGCATTCATCGACGAGCAGCAGATCGCGGGTGTAACCGACGTCTGGCGGCGCCAGGGCGAGCCCGACCTGCGGAAGGAGTTCCTGGAGGATGTCGACAGCGAAGAGTCAGCGGGAACGGAGAAGCTCGAGTCCTCTGCCAATGAAGATCCCTTGCTGCCGGAGGCGATCGCGCTCGTCGCGCAGATGGGAACTGCGTCGACCTCGCTGCTCCAGCGCCGGCTGCGGCTGGGATACACCCGCGCCGGCCGGCTGATCGACATGCTCGAGCGCCGCGGCGTGATCGCCGGCTACGAAGGATCCAAGCCGCGCCAGGTGCTGATCGGTGACGCCGGCGTGCCGCGAATCCTGTCGCAGCTGGCCGACGGGCACGGGGTGACCAGCGAAGCCCGGGTTCACCCGGGACCCGACGTCTGCGCCCGCGGGGAGCCGCGATCATCCTTGATTGACCGCCAATCAGCTATCCGCTACGTACTGGGTCGCCGCATCCCGGTGGCCATAACGACGATTCCTGCCGGCGACGCGGCAAACGTTGCCGGTTACGGCACTAGCCCGCGGACTCTGAGACCGATCGCCCGAACGAAGTCGCGGGCCTGAGTGGGCGATCCGCAATCTGCGGGGCGATGCGATCGACAGCCTCGTGTCAGCCGGGGCCCGCGGGACGGTCGAGCTGATCGAAGCCAGGGGATTGGCCCGTCTCGCTGGGGCTCAGCATCCGCGGACTCGCACTGCCGCCATGGCTGCGGCCGAGCGGCTGAAGAACGCGCGCGCGATCATCCTGCTCGACCCCGCCGACCTGGCCCAAGCGCGCCGTCCGTTCCTTCACTGGGACGTCTGAGGACGCTTATCGCGCCGGCTGCCCGTGCCGAGCTCGTCGAGCCATCGCTGGACCCCTGAGTGGAGCGGGAGGTTGCGCATCTCTTGCGTCGTGAACCACCCAGTGGCGTCGGTCTCGAGCACCGAATAGGCGTCGAACATCTCGTCCACGTCGGCGAGGAAGATGTGGAAGCGCCAGCCGCCCCCGCAGTCCTGCACCTGGTCGGCCGCGACGCGGTATCTGGGCACCTGACCGATCTCCTCGACCATCTCGCGACGCGCGGCCGCCTCGGCGGACTCGCCGTCTCGGATCGCGCCGCCGGGAATGCCCCAGCGCGCTGGTTCATCCACCCAGCGCGACCGCAGCGCCAACAGGTAACGGGGCTCTGAGTCGGTCGGGACGTGCCGCAGGAGCAGGCCGGCACCGCCGTTGGCGCCCCAATGCACGTGACCGAGCGCGCAGATTGTCCAGCGCTCTCCGGGCGCCGACGGATGGCCGCTCATCTCGACGTGCTCCGTCGCGTCGGAGCCGCGGCCTCATGGTCGGGAGCGCTCGACGTTGTGACTACGCCGTCTGTGCCCAGCCGCTCAGGACAGCGGCTCGACACTCGCGTGCCCACCCGGGCCAGCTCGAGGCGCGCCCAAGCCTCAGCGGCGGTGCGCTCCATTCCATAGAGGCCATCTCCCTGCGGCATCGTGCGGCGAGCATCGGACACCACCGCATTGAGCTCACGGTCAACGGCTGACCGCCGCGGTTCGCCGATCGACGAGACAGCGACTGCTCCCGGCAGCCGCAGCGGCTCGAGCGTCACCCACGGATGCCGCTGGGAGCCGCCCTTGCGCACATGGCTGCACACGACCCTCAGATGGGTGGGGAAGTCCATGATCGGGATCGAAACGAGCGCCTGGCCGCCGTCGTCCCGCAACTGGCGCATCGTGAACGATCGCCTCGCCGCGTCACTGAGCACGGCGGTCAGATGGTGGACCACCTGGACCGCGGGGTACGCATCGTTC
>Ga0116218_1002281_pt1 | contig 10807 bp, 9 predicted proteins | sample Sb_taG_2_FD_88966 | JGI IMG/M metagenome (GOLD analysis project Ga0116218, IMG submission 88966) | Peat soil microbial communities from Weissenstadt, Germany - Sb_50d_5_LS metaG | ecosystem: Environmental > Terrestrial > Soil > Wetlands > Peat | place: Germany: Weissenstadt | collected 2010-09-21 | reverse complement strand
AGGACATCACCGCGCATGCCCTTGCCGGTTTTCTTCGCATCGGCGGCAAAGCTGACCAGTTCGTCCATGGACAGCACTTGATCGCCCACATCGGTGGACACCAAGGTGATGCCGGCTTGGATGGGATGAACATGGCTGTCGATGAGACCTGGAAGCAGGAAGTTCCCGTGCAAGTCAACTCCTTCGGCATTCTTGCCGACTGCCTCAAGGACTTCGGCCAAACTGCCAACCGCCACAATTTTGTCGCCGCGAATGGCAACAGCCTCGGCGTAAGGATGATCCGGGACGCCCGTGAATATCTTGGCATTGAACAACACACGTTCCGTCTTATCGGCGCCTTGGCCCCAGCAGACAGATGCAAAACAAAACACCGCAAGCGTTACCAGAAAACCGCAACCCAGGGCCCGTGCTCGCATTCATCCTCCGTTGTTTCTTACTCAATGAACTTACAAAATAAATTCTGCCTAAGGAATCCGGCAAACCCGAACCTACGCTCTTCCCTGCCCTCTTAGCAATGCACTCGTGCTCCCTAATGAAACATCGATGAACGGACGATAGGTAGTAGAGGAACAAGCCTCCATTGGAAATCAATCTCCACGTGGAAAGGAGCGGCAGCGATGAGCGACAGCGACATCGTCCAGGATTTTCTGGTCGAGAGTTATGAAAACCTGGACCGCCTGGACCGGGAGTTGGTCGGTTTGGAGAAAAATCCCCATGATCGTGACGCGCTGGCCAGCGTGTTTCGTACCATTCACACCATCAAGGGCACCTGCGGATTCCTCGGTTTCAACAAGCTGGAGAAAGTTGCCCACGTTGGCGAAAACCTGCTGACGCGGCTGCGCGACGGCCAGCTCACGCTCAATCCGGAACTCACCACGGCGCTGCTCGGCATGGTGGATGCCGTCCGGCAGATGCTCAAAGAAATTCAATCGACCGGCCACGATGGCGAGGTCGATTATCCCGAACTGCGGGAAACCCTGACGCGCCTGCAACAAGCCGGTGCGAGCGTGGTCAAGCAACCCGAATCCCCAGCCCACCAGGAAGTTCCCTCGCTCTTGCCCACGCCAGAGAAAGAGATCGCCGCAGCAAGTTCGGAAGCCGTTGCCTTGCCTGTTGCCGCCGCCTTGGAGAAACCCGCTGGAAAGAAACGACCCAAGGCTGTCAAACTCCAGCCCGCTGAAGGAATCATAAGTAGCCCGGTGCGCGCCGAGGAGCCGCCGATCTCCCGTCAAGAGGATGTTCTTGTGTCCCAGCAAGCCCTCGAATCGCGGTCTCGCGACAAGGCAGCCGAGACTATCCGCGTCGGGGTCAACGTGCTCGACAAGCTGATGACGCTGGTCGGCGAACTGGTGCTGGCGCGCAATCAGCTCCTGCAAATCTCCAACGCGGTCGAAGACGCCAGCCTCCAAGCCGTCTCTCAACGGATGAACCTCATCGCCACCGAGCTGCAAGAAGAGGTCATGAAGACGCGCATGCAGCCCATCGGAAACATCTGGAGCCAGTTCCCCCGAACCGTGCGCGACGTCGCCCTCGGTTGCGGCAAAGAAGTCGGCATTGAGATGGAGGGCAAAGAGACCGAACTCGACAAGACCATCATCGAGGCCATCAAGGATCCGCTGACCCATCTGGTGCGCAATTCCGTCGACCATGGCATCGAACTTCCCGAAGTCCGCCTCAAGGCCGGCAAGGAGCGAAGCGGACGCCTGATCCTGCGCGCCTTTCATGAAGGTGGACAGGTCAATATCGAAATCAGCGACGATGGCGCCGGCTTGAGCCAGGATCGCCTCCGCAAGAAGGCCATCGATCGCGCCGTCATCACCGCCGAACAGGCGACCCGCATGACCGAGCGCGAAATCTTCAATTTGATCTTCCTTCCCGGATTCTCCACCGCGGAAAAGGTCACCAACGTGTCCGGCCGCGGCGTCGGTATGGATGTAGTGAAGACGAACGTGGAAAAAATTGGCGGCACCGTGGACCTTCAGTCCACCCTCGGACAAGGCACGACTGTCCGGGTAAAGATTCCGCTGACCCTGGCGATCATCCCCGCGCTGGTGGTCACCTGTGGCGGCGATCGCTACGCCATCCCCCAGGTGAGCTTGCTCGAACTGGTGCGGCTCGAGGCTGACAAGGTGGCGAAGGGTATCGAACTGGTCCATGGCGCCCCCGTCTACCGGCTGCGCGGACGTCTGCTGCCTCTGGTGTACCTCGACCGCGAACTGAAACTAGCCCCGGATGCGAATCGGGCGTCAGAAGAAAATGACGGCGCCGTCAACATCGTCGTGCTGCAAGCCGACGAGCGGCAATTCGGGCTGGTAGTCGATCAGATCAACGACACCGAAGAAATTGTGGTCAAGCCGCTGCGCAAGCAACTCAAGTCCGTCAAGACCTTTGCCGGATCGAGCATCATGGGCGACGGCAAAGTAGCACTCATCCTGGACGTGCTCGGCCTCGCCCAGCGCGCCAGCGTGGTTACGGAAACGCGGGAACGCGTTCTGACGGAAAAAGCCACCGAAGCCGCTGCGGACGCAGCAGAAAAACAGACCTTCCTGCTCTTCGCCGGACCGGGAGATTCCCGCATGGCCATCCCGCTTAGCACTCTGGCCCGCCTCGAAGAGTTTCCCGTGACGCAAGTGGAAATGTCAGGCAGCCAGTGGGTCACGCAATATCGCGGCCAGATACTGCCCTTGATTCGTCTCAGTGTCGTCATGGAAGAACGACGCCACCGGCTGCGAGCTCTGCAAGCTCCACCTTCGCCCGATTCAGGACCGATTCAGGTACTGGTGCTGAATCACGAGGGACGCTCCTTCGGCTTGGTGGTCGAACAGATTCTCGACATTGTCGAAGACCGGGCCGACGTGAAGTCAGCGGCCACCCGGCCCTCCGTTCTCTATTCGGTCGTGATCGGTGACCGGGTCACGGAATTGCTCGACATCCCGGCCATTCTGCGCAGCGCGGACGCAAGCGCCGCGTCGCCCGCCCTGGCGATGAAATCCGCGGAGGTTGGGAACTAAGCGATGGCTCAAACTTCGGTCCAAACTTCGCAGTTTTGTACTTTCTATCTCGACAAGCTGCTGTTCGGCGTGGAACTGAAAGGCGTTCAGGAAGTCATTCGCTCGCTGGATATGACCAAGGTTCCGCTGGCCCCCGCTGTGGTCAGTGGCCTGATCAACCTGCGCGGCCAGATCGTCACCGCGGTCGATCTGCGGCGTCGCCTGGAACTGGAGCCGCGTCCGCCGGGCATGCTGGCTATGAACGTGGTCGTGCGTTCCGACGACGGCGCGGTCAGCCTGCTGGTAGACGAAATCGGCGATGTCGTCGAGGTCGAGGAAGACACTTTCGAACTCCCCCCGGAAACTTTGCGTGGATCGGTCCGGACCATGATCCGCGGGGTTCACAAACTGAACGACCGACTCATGCACGTGCTCGACGTCGAAAAAGCGTGCCAGATGACGGATGTGGTGGAGACCTCGGCGACGCGTCGATAGCTCTGCCACCCGAAAAGCGCGGCATCGGCCGTGCCAGCGCGATCCGCTGGCCATGGGAATACGAATTCTGATTCGGAAAGTCGGGGGGAAGTAAATGAAACTCACACTGGGAAAGAAACTGGGACTGGGCTTTGGAGTGATCCTCGCCTTGATGGTCTTCAGTTCTTCGATGACCTACCTGAAGTCGGCTGCAATCAAGCAAAATCAGGACCGCGCGCTCAATTTACGTGTCCCAACGCTCGAAGCCGCCAAAGATTTGCAGCGGGATCTGAATCAGACCCAGAGCAAGGGTCGCCAAGTCATTCTCGCGGGAGCGCAAACCGACAGGCGAGAGGCAGCGAAAAGGTTATTCGATGAAAATTGGGGCACGATCGAAAAGGACATCGCTGCGCTGGACGAAATGGCGCCCAAATGGAGCCTGCAGACGAACCGTGACCGGCTGGTTGACATGAAGCAGCAACTTCCTTTGCTCCGCGCCGCCCAGGAGTCCGCCATGAATCATGCGGCGGGCAGCGAGCGCGATGCTGTCACAACGGCGGGAAACGAATTCGCTGACCAGGCGACACCGGCCACTGAGGCCATCAAGAAATCCCTCGGAAGCATGGAGGATTCTTTCGCCAAGCTAGTGGACGAAAACAAGGAAGAATTGAATGCGGACGACCGCTCGCTCACCCTGACCATGGCAGTAACCACCTTCGCGGCACTGGGCATCGGAATCTACGTAGCCATTCTCTTGAGCCGCAGCATTGCAGGCGCAACCCAGTCAGTTCTGCTCCAGGCGGAGGCTATCGCCGCCGGAGACCTGACCCGCGACGATCTGCACATCCGCAGCCAGGACGAACTCGGGGACCTGACCGCCGCGATTAATAAGATGAGTAGCAGTCTGAAGCGGATGATCCTCGCCATCGCGGAAAATGCAGTTCAGGTGGCCAGCGCCAGCGAGGAACTGAATGCCACCAGTCAGCAGATTACCGCCAACTCCGAGGAGACCTCCGCCCAGGCCGACGTAGTTTCGAAGGCGGCACAGGCCGTCAGCCAGAACCTCCAAACTGTCGCCACCGGGGCCGAAGAGATGGGCGCCAGCATCAAGGAGATTGCCAAAAACGCCACCGAAGCCGCCAAGGTCGCGACTTCCGCTGTCAAAGTCGCGGAGACTACCACCGCTACCGTGTCCAAGCTGGGCGATTCCTCCACTGAAATTGGTCAGGTCATTAAAGTCACCACTTCGATTGCCCAGCAGACCAACCTCCTCGCGCTCAATGCCACCATCGAAGCCGCTCGCGCCGGCGAGGCCGGCAAAGGTTTCGCCGTGGTCGCCAACGAAGTGAAAGAACTGGCCAAGGAGACCGCCAAGGCCACCGAAGATATCAGCCGCAAGATCGAGGCCATCCAGACCGACACCAGCGCGGCCGTGACCGCGATCGCGTCGATTTCCGGAGTGGTCCACCAGATCAACGATATCTCTAACACGATTGCCACCGCGGTCGAGGAGCAGAACGCCACCACCAACGAGATGTCGCGCAATGTCAGCGAAGCGGCGCACAGCAGTGGTGAGATCACCAGCAACATTGCAGGTGTGGCGGAGGCGGCGCAGGGTACGACCCTCGGAGCCATCGAGACCCAGAAAGCCTCGCAGCAATTGGTGGAGACCTCGACCCAGCTGCGTCGGCTAGTCGAACAATTCAAGATCAGCGCCAGCGAAAACTCCCGCGCGAATGATGTGGCCGCACCTCACGAAAAAAGCATGGCCTCTCATGCGGGGATGTGAGGAGGAATAAAGCGCCTCACCCTTTCGCCGATTAGAACCTTAGGGCCGCGTTTGTACCCAGGGCTGACGGTCCGGGAACCACCCCACTCGACTTCCGCGATCATGTGAGAGGGGCGGACAGGACTTGCTATGGCTCCTATTCGCATTCTGGTAGTGGATGATTCGGTCGTGATTCGCAGAATGCTCTCCGACATTCTGTCGGAAGACCACGCGCTGCACGTGGTGGGTACAGCCAGCGACGGGCGTATCGCTCTCGCCAAGATTTCACTGCTCAAACCCGACCTGATTACGCTCGACATCGAAATGCCGGTCATGGGCGGCTTGGAGGCTCTGGTCGAGGTACGCAAGTTGTATCCCAAAATGCCGGTCATCATGTTCAGCACGCTCACCGAGCACGGAGCCGCAGCGACTCTGGATGCATTAGCCCTCGGAGCCTCGGACTATGCCACCAAACCAACCCATGTCGGCAGTCCGGCGGTTGCCATCGAGTGCATTCGCATCGAACTCATCCCCAAGATCAAGGCCCTGTGCAGCAAGGGATTTTCTGTCACAGCATCCCCTGCGGTAGCCACGCGGCGGGTCGCACCCATGCCCCGGCCGCGAGCCGCATTGAAGGTTAGAGTACCGGCCAACGCACCCATCGAAATTGTGGCGATCGGTACTTCGACCGGCGGCCCGAACGCGCTGGCGGAAGTCTTGTCCCGGATCCCCGGCGATTTTCCCGTCCCCATTGTCGTGGTGCAACATATGCCGCCGATCTTTACCCGCTTGCTGGCCGAACGTCTTGCCGAACGATCCGCCATTTCCGTGGAAGAGGGCAGAGCCGGCGCAAATCTGCTCGCCGCGCACGCCTGGATTGCGCCCGGAAATTTCCATATGAAAGTAATCCGCACCGGCATGGAACCGATTCTGAACTTGAATCAGGGTCCCCAGGAAAATTCCTGCCGCCCTGCGGTCGATGTGCTGTTTCGCTCGGTGGCGCTCGCCTACGGGGCCCACGTTCTCGGAGTCGTGATGACCGGTATGGGCTCCGATGGTGTGCGCGGAGCACAAGATATTCGCGAAGCGGGCGGAGAGGTCATCATCCAGGACGAGGCTTCCTCCGTGGTCTGGGGAATGCCCGGCCTGGTGCATGCCTCGGGACTGGACGATGCCGCCTACCCCGTCGATCGCCTGGCGGCGGAGATTACGCGCCGCGTGTTGCTAAGCCGTGCTCCTCGCGCCCCACTTGACTTGAAGGCCTACGCCACTATGGAGCCTCCGGCAAAATGACCACGATTCCTCAACCCGCGATCGCGCAAACCGCCCTCCACAAGCGCCCCGACGCGGTTGACCCTGTCTACCGCCAGATCCGCGATCTGGTGTACAAGGTTTCGGGTATCTACAAAGCTGAGGAAAAACTCTACCTTCTAGCCGACGGCTGCGCCCGGCGAATGAATCAGCTGAACGTGCGCACTCCGCGCGAGTATTGGGACCGCCTCACCGCGGCGCCTGCCCGCGACGCCGAACTCAGAGAATTGCTGAATGAAATCACCATCGGCGAAACCTGCCTGTTCCGCAGTCAGCCCCAACTGGACGCGCTGCGTAAGGTTATCCTCCCCGAGTTAGTGACCGAAAAAAACAAGCAGATCACCAAGAGGTTGCGCATCTGGAGCGCCGGCTGCTCCACCGGTGAAGAGTCCTACACGCTGGCCATGAGCATGCTCGAGGAAAGCGACCGCTTACTGAAGGGCTGGACGGTAGAGATTCTCGCCACCGACCTGAACGACCGTTCCGTGGAAACCGCCAAGGCCGGTATTTACGGCGACTACGCGCTGCGCAACACCAGCGATCTCTACAAGCGAAAATACTTTTCCACCGTCGATGAGAAAAAACTACAGGTGCGCCCCGAGGTGAAAAAACTGATCACCTTCAGCCGTCTGAACCTGCAGGACGACTCCAAGATGCTTTTCATGAAGGGTATGGATCTGATTTTCTGCTGCAATGTGCTGATCTATTTTGACGGCACGTCGAAATCGAAAGTGATCTCCCATTTCTACAGCAACCTGAGTTTTGGCGGCTATTTCTTTCTCGGAACCTCGGAATCGCTGATGAAATTAAATGAGCAGTTTCACCTCGTCCATTTTCCCGGCACCATCGCCTATTGGAAACCATCCCTGAGCAGTGGCAAACTATGACCACATCCCTCACCGCAACCATTCGTGATCGCGTGCAGCGTATCGAAACCATGCCTGCCATCCCGGCAGTTTTTCTGCCCTTGCTCAAGTTGTTGAGCCGTTCCGTCGAAGAGGTGCAGTTGGACGAGGTGGTGCGTCTGGTCTCCTACGACGGCACCATCGCGGCTCAATGCCTGCGCGTAGCCGGCTCCCCCTTGTTCGGACTGGCCCAGCCGCCCAAATCGATCAAGGCAGCGGTCATCAGCCTGGGGCTGCGCCGAGTCGAAACCATTCTTCTCACCTGTTGTCTGGGACAGGCTTTCCCGGCGAAAAAATGGGTGCTCGATCCGGCCGTTTTTTGGAGACATTCGCTGGGTTGCGCTCTGGTGTGCCGGAAATTCAGCGAGAGGTCAGCCGCTGCGGATACCGAGAAAGCATACATGGCCGGGCTTCTGCATGACATAGGGTTCATGGTCAACTGCCTGGCGTTTTCCCAGGACTTTGCTCTGGCCATGGAGCGTGCCAGCCAGGAGGGAATTCCGTTGGACGAGGCGGAACGGGCCACTATGGGATTCACCCATTGCGAAACCGGGCAGGCGCTGGCCGAAAAATGGAAGCTGGCCGACGATATCACCGAGGTGATCGCACATCATCATGCCATCGAGCACAGCCAAAAGGCGCAGCCGCTGGTAGCCCTGGTGCATCTGAGCGACCTTTTGTGCCGCATGCGTGGCCTGGGTTACGGCTACTATGAGCGCCACAAGGTAGACTTGATCGCCGATCCCGCATGGGCCATTCTCTTGAAGCAACACCGCGATCTCGAGGCTATGGACTTGGTCCTTTTCACCTTTGAACTCGATGAAGCGGTCGAAGAAATCCACGCCCTGGTAGCGACCGTATTCGGGTCGGCGCCAGCGCTGGCGCGCACCTGAGATCTGGAGAACAATTCCGAGTTGGTTATGTGGTGACGGGGCTCTGCCCCGTCCAAGCGGGGCATAGCCCCGCTTCCACACAAAGGCCGGATGTCTTCACCAGCGCAGTCCCACCGTGATGGGCATCACAATCGTCTGCCCGTCGGCCTGATACGCGCGATGGTAGCGCCATTCGATGTAGACCTTGGCATGGTCGAAACGGTTCAGACGATACGTGACTCCGCCGCCATAGTTGAAGCCGCCGGCGACCCTGGAGTTCGAGGACATCGTTTGCGGCGTCGTGATCGCGCCGTTGATGCACGTAAGGTCCCACCACCTCCATGCCGGCTGGCATAGTGTCGGGGGATTGAGCGTCTGGCTGTGCGCCAGCGAAACGCTGCGATCATAGAAACCTACGCCGAAGATTCCGTATGCGGCAAATTTGCCAATATGCTTGGGCACGTTGACGATGCCGTCCAGGCTAAACGATTGCATTCGCCCGCTCTGGTCCGGCAGTTGCTGACCTACGATCACGCTGGGTCTGAAGTCGAGGTTGTAGTACATATATTCGGCATCTATGCCGAACATGCGGGTGAAGTTCATGCCGGCTCCAAACACCGCGTTTGGAGAGTTGCCGACATAGCCGGCAACATCGTCTTTGCCAATGCCCAGCCCGCCACCTACATTGAAACTGTAACGATTGAAATTCGATTGTGCCGAAGCCGATGCGATCAGTCCGCAGAAGGTAAATAACAACAGTATCCGATTCCTCAATCTCGATCTCCTCTTTCGTAGAGCCAAAGTCGAACCGCCGCGTGCGTGGGCGTAGTCGCAGTCAGGCAGCCAACAGCCCCGCTCCTACCGCCAAAGTCTTGCCACAATCGCCGTTCTTCAGCTTAGATGCGCGTACAAAATAAGGAAAGCCAGCCTTTTTCCTCAGCAATCTCAGGAAAAGGCCGACGGATTCCAAGCAAGCGTTTTTTCAGCAGCCTGCCGGACAGTTAGTTGTGCCCGGCGCTCGCCCCGCGCGTGTGGTGGATCTTCCCGTAAAACACCGGCCAGTACTCGCGCAGCATGTTTCCACCCGCCTTGGTCGCCAAGTCCAGACCATACCGAAAGAGAGTATCTCCGACGGTGCGATTCTGATCCGGCCAGTAGACATTCGCCAATCCCTCCGCCATCAGTGGACCGGCTAGCCCGGACCAGTTGGCAACCACCCGTCCGTTATCGTCGCGCGTTACGAAGACTCGCTGCACCGAATACTTCACGGCGTGGATAAAGCCGGGCCTGACCTCCGGATAGAAACGCGGATCCTGTCGCAGCGCGGATGCCAGCACAAACGTCCCGAAGAAATTGCTGGACGCCTGGCGCGCCATGGACGAGCCGAAGCGTTTGCCATATCCACCCGACTCTTGTCCGTAGCCGGTGGGAGAATCATCCGCTTGGCCGACCGATGAACCCAGGGCCGCCCACGTGAACGTGTGAACGGAGACGCTGTTGTCCACGAACAGTTCAAATTTTTGCGCCGGCGAAAGGCGCTCGGTACTGGCCGCGATGTCGGGAAAAACTACGGACTTCTTCTCCAAAAGATTGTACAGGGCCACGGGCTGAAGCTGCGACAGCGTGCTCGGACTCTGGCTCGCAGGCGCAGTGCCGGTCTGGGTTTGAGTCTGGGGCTTCGCCGTTTCCTGGGCAAATGCTCGAATGGTTGAGCCGGACGCGATCACTCCGAAAATAATCAACCAGCGCAGCGGCAGTTGCCACCGAAGCGCATGGTTGGACTGCGCTCGCGGTCCCCAGCACGCCCGGTTTTGGCGTGTCGGTGTGGAGACGGGCATTCCCCCACGGATGCTGGTTCCCCGGCGCGACAGCATCGCTAGAGATTACCCAATCGCAAGCCCGACGGCAAACGCGAGGAGTCAGGTTGCAAAGTTTCAAGGTTTCAAGGAGAAAGCTGGTCGCGCTGATGGTTAACTCTAAACCTCGCGACCTCGAAACTTTGAAACCTGCCTTTAAGCAACTTCTCCGGTCCGAGCCGCCAGGTAATCCAGTAGTTCGCCGACGGTCAGGCCCGACTCCAGCAACAGAATCATCTGGTCTGCACTGACGCCAACCTGTGCGCCCAACGCAACCACTTTGGCGACCGCACGCTGCAGCGCTTCTTTCTGCGCCGACGTGAGCGGCTCGGCTAGATCACGACTCATGGCCGTGGTCAGATCCAGTTCTATCGTCATTTCGAATACTCCGTCACAAACTTGTGACACCGGCTTGCGGTTATGATCCGCCAATCCAGCCGGTCTGCGCTGTGACGCCGCTTACTTCAATTTGTGACGGAATGGACGTGCTTTCCTTGAAACCTTGAAACTCTGAAACCTGGCCTATTTCCCCATCAATTCCAGAATCGCAGCCATCTCGACTTCGACTCCGGTCTTGAGGCTGGGTTCGCGATCGGGCGCGAAGTAGGGAGAATGTGGGCCCGGAATCGCT
>Ga0116218_1002280_pt1 | contig 10808 bp, 7 predicted proteins | sample Sb_taG_2_FD_88966 | JGI IMG/M metagenome (GOLD analysis project Ga0116218, IMG submission 88966) | Peat soil microbial communities from Weissenstadt, Germany - Sb_50d_5_LS metaG | ecosystem: Environmental > Terrestrial > Soil > Wetlands > Peat | place: Germany: Weissenstadt | collected 2010-09-21 | reverse complement strand
GCGGCGGCGATCGCCTTGGGCAGAGATTCAGCGGCGTCGGCTTCATCAAACAGCGATTGCCGCTGCAAATTGCTGGGCTCGACGTAGTCGCGGTCGATGATTCGGATTGTCCCCACTCCCGCACGAGCCAGCAGGGAAGCGAGCGCCGAACCGGTGGCGCCGCAGCCTACAATGGTAATGCGCGAGGCGGTAAGCTTACGCTGGCCTTCAATCCCGATTCCGCGAAAAAGCACCTGCCGCGAATATCTCTCGTCCAGTTCCAAAGAGGTCACCAGTTCCCGTGCAAACTATTATGATGGGTGCCACGTTGTTTTCAAAACGGAAGCCAAGGCAGGATCCAGCGAAAACTTCCGGGTTAGAGGGAAAGACAAGCGCTGCAGTCCAGGGGCAGCATACAACATTGTTCTATACCGTTTCATCGAACGGATTGACCCGCTACACTTTCATAGAGGAGCCGGTTTGCAACTGAGGGGGACGTTGCTCACAACCCTGATTGCGCTGGCGCTCACGGCGATGTGTGCCGTGGAAGCGTCTGCCGACTCCTTCAAGCGGGCAGGAGCAACACAAGAACAGGGCCAATCGGTCAAGGCACAATCGCCCGCCATTCCGGCCGAAGACGCCATGGCCCACTACCAGGGTCTTGCGGTCGCAGACATACGCTGGCCCGACGTGGCTTCCGAGATCGATCTGAAGCGGTGGCGCGAGCTCATTCCGCAAAAAGCGGGCGAGCCCCTTGACCGGGACCTCATCCGGGAAAGCATCCATAAGCTTCATGACACCGGGCGCTTTGCGGATATCCGCGTCGAGGCTGAACCAACCGAAGAGGGCAAAGTGTCCTTATCGTTCTTTACCACCCCCAATCACTTTGTTGGGCGAGTCGACGTGCAGGGTGTCCCCAACCGGCCCACCGCCGGACAGGTCGTGAACGCCTCGAAGTTTCAATTGGGAGAGCTGTTCACTCCCGACCAGGTAGAGCGTGCTCTGACAAATATCAAACAGCTCATGCAGGAGAACGGCTACTACCGTTCTTCGGTCAGCGAACAAGAACATAAGGATCCTGCGAGGCAGGAGATCGACCTTCTTTTTCAAATCAATCCGGGACCCCAAGCTCGGGTGGGGAGCGTGACCGTGACCGGCAATCCGGGATATTCACAGGGCCAGATTCAGGACACCGCGAAAATGCATCCCGGCGATCCGGTTTCCGCGCAGCGTGTAAGTAATGCGCTGGATCGACTACGCAAGAAATATCAGAAAAAGAATCGATTGCTGGCTCAGGTTTCGATATCCAAGAAGTCCTACCGTGAGCCGGCGAACGCGACGGACTATACGTTCCACATCGTCCCCGGACCTAAGGTGCAGGTCACTGCCGAAGGGTTCAAGATCAGGCGGGGAGTGCTCAAACAGAATGTACCGATCTTTGAAGAGAACGCGGTGGATGAGGATTTGCTGAGCGAAGGCCGCCGCAACCTGCTCAACTATCTTCAGGGGCGCGGTTACTTCGATGCCAAAGTTGGGCTGAAGCAGCATTCGGATGCGGGCGGAAACGAACTGCAGATTGTTTATGTTATCGATCCAGGGGCGCGTCACAAGTTGGTAAGACTTGAGTTCACGGGCAATAAATACTTCTTGACGGAGCGTTTGCGCTCCCGCATGCAGGTGCATCCGGCGGAGCGGTTCGAGTCGCGTGGCCGCTACAGCCAGGGATTGCTCAATGGCGACATTCGTGGACTCGAGGACCTCTACCAGGCGAACGGGTTCCAACAAATCAAGATCACCAGCAATGTTACGGATGACTATAACGGGCACGAAAATGACCTTGCGCTCACCATCTCAGTGGACGAGGGTCCCCAAACGCTGGTGGGGGTGTTTCATCTGGAGGGCAATCAGGCGTTCTCGGAAGCACAGCTGGCGGCCTACATCAACACGGCGGAGGGTCAACCCTTCTCCGAGTTCAATATTGCGCAGGACCGCGACAATCTTCTGAACTACTACTTCAACCACGGATTTCCACGCGCCAGTTTCGAGGCGGCGGCAAAAGCGATGCCCGGCAAACCCGACCGCATGGACATTACTTTCAAAATCCGCGAAGGAGAGCAGGTTTTCGTGGACAATGTATTTGTCTCCGGATTGAACTTTACCAAGCCATTTATTGTGCAACGGGAACTGCAAGTCAAATCCGGCGACCCGCTTAGCCAGATCGACATGTTGCAAACGCAACAGCGCCTATACGACCTCAGCATCTTCAGCCAGGTGGGCACGGCGGTGCAGAATCCAAACGGCAACGAGCCAGCGAAGAACGTCTTAGTCGATGTTGAAGAAGCCAAGCGCTACACATTCAATTACGGCGTGGGATTGGAATTTCAGACGGGTCAGCCTTCGGCCGTGGGCACCAACCAGGCGAAGGGCCAAACCGGAGTAAGCCCGCGGGTTTCGCTCGGCGTCACCCGTCTCAATTTTCGCGGCCGCAACCACACCATCACCTTCAAGGCCGACGTAGGCAGCCTGCAGCAGCGCGGCCTGATCAGCTATACTGCCCCGCGCTGGTTCAACAGTCAGAATTGGAAGTTGTCTTTAACCGCTTTCTATGACAATACGCTGGACGTCACCACCTTCACCTCGCAACGCCTGGAAGGATCGGTACAAGCGGAGCAGACCATCAGCAAAGCGACCACTATGGCTTATCGCTTTACCTATCGCCGGGTCAAGGCCAGCGAGATCAACATTAGCCCCGCCGAAATCCCGCTGCTTTCCCTCCCCGTACGCGTGGGCGAGCCTGGCTTCAGCTATATTCGCAATAAACGTGACAACAATCTGGAAACTACCAAGGGCAGCTACACCACCGTCGACGCCGGAGTCGCAGCTAGTTTCTTCGGTTCGGAGGCCGACTTCAGTAGCATCCTGGTGCAAAATTCCACGTACCACGCATTCGGCAAGAACCGGCCGACCGAGAAGAAATTCGTGTTCGCGCGTTCGTTGCGAATCGGGGTGGAGAGTACCTTCGGCAATACGTTGATCCTCCCGCCCGGGCAAGCGTGTCCGAACTCAGCCACCAACTGTACGATCATCCCGCTAGCCGAGCGTTTTTTCACCGGTGGGGGCAACTCCCATCGAGGGTTCGGGTTAAATCAGGCAGGTCCGCGCGACCCCACGACCGGGTTTCCAGTAGGCGGGAGCGCACTTTTCCTGAATAACGTGGAACTACGTCTCCCACCGACGACGCTACCCTTCTTCCAGGACAACCTCGGCTTTGCTATTTTCGAAGACGCCGGGAATATCTTTACCAACGGCCGGGATATGCTGGACAACCTGCTTCGCTGGCGCCAGAAAAACCCTCAACTCTGCTTGCAGCAAACTACCGCGAGCCAGTGTGATTACAGCTATATTTCCCACGCGGTGGGGGTCGGGGTCCGCTATAAGACACCCATCGGTCCGGTGCGCTTCGATTTCGGGTACAATTTGAATCCACCGGCATTCCCTAGTACCCAAACAGTCACCGATAAGACGGGCAAAACGACTACCATTTTCGTACCGCAGCACGCGTCTCATTTCAACGTTTACTTTAGTATTGGACAGAGCTTCTGATGAATCAAAAGGGTTCGATTTTTGCTTGCAGTATGGTGTTGCTGGTGATTAGCCTGCCTGCCTTGGCGGGCGACGTTTTGGACCGCATCGTTGCTACTGTGAACAACCACATCATCCTACAAAGCGAATGGCAGGATGCTGTACGCTACGAAGCTTTTGTGGCGGGCCGCGCGCTCGACCAACTACGAGCCGCGGACCGCAAAGCTGCCTTGGACCGCCTGATCGACCAGGAGCTGTTGCGTGAGCAAATGCGGTCTTCGGGATTTCCGCACGCCGGCAGCGAAGAAGTGGAGAAGCGCATTCAGGAGATTCGTAAGCAGTACGCTGGCGCGGAGAGTGAAGCTGGCTGGCAAGCCGCGCTTGGACGCTATGGATTGACTGAGAACGAACTGAGAAAGCGGGTTGCTCTGCAGGTCGATTTAATGGGTTTGGTGGACTCCCGACTGCGGCCGAACGTCATCATCGATTCCAAGAGCATCGAGAGTTACTACAATCAAGAACTTTTGCCCCAACTGCGGCAATCCGGCGCCGCACAAGTTCTCCTCGCGGAAGTCACCCCGAAGATCAAGGAATTGCTCACGCAGCAAAAGATGAACCAGATGCTGGTTGCCTGGCTGCAAGATCTGCGTTCTGGAAGCCGGATCCGCACCGAGACAGGGTCACCGGAGACCGGAGGCCAGTTGCGATGAGCGAACCCCGCGCCAAGCCGCGCTGGCGCAGGTTCCGCAACTATCTGCTGCTCGCAGGACTTGCAGGGTTGCTCTTGTTGGGTGGTCTGAGTTGGTACGCGACCACCGATTCTTTCCAGGCCTTGGTACGCCGCCGCCTGGTGGCCGAGTTGGAGCGGATCACGGGGGGGCGTGTGGATTTGGGCGGGATCCACACCATACCATTCCGCTTCCAAGTGGACATCCGCGACCTCACCATCCATGGGCGCGAAGCCGCGAGCGAGGTGCCCTACGCCCACGTGGACCGGCTGGTTGCGCGAGTCAAACTTATCTCGACTTTGGGAGCTGAATTCGGGTTCTCGTCGGTTGTGCTCGAGCGTCCCGTCGTTCACATCGTCGTTTATTCGGACGGCACCACCAATCAACCTGCGCCCAAGTTGAAGGGAACGCCGGGAAGAACATCGATCGAGCAATTGCTCTCCCTTTCGATCAGTCAGCTGGAAGTACGTCGCGGCGAGTTGCTGTGGAATGATCGGCGAACTCCGTTTGATTTCATCGCTCACGACGTGTCGGCGGATATGAGCTATTCTCTGCTGCACCGCCGCTACGACGGCAATCTGCTGCTCGGAAAAATCGATACAACGCTCGAAAACTACCGCCCTGTGGCCTGGATGGCGGAAGCGCACTTTACCTTCGGCGAAGACGGTATCGAAGTCAAGTCGTTGAAGGCAACCTCTGGGCGTTCACGGTTGCAGGCGAGTGGCAGCCTTGTCAATTTGCGCCAACCGAATATTGTAGCCAAGTACGACCTCACCCTTGATCTTGCCGAAGCCAGCGCGATTACGCGTCGTGCTGAAATACGGCAAGGCGTCCTCCAGGCTGCCGGTGAGGGTTCGTGGTCATCAACGGGTGGGTCCTCTGTCGGCAAGCTCTGGGTAAAAAACTTCGATTGGCGTGATCAGTCGTTCCAGTTGCATGGTGCAACGCTGAGCAGCGACTATACAGTCAATCCCCAGCAGCTTGCGTTTTCTCAACTTCAGGCCAGGCTGCTGGGAGGAGTGGTAACTGGTGACGCCGAAGTCTTCAACTGGCTCAATTCGACACCAGCAAAAAAGCCAGCCAAGGGAAACGCGTCTGACGAGCAGAAGGGGAGTGTCCGGCTGCGGCTCAGAGATGTTTCCGCTTCCGAAATCGCGGCTGCCCTCTCTTCGTCGGCCCGTCCGCTTCAGCGTATGAAGTTGGCAGGTGCCGCCGGCGGAAGTGTCGATGCGCAGTGGAGGGGCTCTCGCCGTAACGCAGAGATCGAGATTGCGTTGGACGTAACCGCCCCGGCTCATCTGAACGTGGGAGAATTGCCGCTGAATGCACATACCCATGCGAAGTACCGCGTTGCCTCCGGCGAGTTGGAGATTGCGGAATTCAACGCTTCCACTCGCGCCACTCAAGTTCGGGCCGCCGGCACCCTCTCTTCCACTGCCGCTCTGAACCTCTCCGTCACGACCTCCGACCTCCGCGAGTGGCAGCCCATTCTCACCGCGGTTGGCTACCAGGAGCAAATTCCAGTCGTTCTGCAAGGACATGCGACATTCAACGGGACCGCGACCGGCAAACTTTCTGCCATCGACTTCGCTGGCAAACTACAGTCGGAAGACTTCGATTTGTTGATCCCGGCAACATCTCATACGCGGAAAAAGAATGTGCACTGCGATTCCCTGGTTGCGGATCTTCAGTTATCACCACATGCCTTCGCGACGCACAACGGTAGGTTGCATCATGGTGAGACCACCCTTTCCTTCGATCTCAGCCTAGGCCTGCAACAAAGACAGTTCACCGATTCCAGTCCCGTTGCCGCTCGGGTCGACGTGCGCAACGCCGATGTGGACGAAATTCTGGCCCTAAGCGGGTACAACCTCCCGGTCAGCGGGAGAGTGAACCTTTTTGTGCAAGTGGGGGGCACGAAGGCGGAGCCACGCGGAAACGGCCGCATCGAGCTCTCCGACGCGGTGATCCGCGGCCAACCGGTTCAGCATCTGGACTCCAAGTTGGAGTTCAACCGCGACGAAATCTCGTTGGATGAGCTTCACCTTGCCTACGACGACGCGCGCGTCACAGGGGCCGGCACTTACAATTTTTCCGCGCACGCCTTCCGTTTCAACCTGAACGGGGAGAACTTTGATCTGGCTCGCATTTCGCAGCTTCAGGCCAGCCGTGTAACTGTAGACGGTCGCATGGATTTTACCGCTCAGGCTTCGGGCACGCTGCAGGAGCCGGCGATTAACGCCAACATCCGATTGCGCAATCTTGCCTTTGACCATGAGCGCGCGGGTGACTATATTTTCGACGCCGTGACCCAGGGCTCCGAACTTCGTGTGAGCGGGCACTCGCAATTCAAGAACGCAGAGCTGAACATTGATGGTGACGTTCAACTGCGCGGAGATTGGCCTGCCGCAGTAAACCTCCATTTCAACCATCTCGATGTGGATTCCGTCATCAGGACCTACTTGAAGCGGCGGGTGACGGGCCAATCCACGGTGGCGGGAGACCTGCAGTTGCGTGGCCCGCTGCGCCAGCCTCGCGAACTTGCAATCATTGGCAATCTTAGCGATTTCTTTGCTGACGTTGAGCACATCAAGGTTCGCAACAACGGTGCCATCAGTTTTGCTATTTCTGACCAATTCCTAAAGATTCAGCAGTTCCATCTGATTGGTGAGGGCACCGATCTTACAGTTGGCGGTACGGCGCGGCTCAACGGTGAGCGCGAACTTGACTTGCGCGCCCAGGGTCACGCGAATCTCCAACTCATTCAGAGCTTTAATTCCGACTTCACTACTTCAGGCGAAGTCGCCGTTGACTTGACGGTTGGAGGCACGGTCAGCAAACCGACGACCCAGGGCAGGCTGCAGGTTACCAACGGCTCGATCGCCTACAGCGATCTTCCCAGTGCACTGAGCGGTATTAACGGATCGGCAGCATTTAATCAGGACCGCTTGCAAATCGAAACGCTCACGGCCCGCGTAGGGGGCGGCATCGTCACCTTTGGGGGATACGCCACTGCTTACAACGGTCAGCTCAATTTCAATCTGACATTACAGACCCAGGACGTGCGTTTGCGCTATCCGCCGGGCGTTAGTTCCATGGCGAATGCGGAACTGAGATGGGCCGGCTCTTCGGCCGCTTCCGTGCTTTCTGGCGACGTCACGGTCACTAAGCTGGCGGTGACTCCGGGATTCGATTTCGGCGCGAGTCTGGCGCGCAGCGCACAGAGTTCAGCGCTTCCGCAGACCAATCCCGTGCTGAACCGTATCCGGATGGACGTGCACATTGTGACTACGCCCGAACTGCAAATGCAAACGGCCGTTGTCCGGCTTTCCGGTGACGCCGACTTGCGTCTGCGGGGGACAGCGGCAAAACCGGTTTTGCTGGGGCGCGCTGACGTAACCGAGGGCGAAGTGTATTTCAATGGTACCAAGTACCGCATGGAACGCGGCGATGTACTCTTTACCAACCCGGTTACGACGACGCCTGTGCTCGACCTACAGGCGTCGACCCATGTTCGCGATTACGACATCACGGTCAATCTGAACGGCGGGATAGACAAGCTTAATCTGACTTATCATTCCGAGCCGCCTCTACCCGTGGCGGATATCATCAGCCTGCTTGCCCTGGGCCAAACCCAGCAGCAATCTGCTCAATTGCAGCAGTCGGGACAGTCGCCATTTGCTCAACAAGCTTCCAGCGCCATACTCGCTGAGGCACTGAATTCCGCCATCAGCAACCGCGCGCGAAGTTTATTTGGGATTAGCCACATCCGAGTCGATCCCCAAGGTCTGAACACGTAAACTTCTACCACCACGACCTCGCCCGCGGTCACCATCGAGCAGCAGGTTAAGGACAACCTCACTCTGACCTACACCACCAACGTTTCGCAGACCTCGCAGCAAATCATTCAGGCGGAATACAACGTGACGCGCAATGTCTCCATCCTGGCGCTGCGCGACTATAACGGCGTGGTCAGTTTCGAAGTGCGAATTCGCCGGCGCAAGAGGTAGGCGCCGCTCCCCTACATTAGTTTCACAGTTGCTGTACAGCGTACTGCTGTCATCCCGTCGGGATGACAAGTATGTCTTTGGTCTCCGCTATAGCGGAAAACGGTCCAGCCAGGGGCTTGGCGCAGAAAATTTGCAAGTTTCGCGACTTGTCACGTTCCGGCAACTGAGGGCGTGTTCGACACCATCCTAGTCTTCAAGAGGAAAGTTGATGCGGAAACAAAAGGGTTTTTCGTTGATCGAGCTACTGATTGTGGTGGCGATTATCCTGATCATCGCGGCCATCGCTATTCCGAGCCTGGTGGGGGCAAAGATTGCGGCCAATGAGGCGGCAGCAGCCAGCTCGATTCGCACCATCAACACCGCTCAAGTCGCCTACGAATCCACCTATGCCGCGATTGGCTATTCGAATTCTCTTGCAGCACTGGGACCTCCGGCCTCGACCGGTTGTCCCGCCACCGGCCCGGTTTCCGCAAACGCCTGCTTAATTGACTTTGGGCTGGCGAACGCCGGCGCTGCCACTGCAGCCAAGACCGGGTACTACTTCGGCGTGGGCGTGCCGGCTGGCGGTCCGCCGAACTCAGGCTACACCGTAGGCGGCGCGCCGGCTGCGTTCAGCCGCAGCGGCGTGCGGGGCTTCTGCTCGAACGAAGACGGCGTGATCCGCGTTGCTTCCTCCTGGAATGCTGCGCCGGCGACGGCAAATGCGACTTGCCTCAATGCTCCCTATGCGCAGCTGCAATAGTCACTAGCTCCGGCTGCTGGGCAATGCTGCCGGTCTGGCTTCTTTCAGGAACGGTATAACCCCGAACAGAAGCGCGATCGCGGGGGGAACCGATACGAGCAGCAGTTCGGTCACGAAACCAAACCACTCATGCTTGAAGGGCACGATTTGGCCGATGAGCGTCAAGAAAACCACCAAGCTGAATAGCGCTATCCAAGGAAACAAACCAGCTGCGAGGCGGGCCGGACGTTGGCCTCCGGCGCGGCGTGACAAGAACGCACCAGCAGCGCCGCAGAACGGCAAAAGACCCAGCCAGGGCAGGTAGGCCACGAGAGGGAGGTTTGTGCTGGTAGTGCTTGTATGCACAGCAGCAAAAAAGCCCGGTGCTAGGAATCGAGGCTGTAAGCTGACCAGCTCTGAGATCGTCAGAAAAACCATAGCCGCCGTCAAGCTGATCAATCCAGGCAGCCAGAGTGTTTTTGTTCGGCGGTTCATCATTGTTTCCTCCTTGTGTTTTGCACGTTGAATCTTTCGAAGCAAGCTGTGCCAATCGGCTACCTGTGCAAGGGAACGCTCGATTGCTTCCGTTTTGCACAGTCCTTGCGCGCAGGCTTCTTCATAAACGTCCTCCAAGTGGCTAGCCAGTTCAGTGACGATAGCTTCCTCCTGCAAGGGAGCGAGGCCGAGGCTTCCCATCCGCTCACGCACCAGTGCCTTCCACTCAGGCATGGACCACCCCGGCGAGGCGGTCAAGCGCCCGGAAAAAGACCTTCCACTCTCGCCGCAGGGGAACAAGTCCCTTCTTGCCCGCGGGAGTTAGACCATAGTAGCGGCGGTCGCGCCCCGCCTGATTGGCCTCCCAGCGCCCGTGCACCCAGCCACGCTTCTCGAGTTCGTAAAGCATGGGGTAGAGAGAAGCGAGAGTAAAGCTCAGCGCGCCTTTGGTCCTTTCCTCGATACGCTTGGCGATTTCAAAGCCGTAAAGCGGCTGCTCAGCAAGCAGCATGAGAATGGCCACTTCCGCACTACCGCGGGCGATTTTGGAGCGGACCCGCTTAGTCATGGTGAATATAGGAATCCTATATTCATGCCCCATAACATGCAAGGGTACGTTCGTACATTCGCCTTGGGTACTCGGCCGGCGAGCTGCCGTCAGATTCTGAAATGGGCGATTGAAAAGAACACGGGGAGCGGCATGCGAACCCCAGTTTTGCAAGGATTTCAGCGCTTAGAACTCGGCGTCAACTGAGAACGGGTTTGTCCGGTTTCTGGTGGTCAGCAGGCTTTGCCTTCCTCCACCCTTGCTTTACGATCTGGCGCGCCCGGCCGATGGCTAGAGAATCTGGAGGCACGTCATCAGTGATACAAGAGGCGGCACCCACGTAAGCACCTCGTCCGACTTTGACCGGCGCAACCAAGGTTGAATCACTGCCAATGAATACACCATCTTCGATCACGGTGGTGTGCTTGTGCTCTCCATCGTAGTTGCAGGTGATGGTGCCCGCTCCGATGTTCACGCCTTCGCCGATCTCGGCGTTGCCAAGATAGCTCAGGTGATTGGCTTTGGAGCCTTTGCCCAGACGGGTTTTCTTGGTCTCGACAAAATTCCCTACGTGCGCGCCCTCGCCGATCTCGCTCCCGGGACGAAGACGCGAGTAAGGCCCTAGCTCCGCACCCTTCATCACATGGGAATCATCGAGCACGCAGGCGGGGCGGATGAGCACACCATCTTCGATCACGGAGTTGTTAATCACAGTGTAGGAGCGGATACGGCAATCACTGCCAATG
>Ga0116218_1002276_pt1 | contig 10815 bp, 13 predicted proteins | sample Sb_taG_2_FD_88966 | JGI IMG/M metagenome (GOLD analysis project Ga0116218, IMG submission 88966) | Peat soil microbial communities from Weissenstadt, Germany - Sb_50d_5_LS metaG | ecosystem: Environmental > Terrestrial > Soil > Wetlands > Peat | place: Germany: Weissenstadt | collected 2010-09-21 | reverse complement strand
GGGCGTCGACCCAGCGCGGCAGCCGCCAGGTGATCGGGCCGAGTATCTCGAGTACGGCCGGGAGCATCACGCAGCGCACAATCACGGCGTCGAGGAAGACGGCCACGGCGAGGCCGAAACCGAACTCCTTGAGCGACCGCTCGTTCCCAAGCGCGAACGAGAGGAACACGCAGATCATGATCGCGGCCGCCGCCGTGATCACGCGCCCAGTGGAGGCGATGCCCTCGACCACGGAGACCCTCGCGTCACGCCGGCGGATCCACTCCTCGCGGACGCGGGATATCAGGAACACCTCGTAGTCCATTGAGAGCCCGAACACGACGGCGAACATGATCACCGGGATCCACGGCTCGATCGGGGCCTTCTCAACCCCGAACAGCCCCGCCGCCCAACCGTCCTGGAAGACGAGCGTGGTCAGCCCGAGCGCACCGCCGATGCTGAGCAGGTTCATCACCGCCGCCTGCACCGGGATCACCAGCGAACGGAATATCACCATCAACAGCAGGGCCGAGAGCACGACCACGAGCCCGATGAACAGCGGCAGCTTGCTCGAGAGCACGCGGGAAAAGTCGATCGAGCCGGCCGTGAAGCCGCCGACGAGCACGGGCACCTTGGTCTGCTGCTTGTAAGCCGGCAGCACGCTGTGGCGCAGCTGATTGACAAGGTTGGTGGTGGCCACCGCCTGCGGGGCCGTGCTCGGAAAGGCGTCCATCACCGCGACGGTGCCCGACGGTGAAACCTCCGGCTTGGTGACCGCGACGACACCCTTTGTCCCGGCGACCGTCGTCTGCAGCTGCGACAACGCGGAGCTTTGATTGGGGCCGGGCAGCTCGGCGACGAGCAGCAGCGGGCCGTTGAAGCCGGGCCCGAATCCCTTCGCCAGCAGGTCGAACGCCTGGCGGCTGCTGGTGTTGGCGGGATCGTTGCCGGCGTCGCTGTTCTCGAGGCGCATCGCGACCACGGGCAGGAGTGCGAGCACCATCACCGCGATGGAGATGATCGCGAGCGGCCACGGGCGCGCCTGCACCATCTCGCTCCAGCGCCGCCACGAGAGACCGCGCGGCTCGGCCGCGACCGCGGCGCCAGCGCCGCTGCCCGCGACAACGCTGACCGGCTCACGCCGACGGAGCAACCCCCTGCGCTTCCCGCGCGGGCGCACGATCCGTGCCCCCCAGCGCGACAGGATCGCCGGCAGCAGCGTCAGCGATGCTGCGAGCACGCACAGCACCGCGATCACTGCGGCGACCGCGAGGCCGTACATGAACGAGACGCCGGTCGCGAACATGCCGAGCAGGGCGATCACGACCGTCGTGCCGGCGAGCAGGATCGCCCGCCCGGAGGTGTCCATCGCCTCGATGACCGAGCGATTGACCTCGCCGAGCTCCGAATAGTGCTCCTTGAAGCGCGTGACGATGAACAACGCGTAGTCGATCCCGACGCCTAGGCCGATCATCAGCGCAAGCTGCGGGCCGACGTTCGACATGCTCATCACGCGGGTCGCGAGCCCGATCAGCGCCACGCCCGTGATCAGGCCAAGACCAGCGGTGATCAGCGGCATTCCCGCGGCGGTCAGCGAGCCGAAGGTGATCAGCAGAATGATCAGCGCGGCGATCGCGCCGACCTCGGTGGCGGCCCCGGCGCTGAATCCCTCGGCCTGCTCGATCACCTGCCCGCCGGCGGCGACCTGGAGGCCGGGTACGTGCACGCCGTTGACCGCGTTCAGCACGGTCGTGCCAGTGTCGCTTGGCAGCAGGTTCGCGCGCTTGCTGTAGTAGATCGTCGCGAACCCGGTCGTCCGGTCGCGCGAGACCTGCGCGGATCCAGCCGAGGGGTACGGGCTGACCACCTCGACGACATCCGGGGAGACGGACACCTCGGACAGCAGCGGCACGATCGCGCCGATCACCGCAGGCGAGTCGATCGTGCCCCTCGAATAGTGAAACACAATCGTGTCAACGTCGCCGCTCTGAATCTTGAACTCGCGGCTCAGCAGGTCACTGGCCCGCTGGGACTCAGTTCCCGGCAGCGTGAAGTTGCTCGCATAGTTGCGCCCCACCACCTGGGCGATAACGCTCGTCAGGATCGCGATCGCGATCCACCCGATAACGACCGTACGGCGATGCGAAATACACCAGCGGGCCAGACCTAGCAAGGGGTCCAATGGTACGCGACCGGCCCAGTCCGCTCCTTCTCCAGCTGTGCTCAGTTGCCGCTGAAGCTCGGCTCGCGCCGCTCGGTAGCAGCCGCGACGCCCTCACGGAAGTCGGCGCTGCCGAACAGGATCCCGTGCTCGGCAGCCTCGTGAGCGATCGCCACCCGGATCTGCTCGGCCAGGTCGCCGCGCATCGTGCGGCGGATCGAGCAGATCGCGAGAGGCGCCGATCCCGCGATCTCGGCCGCCAAAGCTCGGACAGGCGCAGAACGAGCCGGCGGCCGGCGACTGCCCTGTCGCCGAGGCAGCCACGTTCCTCGGGCTTCCGCTTCAGGCGGCGGCTGGCCCGGAGCGGCAGCGAGAATTCCGGCTCGCTCGCCGGCAGAGAGCGCTCCTGGTTCGTGACGGGGGTCGCCTCGATTGAGGTTCGTTGACGCTACGCCGTTGCCAGCGCGTCGACAGCCACCTGTGGGCCGGCGCCATTCGGGAGCGTGCGGAGCAGCGCTAGCGCCTCGCTTACCGGGACGTGGAGTTCGCGCTCCTGGTTTGGGAAGCGCACGCGAACGACGCCTCGCGGTCCGTCTATGTAAAGGCTCGCGTCGGCGGCGCCGACCCGTCGCAACTCACGTCGCAGTAGCTTTCGCAGCTGGGCGGCGCCACGTACCGGCGGGGGTGAACCCGAAAGGCCCTCGACATGCGGCCGATGGCTTGCGCGCTCCACGTCGTGCTCCTCGGGTTTCGCCGTCGCCTGCACAGACCCGAATCATCGCCCAAACGCGAGGGTGGGCGCATCGCGGGCGGCTGCGGACAGCTGAGGGCGGGCCCACTATCCCAGTCAGGCCCGCCTCACGTCGGGGAATGGGGAACGTCCCCGGCGCCGGCTAGGGGCCTGAGGTCCGAGCAAGGTTCCCGATCGAACGCCGATGAGAACCGCAGATCCGTTGAAACCCTGCACCGGGCAGACCTGCTCTTGCGAGGTCTCGGACATTCGGCCTCTACGCGCACGCGCCCTCCTTAGCGCGGAGGGCATGGAACACGGGCCCGCCAGATTCGATGGCCTGATGTGTAGGCAGACAGCCGAACGAGACCAAACGACGGCTGGCCTCCGGGCGAAATCGAACGCCACCGGCGACTTTGGCCGGTTGCTCTCCACTTCTGCAATGTCGCGTGCGACGCGAGGTCGCACGCATTGAGTGAACACGCAAGATTGGAGGCTGGGTCGATGACGTAGAGCGTGTTTCAGGTCCGTGCTCGATGACCTGTCCCCACACCGACGTGCGTCGCCTGTAAGGGCGGGGTGCGAAGCTCGGGGCTCAAGCCCAAGAGGCTCCTGTTCCATCCGGGGGTCACAGGCGAGGGGAAGATCTGAAATTGTTTGAACCCTTGGTTGATGGTTCGTGAAGCAGAGCCCCGCATCGATGGATGTTTATGTCGGGGCGTAGGGAGATGTCGCTGTGATGCGACAGGCGCTGGCCGGTGAGTGAGCGACTCCGGTCAGGATGAGCACCGCCGTCCCCGGAGTAGAGAGGGCACCCACCCCGATCGCAGCTGGTGCGTGTGGAACGCGGAAACCCCGTCTGGGTCCGGCCTTTGGCCGGTAAGCCGACCGCGAGGTACGCCCAACTCCTCGGCGGGCACAGGATGACCAGAAGCGAACGCCGGCAGCGGAAACGCAGCGGGAAACCGGGACACGATGGTCGCGCCCTGCTCGCGATCGTCTCGGATAACCGGCCGGATACGGATCCTCGTGATCCGGCCCGAAAGAGCGCTGACGTGGTCAGGTGGACCCCGAAGACGACGATGACGACGACGCCAGAACCAATTGTCAGGCTCATCGAGCGCTCGAAGCACCTGAATGCGCGCGAACTCGAGCGCCTGGTCGCCGCTCAGCGCTGTCCGTATCCCGTCAGCGCCAGCACGCACTCCATCGATCAAGCCGAGGCAAGCTGGTGGGCAACGAAGTCGTTGGCTGTGTCTGACGGGATCGAAGAGGCCGCATATGAAGCCGGCCGGCGTGGAGCTAAGCAGAGCGCCTGTAACGCGACCGGGAGAGGTCTCAAAGAGAAAGTTTGGCGAGTGAGGCAGCCCCGCCATTCCCAGGGGCCGATGCACGCGCTCGTGGCCTATCACGACGCGGTAGAGGCCCTCGTGATGAAGGATGTCAGGCGCTAGCCATGACCGTCTGAGTTGCACACAGGGTCGCGGAAAGCGGCAAGTCCCGGGGTCCGGCGATGGATTACCTCTGTTGGTCCAAAGCACTCACACCGGCGATGCCGCCGCTGCCGTCTCACACGACCGCTCCCGGGACAGAGGGAGTCACGACGACCGCGCTGGCTCCCGTACACGCGCCGACACGAATGAGGTCTCGACACCGTGGATGACGTCCGTCCCGCATCTCGCCAGATCCGGGCACCGGTGCTTACAGACCCTTCCGCTAACCACCCGGCCGAAGCAGCAGTCCGCTGCCTTGGACGGCTGGCTTCCGCAGCGATCGAGTGCCGACAGCCGGCGCTGGCCCGCTGCGGCAGGCTACGGGCCTAGCCACCGCAATCGTTTGACGGGAATCTCGCTCGGCACCAGAGTCAAAGCTAGGTCAAGGTCTGCAGCCGACAGCCCGACGCGAATCTGTCTAACGCGGCCGGGCCACATAGCAAAGAGTGCGCCGAGCGGACGGCGCACAAGAGCCGGACGAGCAAGAACGAAGCGAAGCCCGCGCGGGCTCCCCAGGGTGACAAGGAGGTCAACGCGGCGCACGTCTGACCAACCAAAGCGATAGATCGGCGGGAATAGGAGCCCGAGCCAGCGTCACCTCGGCGCGACCGTCACACCGCGTTCGTTCATCTCGAGTTCGGCGAGGGGTCGCGTCGCATGCGTTCCTGCCGCAGCAACACCGCACCTGAAGACATGAGCATTGGAGCTGTCTGGGTTTAGCGTGCTCATCCCATCACCAAGTATCGGCGTCCCGCGTCGCTGTCCCTTAGTGACCGGCAGCTCCTGCTAGCCCGGGGAGGCAGTGTCTTGCGGGAGCCTGGCTGGCGGTCCGGAGTCTGGTTGGGCTGGCGGGTTTAGCGAGCGGCCGCCTTGCGTGGCCGCTCGCTTTACTGCCTGGGTTCGATGTGGCTACGGGCCGACGCTGCCTCCGCGCGTGTCGTTCCGGTCTCGAACTGGATAGGAGTTGCTGCCGTCATGCCCGGTCTCCCAAATGCCAGCGCCGGCGGTCTAGTTGATGTCGCTTGTGTCAACCGCCACCCCTGGTCTGCATGATGAACACGGTAGGAAGGCCTTGTGGGATGACTCCATCGCCTTGCGGGGTGATATAGCCGCCGACCGCGGCGCAAGCGGTCGTGCTGGCGCAAGAGGAGGAGTTGACCTCGAAGTAGGCCGCGCCGGCGGGAACGGTGGGACTCGGGAGCGTCGCCCAGGAGGAGCCGTTCCACTGGTCAACGAGCGTTGCATATTGCGCGTTGACGGTCTGCGTGTTGCCAGCTGCGATGCAGTTGCTGGTGGAGAAGCAGGTGATGCCGGTGAGGTAGTCACCGTTCGTCCCGGTGCGATACGGCGCGTGTTCAGCCGTCCAGGTGCTGCCGTTCCAGGTCGCCGAGAAGGCGGACTGCGTCTGTCCACTCTGATCGGCATCTGAGCCGACTGCGACGCAGAAGGACGTCTGCTTGCAGGACACGGCATCAAACGTGGTTTGGTCGCCCCCGCCCGGATTGGGAGTCTTCTCGATCGCCCAGCTCGTGCCGTTCCAGTGCTCAGCGAGAGTGCGCCAGTAGCCGCTGGAATTGATGGTGACGAGCTGTTGACCAACCGCGGTGCACGAGGTCGCCTTAGTGCAGCTGATCCCGCCCAGGTCGGCAGCCGGCCGCTCGGTCTGGTTCATCACCGTCCAGGCGCTGCCGTTCCACCGCTCGGCGAGCTGGCCGTCGCCGCTCAACCCGCCGGCGATGCAATTGGTCGGAGAGGTGCACGAGACGCTGTCCAGGTGGCCGCCCGAGCCGGGCGTCGGCGTCGGTTCGATCGTCCACGTCGAGCCATTCCACGCCTCGGCGAGCGTCCGGTAGGTGTCAGGTGGGGAGTACGCAAAGCCGACCGCCATGCAGAACGTCGCCGAGCTGCACGCCACCGCATTGAACTGACCGTCCGCGAACCCGGCGGGGTTCGGCGTGGACTGGATCGTCCAGGCCGAGCCGTTCCACGCCTCGGCAAGCGTCCCATCGGGCTCTGTGAACGGCCCGGCGTTGTGATGGCCAACAGCAAGACACATCGTCACGGTCGGGCACGAGACGCCCTCAAGACCACCGCCGCCCTTCGGCTGGCGCGTGTTCGCGACTACCCACGAGGACGACGACGCGCCCGCGGGCACGGTCGGCGCTCCGGACCGGGACGGCGAAAACGCCCGCATCGGCGGCCCCGACCGGGCCGCCGCGCCCCCGGCCCCACACGCCAACACCACACACGCCACGAATAAAACAGCCCGGCCGCGCGCACCCCAGATCGCCCTCACACTCCGATTCTCTTGCCCACTGACGACCAACATCATCACCCCTATCCACTTCGCCCCCCGGGCCGCTTCCTTTAAGCGCGAACCTACAGCGAACGCTGGACCCGCGCGTAAAGACTCGATAAACGCGACCATTGCCCCTCCTTGCAATGGTCCACACGCGGACTTCGCCTCGGCAGCCAGCGAACGCTGCCGTAAAGATCGATCTCCAGGAGCGCCGTTTTTAGACCGGAGCGGAAGCCCCGGATCGTCTGCTCGGGCTGGCGCAATTGCTCAGATCCAGCAGCCAGCTCGGCGCTGCTGGTTTCCGGCGCGAGCGACAGTGGCGTCCGGGCGCACCAGATGGCTGCCTCAGCGACTCGCTTCCACCCTTCGCCTGCTCGGTGCTGGTCTGCCTACGCTGCGGCGCGTCCCACGCCGAGACGTTGCCGCGCGGCCGCGCGATCGACGCCTAGCGCGGCGATCAGCTCGGCGGCGGGATCTGGCGGCTCGAGCTCGAGGACGGTTAGGAGCACCGGTTGCGGGCCGATGTGGTGACCACGGCGTATCTCTTTGTACGATTCCTCCAGCGCTGTCTTGGCTGCGGGTGTCATTGGCAAACGGTCCCGCAAGACGGCTTTGAGCGTCGGCCTCGACGGACGTTTGATCGGCTCGTCGATCGGTATCGGTGGTGCGTTGAACGCAGCGCCGATACCGACTGCGGCGAGCGCATCGTGATCCATCGCGTCGAGCGCGTCGCGGGCTGTCTGCAGGTCGCATCCGAGGGCCTGCGCCAGGACTGGTTCCCTGAGCAGCCCGAGTATCAGGTGCTCGGTGCCGACCTTGCGGTCACCGCGGCGCCGTGCTTCCTCGCGAGCGTCGATGTACGTGCTCCACGGGTGATACGCGTCGGCTGGTCTCGAATGCTTGGTCATGGGAGTCGCTTTCCGTATTTGGCGTGGACTGATTGGCGGGTAACGCCGAGCGCGTCACCGATCTGCTGCCAAGACCACCCCTGCTGGCGGGCGGTCGCGACGTGGTCCGCCTCGACCCGTTCCGCGAGCCGGTGCAGAGCTAGAGCGGCGCGGAGCCCCAGCGACGCGTCGTTGGACGCGATCGCGGAGGCGATGTCTTCGGCGTTCATGGCCGTCAGTCTAGATTGACAACAGACGTTTGTCAACCCAAACTGACGCCGCGTGGTCTCGGGACGATCGGTATCCAGTCCCGTGCATCGCGTGTCGCTCTCGCAGGGGCGTGGACTGGACGCGTGCGCCCGCATCGAGGTCCGGCGACACGCTCCCAGGGGACGAGGCAGTGGTCCAATGTCGAGCCCCGCGCTGCTGCATTTGCTCGCCCGGCGGGCGAAGCGGAAATGTGGGGCTGCCGGATCCGTGGACCGGTCAACGCTTCTGGTTCGGAAGCGGCAGCCGGGGCGCCCGACCGATCGAAATCCAGCAGCGTGACCTCACCACCGACGCAACAGCTGGGCACGAACCCGTCGGTCCTGCTCAGCAGGTCCGTCTGACTCGCACCTGGTCACGAGAGTCGTTGAGCGTCACGAGCCAGGGTGCCTGTGATCGAAGCCTCTTCCTCGTGCTTAGGACGACTACGGAACAGACAGTGAGCGCTTCACCAAGCCTGAAGACAGGCAGCGTGTTGCGACAATCGCCGCCGTTCTTTTGTGCGATACGTCCGGCCGTTTCATGAATCGTGGACTGAAGCGCGTCTCGCCGTCGCATAAGCGCCTCGCGCTCAGCCGCCAATCTCTCCCGCTCTTCGCGCGCTGCGGTTTCGTTTCGCTCGCGTTCTTTGAGCCCGTCTTTCAACGCTGCCCGCCAGGTCTCCGCATCGGTCCGCAGGGTCTTGGCAAAACACAGAAGTGTCGCAAATTCTGCACGCAGCTCCCGCTGATCTTGACTCCTGGATCGCGCCCGAGCCACATATTCGTGTAGAGCGGCGAGTTGCCGACACAGCTCCTTGTGCTCGACCCACCCCCATCGTGGATAGTCATCATCAGACGCGGACGGATGGTCGTTCAGCGTTTTGTCAACCGCCGCGGCCTCGCGACCGATCGAGACCCGCAACCGGGCGATTTCAGAGACAACGTGGGTTTGGGCGACGACCCGCAAACCCGAATCGTTTCGCCGCAGCCGACGCCCGTCAAGGTCGGCCGCCACAGAGTGACGCGAGGATCGAAGGGGGCAGCGGAGCGTGGGGCTTTGGCGTCGGCGTCACTGGTCTCGCTTGACGTTTTCAGGCGGGCCTGCGGTGTGGCGCTCCCGGAGGTGTGGGGTTAGGGTTGGCGTGTGGCCGAGGCTTCTGAGGGTGGGGAGCGTGCGCGTCGTCGGCAAGCCCGGCAGGTCGTCGGCGCCTATCACGAGCAGCAGCTAGGACTGCTGCTCGAGCACGTGAGGGACGGGTTTGCGCGGATGGACCGCGGGGAGATCGGTCCGTTCGAACTCGACGACGTGGTCCACCACTACAAGAACGCGGCACGCGAGCTGTGGAAGTTCTGCGGCTCAAGCGGCGGAGAGTGGGAGCGTGCGGCTCGCACGCTTGAGTACCTACGCGGACAAGGCGAGGACCTGCCGGACTGGTGGGCAGCCGGTGAGAGGCGCGGGCGTCGCCGATAGACGGCTTGTATCGGGCCCCGAGTCTGCCGCCCATTCGGGAGGGATCCGTCCGCGCCGGCGGCCATCTTTCTCATCTCTGTGTAACCGGCTAAAGGACAGGTGATCGCGATCAAGAACCAGCGGCCGCAGCTCCGTCCGCGCGTCGAGGCGATCCTCGAGGCGATCTCAGAGGTCTGCCTCGAGCACCTCGACGAGGAGTACGCCGTCTTGAGCGCGCGGCTCATCGGCAAGCTCGCACGGAAGCGGCCGTCGCCCCTACTACGCGGCCAGCCGAGGATCTGGGCCGCCGGCGCGATCTACACCGTCGCGGTTAACAACTTCCTCTTCGACGCTGCCCAGACGCTGCACATGCGCGCAGCTGACCTCAGCAAGCTGGTCGGCGTTCCGCAAGCGACGATGTACAACAAGACCAATCAGATCCGCACGCTGCTCGGGCTGCGCTCACCATTGGACCCCGAGTTCTGCAGACAAGATGATCGAAGACCACCCGACAGCCTGGCTCGTGCAGGTCGACGGTCTCATCGTCGACGCCCGCACCCTGCCACACGACCTCCAGCAAGAGGCGCGTCTGCTCGGGCTCATTCCCAACGCGATCCCGCAGTAGGCTCACCCGCTACTGCACATCGATCAAGGCGGCAGGCGACCGTGATTCAGCCAGGACCGTCGACCTCAGCCCGCGTCCGCCTGACTAGATTGCCGGCGCTTGACGACCTGCAGCGCAGGATTCTCGGGATCCCAGAGATCAGGGAACACCTGCAGGGGCCTGAAGCCGCACGCTGAGTAGAACGCACGCGTACGCGCGTATGGCTCGTATTCGACCGTGTCCGCCAGCGTCTTGACCTGCAGATACTCGACCCCATCCCGGGCAAGCAGGGCCTCGGCGCGATCGAGCATTCCCCGACCAACCCCTTGGCGGTGATAATCCGGGCATAACCGCCATCACGTCGATCTCGGCCGCGAACTTGGTGTGCCTGACCAGCGTCAGCAACCCGACTTCAAGCCTATTCGCAATTGCGACTACGGCCGTCGCGCGCTCCGCCCTGACGATGAGCTTCCGGACTGGTTCGGATCCCGGAGGCCGTCGAGCTGGCCCACCGCAGGCTTCCGCGAGTCTCTCCGCCCGGCTTTTCCGGTCGGCAGTTTGGGCCAGCCCGAGGACATCGCGGGCATCGTGAGTTGGATTGTCTCCAAGGATTGCGCGTGGCTGACCGGACAGGTCATCAACGCTGAAGGAGGCTTCCGCAGCTAAGCCCGCCGGGGCTGGGAAGCGGGTGATCGGTCACGAGAGACCTCTGCTCTGCGGGTGCCACGAGCTAGTGGACGCGGCAGAATTTGTGCCTTCGCTCGACTGCGCACCGTCCGAATGGGAGAACCCCGCAACTTGCGCGCTGCAACGGCTCAAAACCTGTCGCGAGGGATCCTCGAACCGCGGACCGCCTGTGTCCTACGTAGACGCACACCCTACGGCAAAAGTGCAAAAGTGCAAATTTGGAGGGAAATCAGAGCGGCTGAAGGGACTCGAACCCTCGACCTTCTGCATGGCAAGC
>Ga0116218_1002274_pt1 | contig 10821 bp, 6 predicted proteins | sample Sb_taG_2_FD_88966 | JGI IMG/M metagenome (GOLD analysis project Ga0116218, IMG submission 88966) | Peat soil microbial communities from Weissenstadt, Germany - Sb_50d_5_LS metaG | ecosystem: Environmental > Terrestrial > Soil > Wetlands > Peat | place: Germany: Weissenstadt | collected 2010-09-21 | reverse complement strand
CGGCGGCGAAAATCGAGTTTTCCACAGCCAAAATGCCGCTCTTCTAATAGCACCCTGCTATTGTGATTGTTATCAGCAACATCTGCCAGAAAAAAAGTTCTTGACTTATAGGGAACCGGAAGTTATATGATAACTAGTCTGTTATAACTACTCTGCTAACTGGGAATAACTCGATGAACTGCAACATACAACCCGAAAATGACGGAGGCGGCTTTGTGGAGTTCCGCCGCAAGGTCCGCTCCGCTGAAGTACTCTCTGCCGCAATGGAACAACTGCTGCGCATGCTGCAGTTTACCGGTAAAGTCAGTGTGGTCGTGCAGAACGGCCGCGTGTTGAAATCCGGATACGAGGAGGGCTACTTTCGTAAGCCGCCGCTGACCTGACGAGGTCGCGCCAGTGCGGCGCATGGTTAGTTGGACCGCAATACTTATAGCTAAATAAATTCAACAGGTTCTCCGTAAGAGAAACGGGCCCTGTGACCGAGCAATCGGCACAGGGCTTTTTTATTTGGGCTTCAGGGATTGGGCTCCCAAGTCTGAGCCTGAAGTTGACAACGAATACGTCGCCACGGAGGCAATTATGGAAATAGAAGGTTTGGAGATCGTCCGGATGGAACTGAAGTATTGCGAAAGATGCGGCGGGTTGTGGATGCGAACTCAGGGAACGGAGGACGTGTACTGCCCCATATGTGCTTTGGAAATGCTCGATCTTCCGGCTCGGCGCAGAAGAAGAAAGCCGCACTTACTGGTGAACGACCGAATCGAGATCAAGAGCCAATGTGAAGAGTGGTCAGTGGTTTGCGGCGAAGGGGGGAACGCATGAGCGGCACCGTGATCGCCGTGCTGAATGCTTCTGCTGACACGCCGGGGATGCCATCGTACGTTCCCTTCGAGCATGCTTTGGCGGATACCGACGAAAGCCTCGTCGCTGCAGAAGCTGATTTCAGGCCAACCGATTCGCCGGAGATAGACGCCGCTCCGCCTGATCTGGCCGGGGCTGAAGCGATTGTGGCACAGCCCGCAGAAGATTCAATGCCAGCGACGGATGAGGCGATCTCCGCAGACCCTCATGCTCCAAGCAGCAATCCTGATCTCTGGTTGTACCGGGACCGTACGGTTGCTCTGCTCCGTCGCTATATGCGGCTCTCGATTGAGGTGGGCCGGATGCCGTCGCTTCTGGGGCGGGAGTTTTTTCGGACGCGGGTCACCTCGTACCAGGCGTCCACCTTTGAAGATTCGGTGATTTTTGTGCACGACGTGGAGCGTAGCCTGGAAGAACTAAATGAGTTCGAGAAGAAGCTGATTGCAAAAATTGTGCTGCAGCAGTTCTCGAAGGAGGAAGCAGGGCGACTTTTGGGCTGCGGGTACCGGACGGTAGAGCGCCTTTTTCCTGAAACGCTGGATCGAGTCAGCGAGATTCTCTTGAGAAAGGGGATTTTGACCGGTCTGCCCGGGACAAAACGCGGAGTGCCGAAAAGTTGTCAAGGGGGTAAAACCGGTCCTTTTCTCGCAAGTGACTGAATACAATCCAAAAATAAATTTCAAAATTTGGCGGGTTTACCCTACTGAATCTGATACTCTTAATTTAGATCATAAAGATTTGCCAAGAGGGCGCGCCCAAAAGCGCGCCCTAACTTTTTGGGCGATCGGTTGAGGGGATCAATGAAGAGAGGTAAAACAAGCAAGGCACGCAAAAACTCGAAGAAAGCACGGTCCGTGCCGAAGAAAACGCTGAAACAGGTTGATCTCCGGGCTGTCCAGGAGCAGATCACGAATCTGGTGGGGAATCGCGCGGTGGAGATGGTAGAGACCACCATGGACGAAGTCGACAAAGGCCACTACCTGGCGATGAAATACTTGTTTGAAATGATTGGACTGTGTCCAGCAACAACTCCCGAAGAAGCACACCAGGAAGATTCGTTGGCAAGAACGCTATTGCGACGGCTACGGCTTCCGGAGGAGACGGATCCCGGCGCCGAAGTTACGAAAGAGTGCCTCACGGACCCGGTTGAGGCAGAGAGTGATGCCGTAAAATGAAAGTTAGCGAGTGGTCAAAGGTCGCTGAAGGCTGGTCGTTGGCGGCTGGCCGTTGGTCGGCGGCTTTGGGAAAGCGGGGCGATTTGCGGGCCAGGGCCCCAGCGCTGCACCAAATCCTGCCACACGGGACTTTCATGATGGATATGACATGGGTGACCGGTCGAATTGCGGTGGGGGGCGGGATCTGGACAGCGGAGCACATGGAACAGGTGGCGCGCGCAGGCGTAACCCACATCCTCGACATGCAAATTGAATTCGACGACACGTCACTGGCTACACCGCACGGGATTACGGTGCTGTGGAATCCGATTGACGACGACTTCCAGCCGAAATCCCCGGACGTTTTCCAGCGCGGTGTGGATTTCGCGTTGGACGCTTTGGACGAGGAGGGAACTAAGCTTTTCGTCCATTGCGCCGCAGGTGTACACCGGGCACCCATGATGACACTGGCGATTTTGTGCTCGCTGAGCTGGAAGCTGGCGGACGCGCTGCAGTTGATCGAAGCCAGACGTCCGGTGGTGGACTTCGCGGATGTGTATGTGAATAGCGTAAAGAGGTTTTTGCAGGAGCAGGTAAGAGCCGCGAGGTAAGGGGCAGCTTCTAGCTTCTACTTTTGCAGTTCCCGGTTCTCAGTTCCCGGTTCTCAGTTATTCCACGACACTCAGGGCTTTTGGGCTTGGCATGCCAGGCGGGCGCTGCGGTGTGAACTTTGCAGAAATCTTGAAAATGTACTAAGCAACGGAGGAGTTATGTTCGACGCGCGCCGCCCTTCAGGGTGGCTTTTTCTTTTGCTGCCGGCGCTGGTGGCATTGGCGGTGTCAGCGCAAACGCTTCCCACCACGATGATCAACGATATCGTGTACCGCGCGGACGGAACCCCGGCCGGAGGGACGCTGCTAATTTCCTGGCCGGAGTTTACCACCGCAGCCGAAGGGGCGGTGGCCGCGGGAAACACCAGCGTCACGCTTGGGACAGGAGGTGCGTTGTCCGTTGGTTTGGTGTCAAATGCAAACGCAACCCCTGCAAATACGGTTTACACCGTCGTCTACCAATTAAATGACGGTACCGTAAAAACAGAGTACTGGGTGGTTCCTACAAGTTCTCCGACAACTATATCGGCAGTGCGAACGACGCTGGGGGCGGGCAACTCGGCGTCACAGATGGCGACCCAGCAGTACGTGAATACTGCGCTGGCAGGCAAAGCGAACGATGCGGCCGTGGTCCATCTCAACGGAGCCGAGACGATTGCTGGGGCGAAGCAGTTCACGGTGGCGCCCGGCCTGCCCACGCCGGTGAATCCGAGCGATGCCGCCAACAAACAGTACGTAGACACTTCGCTTCAGAACGTGGGCAGTGGATCGTACGTGAGCACGGCGGGAGGTACGATGACGGGGCCACTGACGCTAAGCGGAGACCCGTCGGCACCCGGCCAGGCAGCCACCAAACGCTACGCGGACTTGGGATTGGCAGGGAAGGCGGACTTGGTCGCAGGGCTGGTCCCAGGCGGCGAGTTGGGAACTGGTACCGCGAACAACACGCTGTGCTTGCACGGCGACTCGAGTTGGGGAGGGTGCGGCAGCAGCAGTAACGCCGTATTGATCCAGAATGTTCCAGTGGACACGACGACACCCAGCGACAACCAAGTCATCACCTATGTGGCATCACTAGGGAAGTACGAGCCGAAACCGGGTGGCGGAGTCACGGCAGGAATGCAAGCCGTGAAATATGCGCCGGACTTTAGCTGGTCGCAATCGCCAGCTACCGACTTGAGCATAGCGGGAGCAAAAACGGTAAATCTGCCTGCATGTGTGGCAGGCGTAACCGGAACGGAGCCCTGGTACTACGTCTATATTTCGGGGACGGGCACGGCGGAAGCAGTGCTAGTCAACGGCGGGACTTGCGCCGGGAACGGCCAAGCCGGAACACTACAGTTCACGACTCTCAATGCTCATCCAGCCGGATACACGATTACGAGTGCATCGGGCGGCCTGCAAGAAGCCTTGATTGCGGCGCGGTTTATTGCGAGTAACCCGGCCGGGCCCTCGCAATCGGGAAAAGTGATTGTGCCGCCGGGAGAGTTGCAAGCGTACGCGCGAATTTCGGTGCGCGCTTCCAACGTAACGGTGGATTTTTCGGGATCCATCGTGAACTGTTACATGAACGATACCTGTATCTTTGCGGGCGACCCGTCAAACTCCACTGCCTTTCTTGACATCACCTTGTTGAATCCGCGTGGACGTCCCATGGTGGTCAGCGGGCAGAGTCCCTTCATCGAAGTGAACGCCCAGAAGACCAGACTGCTCAATGTGGCCACGAGGATTCCACCGACGGGAGGCACCTTCAGCAGCTACGTGCAAGTGGACAACGACCAGTCGTTTCTTCTCGATGGCCTAGATACGTCGCTGGCCACTGGATCGAGCGACTACGGGGTACTGTGCAACGCGAGCGTCTGCAATCCAGTGATTTATGCTCCGGGGCCGTTCAGTACTAATGCCGCGGTGGGGTGGCTGAAGAACCTGAATATATCGCTGCAGTGCGCTGGGAATGGGATTGACTGGCAGAGTGGCAACACGGTGAAGATTTCCGACAGCGTGATCCAGGGATTCGCACAATACGGAGTGCGAGCAGGAATAAAACGCGGAGGCTATGGGGGATTTGAGCTGAACAATGTTTACGAAGAGGTCGGGAGTTGCACGAACCCGGTGGGGGCGATCGGGGAGGCGGGAGTGATCGCCCAGGGGGCGACGGTTAAGGTAGAAGGAGTGATGCTTCCAGTCGGCTCAGTCCCGCAATTTGCCAACACGGGTAGTACGGACTATCGCTATTACATCGTTGCTAATAGCGCGACCTACGGGGCGTCGAACCCGCTTTACGCGGGCCGTGCCCTGACCAACGGATCGGGAAACATAACAGTTACGACGCCGGATATTGCCGGAGCCAGTACATTTGACTTGTTACGGGTGACCTACCTGGCTCCCTACAACCCCAGGGAGCAGGCACCCTATGGAACGGGTAGTTATGCAGTCGCGACGAATGTGACGCGCGCTTCGGCTTGCGCGAATGGGGTTTGCACTTTCACAGATACGCAGGCGGCGCTGCAGTCTTACACGGTCGCGACTCCCGCTTACTTCCCGCTTCTGGATTACTGGCCGGGAAACCTGATACTGGCGACCAACCGGGATTCGGGAAGTGTTCTGGATGCGGCCAAGGCGTGGGTGCAGAGTGCACCCAGCGACATAGTGGGAGTGCAAGGTACGGGGGCTCCGGCGGTGATCTCGACCGAGTGTCAGTCGGTGGATGGGTGGACGCCACTTTGGCTGAGTTGCTACACGTCCATGGCGCCCGGGACGTTTTTTGATCAGGGCGCGTTCCTGCTGGCGGTGAAGCCCAATTCAGACGGTGGGCTGCTCACCAACCTCAAAGGACGGCTAAATTTTCCAACTCTCGGGTCGGGGCCGGGGCACATCATCACGCTGTCCGATTCGAACTTCCAGAAGACGATTGCGACGGCCAACAACCGTCCTTCCAATGACGCGAATGATGCGTTCGTTGGATACGACCAGGGAGATGGCAACCCAGCGCATGTGGGGATCAGCCTGGGGGCGCCGGTCTCACTCTCGAACTACATTGGAAATGTTGGGGATGGGACGAACTGGTTGGAACGGTTGACATCGGGACTCAAAGAATTCAAAACGAACGTGCAACTGGACAACGCACTGACGGTTGCCGGGACGACGCAGGCGAGTTCATTCTTGTCAACCGGGGCTGGATCGTGGGCCTTGGAAGGAAGCTATGGAACGCTGAGTCCCGCGCTTTCGGGGAAGTCGGCGATTGGGTTCGGGGCGAGTGGAAAACTTCAGGTTTCGGAAAACGGCGGTTTGGTGGTGGAGGTGGCGAAGCTTGATGGTGGTGGGAATGTCTCCGAGAATGCGAATACTGCGACGCAACTGGCGCAGACTCCGACGCAGTGCAATGGCAGTTTCGCCACTGGCGTTCAGGCGAACGGGAATGCCAATTGCAGCATCGCTGATGTTGTCCAGCTTGCCGAGACAACCCCGCCAACCGGGATTCCAAATTATGGAATCTTCTGGTTCGACTCGGCCTGTCACTGCCCGAAGGTGATCAGCAATAATGGCCAACCTGTGCAATTAGGGCTGCTCAACGTATTCAACATGGACGCGAATACTCTGGAAGAGTACAACGGTGCTAGTCCGCAAACGCTCAACGTGTACGGGACGCGGACGGACGCTTCGGACTATGAGCGGATGCGGCTTGGCTATGACGCCACGGATGATTACTTCTTCGTAGGCTCCGACGCGGCGGGGACGGGTGCCCAACGGGGGCTGGGCTTTTGGATGCAGGGTTTGCTGCGCTGGGTGGTTGATCCCTCCTTCAACTTCAAGCCCTGGTCGGACAACGCGAAGGATGTCGGCGCGCCCACGCTGCGTTTGAAGCATCTGTACACCGGCACTTATGTGGATACGACTGGCGGGGCTGTGGCAACAGATCTACCCAACGAAGCGACAACCGGCACCACGCTCAACAAACTGGCAAAAGTGGCTGGTTCGCCGGCGACAGCGATCATTGCTTCGACCTCGGACACGGGTGGGGTGATAGGGGTGGTGGTGGATGGCGCCGGAATTACGGGCAGCGCCCAAATCGCGCGCGGAGGACAAGCATCCTGCGTTTTCGATGGAGCAACGACCGCAGGGGACTACGTCCAAATCAGCAGCGCCACCGCCGGGGATTGCCACGATGCGGGGGCGAGTTATCCCGGCCTCGGACAGGTGCTTGGGCGGGTGCTGTCCACGAATGCCAGCGCGGGAACTTACGCCATGCTCGTCGCCGGGTCGGAGATACAAGCTCCGGCTGCGGGTAATGTGTCCACGGTCTTCGGGCGAGCTGGCACGATTGCCGCCCAAGCCGGCGACTATTCAGTGGGGCAAGTGACTGGCGCGGCGGCATTAGCCTCTCCGGCTCTAACTGGCACGCCAACTGCTCCCACGCAAGCTACGGGTGACAATTCCACCAAGATCGCGACCACGGCCTGGGTCCAGGCTCAAGGTTACGGCAGCGGTAGTCTGCCGACTGGAACCCAAGGCTATCCGCTTACGAACTCCAATGGTGGATCGACCTATACCACGAGTCCGATCTATGTCGATGCCACGAAATTTACCAGTGCTGGCGATATGTGCCAGGCAATTGTCGCGGCCCGTGCTAGTTCATCTTGCGGCGGGGCAAACGCGGGTTGCTACGTAAGGGCTCCATACTCCGGCAAGCAGCTTTGCAGTGTGAACCCGTTTGGTGGTTGGACGCTGGGTGGCGTACTGGATCTCCGCGGAGGGGGCGGATCTCTCGACATTCGCACGGCAGTGCAGTGGAAGATTCCATCGAATACCAAACTGCTAGGGTTGGGGATTTCTAGCCCAAGTGGCACGACCAACACGATTCTCCGGGCCAACAATACCAGCATCTTCAACACCGGAGGAGCGAACTTCGCCGTGCCTTCCGAAGCCATCCCCAACTCCAGTTCTCCGGCATCGATCAGCGTGAGCGGCACTACGGCGACGATCACGGTTAGCAATACGATGTGTGCGGGATCAAATCCGGATCTTGGTCAGGATGTATTTGTCTATGGCGGCCCTGGGGTCTTCGCCGCCTACCACGGGTTGGCGATGGGAATCACCGGATGTTCTGGCGGGACGGCAACTAGTTTCACGGTACAGGTTCCGTCCGGCACTTCTAACTGCACATCGAGTTGCGGTACGGTTGATGAGGGAATCGCATTGCTGCGCGGCGCTACCAGCAGTAATGCCCAGTACCGGACTCAAGTCGAGGGTATCGGTCTGGACTGCGCCTGGATGCTGGGGTGTATTCCTTATATCAATGACAACATGGAAGAGTTCAGTACGGTCTTCAATGTGGCTTTCTATAACACTGGCGGCGAGTTTTTCCGGCTATCGGAATTCGCCACCGCGCAAAGCGGCGACGGCGGAGCCAGCGGAGGGGGCGCGTCGCAGTCTGGGTCCATTCATGACTTTGTCGGTCAATTCCTGAAGGAGACTTGTGAGGTCACGGCAGCTACGGGCTGCAATGGCAGCGGCGGTCCAGGGACCGGCAACAACGTATATGAAACTTCGACTGGGGTAAACGCCACCAGTCAGAATCCGCTGGGATGCGAAACTCTCGCCATTCTGATCGACGGCCCGAGGGCGAGCGGGGGCACTACGACCGTTAACCACGTGGGCGAGATTTCCAATTTCACGATTACCTTTGGGGACCCAGACCCCAGTAACCCAGGCGTCCCGGCTCCCATGAACACGACGGCCTGTGGAACTCCTTACGCTGGCCACAAGACGCCCATGGGGATCGTGATCTATGGCGTGGATACAAGCATCCACGATTTCTCCGAACAGTACATCCCGGCCGAAGTTGAGATCGGCGGCAATGCTACCTTAAACGCAGCTTTCCCAGGGATAAACACAGCAGGGGCGACGGTCACCACCAGTAGTGTGAGCATTCGTCAGGCAGACACGTGCTGCGGGGCGGCAAGCGCCGCTTACGAAGCCGATATCGGCGCCAATGCGATTGACGTAAACCTGGAGGGATTGAACCGTACCGGCTCCAGTAATACGGTCAAAGATAATGTGAGCGGCAACACATGCGCGGATACAACTCTAAGTTTCTATAAACTGGGCAACGGTTCGACTCCGGCGGTGCTATCCTCCTGCGGAAACGGCGGGATTGCCGTTGGTACGCTGGCCGTTAGTGGGACGGCTACTGCGTCCACGCCCAGCAGTAGCGACAACTCCACCAAGATCGCGACTACGGCCTATGTGCAGGGTCAGGCCTACGCTCCGCTGGCTTCACCAACCTTCACTGGAACGCCCACGGTACCGGGATACGCGGCGGCCGCAACCCTGGTTTCTGGAAACTACAGCAAGGCTACGGGCGCGGGAGCGATCGGCGATTCCACCGTCGTGGCGGGACCGTACATTTCGGTATGGTCTCTCCCTGGAAGTGTGAGCACAGCCAGCCCCGTTGCGTGCTCAAGCTCTGCAAATAAGGTGACGGTGTGGGAGCTTCCCCTCTCGTATCCCCTGAAGACCTCAAATATCGCCTACTACGTGCAGGGCGCGGACAACACATCCAACACCTACGATATTGGGATCTATAACAGCTCGGGGACGCAAATCGTGCACACGGGATCGCTGGCGGGAACCACTTTTGCCCCGAGCCAAGGCTATAAGGCGCAAGCCTGGACGGTGGCCAATACGGTGATTCAACCTGGAAACTATTACATCGCCCTGACCTGCAGCGCGACCACTGGCACGGCGACCTTTGGGTACACGTTCACCTGGGCGTCGGCGGCGAACACGGTCGAATCCTTGAGTTCCGGAAGCGGCGGCACGCTGCCGGCGACGCAGACGGTGCCGGCGGCTATCGCCATGACTAATGCTTCAACTATACAGTTTGCGGTTTACTGATCCCTGTCAATAGTGGAAGAAGCTCTTAGCCCTTAGCCGTTAGCCTTTAGCTAAAAGCCAAGAGTCGGGAGTCAAAGGTTAGGTGGCAGGCTGGGGGGCCTTTTTCGACGAGCATCACGGCTCCGGCGAGCGGCTTCTCGTGGGGCGCCTGCCTGCTATCTGGATTCACTGACGGAGCGCCGTGAGTTGCAGCGCTGCTCAATCACCTTTTTCAAGACAACATTAGAGAGGGTCGGGAATGTTGAAGCAGATCATACTCGCAGTCGTCGTGCTGACGGCAGGGGCTTCGGCGACCACGTACTACGTAGATCCGGCGGGCAGCAACGGGAACAGCGGGCTGTCTCCGCAGACTCCGTGGCGCACTCTGTTGAAGGTCGGGATTTCAACATTTCAGCCTGGGGATGTGATCTTGTTCAAGCGGGACGGGGTGTGGAACGAGTGGCTGACTCCGCCATCGAGCGGATCTGCGGGCAATCTGATTAAGTTTGACGCCTATGGGAACGGACGGCCGCCCGAGTTCACCGGTCACTATGCGACGACGGCTTCACAATGGACGCCCACGAGCGGCAATGTGTGGCAAATCCCGCTGAGTGCGACCCAGCCCATTCCGCAACTCAAGTTTGTGCAATTCGGCACGATGTGGGGAAATTCCCAGAGCGCGCAGAATCTGCTGGCTCATGACCGAGATTGGTACTACGACCCAGTTTTGCAGAATCTGTACGTATGGTCGGCAGCCGGCAATCCGGTCACGCACTACGGTTCGGTGTCTCCGATCATTCTCAGCGGGCAGGCGCTGATCGACATTAACAACATCACCTACATCGAAATTCAGCATATAAAACTCGATTGGTACGACGGCTATGGCGTTCAAGTACAGAAGGCGAGTGACCATGTGTGGCTGGCGAATATGATGGCTGACAGTCAGATCCCGAACGCCACCGTGCCCATCGGGTTTTACGTGCATCCCACCGGCGCGCCCGGGGATATACACATTTACAACACCGACGCTCACCGGAACTATATTGGATATCGGTTTGACGGAACCCCGACCGCGATTGAGTTGAAGAACTGTCGGGCCTATGCGAACCGCACCTATGGGTTGATGGACAACACCGGGGCGGTGACGTATTCCTACTGCCACCTCTATGCCAACAATCTCGCGACCGGCATCTCAACCGACGTGATCGGCACGCCTGGGCCAATTGATGGCGGCAACAATCTGGCGGCGGACACACCGCCAAACGTGCGAGGGTTCATGCAGTACCCGGCCCGGATCACGGTCACCTACGATGACCCTG
>Ga0116218_1002271_pt1 | contig 10828 bp, 8 predicted proteins | sample Sb_taG_2_FD_88966 | JGI IMG/M metagenome (GOLD analysis project Ga0116218, IMG submission 88966) | Peat soil microbial communities from Weissenstadt, Germany - Sb_50d_5_LS metaG | ecosystem: Environmental > Terrestrial > Soil > Wetlands > Peat | place: Germany: Weissenstadt | collected 2010-09-21 | reverse complement strand
GGCGTGCGGATCCATTACGAGGTGCACGGCACGGGCCAGCCGACGATCCTGCTGCTGCCCACGTGGGCGATCGTGGACTCCAGGCACTGGAAGATGCAGGTGCCGTTCCTGGCCCGGGACTACCGTGTGATCACCTTCGACCCGCGCGGCAACGGCCGGTCCGACCGGCCCAGGAACCCGGCGGCCTACGCCGATGCCGTCTTCGCGAGCGACGCTGCGGCCGTGCTCGACGCGACCGGCACCGAGCGGGCGGTGCTCGCGGCGTTCTGCACCGGCTTCTCCTGGGCGCTGCTGTTCGCGGCGGCGCATCCGCAGCGGGTGACCGCGATCGTGACCATCGCGCCGACACTGCCGATCCCGCCGGTCGACCCCTGGGAACGATCCGGGTACTCCTTCGACGAGATGCTCCCCACCGCCGAAGGATGGGCGAAGGAGAACCGGCACTACTGGCGGCGGGACTGGCGAGGATACGTCGAGTTCTTCATGTCCCAGATCACCACCGAGCCGCACTCCACCAAGCCCTATGACGATCTCGTCGAGTGGGGCATGCAAACCGACGCCGAGACCATGCTGTGCGATGCCGATGCCCCGCAACAGGTCGCTGATGAGCAGGAGGCGACCCGCCTCTGCCGGTCGCTGGCCGCCCCGGTGCTCGTGATCGGAGGCGACCAGGACCAGATCGTCCCGCCGGAGCGGGCGCGGCGGATCGCCGAGCTCACCAGCGCTGAGCTATTCGTGATCGAAGGCGGCGGGCACGCGCCGCATGTCCGGTACCCGGTCGCGGTGAACCACGTCATCCGTGACTTCGTGGACCGCATGACGCAGCGGCCGCGTAGGCAGGCCGTCCGGCAGGCGGCGCACAGCCGCCCTCGGCGGGCGCTATGGATCTCCTCTCCCATCGGCCTCGGCCACGTCCAGCGAGACCTGGCCATCGCCCGGTCGCTCCGGCAGCGCGCGCCGGACCTGGAGATTCACTGGTGGGCGCAGCCGCCGGTGACCGAGGTACTCGCCGGCGCGGGGGAGATCATCCACCCGGCCAGCGCCGATCTGGTTCCTGAGTCGGCGCACTGGGAGTCGGAATCCGCGCGTCACGACCTGCCCGCGTTCTACGCATTCCGCCGGATGGACGAGATCCTGTGCGCGAACTACCTGCTGTTTGACGATGTGGTCAGGGACACCAGCTACGACCTATGGGTGGGTGACGAGTGCTGGGAGATCGACTACTTCCTGCACGAGAACCCCGAGCGGAAGATCGCGCCGTACGTATTCATGACTGACGTGATCGGCTTCCTGCCTACCGATCCCGGTGACCCAAGAGAGGCCGAGCTGTGCGCGGACTACAACGCCGACTCCATCGAGAAGCGTGAGCGATTTCCCCGGCTGCGCGACCTGTCCATGTTCATCGGCTCCTTCGATGAGCTGCCCGATCTCTCGTTCGGGCCCGGCCTGCCCGCCATACGGTCATGGTCCAGCCGGTGGTTCACCTCGGTCCCTTATGTGCTCCCGTTCAACCCCGCTGCCTATCGTGACCGCGCCCGGTTGCGGGGTCGGCTCGGCTACCCTCAGGACCAGCCGCTGCTCGTGGCCGCGGTAGGGGGCACGGCGGCCGGCGTCAGCCTGCTGGAGCTGACCTGCGACGCGTTCGCGCGGCTACGCAAGCAGGTGCCGGATGCGCGGATGCTTCTGGTCACCGGCCCGCGCATCGATCCCCGGCTGCTGCCGGACGCCGAGGGTATGGACAAGCGCGGTTATGTGCCCGATCTCTTCGAGCACCTGGCGTGCGCCGACGCGGCTGTCGTGCAAGGCGGGCTGTCCACGACGATGGAACTGGTCGCCACCGGGCGGCCGTTCATCTACTTCCCCCTCCGCCGCCACTGGGAACAGCAGCACTTCGTCACCCACCGGCTCGATCACTACCGGGCCGGCCTGCGAATGGACTACGCGACGACCACACCAGACGACCTGGCCACCACGATGCGAGCAGCACTGGCGGAAACCGGCCCCCGGCCGGGTTACCGGAAGGTCCCGCGCGGCGGCGCGGGACGCGCCGCCGCGCGCATCGCCGCGCTGCTGCCTGGCCAGTGACCGGCACTACCACAGAGGAGGCCAACATGCAGGTCGCCACCGGTGAGCACGGCGAGAGGCCGGGTACGGGCGTTCCCCAGTGGGCGATGGTGGACGAGGGCTGGGGGCGTAAGGCGGTGGACTTCGCGACCCTCAGCGAACCGGGCAACTGCCGGGAGTACGTTGCTATGCACCATCGGCTCGGCGTCGATGCCGGAGACCGGCTGCTCGACGTGGCGTGCGGGTCCGGGCTCGCGATCGAGCTGGCTCGCCTCCGCGGCGCTTCCTGCTCCGGTATCGACGCCTCGGCCAGGCTGGTCGCGGTGGCCCGGGACCGGAACCCGGAATGCGACATCAGGGTCGGCGATATGCAGGCCCTGCCGTGGGACCCGGCGTCGTTCGACGTCGTCACCAGCTTCCGGGGGATCTGGGGCACCACACCCCATGCGGTGGCCGAGATGCACCGGGCCCTTCGCCCCGGCGGACGCGCCGGGATAACGGTGTGGGGTCACCTGAAGATCTCTCCTGGAGCCTGGGCGCTGGCGCCGTTCCGCCTGGCCGCGGCCGAGAAGGTCGACAACCAGGCGGCGATGGTGTCGCTGGGCCGGCCTGGCGCGGGTGAGCAGCTCCTGGAGTCAACTGGATTCGTCGATGTGCAGCGCCTGGACGTCCCGTTCGCCTTGGAGTTCGCGGACCCGCAGCTGTACGCGCGCGCGCTGGCCGCTACCGGCCCGGCCTATGAGGCTATCCAGAACGTCGGTGAGGCTGAGTTCCATCGCGCCGCCGTCGAGCTGGCTCAGGCGCAGCTGCGGGATGGTTTGCCCCTGCGGGCCGAGATCAACGTGGTGGGCTACCTGGCCCGCAAACCCGAAGGAGCCGAACGCGCCTGACCGGCCGTTCGGAGAGGCGGGGGATACGGGACCGCTCAGGGCCGTGAGGCCTGCTCGCGGGAGCACCACCAGGTGGAGCGGCCGCCGACCGTGCCGTGCAGCATTTCGGCGCCGCAACGCGGGCAACTGCCGCCTGGGCGGCGGGCCGCGATGACGTCCCCGGCGTGCGCGCCGCCCTTGGCGGCGGCAGCCTCCAGGACTGACCGCATCGCGCGGTAGAGGCGGTCGGCGTCCCTGCGCTGCAGGCGATTGACCGGCATGGCGGGCGGGATCTTGGCCTGCCACAGGATCTCGTCGGCCAGCAGGTTCCCGATCCCGGCGATCTTGGACTGATCCAGCATGCGGGCCTTGACCGCGACCGTCCCCTTGGTGATCAGAGCCCGGAATTCGGGCTGGGTGGCCGAGGCCGCGTCCGGGCCGAGCCGGTCGATGTCCGGATCGAGCTGGATGCGCCCGAGGCGGCGCTTGTCGAACAGCGCCAGCCGGCCGCCGTCGGCGAACTCGAGCGTGAAGCGGTCCCACGCGGCCTTGCGCGGCTGCGCGTCCCGGCCGGGCGGGTCGCCACCCTCGGCCACCCAGCCGTCCTGGGCGGTGACCACGATGCGGCCGCTCATGCCCAGGTGGATACCGAGAATGGGGCCCAAGGGGTCCAAGGGGTCCAAGGGGTCAAGGGCAGGGCCGGAATCCGGGCCCGAGCCGTCCACGCCCGAGGTCTCGCACCATATCGCCTTGCCGCGGCGGTGCGCCGCGGTGAGCATGCGTCCGGTCAGCGCGGCACGCAGCTCACCGGGGGAGTGCGGGCGGCAGACGAACATGTCGGCGTCGTCGACGCCGACGATGCGCCGGCCCAGGGCCAGGTCGGCGATCAGGCGGCGGGCGGTCTCGACCTCGGGCAATTCCGGCATCCAGCAAGCTCCCGTCTCTAGCCGGCGTCCCCGCGGACGGCCGCGAACCGGTCGGCGGCCCGGTCGAGCTGGGCCAGGATGTGCTGCTTGACCGTGGCGTCCAGCGGCGTGTCCGGCTGGGCGATGAGGTTCCGCAGGACCGGGACCAGCGGGGCGTACTTGTCCGCCAGCCGGTGCAGCCGGGGCCCGGTGGTGTGGATCAGGCCGGCGCCGTTGTCGGTGAAGTCTGAGACCTTGATGATCCGGGCCCACGGATTGTCCCGCAGGCTGTCGGCGACGTGCTCCCGGTACTGCTCGTGCTCGTCCCGGCCGGGCGCGTACGGCGGGTTGGTCACCGCCCCGACCAGCTCCGCCACCCGCGGGCCGAACTGCGCCGCCAGCGCCGCGAGCGCGGCCGGCTGTCCGGCGCCGCTCCCGGCCAGCTCGGCAGCGTGATCTTCCACGGCGTCATGCAGCAGCGCGGCGCAGACCACGTCGGCGTCGTGCACGCCGTAATGCGACATGATCCGGACCGCCACCCGCAGCAGGTGGCTGACGTACGGTTCCTGGTCGCGGCGGTCGCCGGCGTGCAGCCGCGCGGCCAGTTCCAGCGCCCGCTCCATCCGGCGCTGGTCCGCGTCCGGCCAGGACGCGATCTCGGCCGCGAACCGGTCCCGCAGGCCCGCCTCGCCGTAGGTCGAGGTGATCGCGTGCAGCGGCATCGTGCCGACCAGCCGCCTGCGACCGTCGCGGTCCATGCCCCAAGAACTAGCACATCTTCAGCTCGCTATGTCAGCCATGTCCGCAGGCTCGGGCAGCAGGGGCAGGTAGATGGCGAACCTGGTCCGGCCCGGTCGGCTGGTCACGGTGATGCTGCCGCCGTGGGCGGCCACCACCGCGTCCACGATGGCCAGGCCCAGGCCGGTGCTCTTGCCCGCGGCGTCCAGGTCGCGTGCCCGTGACGTGTCGGCCCGGCTGAACCGCTCGAACAGCTCCGGCAGCAGTTCGGGTGGGATGCCCGGGCCGTCGTCGGTGATGCTGAGCTCGACCCGCGGTGCGGCAGGCCGGAGGCCCCGGTCCAGCATCCCGCCGTCCGGGGCCGGCTGCCGGTCACGCCCGGGTCCGGGAGCCTCGTCGAGGCGGAGCGCGACGCTGACCGTGGAGCCGGGCGGGGTGTGCTTGCCCGCGTTGCTCATCAGGTTGGCCAGCACCTGGTGGAGGCGGTGTTCGTCGCCGCGGACCAGGACCGGGTCGCTGGGCAGGTCGAGCCGCCAGTGGTGCTCCCGGCGGGCCACCCGCGCGTCACTGGTCACGTCGATGGCCAGCCGGGAAAGGTCGACGGGCTCCCGCTCGAGCGGCCGGCCGGCGTCCAGCCGGGCGAGCAGCAGCAGGTCGTCAACCAGCACGCTCATCCGGGCCGACTCCGACTGGACCCGGGACAGCGCGTGGGTCACGTCCTCGGGCACCGGGCCGCGGTGCCGCAGGGCGAGCTCGGCGTAGCCGCGGATCGCGGACAGGGGAGTGCGCAGTTCGTGCGAGGCGTCGGCCGCGAACCGGCGCAGCCGGGCCTCGCTGGCCGCGCGGCGGCCCAGGGCCCGCTCGACGTGCAGGAGCATCCGGTTGAACGCCGCGCCGACCTGGCCGACCTCGGTCCGCGGGTCGGTGTCCGGGACGCCGGCCGGCAGGCTCACCTCGCCCGAGTCCAGCGGCAGTTCGGTCACCTTGGTCGCGGTGGCGGCGACCCGGCGCAGCGGCCGCAGCGAGAACTGGACCAGGGCGGCGCCCAGGATGACGGCCAGCCCCAGCGCCACCGCGAACAGCACGTGCTCGTTGTTCTCGACACGACCGAGCGTCTCGTTCACCGTGGTCAGCGGCAGCCCGGTGACCAGCACGGTGTTGTCGGGCCCGGGCACCTTGGTGAACAGGAACTCGGTGCCGAGCAGCGTGCGCTGATACGTCAAGGCGGTCGGCGCGGTGCCACCGGGGGGACCTGACTGGTCCGACCCCCCGGGCGGGCCCGGCGGGTCCTTCTGGACGGGGAGGTCGGCCAGCGTGGCCTCGTCCGCCGGGGACAGCGTGCACGTCTTGGACACGTAGTTCTTGTACTGGACCACTCCGCCGGGCGACAGGACGGCCAGGAACGTGCCGGGCGCCTGCCCGACTCCGCTGCAGTTCCCGTAGTTGACGGGGCCCGGCTGGTCCGCGTCCGGTCCGGCCCCGTGACCGTCCCCCTGACCGTAGCCGTCCAGGCTGTCGTGGTAAGTGTTGCTCGCGCAGCTGAACCAGGCGCTGGTCGCGGCCTGGAGCTGCCCGTTCAGCGAGTACATCAGCGAGTTGCTGAGCGACTGCGCCGTGACCAGGCTGACCACGGCGCTGGCCAGCCCGAACAGCACCACCAGTCCGATGATGAGCCTGCCGCTGATGGTCCGGAAGGACAGCACGTGCGCCCACCGCGCCAGCCGGCCCGGGGGCTGCGTCGCGGGCGCGGGCATCAGCTTGCTGGTTTCAGTACGTAGCCGACGCCGCGGACGGTGTGGATGAGCGGCGCGCGGCCGGCGTCGATCTTCTTGCGGAGGTAGCTGATGTACAGCTCGACGACGTGCGCCTGGCCGCCGAAGTCGTAGTTCCACACCCGGTCCAGGATCTGCGCCTTGGACAGCACCCGTCTGGGGTTGCGCATGAGGAACCGGAGCAGCTCGAACTCGGTCGCGGTCAGCTCGATGAGCTCGCCGTCCCGGCGGACCTCGCGGGCGTCCTCGTCCATGGTCAGGTCGCCGACCGTGAGCAGTCCCTCGGTGTGCGCGCGGGTCAGGTTGGCCCGGCGCAGCAGGCCACGCAGCCGGGCCAGCACTTCCTCCAGGCTGAACGGCTTGGTCACGTAGTCGTCGCCTCCGGCGGTGATGCCCGCCACCCGGTCCTCCACCGCGTCGCGCGCGGTCAGGAACAGCACGCATACCTGCGGTATCTCGGCCCGGAGCCTGCGCATGACCTCGAGGCCGTTGAAGTCGGGAAGCATGATGTCGAGGACCACGGCGTCGGGGCGGAACTCGCGTGCGGTCCGGACGGCGTCGGCGCCGTTGCCCGCGGTCTGGACCGTCCACCCCTCATACCGCAGCACGCTGGCCAGCAGTTCGGCCAGGCTCGGCTCGTCGTCCACGACGAGCACCCGCACTGGTGTCCCGTCCGCCCGCTGGATACCCCCGTCCTTACTGCTGGTGCTCACGCCGGTGGTCTGCGCTGACAATCCCGGTCCGGCGGATCCGGGTACCGGGCGGTAGTTCTCCATGTTCCTCAGGCTCGCTCGTCATGATCAGATTTGTGCCTAGTATGCCCGCGGGGGTCGGGTCCTTCGTCCAGGGTTCTCACTAAGTGCGAACTCGGAATCTCATTACACGCGAACCAGGCGACCGGCAGGTCAGAATTCGCTATGAATACCCTCTGAGCTCCCCGCGAACCCCCGGCGAATGCAGCCAGGGCTCAGCCGGTGCCGAGCAGCCGCCCAAGCTTGGACGTGGCAGCTGACCGTCTCGCCCCAGCCTCGCGCAGCGCCTGGCCGGCCGCCTCCAGGACGCCCTCCGCCTTGGCGCCCTCGACCGCCTCGACCTCGATCTCGCGCCATCTCATTGGTTCCGCGCCGGGTCGGTCGAGCCGGGCGGCGGTCACGAGGTCGTCGGCGACCTCGGCCAGGGGCTGCCCGGCCCGGTCGGCGAGTATCACCACGGTCCGTTCGGTATCAAGAATGGCGATCGGGCGCAGGGTCCGGCCCGCGGTGATGTCCTGCACCTGAGCGGCCAGCTGCGCCGGAACGGTGCCGTGGTCGCCCTCGGCGAGCGGAGTGCGGACCTCCTGCCTGGTGTCCTTGCGCACCGGCAGCTTGAGGTGCCAGCCCTCGTCGGGGCCGCCGACCCGCCGGCGGAGCGTGATCCGGTTCTTGATCAGGTCGAGTTCATCGGTGTCGTAGTACGTCGCGCTCAGGTAGTACCGCTGCCGTCCCGCCGCCTTCGTGCGTTCTCCCAGGCCAGCCAGGTCGGGCATGACGAAGTCGGCCGCGGCGTCGTACTTCTGCTCGGTTTCGAGGTGCTTGCCCGTGGTGTCCGTCACTCGTCAAAGGCTAGTCGCGGGCCGCGGCGCACCGCGTGCCGGGTCAGGCCCGGCGGGACCCATGAGACCTCAGCCGGATCGCGGCCACGCACACGGCGGCCAGCGAGGCCAGCCCGGCCAGCACGAAGCTGTTGCCCGCCAGCAGCTGCAGGCCATGCCAGTGGAACTCGTGGTACCAGGGCTGCGAACCGGTCGCGAAGTAGGTCGCGGGCCCGTACCAGAACAGCCCGGCCGGGGTCAGCCCGGCCTGAGACAGATCCCAGAACTGCGGCCATGCGCCGAACACCAGCATCAGCGCCCCCCCGGCCGCCCACCACGCGGCCCGGACCACGCCGCGCGCACGGGCTCCCAGGTGAGCCAGCAGCGCGAGGCCCGGCGCCACCCAGACCCAGTGGTGATCCCAGCTCAGTGGCGAGGCCAGCAGGCCGGTCAGCGCGCAGGCCAGCATCCCGGGCACCGGATGCCCGGCCCGGTACAGGACAGCCGCCGCGGCCAGCCCGAGGATCAAGACCAGGATCGCCGCCGCGATCCACGGCGCGATGCCGGCCGTCACGCTGCCGGCCAGCCGGGTGAGCACGCCGCGCAGCGACTGGTTGCCCCGGGTACCGAGGAACACGATCCGGTTGGCGTTCAGGAACAGACCGTGAAGCCAGTAGGTGCCGGAATCGCGGGGCAGGATCCCGTAGCCCAGCGCCACCGTGGCCACGAACACCCCGGCGGCGGTGGCCGCCTGCCGGTACCGGCGGACCAGCAGCAGGTACGGGATGAAGATCAGCGGGGTGAGCTTCACCCCGGCCGCGAGGCCGATCCCGATCCCGTGCCACCAGCGCGTACGGCCGTTCAGCGCGTCGGGATTCAGCAGGTCGGCCACGACGAGCAGCATGAGCAGCAGGTTGACTTGGCCGAGGGCCAGCGTCTGCTGCACCGGCTCGGTGAGCAGGGCCAGCGCGGAGACGCCGAGCGTGGCGCCGAGCCGCACCCGGGGACGGTCCGTATAGCGGGGGGTCCGGGGGGTCGTCCCCCCCCAGCCAACAGAGCCCAGCGCGCCGAACACCAGCCACAGCGACAGCCCGAGGGCGGCCAGGCTGACCAGGGTCATGGCCCAGCGCATCGCCGTCCAGGACAGCACGGACGCGACCGCGAAGACCACCGCGGCGAACGGGGGATAGGTGAACTGGACGCCGTTCGGCCCGCTCCAGTCGTAGAGCGGCGAGGACCGGTGGGCGTCATAGGCGGGCGCGACGTGCCGGACGATCAGGCCGCCGTTCCGGTACACCACCAGGTCCCGCATGGCCGCCATCGACGACAGGTGAGTGGCCAGGTCCGCCAGGTAGACGGCCAGCACGGCCACCAGCAGCACGGCCCCGGCCGGGAGCAGCCACCGCGCACCGTCGCGGGACGTACCGGCAGGCCCCGGTCCGGCCCCCTTGGCCGCCGCTGCTGGCTCTGCCCGCACCGCCACGTCCCTTCAGTATGCCCACCAGTATTCCCACAGGGGGCGACCCCTGGCACCCCGCCGGGGGGCCAGAAACGATCATCGGCTGGCACGAATGGTGTCGTGCCAGCCGATGATAGTGGGTCTGCCTATCCGATGGTCTGCGTGTCCTCGCTTCGCGCCCGCCGGAACGGCAGGGTAATGGTCGGGCCCGTCCGGGCTGGGACCTTCTCGATCGGGACCGTCTCGGCCGGCGGGGTCGGCGGGACCGTCTCGACGGCCTGGATCCCGGAGGCCACGGACAGGATCCGGCCGAACGCCGCGCCCGCGATGAACACGATGACCACACCCAGCGCGGAGAAGAAGCCGAGCTGCTCCATGATCCGCATGAACACGGTGGAGCTGGCCGGTGAGCCGCCCAGGGTTACGTGGTTGTTCCACAGCGGGCTGAGCATGGTGCCCAGGGTGAACCAGGCGCCGCCCGCCGCGGCCAGGATCGCGCCGAACAGTGCGACGTGCCGACCGGTGGCGATCATGAGCAGGACGCCGCCGAGGACGACCGCCGCGCCGGGCAGGACCTCCAGCCACAGCCGGGCCGTGGTGTAGGTCCAAGCCGTATCCGGCGTATAGGCGTAGTGGAAATACGGTCCGATGAAGGGGATGAGTGCGCCCCAGGCCCCGAGCAGGACCAGCAGGAACCCGCTGGCCACCCCGCGGCTTCGCCGCATTTGCAGCATCCCAGCCATGCCTATCACTTCCTGAGTGAGTAACGATTCGTTGTTGTCAGCGGACGTGTCCGCCTGCCCCTACCCGGAGGCACGCGTGGTATTCCGGCCGAGGGGTACAGTTCGCGACGTGGATACCCGCCGCCTGGTCCCGCGCACCGATCTGGTGCTCGCCGACCCCCGGCTGGCGGCCGCGGAACGCAGGCTGGGCCGGGCGCTGGTCAAGGCGGCGGTGGCCCGCGCGCAGCAGCGGGCCAGGAACGGCCAGATCGCCCCGGCCGAGGTCGCGGACGCCGCGGTCGCCGAACTGCCCGCCCGGGCCGCCGGGCTGACCCCGGTGATCAACGCGACCGGGGTACTGGTGCACACCAACCTGGGCCGCGCCCCGCTGTCCGCGGCGGCGGTGGACGCGATCGCGGCCGCGGCGGGCCACTGCGACGTGGAGTTCGACCTGGCCGCGGGGGTCCGCGCGCGCCGGGGCGCGGGCGCGCTGGACGCCCTGGCCCGCGCCGTCCCGGCGGCCGAAGCGGTGGCCGTGGTCAACAACAACGCCGCGGCCCTGGTCCTCGCGGCCACCGCGCTGGCCCGCCCCGACGCCTCCGGGCCCGCGGCCACCGCGCTGGCCCGCCCCGACGCCTCCGGGCCCGCGGAGATCGTGATCAGCCGGGGCGAGCTGATCGAGATCGGGGACCGGTTCCGGCTGCCCGACCTGCTGGCCTGCACCGGCGC
>Ga0116218_1002270_pt1 | contig 10830 bp, 8 predicted proteins | sample Sb_taG_2_FD_88966 | JGI IMG/M metagenome (GOLD analysis project Ga0116218, IMG submission 88966) | Peat soil microbial communities from Weissenstadt, Germany - Sb_50d_5_LS metaG | ecosystem: Environmental > Terrestrial > Soil > Wetlands > Peat | place: Germany: Weissenstadt | collected 2010-09-21 | reverse complement strand
ACGCCTCCCGGTACTCATCTCGGTTCGCGTCTCCTAGATGTACTGCATATTTCAATCTCTCGGAAACTCTCAGAGGCTCAATCTGGGGCCATTTGGGTCCAATAACAGGTCCATGATTTCAGAGATCCTCATCGCGCCGTTGTCTCTGGCTTGCCGACCACCCGGAAGTTGGCCCGATCACTCAATATAAGCGCTTTTATCGTTCCCCATTTGGTGAAGCTTCCTACAAGAGGACTTCGGGACAACGTCGTCGGGGTCCGCCTGAAAAATGTGCAAATGTAACTTCTGGTTTGCTCGTGACTCGACCGCAATCGGGCTGGAGGCGTTCGGCGGAGAGCGGCACGTCGGCTTTTGTCAGTTCTTTGGTTGACGTTTGAGTGTTTGAGTTCGGAATCGCCCGCTTGTAGGCATCGCCAAGAGCTGCGCCTGATCGAAGGGCAGTAGTCGCGATAATTTCTTTGTGTGGCTGGACGTTAGCCTGCTTGCAGCCCGTTCGGAACCAGGGGTAGTGAACGGAGTCGCACACCCGTCGCGGCAAAAATGGCATTGCCGATGGCGGGAGCCAGACCCACCATTGGGCATTCGCCTGCGCCCGCCGAAGGAATGTCCTTGCGATCGAGCAGGACGGTCTCGAGCACGGGCATATCACTGAACCGCGGCACGCGATACCTAGAGAATCGTCCGTTCAGGACGCGCCCGTTTTCGAATTCGATGGCCTCGAAAAGCGCGCCGCCCAGCCCCATGATGTTTGACCCCTCAATCTGATTGCGCAGGTTGTCGGGGTTCACAATGGCGCCACACTCGAAAGCGGTGACCACCCGCACCACCTTGACTTCACCCGATTTTTGATCGACCGCAACCTCGGCGCAGGTCGCAACATTTCCTGACTTCTCGAACCCACCACCCATTCCGAAACCCCGACCCGCAGCCTTCGCACGTCCCCAGCCGAATTTTTTCGCGGCCGCTTCAAAGACAGCGCGCAGCCGCTCGTTCTTCAAATTCTTCAGGCGAAAATCCAGCGGATCCATGTTTACCAGGTGAGCCAGTTCGTCCATGAAGGATTCGCGGGCGAAGTGATTCGCAGTGGCGGCCAGCGCACGGTACGACCCCTGTCGCAATGGAGAACGCGCGGGATGAAATTCGATCCGCTGGTTCGCAATATCGTAATAAGTTCGGATTCCCGACGCGCCGGAATTGTAATTATGAAATTCCCAGGCTGCGATTGTGCCATCGCCGCGAACACCGCTGCTGACTTCGATAACGCCTGCCGGACGGAAATACGCCCAAGTGAATTCTTCTTCGCGGGTCCACACCAGCTTGACCGGCCGCTTCGCAGCCCGTGCCAGTCGCGCCGCTTCGATGGCAGCTTCGCCTGTGTGCTTGCCCCCGTAACCAGACCCCGTATCCGGCATCAGCACGCGGACCCGCTCCTCTGGAATCCGAAAGGCCTCGGCCAGTTCACTCCGCACGCCGAAAGGCCGTTGCGTGCCCGTCCAGACAGTCAAATTGTCGCCCGACCATTGCGCCAGGGCAGCGCGCGGTTCGAGCGGCGCATGGGCGATGTAGGAGACGGTGTAAGTCTGTTGCAAGCGATGATCGGCAGAAACCAGCGCTTTCTCCACCGAGCCTGCCTCATAGCGGGACGCGTCCCCTGTCGGGTCCTTGCCTTCGGTCGCATTCTTCTTCAGATACTCAAACAGCTCTTTGTTCGAGGGCTGCGGTTCAGCCATCCACTCCGTGCGAATGGCAGAGACGGCACGAGCGGCAATTTCTGCGGCCGGAGCCACCACTCCGACAAAATTGCCGTCGTGGACAACGGTAACGCCCGGAATTTGTTGAGCCTCGTGCGCGTCAATAGACACAAGAGTTGCTCCGAAAGAACCTGGCCGTAGAATCTTGCCGTGGAGCATTTCCGGCAATTTCTGGTCGGACGGATACCGATGCTTCCCGGTGACAAACTCCTGTCCATCGACCTTAGGTGATGATTGACCTTGAACCGTCCACTGGGTCGCCGGAATGAGGCGGGCTTCCTCAGATACGGTTTGGGTGAGTTGCTGGCCCTTCACAAGGACTGTGTATTCAACAGACCGCTTCGTCTCTGGGTCAGTGACCTTACCGTCGGCTGCGACCAGGCGCTTGCGATCAGTCTGCCACTCGGTTGCCGCCAAACCAATCAGCAGATCGCGAGCGGCCGCGGCAACTTTCCTTAGTTGTGGACTCATGGTGGGGGTGGTGCGACTACCGAACGTCCCCATGTCGAACGGAGTAAGCTGTGTGTCGCCCATGACCATTTGGATTTTGCTCACCGGGACGTGCAGTTCTTCGGCGACGCACTGGCTGAGAGATGTCCGGATGTTCTGCCCGACCTCCACCTTGCCCGTGTAGACGTTCACGGCACCGTTTTCTCCAATGTGCAGCCATGCTCCGATTTCCTTGGGGAGCGATTCGTCAGGCCGCTTGCCAGCACCTGATTCCTGGAATGCGTGCGCATTGTTTAGAACACCGACAATCAAAATGCCCGCGCCGAGGAATTTGAAGAATTCGCGCCGATCAACTTCGAAGCGGTACGCGGTCGACGCGGTAAGTTCGTAGCGTTCGGGTTCCAGCGGAATTTGGAAATTTGGCTTGCCGCTCATTGGCCGGACTCCGTCATGGACCGATTCAGGGCCTTCGCCGCCTTTTGGATCGCAGCCACGATCCGTGGATGTGTTCCACAGCGGCATATGTTGCCTTCCATAGAATGCGAGATCTCGGCGGCGGATGGGTTCGGGTTCGCGCGCAGGAGCGAAACAGCCGTCATGATCATCCCGGACGTGCAGTAGGCGCATTGCATCGCTGCCTCTTCAAGGAAGGCCTCCTGCAAAGGATGCAAACGGTCACCTTGGGCGAGGCCTTCAATCGTCGTGATTTGTTTCTGGTCGACGGCGCCCACCAGCGTGATGCATGACCGGCGGGGACTTCCATCGATCAGGACCGTACAGGCGCCGCACTGGCCTTCTCCGCAGCCGTACTTGCTTCCCGTCAGATCAAGTTGATCGCGCAACACGCTGAGCAGACTTGTATCCGCATCCGCATCAATGGTGCGGAGAATTCCATTCACATTTAGCTTCGTAACCTGGGCCATGCGAAAACCTCTTCATCGTAGAAATGCTGAGGCAGAAGAACTCTAGGGCAACGGAGCACCGGTTGGCGTCGAATGCCGCGGCAGACGAGCAAGAAATGGTGGTCACGAAGACCTTGTAACAGTTCTGACAGCACGCGACTTACGCACCTCAGGCGCTCTGCATAGCGGCAAGCACCTTGGCCGGCGTGAAGGGCACCGAACGCAGCCGCACCCCCACCGCATCGAAGACTGCGTTCGAAATGGCGGAGGGCACGACGGCAGCGGACGGTTCGCCCGCGCCCCATGGCTTTTCCGTCGGCCGGTCGATCAACTCGATGTCCACGTCCGGAATCTCCGGGAACGTCAAGATCGGGTAACTTGCCCAGTTGAGACTCGTCACCCGCGAGCGGTCGAACGTGACCTCCTCCTTCAGGACGCGGCTGACGGTCTGCGTCACGTTCCCTTCGATCTGGTTCTTGACGCCGTCGGGGTTGATGATCTGCCCGCAATCCTGCACGACAGCAAAATGCTTGACACGGATTTCACCGCTCTTGCGGTTCACCTCCACGTCGGCCACCGCTCCCACATAGGTACGAGCAAGCTCATATTTGATGTAGGTAAGTCCGCGGCCAGTGGCGATGTCACCACTGTCTCGCTTCGGCGACGATCGGCCAGACGACGATTGGCCTGACAAAGCTCGGCTCTGCCACTGCGAGAAGCTGGCCAGACGTTTCAACAGTTCGACCCCGCGCGGATCATTCAGGTAACGCAGCCGGAACTCCAGTGGATCGGCGCCGGCCGCGGCGGCAAGCTCGTCCATGAACGATTCATTGCAGAAGGTGTTCTGCATGCGCCCCGGGGCACGAATCCAAGACGGACGGAGCGGGGTCTCAGCCAATCGGTGCGCTACCGTCCGCACATTGGGGAAGGCGTAGGGTATCGCTGTGTTTTGGATGACGTTACCGGGAACCATCCCCGTCTCATGCGGCAGGCCGGCCAGTTCCGCGGCCACCAGCTTGACGTTGCCGGTCGCGCCTTCTGGAACGTAGAGCTGGGAATACCAGGCGATGATGTTGCCGTTCGCGTCGAGCCCGGCCTGCAGGTCCATCAGCGTCGGCGGTCCTTTTGGATCCCAGCCATGCTCGTCGGCGCGCATCCACTGCACGCGCACCGGCCGCCCCACCGCATGTGCCAGCAAGACGGCGTCGGCGGCCGCGTCTTCATGCCCATTGCGGCCGTAGCAGCCGGAGCCTTCGAGGTAAATCGCGCGCACGTCAGTGTCCGGCATGGAGAGCATCGCCGCAAGTTGCTGGCGGAGATCGTGCGTCGCCTGGCTGGAAGACCAGCAAGTGAGCTTACCTTCCTTGATTTCCGCAACCGCGCAAGAAGGCCCCATGGAGCCGTGCGTGTGGATGGCGAAGTTGTAGGTCGCGCTAAGCCGTTTGGTGGCCTGCTCAAGCGCCTGCTCGGCGCTGCCAACGTTGCTCGTAACATCGTCCTTGTTCACCTTGGTGGCGCGGACATGCTCCCACAGTTTGCTCTGCTCCGGCAGGCCTTCCCAGTTGGACCAACTCGCCTTCAGTCTCTGCGACGCCCGGATGGCGCCCCACTCGCTCTCGGCCACTACGCCCAGGAAATTGCCCTGGCGCACAACCTTGACCAGGCCGGGAACGTCTTTGACTGATTTCTCATCGACGCTCAGCAAAGTTGCGCCGATGGCTGCCGGCCGCACCACACGCCCGTGCAGCATGCCGGGCACCTTGAAATCCTGCATATAGGTGAACTGGCCGGTCATCTTTGCCGGAATGTCGAAGCGCGAAACTGGCTGCCCCACGATCTTGTACGTCGCTGGGTCCTTGAGCGGCGCCTGCTTATCGAGCTTCAGTGAAAATGTCTTGCCGCCGATCAGCTCGCCATACGTGATCTGCTTGCCGCCGCTGCGCGATCGTACCGTTCCCTGCTCGCCCATCAAATCTTCGACGGGCGCGCCGAGCCGTTTTGCCGCTTCCTGCAGCAAGGCACGCCTGGCGGTGGCGGCAGCCTGGCGGATCTGTACACCGCCGTTTTGGATCGAGAGGCTGCCCCAAGTCTTGCCTTGCGCCGGCGTCAGAGCAGTGTCGCCTTCTACGACCTGGATGCGCGCCAGCGGCACGTCCAGTTCCTCGGCCACAATTTGCGTCAACGCCGTGCCTATGCCGGTACCAAGATCGACCTTGCCGGAGTAAAGCGTCACGCCGCCACTCGAATCGATCGCCAGGAAAGCATCCACATCGTCAAGCGCGACGGTCTTTGGGCCAGCCGGAGTTCCGCTCTGGGCAAATCCCGGCTTAGACAGAGACGGCAGAGAGAAGCTGACGATCAGCACTCCGGTGCTCTTCAAGAAATCGCGGCGGCTTGGCTTGGTGCGCAGCATCGTCGGCCTCCCTTCACACGCCAGCACCGGCGCGCTTGATGGCGCGGACGATGCGCAGATGGGTACCGCAACGGCACAGATTGCGGGCAAGCGCCTGCTTGATCTGAGCATCGCTGGGGCTCTTGTTAGAGGCCAGAAAGGCGGCCGCCTCCATGATCATGCCGTTGATGCAGTAGCCGCACTGCGCCGCCTGCTCCTCGATGAAGGCCTTCTGGACGGGATGCAGTTTGTCGACTGTGCCCAAACCTTCCAGGGTTACGATCTTCTTCTTGCCGACCGCCGAGAGCGGCGTCACGCAGGAGCGCACCGCCCTGCCGTCAAGGTGTACGGTGCAAGACCCGCACTGCCCGAGACCACAGCCAAAGCGCGGGCCGTGCAGTCCAAGGTTATCGCGCAGAGCATAGAGCAACGGCATGTCGCGATCATCGACCGTCACCCGTGTTGCCTGACCGTTGACGTGAAGTGGAATTGCTGTGGGCATCGCCAATCCCCCTTTTCGCGGGTGGTGCCATCCTCACGAATCGGCCGCCGGGCTCCACCTTATCGGCGACTTTACACTTGGGTTGGGGCGCTATGCAACGGGGCATATCGACGCATGCTCAAAGTAACTCCAGGGGCGTGGTGGAACATCTCTCGGTTGATCGGGTCGATCATGAGAAGATCAAGCCGCTGCGACTCGCTCTCAGGGCGACGGCAGAAGAAAGTGCTGACTCCCGAGTGGTCGGCAACCCTTCCCTTACCGGATTATGTCAGGGTTGCCCGTTGTCCGCGAGCTATCCACAGAAGCCGCCGTTTGAAGCGCGTACTCTCTCACAACGCGATACGATTTCAGGGAAGACCATCTCCTGAGGCACTGCAACCCTTATGACGCTCATTATTGCGGCTGCACAGTCGACTTCCATTGCCGGGGAAATTGCAAGTAATGTCGTGCACCATCTGCGATTCGGCACCATCGCCGCCGAGCATGGTGCACAACTGCTGGTCTTTCCTGAGCTATCGCTGACCGGATACGAACCGGGCGTCGCACGGTCGAATGCAGTCTGTCCCGAGGCCCTCGTCCTGGATTCTTTGCGGTGTTTGGCTCAAGGGGCTCATATGACGGTGGTTGTTGGCGCGCCAATGCTGAACGACAGAGATGAGCTGTACATTGCGGCGCTTGCGATCCGTCCTGATGGTTCGACGCTGATTTACACGAAGGAATATCTCCATCCGGGCGAAGAACAGACTTTCGTGCCCGGCTCCGGTGGCCCTGCGTTTCTAATCGGGGATACGAATGTGGCCTTGGCGATCTGCGCAGACACAACACACTCGCAGCACCCAGCGGCCGCTGCGGCGCGCGGAGCGAACGTTTATGCTGCCGGTGTTCTGATCACCAGGAGTGGGTACGATGCGGACACAACGCTACTGAAATCCTATGCATTGGAGCACGGGATGGCGGTTTTAATGGCGAACTACAGTGGTTTTACCGGGGGCTGGGCATCAGCAGGCAGGAGCGCCATTTGGTCCGAAGATGGGACGTTGGTGGCTGCAAGTGACGCAACAGATGAGACCTTGGTCATTGGCAGAAAGAAGGATGGCGTGTGGGACGGTATGGTACTGCCGGTAACATAGTTTTCGGAGGCGATTGCTTTACGGTCCGCTCAGTACCGCTGCGCAACCTACTAAAGCTCTCAACTCCCGGTTAGTCGGCTAACCGGAAGTTATCCACAAACGGGCTTGGGGGATATCAACGGCGATCTCCCCGAAGAGGACTTCTGGCCCGGCGGGAGTCTGTCTTGGCCCATAACTTCAGAGTTGCCCGTCACACGGGAACAATTGAGCTCGTCGATCGAATCCATCACAACAGCAACTTTATCAGTCGGACTTGCGGAGCCTTGTCAAAGCCGCTATTGACTTGTTTCGTTTAAATCATCTGATTGCACCATTCGTTTACGGGTTGTGATTTCGCTCACATTGATCGGGGGCATATGTCACAGTGTCGTGCGCAGACTCAGTGATAAAGTTCCCGGACGTTTTTGTGGCGGGTTGTTCGTACGGAGACGCGCGCAATGATCTCGGGCAGAAGTCGCAAGAAGCCAGCGCGAACAACAACAACCGGCAAAGCGGACACCGGATAGAGACATTGGTGATGACATCTGGCCATCAATCTACACCAAACTCTCGACGAATAGTTTGAACAATCAAAGGAGAGACAGAGTGAAAAACACAATTGCATTGTATGTACTTCTGATGATTGCATCGGCTGCCAGTGTGATGGCGCAGAATGCTCCCGCAAAAGACCTTTTCGCCAGCAAGTGCGCCATGTGCCACGGACCCGATGGCTCCGCGCAAACGACCATGGGAAAGAACCTCAAGATTCGCGACTTTCGTTCCGCCGACGTCCAAAGGCAATCGGACGCGGATCTGAAAACGGTGATCACAAAGGGCAAAGGCAAGATGCCAGCCTTCGAGGGCAAGCTGACGGGAGAGCAGATCGACCAGCTAGTAGGGTACCTCCGGGGAATTGGGAAGCAGAAGTAGGCGTTTGGCAGAACGGTCGTTACGGGACTGTCGTGGCTGATATGTCGTTGCAGCAATTGAGTGAAGCGTCTGAGCCCGTCCTCGCTGGCCGAGAACGGCAAACCCCGGGCAGATGATCTGAGGCAAATGGAAGACTCGGTTCAGTAGGAGAAACGGATGCCAACATGCAGCCAGGGGATCGTCAACGCGGGCGATCCGCTGTCACCGCCTCTGCCTCGTAGACGATTTGTCGAAGCGCTACTGGGTGGCGGATTTCTGGCGACAGCGGTTGCGTTCCTGTATCCCGTCTTGCGCTTTCTCGTGCCACCGAAAGGTTCCGACCCCGGCAGCGACGCGGTCGTAGCCGGGCGTGTCGGCGAGTTGAAACCGAATAGTGGAAAAGTCTTCCGCTTTGGCAATCGCCCTGGCCTGCTGATCCACACTTCCAGCGGAGAGTATCGCGCTATGTCGGCGACCTGCACGCACCTCTCCTGCACAGTGCAATACCGCGATGACCTGCACCAAGTCTGGTGCGCCTGCCACAACGGTAAGTACGACCTCAACGGCCGAAATGTTTCGGGTCCTCCGCCGCGCCCGCTGGAAGCGTTTGAGGTTCAGGTGCGAGGAAACGAGATATTCGTGAGGCGGCGGCGGGAGACTTGAGATGAGTCGCTTGCGCGACGTGCGGAATTGGCTGGACGAGCGGATCGGCTGGGATGCCCTAGTCGCGCCGTTGAGGAAGAAAACTGTTCCTCTCCATCGGCTCTCCTATTGGTACTTCCTCGGGGGGATCACTCTGTTCCTGTTCGGCATCCAGGTGGTGACCGGGATCCTTCTGCTTCTGTACTACCGGCCGGGAGCGAGCGAGGCCTTCGAGAGCGTCCAGTACATCATGACCCGGGTGCAATTTGGCTGGCTAATTCGGTCCATCCACTCCTGGTCGGCGAACTTAATGATCTTTACCGCGTTCGCGCACATGTTTAGCGTGCTGTTTCTCAAGGCCTACCGCAAACCGCGTGAACTCACATGGGTCAGCGGAGTGATCCTGCTATTTCTGACAATGGGGTTTGGTTTCAGCGGCTACTTACTGCCCTGGAATACTTTGGCTTTCTTTGCCACCAAGGTCGGCACCGAGATTACTGGGCAGGTTCCGATCGTCGGCAAGCCCATAATGATCTTTCTCCGCGGTGGTGAAGAGGTGACGGGTGCCACGCTAACCAGGTTCTTTGGATTCCATGTCGCCGTTCTGCCCGGATTGGCAACCGTACTCATCCTGCTGCACCTGATGCTGGTCCAGCGTCTCGGCATCAGCGTTCCCCCGAAACTGGAACTGCAGTGGACCGCAAATCCGTCTGCAAAGCGGGAAATGAAATTCTTTCCCAACTTCATGCTGCGGGAAATGATGGCTTGGTACGTGGCCCTGGGAGTGCTGGGCGCGTTGGCGGCGGTCTTCCCGTGGAACCTCGGTGTCAAGGCAGATCCCTTTGTGCCTGCGCCCGCGGGAATCACGCCCGAGTGGTACTTCCTCTTCATGTTCCAGACGCTCAAGCTCATCCCTTCCAAGGTGTGGTTCATCGACGGAGACGTTCTGGGTGTGCTTGCGTTTGGCCTGGTGGGCTTGTTGTGGCTTCTCCTGCCTTTTTTCGAGAGTGACCGACCCACGCACACAAAAGGGTGGATCACTGGGTTTGCAGTCTTTGCTCTGGCCTACATGGCAGGTATGAGTGTTTATGGCTATCTTGCGAAATAAGCTCCGACCGTTCGGCGCGGCCTGCTATGTCGGGCTGGCCGGCTTCGTCGTGCTCGCAGCGTGCCTGGGTTATGGGCAAACCAAGAACACCTGCCTGGATTGTCACTCCGCGTTGCCTGATCCCCTCGGAGTGAGCCAGGAGAAGTTCAGCCAGGACATCCACGCACAAATGGGTTTGACTTGCGCCAGTTGCCATGGCGGTGACCCAACCAGCGACGATCAAGACAAAGCCATGAGCCGAAAGGCGGGTTGGAAGGGCAAGATTGATCGCAAGCTGATCCCCGAGTTGTGCGGAAGTTGCCATTCGGATCCCGCCTATATTCGACAGTTCAACCCCAGCTTGCGCACCGACCAGTTGGGCCAGTACCACACCAGTGTGCACGGCAAGCGCCTCGCGGTTGGAGATACCAAGGTTGCAGTGTGCACCGATTGTCACAGTGTCCACGATCTAAGGGTGCCCAGCGATCCCCGCTCCACGGTGAACCCGGTCAACGTGGCGAACACCTGCGCTCGCTGCCATGCCGACGCGAGTTACATGAAGGAATATTCCATTCCCACGGATCAGTTCGCAAAGTACAGCACCAGCGTGCACCACGAGGCCCTAACGGTACGAGGCGATCTGAGTGCGCCCACCTGTACAACGTGTCATGGAAACCATGGCGCTGCACCGCCCGGAGTCGATAGGGTTGAGAATGTGTGTTCGAACTGTCACAATTTCCAAGCCCAGATGTACGAAAGAAGTTCGCACAAAAAGGCCTTTGAAGCGGTTTCTCTTCCAGGATGTGTCGTTTGTCACAGCAATCATGGCATCGCCCATCCCACGGACGCCAAGCTTGGGGCTGGCCCTGAAGGCGTCTGCATGCGATGTCATACCCCAGGCGACTCGTGTGATCAAGCAAGGGTAGCCTTACTCGGTAGTTTGAGTCGATTGGACGAGGCCATCAAAAGCGCAGACCAGGTTCTCCATGTCGCCGAGTCTTCTGGCATGGAGGTGAGCGACGCTCGGCTGGGACAGGATCAGGCACGGGATTCGCTGACCAAAGCTCGAGTCACGATCCATAGCTT
>Ga0116218_1002268_pt1 | contig 10836 bp, 13 predicted proteins | sample Sb_taG_2_FD_88966 | JGI IMG/M metagenome (GOLD analysis project Ga0116218, IMG submission 88966) | Peat soil microbial communities from Weissenstadt, Germany - Sb_50d_5_LS metaG | ecosystem: Environmental > Terrestrial > Soil > Wetlands > Peat | place: Germany: Weissenstadt | collected 2010-09-21 | reverse complement strand
GACATCCAGGGCTTCTCCGCGTCGAACTAATTTAGTACTTTTTGAGATATAATTTCAGACAGGTCAAAGAGCTAGACCTGGGGTGGCTATCTATGAAAACAAAGGAGTGAGAAATTGACCATGGGTCCACTGGAATTCGTAGTCATCGGATGTAAAGGTCATCAATTTACGCGTGAGATTGTGCCTGAGTTGAACTCCATCCAGGAGAAAGGTCTCATCCGAGTTGTTGACTTGTTTTTTGTAAGAAAGGATGTCAATGGTACGGTCACAGTGCTGGAAGTAAACGACCTGAATGATGAAGAACTGGCTGCCTTTGATCCTATTAAGGATGACCTGATGGGATTGCTCACGCCAGAAGACATCGTACTTCTCACTGGAACGGTTCCAGCCGACACATCGGCGGTCATTGTACTATTGGAACACGCGTGGCTCGTCAAGTTGACTGAGGGTCTTAACAGGGCAGGTGCGGTACTTCTCGCTGGTGGAATGGTACCACAGGCTTCGATGGAGCAACTACAAGCTGAATTGGAAGCAGCTCAACAACAAAGCCAGGAGAGCTAGAGTTATTCATCCAGGTGAGAAGATAAGCAAAGGAGGATTACAATGTACAGAAGAGGATCATTTGGGGGAGGAGGATACATGCGAAGGCGCGGCTTCCCATTATTCCCAATGGGTGGTTATGGGATGGGTATGGGTGGGGGTGGGTTGATAGGTGATCTGATGGCAGGAGGGATAGGCTACTTGATGGGTAAACAATCGGCACAGTATCAGCAACCGCAATACCAGCCGCCACAACCGCCACAATACCAGCAACCGCAATACCAGCCGCCACAACCGCCGCAGTACCAGGCACCAATGGCCACTCCTAACCAGCAAGTAACTGCAGCCAGTGGTGAAAACGAAAGACTTGCACAGCTCAAACTCCTTGGACGCTTGCGGGATTCTGGTCTCCTAACAAATGATGAATTTGAGGCAGAAAAGCAGAAAATCATGCACGGGTAGGGAATAATATTGGGCGCTGTCTGGCTCTTCACTCAGCGTTCAATATGCCCTTTGAACCTGATCAACAAATGCAGACGGTGCCATTTTGGCGAGACTATGGTTGCATACATCTGTGAGGGTTCCATTCTGGTTCCAGATTGGTTCATTTGCCAAGAAGTAGTATCCTCTCAGGATGCTGGTTTGACATCCCTTCTCTTCTTGTTCTCTCTTTCCCTTTGCTCTTATTTTCTTGAGTCGAACGTTGAATGTGCTTCAATGAATTGGTCTGGGTTTGATTGTGGCGAGTGTCATTTCGATGCAGATGGCGTCACTTGTGCAAAATCGAAAAAGGTAAAGCCTGGACCATATGTCGGAGTTTTGGGGAGAAGTGATATGATACTTGTAAATAAGAATGAAAGGAACTTGCAATGCAATTGAAAGCAAACGGCTTGAGTCATATAGGTCTAAGAGTCACGGATATAGCGCGGGCGAAACGCTTTTATGTTGACACACTAGGATGCCAATTAGTGAGGGAGATAGATGGAGCCGTGTTAATCAACATGTATGGGATGCTTTTCGCATTGTATGGGGATGATTCACACTCTTCAAGAAAGGATCACTTCGATCCTTTTCGAGTCGGCCTGGATCATATCGCTCTTGCTATAGAAGACCCAAGTATTCTGGAAGGCCTGAAACAGGAATTAGATGCGGCAGGGGTACGCAATAACGGGGTTGAAGTAGATCCAGAGACCCATGATAGGTACATCAGCTTCTATGACCCTGATGGCATTGCATGGGAGCTTTATTCGGTCACAGATCCTCCGTATGTGTAAATTAACTGAATGCTACCGATGAATGAGCGCAGGATATTTATAAAAGCCAGTATAGCTCTGAAGATTTGAGGTAGGATCTATGAACCAGAAAAACCAGGAGACACGCGAGGAAGAGGTTGCTCGCGTTCGTAGTTATCTGGCAAGCCAGGCTATGCGTCGCACACCAGAGCAATTGGTCGAAACGTTGCGAGAAGCACACGAGCAGTTTCTGACTGTGACTGCTGCTGTTCCTGAAACTGCCTTTCGCACGATTCCAAGAGAAGGGGAATGGTCCGCGGCTGATGTACTAGCACACGTTTGTGCTATCGCAGCCTTTGATGAGCGTTCGATTTGTGGCGTGATTGAGCATGGCGAGCAACCGAAGGATGTGGATGATGCGCTTGAGCAGGCTCCTTCAGGCGTCACTCGTGAGCAACTGTTGGCAGATATCGAGAGGTATCGTGAACGGTTGATTACCGTCGTGCTCCAGGCGGATCCTCAGGCTCACCTCGACATCGTCTGGGGACACAATGAATTTGGCAAGATGAACTGGCGCGAATGGCTCCTATTCGCTCGTGTCCATACACTTGATCACGCTGGTCAGATGCAGGCGATCGAAGCGGCTTTGTCATCCATACCAGAGACATAGAGGAGACAAATAGTTGAAACTGGCAATTCAGTTTGGTGTCTCAACGTATACGTCATCAAATGAAGATTGGGCATCAGCAATCACCTATGCAGTCGAAGCCGAACGTCTGGGAGTAGATTCGGCCTGGACTGCGGAAACGTGGGGTTATGACGGAGCAACGCCTCTGGCTTACTTGGCAGCAAAGACCAGCAAGTTGCGGCTCGGCACAGGTATACTGCAGGTTGGCGCTCGAACTCCTGCTCTGACGGCGATGACAGCGATGTCACTGGCCTCACTTTCTGGCGACCGCTTTCTACTCGGATTGGGTGTCAGCGGGCCGCAGGTGATTGAGGGATGGCATGGGGTGCGTTTTGGCAGGCCGCTTCAACGTTTGCGGGAGACCATTGAGATTGTACGTAAGATCACGCGCGGCGAGCGCCTTGTCTATCAAGGGGAAATGTATCAGGTGCCTCTCCCTGATAGTGAAGGTAAAGCCTTGACCTCAAGCGCTCCACCACGACCGAAATTGCCTGTTTACCTGGCTACGCTGGGGCCTAAAAGCCTGGAACTCACAGGCGAGCTAGCGGATGGGTGGTTAGGCACGTCTTTTATGCCGGAACATGCCTCCTTGTTTTTTGATCCCATTGCTGCCGGGGCTAAGCGTGCAGGGCGCACTCTCGCTGATCTTGATCTTCAGGTCGCAGGAGGGGTAGTTGGGTTCTCTGAAGATGTGGAGAGCTTGATTGCTCCACGCAAGCCGGGCCTCGCATTTACACTGGGAGCTATGGGATCGCGACAACATAATTTTTATAGCGATGTCTATCGACGTGCCGGGTATACCGAGGTCGCACTCGAGGTGCAAGATTTGTGGTTCAAGAAGGAACGCGAAGCGGCAGCGGCGCGTATCCCAGATGAGCTTGTACTCAAAACCAACCTCATTGGCACTGAAGATATGGTGTGCGAGCGTCTCCGTGCGCACAGGCGCGCTGGAGTGAATACCTTGCAGGTGAATCCTGAGGGACAGTCGCTTGATGCGCGACTGGCAGCATTGGCGCGATTAATAGAATTAGTGAAAGAGATAGACGCTGATCCTTGAAATGAATTAAAGTCAATTTCACTTCACCTCGAGACGATAACTAATCGTTGTTGATGTTGTGTTTGACCTTTGTAGCCTGGAGAAAAGCCGCCATTCCATTGCTACATTATTGAGAAACCCATCTGCCATTAGGCAGGGGATTTGACCTCAGTGGGTGTAGTTGCAGATGGGCGACTGATAATAAGCCCAATGATATCAACGAGTAGGCCAACGAAAGCTAATATACAGAATAGTAAGGTATCAGGGAGTGCTATTCCGAAAAGGGCATCTAGCGAATAGTTGCCAGGTCCTATCAACCCGATAGCAACGCCTATTGCCAGCAATTGGAGCGGAAACTCCAGGCCACGCTTGCTGTTCCAGAAGCCGTTCTTCCAGTGGCTCTTGAAAATTGCCATAAACATAGCAGCGAACATCCCAGCAGCTCCCAATGGTGTCAGGAAACCAAACGCTACAGAAAGACCGCCTCCGAGTTCTCCCAAAATTACCAGGCAGACCCAGAGCCAGGCAGGTTTGAAACCTTGTTTCTCAAATCCCTGCGACAATTTGGTGAGACCAGGACCCTCGAACCACCCGAAGAGCTTTTGCGCTCCATGCGCGGCGAGCGTTAATCCACCTATAAGGCGGAGTATAAGTAGGCCGAGACTCAGTGTAATAGCCATACTCTGTTCCTTTCACAGTAGTCTGGATTTAATCATAAAATTGTACACAAATTAAGGCAAGGTTCAATTGTGAAGCAGAATCCTTGACAGTTTGAACAGCCACACAGTGTTATTCTGAGCGTCAGCGAAGAATCTCACGCGCTGGCCAAAGAGATTCTTCGCTGACGCTCAGAATAACAGGGCTGGACCTACCTGTTGATGTGGTACTGTCACTTTCATATGAAACATACCTGATAATAAAAACCAAAGGAATGATGACATCGAGAATCCAGAACAGTTTCATTAGTCATCCGCTGAAGCAAACTTGCGCAACGCCTCGACCGATGGGACGAAGTAGTAGGCTCCGCTGATCGCCGTTGTATACCTGGTCAGGGCGTCACGGATGCCATCCTCTGCTCCGGCCATGCGATTGAGCATGCGGGCCAGTCGCTGCTGCTCGCAGCTAAAGCCGATAAACATCGTCCCATGATCTGTGGCCGTTCCATATGGAGAATTGCGGCGGAAGATATGTTGTTCAACCCCATTCACTTCGATTACATTGCGAGATACATGTGATTGAGCACCGCGTACCTCCTCATCCAATTCAGTGCTATTTTGCTTGACGCGTCCGATGACCTTCTCTTGTTGCTCTACTGTAAGCCCTTCCCAAGAGGCAACATCATGCACCCACTTTTGTATCAGGACTACGCTGCCACCAGCCCCTGGAGACCCATCGGGAATCAGAGCCACCTCGGGTGCCTCAGAGAGCGGAGGATTCTCAGTCCCGTCGATGAAGCCTGTCAGATCTCGGCTCTCCTTGTAGGTCCATCCAGCGACTTCTGTAGCAAGGTGTGCAACAGGGGCGAGGGTGGTAATGACTTCTCGTGAAACATCGAAGACGGTATGGTAGGCGTGTCCTGCTACCCACACCCACAAGTCATGCTGGGTGGCGGGCATGGTGTATCCATCGACGCCATGCACATCCTGATCGAAATCTGTCACATCTGCCGGCATCTCTTGAGGTGCCGCTTGCCTCCATAACGAGGGTCTGAAGCCAACCACCAGGTTGACTCCTCCTGTCGTCATGCGTGGTTCTTCAAGGCTTGCTATCATCTGAATCAGTGTGAGAGGATTGCCTTGTTGATGTAGATCGAATTCCAGGTAGGAGTGCGAGCTTGTACCCAGGGCAAAAATTCCACTTTGTGCAACGTGCATTTTTTATCTCCTTGTGAATCGAACGCTGGGCCGAGAGTAGAGTAAAGAGAAATATCAGGCATGTCTAATGGCTTTCTGTTTTTCCCAAGGTCTCAGCAATAGAACGATTTTGTTTTGCTTGTCTATTATTGTATACGTTAAATAACATTTTACAAAATCAAGTAGAGACTTATGCTATACTAATGGCGAAAGACCATGTTGTCTACTTTGGAGAAAGTCAAACAGAGCCGATGACCACAGCATATACACAAGGTACCCGGGTTGATCATTACGAAATTATTCGTATGCTTGGACATGGTGGGATGAACTGGGTGTATCTTGCGCGGGATGTAACCAATGATCAGGAAGTTGTTCTCAAGTTCCCCAATGATGAGTTAATAGGTAACATTGCTGTTTTTGAGCGCTATAAGCGAGAGGCCGAGATTGGCAATCGTTTGCATCATCCGCAAGTCCAGCAACTGCTCAATGCCGATGAAAAACGTTCAGAAGATTACCTGGTGGTAGAGTTTATTAAAGGACAAACTCTGCGCGCAATACTCGAAGAGCATGCTCCCAATCCCTTACCAGTTGCCGAGGCTATCCGCATTACATTACTGATCAGTGGTGCCCTGGCATATTGCCACGAACAAGGCATCTATCATCGTGATATTAAACCTGAAAACATCATGGTACAAGATGATGGCAACATCAAAATCATTGATTTTGGTATTGCTCTGCTCGAAGGTGCGCGCCGCGTAACCTGGCGCGGCCTATCCGGTACAATGGGCACGCCCGATTATATGTCACCAGAACAGCTCAAGGGCGAGCGAGGTGCTGCCAGCTCTGATATTTATGCTGTCGGGGTGATGCTGTATGAAATGCTCTGTGGTCATACTCCGTTTGAGGGGGAGAATATCTTTGCTATTATGAACCAGCACGTCTCGCAGGATCCACCCTCGATCCTGTTGATGAATCCACATCTCTCACCGGAACTGGCTACCGTAGTGATGCGAGCCATTCGTCGTGATCCGAGTAAGCGATATACGTCGATGAATGATCTCCATCATGATCTGCTCCACCTGGAAGAGGTCAAGCCAGTGACCTATGAGCCAGATGCACCAGGCCTCAATAAGTCCGGACGAACGGCAATCATGGCTATCCTCATAATCATAGCTATCTGCCTGGCGATTATTGCATTGGGCTTCCTGGTGCAGTTTGTCCATCATATTGGACATTAGATAGTGGGCCAATTCATTACTTTGTATATACCAGGAGAAAAAGAGAGTACTGATGCAGATTCCAGCTCCCCAACCTATTTATATTATTGGTGACGTCCATGGCCACCTGAAAAAGCTTGTTAAGTTATTGCAGGATGCGCAACTAATAAATGCTCAACATTCCTGGAAGGCGGGCAAAACAACTCTCTGGTTTATAGGCGACCTTGTCGATCGCGGACCTGACAGCATTGCAGTTCTGGATCTGGTAATGGGTTTGCAGGCTGAAGCTGCTGCCTCTGGTGGTACTGTGGCGTCGTTGCTTGGTAACCATGAGATGATGTTGCTCGCAGCCTATCGATTCGGCAGACGCTCTACGGGACTGGGGAGCAATTTTATAACCCGCTGGAAGCAGAATGGCGGAAAGCGTGAGGATATTGCAGGTTTGACACTGCGCCATCTCGATTGGATGACTCGTCTACCCGCAATGGCTCTGGTGGATGATTGTCTCCTCATACATGCAGATGCTCCTTTCTATATCACCTGTGGACGCTCTGTTGATGAGGTGAATGCTGCCTTCAACAAGCTGCTAAGTCGAAGTGATGCATTAGCCTGGGAAGAAATGATAGAGGATTTTGCTCGCCGAGGAGTGTTCCTGCACACGACGGGTGGAGAAGAGATTGCCCATCGCTTTCTAAGCATCTTCGGTGGGAGGCAATTAGTACATGGCCATACTCCTATCAGTACCATTCTCCGCTGTCCTCCAAGAAAGGTGGAAAATCCCTGGATTTATGCAGGTGGAAAGTGCGTCAATGTTGATGGCGGTATGGCTCTTGGTGGGTCAGGATTTGTGTATCAATTGCCTATTCCTGGCGGATCAAGCTACCCTACAGAATAATTTGTATGATTTGTATACTCTATACTGGTTTTCCCACAGCAAATGATCAACATTGGTCTGTTTATTCTCTCTGATTACATGGGTATGATACCAGGTCTTGTGCATAGTGCATAAAATACAATGATGTATTTTTCATATTTTGTATGTAGTCCCTGGTGTTGAAAGTCACCTATACTTGACAAAGTAGTATCAGTGAAGCACGAATAGTCAATGTGTGGCTGATGAAGAAGCCACTTTCGATTGATGAGATATTAGAGTTTCTCACGTCATCTGGCATGTTTGATGGGCTGTGGCTTTCTCTACCATCTCGATAGGTATGTAAATATTCATGAAAAGCTGCGGATACATTTGAAGGAGCAATCAAAACCAATGAAAAAATTAAGCCTGTCATTGTTGCCACCCAGGTACGCAGTTTGTCAATTACATCCCGATAAACATATTCCCTATTGGGCTTTGTTAGGCGATTTTGTTTCGCTTACACGCACACCCGAGGAACTTTCTATTGTTTGTCAACAGGACAATGTACCAGAAGATATTGAGGCAGAGAGAGGATGGCGATGTGTGCAGGTGCAGGGAGCTTTCGATTTTTCAGTTGCTGGTGTCAATGCCTCGTTAGCTGTTCCGCTGGCCAATGCGGATATTAGCGTGCTTGCGATTGCTACTTTTGCTACTGATTACTTACTGGTGAAAGAAGAGAATGTTGGACGGGCTTTGCTGGTTCTGGAGCAGGCCGGACATTTCATTGATCGATAGATGTATTGACAATTTGGGACATTCACTGGATGTGTTTGGAAAGCAGGGATCAGGAGCCAGGGCGGCCGCGAGGGTCGCCCGCACCCTATACCTGTAGAAGTGAACGTTTACGCCTGTTCGACGTCGGGAGAGGCACCTTCGCTGGTGTTTCCGGCGGCTGGCTGATTCTGAGATGCATTGTAGATCATGTCAGAGAGTTCTTTGTGCGTGCGATCGAGCAAATCGCGCAGTTGGGCGACACGCTCCTTATTCTCGAAGGCACCACGGCTGGCGATCATGAAGAGGCGAGCAACTTCTGCGGCCTGCGCGCGCAAGGCGAGGAGTTCATCGGGAATACCCCAGCCCATGCCCGGTCCAAAGCCGAAAAAGCCGAAGCCGCGTCCGAAAGGACCCCGAGGACCTTTCCTGCCGTGATCGTGATGATGGTGATGTTCGTGTCCATGACCAGAGGGACCATGTGAGCCCCAACCACCACCAGGACCGTGTCCTTCTCCTTGCATCCAGGGAGGAGTCCATCCTTCCCAATTGACTTGCTGTATCTCCGAGTCGTCGCCGGTGAATCCATTGGCTTTAGTAAACATAGTAAGTTTGCTCCTTTCAGCAACTGAAAATGGTACGTGATATGTCGCAATTAGCTGTTGAAATCATACAACATATCTTTCTAATTTCAATTACGATATATCGTAATAGAGGTTGCAAAAATTGGCAATGACTTTAGCTTAAAAGAAAAAAAGTTTTGGAATCGGAGCTTTTGACAAGCATTGCTCGTTCACGCCTTTTACTCGCAAACTTCCAGATCATTGTGATTTAGAAGAGTTTGTCAGGATTAAGTAGTTCATCAGGATCAAAAAGTGTCTTGATGCGTTTCATCCATTTCACGGCAGTGCCGTGCTCTTCGACCATGAATTCTCGTTTCACCAGACCGATGCCATGCTCTCCAGATGCAGTCCCTTCCCATGCCAGTGCTTGCCGAACCAGGCGTTCAGAGAACCTATGCACATGTTCGTAGTCTTTCGGGTTCGTTGCAATAATAGTATGGAAATTTCCATCTCCCACATGCCCTAGTATGCTCCCCTGGATGCCCATTTCTGCTAATAACTGCTGGGCATACGCGATAAGCTCTGGCAGGCGAACGAGCGGCACGGCTGTATCAGTAATGACAAATGTATGACCTGGATGAGCATTAACGATGGCCCAGTAAAGGCGATGCCGGGCCTCCCATTGTGCCGTTCGCTCCTGCTGTGTATGGGCAATACTGATATCGGTTGCCCCCGCATCGCGCACCAATTCTTCCACCAGTTGGACCTCTTCTTCAATTGCCTTTGCTGTCGAAGAGTGGAACTCCAAGAAAAGCGCCGTTTGCTCTCTATATCCCCGCCCCATATAGCGGTTGATACTTTGGATGCCCAGTTCATCCACTAATTCCATACGCGCTACGGGCAGCGCACTTGCCATGATAGCATAGGCAGCCTGTGCTGCCGCCTGGATGGAAGGAAAGAACACGCGCGAAGTGTGAATATGTTCAGGGACGGGATGTAACTGCACCGTGAGTTCTGTAATGATACCAAGCGTCCCCGATGAGCCTATAAACAGGTCTTTGAGGTCGTAGCCACTGCTTGTCTTGCGTACCGGACGTCCGAGTCGTAGGACCTCACCGCTGGCTAGTACGACTTCGAGTGCGACCGTATTTTGCCGCATTCCACCGTAGCGAACTGTGGTAGTGCCGCTCGCATTGGTCGCCGCCATCCCACCGAGCGAGGCATCAGCACCGGGATCAACCGGGAAAAACAGACCTGAGTAGCGCAATGCCTCGTTGAGCGCCGTGCGCGTAATGCCCGGTTGCACCACCGCCAGAAAATTGTCCGGCTGAATGCTCACGACCTGATTCATGCGTGAGAGGTCCAGGCTGAGGACAGGGACATCAAGATGCGCTGGCACTAGAGCACCTTCCAGGCTAGTACCGGCCCCGTATGGGATGAGAGGAATGTGATGTGTGCGGCACCATTCGAGCACAGTTTGCACGTCCTCTTTGGATTCTGCGTAGGCTACTACGAGAGGCGGCCGTACTTCCGGGAAGTTTTCATCGCGTCCATGCTGCTCGAGTACGGACGGGCTTGTGCTTACCTTCCCTTTGCCCAATAGATCACGGAGATGTTCAAGTGCATTGTCCATTCTCATGCCTCCTTTATATGAAACTTGCATGCATCTAGCATTTCGCTCTCTCTTTTATCATCGTGCCCCGTCCCATGCATGACGTTCGATCGGCCGTGGGTCGTTGAGGATCTCCCAGGTGGTATTGATGCGCATAACATTGTGTTGCTGAGTGCTGAATGGGATCCATCCAGGATCGCCAGTCGCAGCAAAGTTGATCCAGGTCTGGTGGATACGTTTTGCGAGTTCAACTGGTGGATCTTCTCCAGCCAGACCTTGTGGCCCAATTAGCCCAGGGGTGTCGAGCGTGTCGAAAACAAAGCCTAGTTCCAGGCCGTGACAGGCGCCAAGCATCCCTCCACAAGCAGGTGAAGGCCAGGTAAATTCGTAGAGGTAGGTGCCACCAGGGTGTGGAGCATGCGCCTCAGCCAGACGCACCGATGGGATATGGAACATCCAGTCGGTCATGAT
>Ga0116218_1002260_pt1 | contig 10854 bp, 8 predicted proteins | sample Sb_taG_2_FD_88966 | JGI IMG/M metagenome (GOLD analysis project Ga0116218, IMG submission 88966) | Peat soil microbial communities from Weissenstadt, Germany - Sb_50d_5_LS metaG | ecosystem: Environmental > Terrestrial > Soil > Wetlands > Peat | place: Germany: Weissenstadt | collected 2010-09-21 | reverse complement strand
TCTCTGCACGCCATGAGCGCAGATACGGGACTGCCACCGGAGTCAGTGCTGCGATACGGGGTTCAGATTGCGAGCGCACTTGCCCGGGCTCATGACCGCGGTATCGTTCATCGAGATCTCAAGACGGCGAATATCGTCGTCACCTCTGACGGTCTGGTGAAAGTCCTCGATTTCGGTTTAGCCAAGCAGGTCGGTGGGGGAATATTCGAGGCCACAACGCGCTCCTTCGCCAGCCTACAGGATGCATCCAGCGTAAGCGGCACTTTACCGTACATGGCGCCCGAAATCCTGCGTGGCGACGCGGCTGACTATCGCAGTGATCTATGGGCGCTGGGAGTTGTGCTCTATGAAGCAGCTTCCGGACGCTTGCCATTTGGGGGACGCACTGGCTTCGAGATCAGCTCGGCGATCATGCGCGAAATCCCAAGCCCGCTCGGCCCTCCCGTCCCTCCCGGACTATGGGCCATTATTCAACGCTGCCTGACCAAGGAACCGATCCAGCGTTATCAGCGCGCGAGTGAAGTTCAGGCCGCTCTGGAAGCCGTCCAGTCTGCTGGAATCGTTTCCGCCAGTCCCAGCGCCGATCCAGGTGGGCCCAGGACCACTGTCTTGCACAGCGTGCAACACGTGCATGTAAGGAAGGGAGACTTTCTCTTGTTGCTGGGAACAACCAAGGGAGCGTTCATCCTTCGCTCGAATGCTGCGCGCAGCCGTTGGGAGGTCGGTGGCCCGTACTTTCACGGACACAATGTTTACGCAATGGCCTACGACGGCCGCGGGGGGCAACATCGCATATGGGCTTCGACGCAGAGTTATTGGGGCACGCTGCTGCGATCCAGTGATGACTTTGGGAAAAGCTGGACAAATCCGCAGCAATCCCCGATTCGATTTCCGTCCGACACCGGCGTTTCCTTGAAGAACATTTGGCAGATCGCGCTCGGCCGGCCCGAAGAACCGAACGTCCTCTATTGCGGTGTAGAGCCAGCCGCGCTTTTCGAAACCCGCGACGCGGGTGAGAGCTGGTCGCTGGTGCGTGGGCTGTTCGATCATCCGCATCGTCCCCGCTGGATGCCGGGCAATGGCGGACTTGCTTTGCACACCGTCGTCCTCGACCCCGCCGACCACCGGCGGATGTACGTGGCCATCTCAGCCGGCGGTGTGTACCGAACCAGCGATGGCGGACGTACCTGGACCCCGCAAAACCAGGGCATCCGCGCTATGACCATGCCCGAGAGGTATCCCGAGTTCGGGCAGTGTGTGCATAAGATTGTTATGCACCCTGCTCGCCCGGAGCGCCTCTATTTGCAGAGTCATTGGGGGTTGTATCGCTCTGATAACTTTGCGGAAAACTGGACCGACATTGCCAATGGAGTGCCGTCGGATTTTGGTTTTGCCATGCTCACGCATCCCAGAAACCCCGACTGCGTGTACATCGTTCCGGTGGAGTCTGACGAGTTTCGCTGCGCCTGCGATGGCCGGCTGCGCGTCTATCGAACCCGGAACGGTGGCGCCTCGTGGGAACCTCTTTTCCGCGGTCTGCCGCAAAAGCGCGCGTACGAAACTGTTTTGCGTGACGCCATCACAGCGGACGCATTCGATCCGGTCGGAATTTACTTCGGCACACGGAGTGGGCAGTTGTTTGGCTCGCGCGATGAAGGCAGGACGTGGCAAAAGATACTCGAAGGGTTGCCGTCTGTGGTCTGCGTACGGAATGCAGTCGTCGAAGACGGCTCGGTTGGTTTCGGGCCGACTTTGCCTAAGCCAGCGCCGGCGCCTTCACGTCAACCGAAATCTGGGTCGAAAAGCAAGACGCGTCGACCGAAGAGGTGATGCATGCCAGTCACTTTTCACATTCCGGGTGCGTTGCGCGAGTTTACCGGCGGACGGAGCAGAGTCGAAATCGAGCACTCGCCCGCAACTTTGGCCGAGGCGTTGTCGGCTCTCTGGACACTCTATCCGGGCGTTCGAGATCGCATCACAACGGAGCAAGGACAGGTGCGGGAACATATCAACATTTTCATTGGGGACGAAAATATGCGATATACCGGTGGACTGGCGAGTCCTGTCTCCGCGGGATGCGAGATTTCGATTGTTCCCGCCGTCAGCGGTGGCTGCGAGAATTCAAGTGTTGCGCGACAAGTTTAAATTGAACGGAGGAGTATGGTTAAGAAGGTGGTCGCAGGCGTATGCCTTTGTTTTGTGTTTATCATGTTCGCTTGCGCAAGTCTCGCAGCGCAAGGCCCGCAGATCGCGATTGTCCAACGGTCTCTAATCAACTGCCTGTATGGAGACGGAAAGACTTGTCGGCTTAATACGCTCCATGAGTTCCCGACAAACGTACCAGATGCTCAGCAGGTCTTCGCGGCGGAGTTGTCAAAGTTGTGGAAGCAATCCCTGTAGCTGATTTTCTAACATTCCAGCTTCCTTAATAGATGACTCTCCCGAGGTCGTCGGCCGAGGCGCCTGTCCCTAAAGTTCTTGACACACGGCTTGACGCGTGGAGGTAAAATGGCTGACCTCCTCCTGCCGGAGTTCTGTCGCCATGAAACAGACAATGTGCAAGCCGCTCGGTCTTCGCTGCGCGAGTCTATTGAAACGATTGAATATGGGCATCGCGCTGCTGATGCTCGCTGTGCCTGTTTTTGCCCAGCAGGTTACAGTCGATATTACGCCGGGGCACTCAACCAATTCTTTCAGCCCGCTGCATGCGCTCGGGGCGGGCATCGATCGCGATCCGCTGAACTCGGTTCACATTCTTTATGATCCGGAGCACGTTGCGACCATGCACACAGCCGGGTGGGGGCCGATCAGCTACCGACTCAATACTGAGTTGAGCATTCAGGCCTGGCACTGGAATCCAGCGGGCAGGTGGAGCGATCCAGCGGGGCGCGGATATTTTGTGGGAGATGCCAACAGTTCTGGCGACATCAGGCGCTCGTTCGGATATAACCTTCCGCACCGCGGAACCACGAGCAACTACGGAACCAGCGGCGGCTATTCCATGCTGGACGACGGCAACACCGCGACCTATTGGAAGACGGATCCATATCTTGACGAGACCTATACAGGCGAAAGCAATAGGCTGCACCCAGGGTGGTTCATCGTGGATCTGGGCAGCAAGGTGGGTGTGAATGCGATCCAGATTGCCTGGGGCGATCCCTATGCCACGAACTATCAAGTGCAATATTGGACGGGCGATGACGCAATCGGCGATCAGGGGCACGGGGACTGGAAGAATTTTCCCGAAGGAACCATCACCAATGGAAAGGGTGGGCTAGCCAAGGTAAAGTTCGCACAAGAACTTTTCAAAGTTGAATTTGTGCGCGTGCTGATGACGGCATCCTCGAACACTTGTGACTCTCATGGATCTTCCGATCGGCGCAACTGCGTGGGCTTTGCAGTTCGAGAGGTGTACTTGGGGTTCGACTCGGATGGGAAGTTCACTGACCTGATGCATCACAGCCCCAGCCCCAATCAGACGCTGACTTACGGATCGTCCGTGGATTCCTGGCACGATCCAAAAGGCATCGCCACCGACGATGGAGAACAACCGGGCTTCGATCTCGTCTACAAAAGCGGCCTCACGCAGGGCCTGCCAATGACCGTCCCCGTCGCCCTTATGTATGACAATCCCGACAATGCGGCGAACGAGATTGCTTATATCGAGAGCCGCGGTTATGCCATCAACTATGTAGAAATGGGCGAAGAACCTGACGGGCAGTTTGGGACGCCGGAGGACGATGCGGCGTTGTATGTGCAGTGGGCGGACGCGATCCACAAAGTTGATCCGAAGATCAAGCTGGCAGGGCCGGTGTTTGAAGGCGTCAACAGCGATATTCAGGTGTGGCGCGACGCGCACGGCAATGTGTCGTGGTTCAATCGCTTCCTGAATTACCTCAGGAGCCACGGTCATCTGGGCGATTTGAACGTGATGACATTCGAGCATTATCCGTTTGACCCTTGCAACCTGAGTTGGAACGATCTCTATGACGAGCCCGCGCTGGTGCGGGGCATCGTGAAAGTCTGGCGGGACGATGGATTGCCCAAGAATGTTCCGATGCAGATTACGGAATCGAACCTGGCTTACGATACGGCTGTGCAGTATATGCAGCCGTTCGGGGCGTTATGGCTGGCGGATTATGCGGGGTCTTTCTTGACGGTGGGCGGGAAGGCGATTTTTTATTACCAGTGGGAGCCGCTGCCCATGTACCGCGGCTGCGGAGGGTGGGGCACGTTTGGCATGTTCAACGTGGATGCGAACTACAACGTCACGCAGGATACGGCGGAGTTCTTCTCGGCGCAGATATTGACTCAGGAGTGGGTTGATCCCGTGGACGAGTCGCATTTCGTGTATCCCGCGTCGACTGACATTAAGGATAGTCATGGTCACGTGCTGGTAACGGCGTATTCGGTGCGGCGTCCTGACAAACAGTGGTCGTTGCTGTTGGTGAATAAGGACCAGGTGAATCCGCACTCGGTGGTGGTTGAGTTTCATAACTCCACGAAGCACAGCAACCACTACTTCCAGGGGACTGTGAGGCAAGTGAGCTTTGGGGCAGACAATTATATTTGGCATGCGAAGGGGCAGAACGGGTATGCCCGTCCGGATGGTCCGGCGGTGATTTCCGATCAGAGCGGCGGTAAGGGAGTGGAGTATACGCTGCCGAAGGCGTCGGTGACGGTGTTGAGAGGGGCGGTGCAATAGGGAAAGTTGGCGCTCCGGCGTTTGTCTTTTGGCTCTGAGCGGCGTATATTGGTGCTTGGAAACTGTTGTGTAGTACCAGATTTTGGCGGAGCACACCAGTGGGCGCAAGCCCACTTTTTAGTTTACGCTCCTTTCGAAACTTCCCAACAGCCCGATAACTTATTGGTTTCATGGGATTTGAGATCGATCAGGTGCGCGAGATTGTGGAGCGGGTGGCCACCGGCAGCGGGCTCGAGGTGGTTGAAGTGGAATTGCGCGGGTCGGGTAAGGCGCGGATGCTCCGCATTGTGATTGATAAGGTTCCCGCACCCGGCGCAGGTGGTGGCGATCAACCAATTGGAGTAACCCACGAGGATTGCGCGAATCTGAGCCGGGAGGTTGGGACCATCCTCGATGTGGAGGACGTGATTCCTGGTAATTCGTATTTGCTGGAAGTTTCCTCTCCGGGGTTGGATCGCAAACTGTTGCGAGCGGCCGACTACGAGCGCTTCACCGGCAGCAAGGTGAAGCTGAAGACGCGAACTCCAGTGAACGGGAACCAGCACTTCGAGGGACGGTTGCAGAGTTTTCACGACGGCCGGTTGAGCTTGGAAGTGGGTGGGTCGCGGAAGAAGGCGCGTCCGGGTGATCCTGGGCCGCAGATGTTGGAAATTGAATTGGCCAACGTCGAAAAAGCGAATTTAGTTCCAGAGATTTAAGTGTAGCCGGCAAGATGCCGGCGCTACCAAAGGTTTGATTTATGGCAAGCGAGCTTTACAACACGATCGACGCGCTCAGCAGGGAAAAGGGTATTGATCCGCGGATTGTAGTCACTGCGGTGGAAGATGCCATAGTCGTCGCCACACGCAAGTATTACAAGACGCAGGAAAACTTGCGGGCGGAACTCGACAAGGATACAGGCAAGATTCGGGCGTTTGCGGTGAAGACCGTGGTCGAGGCTCCCGAGCAGGTGGAAGATCCCCTTTTGCAAGTCACGCTCGATGACGCCCGAAAAGTTGATCCCAACGTGGAAATCGGCGGCGAACTGCAGATTCCGAAAGTGACGGAAGGGATTCTGGGGCGCATCGCGGCACAACTGGCAAAGCAGGTGATTTTCCAGAAGGTGCGCGAAGCCAAGCGGGACACGGTTTACAACGAATACATCGGACGCGTGAATGAGATTGTCAATGCCACGGTAAAGCGCATTGAGGGTCCGGATGTGATCTTCGATCTGGGCAAAGCGGAATCGCGCATGCCGCGCAAGGAGCAATCGCGCCTGGAGTCTTTTGCCATCGGGGAGCGGGTGCGGGTGGTGATTGCGCGAGTCGAGAGAGCTTCAAAAGGTCCTGCTGTCGTGGTCTCGCGCGCGGCTCCGGAACTGGTGCAGCATCTGTTCCAGACGGAAGTGCCGGAAATTTACGATGGAACGGTGGTTATCCGGGCGATTGCTCGCGAAGCCGGCGAGCGCACTAAGATCGCCGTCATGTCGAAAGACAAAGATGTGGACGCAGTTGGCGCCTGCGTTGGCATGAAAGGCATGCGGGTGCAGTCGATCATTCGCGAATTGCGAGGTGAGAAGATCGACATTATCGAGTACCACGAAGACGCGGTGACTTTCGCCGAGAAGGCGTTGCAGCCAGCGAAGGTGAGCCGTGTGAGTGTGCTCGAGGGCACCGAGAAACATCTTGAAGTTGTGGTCGACGACAGCCAGCTTTCCCTCGCCATTGGCAAGAAGGGGCAAAACGTCCGCCTGGCGGCGAAGCTGCTGGGTTGGAAGATTGACATCAAGAGCGAAGAAGAAAAACGCCAGGAAGTCGAACAGCAGATGTCGCAGTTGGTTGCGCCGGCGTCGACTCCGTTGGCAGAAGTGCCTGGACTGGGCGAAGGCTTGATCGAAAAGTTGAGTGCGGCTGGCGTAACCACCGTGGAAGCTTTGGCTGACATGACCCCCGAGCAGCTTGAGGCAATCGAGGGCATTGGTCCGAAGACGGTGGAAAAAATCAGCTTGGCAGTCAATAATTACTTTTCCAGCCTTGAAGGTGGGGGAGTGGCAGCGCCTGAAGGCGAGGCGGCAGCGGAAGTCCCTGAGGGTCAGGAGGCTTCTCCGGAAGGAACCCAAGAGGCAGCGCCGGAAGATGTGGGTGGGGTGGACCTGGTAAGTGATGAAACGGCTGAAATTGAGGTCGCGACCGAACCGGCAGAAACAGAAACCGTAGAGCAGACGCAAGAACCGGTGGAAGGGCCTGCTTCTTCCGAAAGCGAAGACAAAGAGTAATGAGAACACCACGCACACTCCGCGAACGCGGGAGCGAGCAACCGAAAACCGACACCGTGAGGTTGATATGAAGACTTAGCGGGACAGTCCGGAGGAAAGAAAGGGCGGATGAGCAAGATTCGAATTAACGATCTGGCCAGGGAGCTGGAAGTCAAAAGCAAAGCGATTCTCGACGCACTTCCTGAAGTAGGGGTCACTGAGAAGAAGACGCACTCCAGTTCCGTGGAAGAGCATGAGGCGGCGAAGGTGCGCGCCTACTTGCGCGCTGCCAGCGAAGCGCAGACGGCTACCCGGCCGTCGCGCCCCAGTCGCGCCGATAGCGATGAGATTAAGACCAAGATCGATCTCTCCAATATTTCCAGACCGGGCGACGTTCTTAATGCCATTCGCAAGCAGCAGGCTCCCGTGAGTGTAGCTGCTCCTCCTCTCCGTCCGACTGCCGCGGCTTCACCGGCAGCACCACCTGTTTCGACGGTGAAAGCTCCAGCGGCGCCGCCGATTTCTCCCGCGCCTCCTCTGCCGAGGGTCGTGGTTCCGCAGCCTACCGTAAGGCCGACGTTTTCCGCTCCGGCTCCGGCAGTTGTCCAGCCACCTGTGTCTGCTGCAGCGCCCCCAGCGATCGCAGTGCCTGGACCGCCCGCGCAAGCACCGCCTGCAACGCCTCCTGTGGCACAAGCTTCGGCGCCAACTTCTGTAACGACGACACCTGCCGCTCCGCCACAGCCGCCGCCACCGGCAGCAACGAAACCGGCGGCTCCGATTGCTCAGCGTCCGCACACGCCGTCGCCGCGGATGATCGTTCCCCATACGGGACCTCGTCCGGTGTACCATGCGCCTGTCAGGCCTGCTGCGCCGAGCGCTCAGGGAGCGACTACGCGCCCAGTCCCTGGACGTCCAGTGCCAGGGCAGCCAATTTTCCAGCGCCCGCGTCCGGGCAGTGCTGCGGCTCCGGGGACGCGTCCTCCATTGCGCCCAGGAGAACGCCGGCCGATGCATCCCACTCGGCAGTCGCCGACGGGTACGCGTCCGCTCGGGGTGGGACCGGGATTGCCTCCGCCGGGCTCGACTCGTCCGGGTAGCCGTCCGGGTGCGCCCGCGCGCCGGCCCGGGCAGCGCTATGTTCCGCGAGGCGTAAAAGAAGGCCCGATGAAGGGCTTCGTTCCGCCGCCGCGCCTATCACTTTCTAACGAACCGCAGCCGATCACGCGCAGCATCACTATCACGGAAGGAATCAGCGTCAAGGATCTGGCCGAGAAACTTGGAATCCGCGCCAAGGATTTGATCGCCCGCTTACTGGCTCGCGGCGTATTTGCCACCATCAACCAGACGCTCGATGCAGAGCTGGCCAGCGAAATGGCGCGCTTCTTCGGAGCGGATACGAATGTGATCACCTTCGAAGAGCAGGCCGCCAAGGAAGTTTCCGACGCCGCTGCGGGTGAGGAAGGCGCAGCCAGTGAAGGTGTGCCGCGTCCGCCGGTGGTCACAATTATGGGCCACGTGGATCACGGTAAGACCACGCTGCTCGATTCGATTCGGTCCACCGACGTGGCTGGAGGTGAAGCGGGAGGCATCACCCAGCACATTGGCGCTTATAAAGTGACGGTACAGGACAAGCAGTCCCCTGCCTATGGCCGCCAGATCGTGTTTCTGGACACACCCGGTCACGAAGCGTTTACGCGGATGCGTTCCCGGGGCGCCAAGGCCACGGATATTGTCGTGCTCGTGGTGGCTGCCGATGACGGCGTTATGCCGCAAACTCTCGAAGCAATCGATCACGCGCACGCGGCGGAAGTCCCGATCATTGTCGCAGTAAACAAGATTGACAAACCGGGAGCATTGCCCGATCGAGTCAAGAAGCAATTGGGCGATCGCGGATTGATGCCGGAGGAATGGGGCGGAACGACGGTATTCGTGGACGTCTCGGCAAAACAAAAAACGAATTTGAATTTGTTGATGGAAATGATTTGCCTGGTAGCCGATCTGCAGGAATTGAAGGCTACGCCGGAGCGTCCGGCGCAAGGTGTCGTGCTCGAAGCCAAACTGGATCGGGGCCGTGGACCGGTAGCCACGGTGCTCGTGCAAAATGGCACGCTGCGCGACAGTGACAACTTCGTCGTCGGTAATGTGTACGGAAAGGTTCGCGCCATGTTTGACGATCGCGGGAATGCGCTTGAAGAAGCGCCGCCTTCGACGCCGGTCGAAATCCTGGGCATGGAGGGATTGCCCCAGGCAGGCGATCAATTCGTAGTAGTAGCCGATCGCGACAAGGCGCGCGGCATTTCCGAGTACCGCGAACAAAAGACTCGGGAAGCGACGCTGGCCAAAAGCTCGCGAGTATCGCTCGAAGGTTTGGCGGAACAGCTTAAGACGGCCGGCACCAAAGAGCTGAATATTATTCTGAAGGCCGACGTGGGCGGCTCAGTCGAAGTGCTCACCGATCTGCTTTCCAAACTTTCGAACGACAAGGTTCGCTTGAAGGTGCTGCATTCTGGAGTTGGCGCCATTACCGAAACCGACGTGCTGCTGGCCTCGGCGTCGAACGCCATCATCATCGGATTCAATGTGCGTCCCGAACGCAAGGCGCAGGAACTGGCGGAGCAGGAGAAGGTCGACATCCGGCTGCATTCGATCATTTACGAACTGCAGGATGAGATCAAGCGCGCCATGACTGGTCTGCTTGAACCGACCATTAAGGAAACCTATCAAGGCCGGGCTGAAGTACGAGAGACGTTCCGCATCCCAAAGGTTGGCACTGTGGCCGGTTGCACGGTGATCGATGGCCTGGTCAAGCGCGATTCCGAGGTGCGACTTCTGCGCGATAACGTGGTTGTCTTCAAGGGCAAGGTCGGATCGCTCCGCCGTTTCAAGGACGACGCCAGCCAGGTTACCAATGGCATGGAGTGCGGCATCTCGATCGCCAACTACGGAGACATCAAAGTCGGCGACGTGATCGAAGCCTTCGCGACCGAGAAGGTTGCCGCGGAAGCGATAGCCTAAGAACGTCGTTGGTCGTTAGCCGTTGGTCGTTCGCCCACTGAAGATTCGTCTTTGGCAGCGTCCAAAGACCAACGATCGACGACCTCATGATCGCCTTTCTCACCCTCGAACTGCGTATCGAAGCAGCGCAGTCGCTCAAAGACAAGCGGCAAGTCGTGCGCAGCCTGAAAGACCGGCTGCGCGCCCATTTCAATGTGGCGGTGGCCGAGTTGGACGCGAGCGGATTATGGAACCGCGCGACGTTGGGCGTGGTCAGCATTTCCGACTCGCGTGATTACCTGGACGGCCTTATGAAGAACGTGGAGCGTCAGGCAACGCGCATCGCGAATAACGGCGGCGCTGATGTCGCCGATTCCTTTTTAGAATACCTATAACCCGCAGCGGTCGTAATCCATTCCATTCATGGCACTTTCAGCTTGACACGAAAGTACCCTAAAAGGCTCGCCAATATTGCAGCCACGAGCATGATTTTCTGATATTCTCATTCGTTTTACTCTGAGGCAAAAGCAGTGGAAAAGCGTGGGGCTAAATATCATCGGGAAAGACTGGGCGAGGCCCTGCGTGAGGAGATTGAAACGATCGTGGAGGGCGAACTCGGTGACCCCCGCATCGGGCTGGCCAGCGTGAGCAGTGTGATGCTGGGAAGCGATTCGCGCTCTGCCCGGATTTTCGTGGTCGTCCAAGGCGACGACGAGGAAGCCGAACGCACGTTGGAGGGACTGACTGCGGCGGTTGGTTTCATTCGCCGTGAAGTGGCTGAACGTTTGCACCTGCGCCGTCCACCCGAGTTGTATTTTCAGCTGGACCGCTCGCAGACTTACGCAACCAGAATCGATGAGCTTTTGAAACGTAACCAGAAACGGAGTCATTAGTTCGACGATGGAGGACGGGCGTCCCC